>JAEEGL010521526.1_pt1 | contig 14766 bp, 9 predicted proteins | sample 9134231 | NCBI WGS metagenome assembly JAEEGL01 (sample SAMN16246548, study PRJNA631951) | gut metagenome | biome: gut microbiome; feature: rumen; material: fiber-attached | host: Bos | place: Iran: Karaj | collected 2018-10 | reverse complement strand
TATGAGACAACGTATCGGTGTCATTTTGGCACAACCGGAAGAGCATATGCAAAGGCAGTTTATGCATGCCTTTATGGAGGAAGCATATAAGAAGGATTTTGACTTATGCGTTTTTTCCATGTACCAGAAATACCAGCAAACGGGAATGCGTAACGTCGGAGATTCCAATATTTACTCTCTGATCCGCTACGACAGCTTTGCCGGTTTTGTTGTGTTGCTCGATACGCTTCAGACACCGGGTCTGGATGAAATCATTCTTAAGAATTTAAAAGAAAACTTCCACGGTCCCGTCATCGTCGCAGACAAGGAAAATGATGTATTTCCTTACATCCTGATGGATCACTATACCCCGGTGAGGGATCTGGTGGAACACCTGATTACCGTGCACGGATATAAGCGTATCGCATTCTTAAGCGGCAAAAAAGGGCATCCGCATTCCATTCAGAGATTAAACGGTTTTTACGATGCCATGAAGGCACATAATCTGCCTGTTCGCGAAGACTGGATTGACCACGGAAACTACTGGTACGAAGGCGGAACGGAATTTGCCGAAAAGCTTTTGGCACACCGGGACGATATGCCGGAAGCGGTTGCCTGCGCAAACGATTATATGGCAATCGGTCTGGCTTCCTATCTTACCGAGCAGGGTCTGGAGATTCCGAAGGATATCGCTGTAATCGGTTATGATTCCACGGAAGAAGGCCGTACCTCACCCCTTCCTTTAACTTCCGCAGAGATTCCTGCCGCAGAACTCGGACGCGACTGCTTTGACAGTCTGTATGCGGCCATTTCCGGAACCACCGTTTTGAAGCGTGAATTAAAAACAAACCTTCTGATTGGAGGCAGTTGCGGTTGCACGGACTACCAGCCCGCATATAAACGAGTGAATCGTGAAGAATGGAAAAGCGACCGTTCTTCGCAAAGCTACTATTCCGATTTTAACCATATTACCGAAGATATGCTCTGTCAGACCGATTATGAGCAGTTCTTCCGTGTGCTTGCGCACTATTCCTACCAGATTCGTCCGTTCCATCGCCTCTGGTTATGCTTTAACGAGAATTTCTTAAATCCCTCTTCTTTTATCGGTGAAAATGCCAGAAGAAAAGGATATTCCGAACGAATGAACATGGTGGTGGAATGTGAGGATACTCCTCCCACGGAGGATTCGGATGCCGTAAATCTTGACCGCAGTTTTGACACCTCTGTTATGATTCCCGCACTGGAGGAAGAACGCGATTATCCGACGACTTTTATTTTTACTCCCCTGTTCTTTGAGGATATCAGTTTCGGATATGCTGTATTAAATCTTGAAAAAGAAATACGCCTTTACAATATTACACACCGTGTCTGGATGCGCAACATCAATCTCGGCATTGAGGCATTCTATCAGCAGAAGGCCTTAATCCAGCTGATTTCCAAAATCAAATCCGACCAGGTTCGTGATTCCCAAACCGGTCTTTATAACTATCAGGGATTCCATACTAACTTAAAAGAACTCTGCGAGCGCAACATCGGAAGCCACAAAACACTCTCCATCTTTGCGTTTGATGCCAATCAGTTAAAAGAGGTAAACGAAGCATACGGACGCGAAAGCGGGGATTTGGCTATCCGCGCGCTGGCCGCTTTTATTTCCCGTTGTACGATGGACGACGAAGTCTGCGGACGCTTAAGCAACGACGAATTCCTGATCGGTATCATAAGCGACGACTGTGATTTGCGTTATTCGCAGATTATGGAAAGCATTCCCAAAGACGGACTTATGTTTAACGATTCTTCGGGGAATTCCCATAATTTCCTGTTACACTATGACATGATTGAAACCACACTCGGCGAAATGCCGGATCTGGATTTCTTAATCAACTTAACGGTTAACGCAAAGAACAATAAGAAGAAAGAACAGCGCAAGAAAGAAGCATTAAGCGAATACTCCGAAGAACTTATGGCAAAATGCGACGAGGTCGAAAAGATCTTAAAAGAAGGTCTGATTTCCTATGCATTCCAGCCAATCGTATCGTCCTTAACCGGTGAAATTTACGGCTACGAAGCCTTAATGAGAAGCAACGGAGAATTGCATCTGTCTCCCATAGAGATTCTGAAATGCGCAGAACACATTGATAAACTCTATGATATTGAGAAGGCCACTTTTCACGGAGTTTTAAACCATGTGGAAGAAAGCTCCGGCATCTTCGAAGGGAAGAAAATCTTTATCAACAGCCTTCCTGCCCATCAGCTGGAGGGGGATGACGAAGCCGAACTGCTCCTTCGTTTAAGAGGACATCAGGGAAGAATCGTAATCGAATATACCGAAGGTTCCGAGCTGGACGACGAGATGCTGACAAAACGCGAAGCGGACTGTGAGAACCTCGGTCTGGAGATTGCGCTGGACGATTACGGCAGCGGTTATTCCAATGTTAACAACCTTCTTCGATACAATCCGAGATATGTAAAAATCGATTACATGCTGATTTCCGGTATCGATTCGAATGCCAGAAAACGTCACTTTGTACAAAGCATTATCGGCTACGCTAACCAGAACAACATAGCCGTTCTGGCAGAGGGTGTCGAAACCATGGCGGAGCTTCGTACCGTCATCAGCCTCGGTGTGGACTATATTCAGGGCTTCTACACGGGACGTCCCGAGCTTGAACCGGTCCTCGAAATCGATCCCGAAATCCGGGCACAGATCCGGCGATTCTCCGCAAACAGAGGACGTCAGGGACTGCTTATCACGTAATAACCTGCACCGGAACACACAGAATACTTGTAATACGAAAACGAAAAACTGCCACGGCAAATGCCGTGGCAATTCTTCTTTTTGCCATTTATGTAGGAGGTGTATGGCTCATCTTAATTTAATGGGTAGCAGTGGATTCGCAGCCCTGCAGGCCCCCTTCGTATAATCTCCCGGTTTCTCTCCCTCGCGCAGCGCCCTGCACATCAGCACCATACGGTTCGTCCCGGAGCGTGCCAGCTCCACACTGCATGATGACAGTGTCAGATAGCTGTCCGTCCTCTCGCAGACAATTCCGGTTTCCAGCCAGTTTCTCTTTGCTACTTCTTCCATGTACTGCGTAAATCTTTCCTCACTTGAAAAGTATGTATCCTGCCAGTATACGAATGTATCCTCATCGGCTGTATCCACGATAAAATACGCAAAGACCAAAAAGCTTACCGTCCGGTCGGGAAGCGCCACTTCCACGGTCGGATGAGCCTTGTAGAAGTTAATGTTTTCATACTCTGAAATCGGTTGAAAAATATCCTTCCTTCCGAGCCGGATATTATGTCCGTATGCAATTGCATTGCCCGCAGGGGTTGCAAGACCGGAAGATGCCGCCAGAAACGGTGTTCCGTTTGCATTTTCACGTTTTAAAAAATCGTGATTCAGGTAATATCCTTCATTCGCTGGCGACTGCATTAATGGGTGGTTTAAAACCGTCCCCGGAATCCGGATCATTCCAACCGTTTCGGGATTGATTCGACGGTATTGCGAGACCATAGCGCGGTCAATCCGATTCTGATTACCCGACTTCAGGGCTTCAACAACTTCCGCATCCGGTACTATGGAACCGTCCGCATTCAGTTTTACACCGCCGGGTCCGTATTCTTTCGACCAGATGATTCCCAAATCTTCCACTTCGCCATCTGCGTCCGTGCCGCTTTCGGCATTTCTTCCGTTTTTCCACGTTCCGCCAAGAGCCCGAATGTCATCCTCTGCGTCGGAATCTTTCATATCCGGATTCCCTGCGAATAATCCCTCTCTTCGAATCCCCTGCCTTAGTTCTATATCCTCCTTCCATGCTTTCAGATTCGGGAACAGCACCTCTCTCGCAAAAAGCGGGAGAAGCACCGAACCCAAAATGATGAAAAGGATGGTGGACAGACGTATTAAATCTCCTTTTGAGGTTTTATCACTTGCTTTGTTTTCTGTTTCCATTTTTACGAAGCTCCAGAATCAATATCGTTGTCGCTGCTACAATTGCTCCGATTAAGAAGGCGAGAACCGCATAATCCGCAACCCTGTCATTTGCCGCCATTGCAACTATGGATGCCACTGTATGATCCGACGCATCCTCCATACCGCTCCGTTCGGAGGATGTATCCGGCAAATATACACCGATGAGTGTCGATAAATCCGTTCCGCCGAAATCTTCCGTAACGTAGTTTACAAATGCGCCCTTCACGATTCCCGGTACCTCTTCATGGTTCTCTTTTTCGGGAGCCTTCGGAGGAATCCGGTCATTATACAAATCCACCCTGCATTCTTCATCGTAAGCTGTTTTGAATTCAAACGGTTGCACACTCTTTTGATACCCGTCGATTGCTTTGCTTTCGACGATATAATAGTCGGCCTCCGGCAAATCAAGTCCGAAATCAATGACACCGTCCACCGCTTCCGCACAGGCAAGAAGTGTATCTTTTTCTGCTATCACTTCACCTTTGTAGTTTACGATTTCCTCTTTGTTGTACAGTTCAAATTCACCGCCGCTTAACTTCTCTTCACTGTCGCTGCGATACTTATTTACAGCAATCCGAATCTTTTTTCGTTCGTTGTAAATATTCTTTCCGACTACAACAACAGGCGTGTTCTGATCCTTGTATTCAACCTTAATTTCAACCGGTGTTTCGTCAAGTTCCATTCCGTATGCGGCTTTTGTTTCCACCAGTTTATAACTGCCGAGCGGAAGGTCTTCCACGATGATTTTTCCGTTTTTGTCAGTTGTGTAATGTCCGACCGGCATATCCGAATCCTTATCGTCAGTATCATCCTCTTTTGGCGTTTCCTGCTCTTCTGCGGTCTCTTTCACATAGTATAAATCAAATTCCGCTCCCTCTATGGAATGCTTCTCGTAATGAAATCCTTCTTCATCAAAGGAAATCAGGCCTTCTCCTTCCTTAAGAATCTCAAGCCTTCCTTTTGCAGCCTGATCTTCAAAGCTTTTTTCAATGATGCATTCCGTTTCATCTTCTTCGAATGCAATGTCAAATTCATAAACGGTTTTATCAAGAACAAATCCTTCCGGGGCTTTGATTTCTTTTACGCTGTAATGCCCTTCCGGCAGTTCCCCGGGTGATGCTTTTCCGTCTTCACCCGTTGTTACGGTCCCGACGGTTTCTTCGTTTGCATCGAGGATTTCAAACTCTGCTCCCGCGAGTGTTTTCTTTTCCCAAACAAAAGCTCCGTTTTCGATTCCGGTCAGTATTTCTCCGGTTTTCGTAATATTCAGTTTTCCGTATTTCGGTGTGGGAGGAATCTCCGGCTGGTCAGGAACGTCGGGTACATCGGGAACATCCGGTTGATCAGGCACATCCGGTGTGGGTGGCGTTTCCGGCACCGATTCATATTCGATTTGTCCGATTAACGCGATTTTCTGACTGTTGGTATCAAAGTATGTGGTCCAGCCGTTTTTCACTCTTCTGCCGCTGTAATCTTCGCTTCCGCCAAGCACTTTTCCCAGATAACGAATCCAGGAATTAATACCGTACGCCTCCGCAATATCGGAACTAAGCCCCTTGTAGTACTGTCCGGGAGTGGATGACATGTTTGCACCGACATATGCGTAATTCGCAACGATATGCGTATACAGGTACTGCTGCTCATCGCTTAATTCGATGCCGTAATTGTCCTGAAAGAATTTTTTCATAATCCAGGAACCGCCCCCGCCGTAGCCGTAATACAATGCCAGCGTCAGCATGGGCGCTTCGGAATAGGACAAGGTGTGTGAATTGTAATAATCGCCGTTATTTACGGCAGCCTTTTCCGATTCGATACAATATGCCACCTGTCCGTCCATCGTATACATATGTGTGGAATACGTAGCTCCCGCCAGATAGCGGTTATAGGGGATGTTGGCGCCCCTAACTACATTCGCAGCCTCAACATGTAAGGTTGCATGAGAAGACGTAATTACGCCCAAAACCATGGTCAGTGCCGACAGCAAAAGACAAAGACACCGACCGAAATAAGTCTTTCGTTTCTTCATGATGATCTCCCTTTTGATTAAATTTGAATAAATGTGAATGTGCCTGAAATAAAGCAAAACGTAACGCAAAAAAACAAAACAGAAACAAGATAAATAATTTAATAAAATGGAATTCCGAAAGTGAAACACTTTCGTTCTTCGGGTCGGAAGACCCTGCAATCTATAGATGTATTTTGGATTATACGCGGACAGATTTTTTCTGTCAACAGTAAATTTTGAAAATCTTTGATTATTCGAAGGTGGAATAAATAAAAAGCCCCGCCGGCTCCGCCGACGGGGTTAAGTGTATTCTATCTTCCTGAATTGAAAAGTGTTCCGATAATGCCGCGTCCCAAGGATGCTCCGACATTTCCGCCGAGTGTCTTTCCGAAGGATCCGCCGACGGACTTGCCCAAATTCTTTCCGGCTTCTCTTCCGAGCGTTCCGGCTACGGAACTTGCCACGGACTTGCCTGCATTTTTTACGGCACGCTGCTGCTGGGCTTTTTTCTTCTCTTCCGCCTTCTGTGCGGCAAGTGCCTCACGTTCTGCTGCTTTCTGCGCAGCAAGAGCTTCTCTTTCCGCTGCTTTCTGTGCTGCAATCGCTTCACGTTCAGCCTGTTTCTGCGCTGCGATTTCCGCTCTTTCCGCAGCTTTTCTTTCTGCCTCTGCCTGGCGCTGTGCTTCCTTTAAAGCTGCTGCCTCTTCTGCCGCACGCTGTTTCTCAAGCTTTGCAACTTCCTCGGCTCTCGCTTTCTCTTCCGCATCGGAAATCTGCTTTCTTTGCAGGAATTCATATGCAGAATCCCGATCAAAGGTTTCCACATATTTTACGTAATACATGCTTCCCTTAATCTTGGAATCTCTGGTTGCATCATCAATGACTCCGAGCTGACTCTGCGGAGGAAGGATATTGCATTTTTCAACAATGGTCGGAATACCCTTTTCATCCAGTACGGATACCAGTGCTTCACCGATTCCGAGCTCTGTCAGAACGGAAAATGTATCGAATTCAGGATTCTCACGGAATGCCTGCGCAGCGGCTTTTGCCGATTTTAACTCTGCGGGGGTGTATGCACGCAGCGCATGCTGAATCTTGGTTCCGAGCTGGCTTAATACGCCGTCCGGAATATCCTTGGGGTTCTGTGTAATGAAGAATACGCCGACGCCCTTGGAACGAATCAGTTTTACAATCTGCTCAATTTTATCAAGCAGGGATTTGCTTGCGGAATCAAAAAGCATATGTGCTTCATCAAAGAAGAATACGATTCTGGGTTTCTCCAGATCGCCCGCTTCCGGAAGCATTTCGTATAATTCGGAAAGCATCCAGAGCATAAAGGAGGAATACATGGTCGGGTTATTGATTAACTTCTGACAGTCCAGGATGTTAATGTTTCCCTTACCCGTATAATCGCAGCCAATCCAGTCGCGGATATCAAGTGCAGGCTCTCCGAAGAAGAGATCGCCTCCCTGTCCTTCCAGTGCGATGACCGAACGAATGATGGCACCCAGACTCTGACTGGACATGTTTCCGTATGTCAGGCTGTAGGACTTTGCATTCTCGCCTACATAGGTCAGCATGGAACGAAGGTCCTTGGTATCGATTAAGAGAAGTCCTTCGTCATCTGCAATTTTAAAAATAACGCTCAGAATATCGGACTGTACTTCGTTTAAACCTAAAATTCTGGACAAGAGAATCGGTCCCATCTCACTGATGGTTGTACGAAGAGGCAGACCCTTCTCACCGTAAACATCCCAGAAAACAGTGGGATATGCATCAAATTTAAAACCGTCCTCTGCAAGACCGAAGCGCTCGATACGGTTCTTCATATCTTCGGTTTCCAGTCCCGGATTGCAGATTCCGCCAAGGTCACCCTTTACATCTGCCAAAAATACCGGCACGCCGATGGAGGAGAAAGACTCCGCCATAACCTTTAACGTAACGGTTTTACCGGTACCGGTAGCACCGGCAATCATTCCGTGACGGTTTGCCATCTTCGGAAGTGCATAAACCTTTTTCTCTCCGGATTTTGCAAAGTAGATTTTGTTCTCGCTTAACATAGTAAACCCCCTTTATAATTAATCGTCTATCTCTTTTTGCGTAACCTTTACATCCCCATTTGAATCCACGTCTATTATAGCATAACTCGGCTTGTGACTGTACTGTCTCGGATAACTTAAACTGCCCGGATTGATAAAATGGATTCCGTCCGTATACTGATAAAACGGCCGGTGCGTATGTCCGAACAGTGCAAAATCGCAACCCCTTGCTTTTGCTTCGTCATGCAGACGGTTATTGTCAAACGAAACATTGTAATAATGCCCGTGCGTCACAAAAAACGACTTTCCGCCATACTGAAAATACCGTTCTTTCGGCAGATTGGAAAAAAAATCGTTATTCCCCTGCACCGCACAGAATACACAATCCACGCTTCGTTCAAAATCGTCCTCGCTTCCCTGTGTATCTCCGCAGTGAATTACCATATCCACGGGTTTTTCCTTCTTATAAACTTCGTAAAAGCGACGATCCATACCATGGGTATCGCTGACAACCAGAATCTTCATCGATTCACCTCTAAATCCGGTCTTTAATGACTGACCACATTTTACGGAATGCTTTTCCGCGATGACTGATTTCATTCTTTTCTTCCATGGGAAGCTCTCCGGAACTGCATTCATATCCTTCGGGACGGAAAATCGGATCATAACCGAAGCCGTTGGTTCCGCGCTCTTCGTAACCGATATAGCCTTCCATGGTTTCCTGCACGATGATTTCCTCGCCGTCGGGCAATACTGCCGCAACCGCACAGACAAAGCGTCCGGTGCGTTCTTCTTTCGGAACTCCGTCAAGACGTTCGATAATCTTTGCATTTTTAATCGAATACGGGGTATCCTCACCCATATAACGTGCCGAATAGATTCCCGGTTCCTTGTTTAAATAATCCACTTCCAGTCCGGAATCGTCCGCAAGAACAATTTCTTTCTCATTTAATGCATCCCAGACCGCTTTGGCTTTAATCAATGCATTCTCTTTAAAACTCGTTCCGTCTTCCACGATATCAAGTACAATTCCGGCTGCCTTCATGGAAACGATTTCGACTTCCTTTGCACTCATGATTTCGTTGATTTCACGGATTTTACCTTCATTGCCGGAGGCAACGATGATTCGCTTGCTCATTATAATCTGTGTCCTTTGTTATAAGAATTATCTTTGTTCTTGATGCTGCTCTCAGTTTTCGGTTCCGTTCTCGCGTTTCGGCGGCTTCGGACCCATATATTGCAGAAAATAGGTCTTCATCATACCGTTGTAAATCTTACGGTTCTTATCTGCCTTGCGTCCCAAATCAGTCTCGGCGTTTTCATAGGATGTAATCAGATACATGGACCAGGAATCCAGTGCGCGGTATCTCTCGCCGATTGTTTTATAAAGTGCAGGCAGAGCGGCTTTTTCTTCCAGACGTTCCCCATACGGAGGATTCGTAATAATGAATCCGTATTTCTTCGGATGTGATAGATTTGCAACATCACGGGTCTGAAAATGAATTAAATGATCCACTCCGGCCAGACGCGCATTCTCACGCGCGATTTTCGTCATTTCCGGATCCAAATCGTATCCCTGGATATCGACATCCTCTTTTTTCAAAGAACGGTTAATCCTGTCGTTTGCTTCTTCCACGCAGTTATACCAGTTCTTTGAAGGAATTAAATGTTTCCAGCTCTCAGCCGTGAATTCACGGTTCATTCCCGGAGCAATGTCGGCAGCCATCATGGCCGCTTCAATCGGAATGGTTCCGCTTCCACAAAAAGGATCCACCAGAATCCGGTCCTGTCTCCAGGGAGTCAGCATAATGAGTGCCGCCGCAAGATTTTCTGCAATTGGAGCCTTTGCCGTCAGTTTCCTGTATCCGCGTTTATGAAGAGAGACACCGGTCGTATCAATTCCGACTGTGACTTCGTCATTTTTCAGGAAAACTCTTACCGGAAATTCCGCACCGGTTTCCTCAAACCAGGAAATACCGTAATGACTCTTCATCCTTTCCACCATGGCTTTTTTCATGATGGACTGAATATCAGAAGGGGAGAACAGTTTACTCTTTACACTGGCCGCTTTGGTAACCCAGAATTTGCCGTCCTTCGGAATGTACTGTTCCCAGGGAAGTGCCTGCGTCCCCTGAAAGAGTTCTTCAAAAGTTTCCGCATGAAAAGTTCCGACATGAAGAAGAATTCGCTCTGCGCTTCTTAAAAAAATATTCGCATAGCAGACTGCTTCATAATCTCCGAGGAAGGTAATTCTGCCGTCGGAAACTTCCTTCGGTTCATACCCCAAATCTATGATTTCTCTTTTTAAAACCGCCTCCAGACCAAAGTGGCACGGAGCTATTAATTCAACATATTCCATACAGTATATTTTACAGGATTCGTGGGTATTTCGCAAGAAAAAAGGGCCGTCGGCACTTGCCGACAGCCCTTTGAAAAATCGGTATGAAATCATCCTTTTACGGAACCAAGTGCTACACCACCAACGATGAACTTGGAAAGGCATAGGTAAACGACGATTACAGGCAAAATGGAGAACAGAATCATCGCATAAACCTGACCCATATCAAACTTAAGGAAGTCTGCACTACGTAACATAGCAATTAGTATGGGAAGGGTTTTTACTTTATCCTTGGACAACAAAAGCGCAGGAGTAAAGTAGTTGTTCCAGTTTGCTACGAAACAGAAGATTGCCTGAACTGCAATAGCAGGTTTCATCATCGGCATTACGATGGTATTGAAGGTTCTGAACTCTCCGGAACCATCGATACGTGCTGCTTCGATAATTGCAAGCGGTAATACGGAATCCATGTACTGCTTCATATAGAAGAAGGTTACAGGAGCCGCAATTGCGGGAACAATCAGAGGAAGGAATGTGTTATTCCATTTCCACTTTAACATCATGTCGATGAAACCAAGCGCAACGACCTGAGTCGGGATGGTCATAATAATCATGATGAAGGTAAATATAATATTCTTCAACTTGAAGTCATATGCATGAATTGCATATGCCGTCATGGATGAAAAATATGTAGCAAGGATTGCACATGATGTAGAAATAATAACCGAGTTCAAAAGGCCGCTCCATACAGGCAATGTACCTTTGAACAGGTTTGCAAAGTTCTTAAATAAATACGTTCCCGGAATAATGGAAAATCCTCTTCCAAGATTTGCATTGGATCTGGTAGCATTGACAAATAAAACCAAAAACCAGAACATGCAGAGTGCACAGATGAGAATTAAAACAATATTGCAAATGACACGTCTTAAACGAATACCTCCGGTCACTTTTTCTTTATCCATTTGGAGCTGCATAGCGCCTTCTTTTGCCATAGTCCCAAACCTCCTACTCGTTATTTCTGTCTGTTACTTTATAAACAACCAAACTCAATACACCTGTGATAATGAACAAGAATACGGAAAGTGCACCGGCAAGACCGTAGTTCTTGCTGAACAGATGCTTGTTCAGGTACATAATCATAGTCATGGATGTTCTCATCGGGAATCCGTCACCGTTGGAAAGAATCTGCGGTACATCGAACATCTGCAAACCGCCGATTAAAGATGTAATCAATACATAAACGAGAATCGGGCGAAGCAAAGGTAATGTAATTCTCCAGAATACCTGTGTCGGAGTTGCGCCGTCAACCGATGCTGCTTCATAAAGGGAAGCATCGATACCGAGCATACCTGCCATCAACAGGATGGTCGTATTACCAAACCACATTACAAAGTTCATGAACGCAATCAGGCTTCGAACTGACCAGGTGTGATCAAAGAATGAATATGCCTGAAAACCGGGAATAATCGAAGTAAGAATCGAGTTAACCGGTCCGCCTAACGAGAACAATGTAAAGAATAACATAGAGAATGCGGATGCCATAATCAGATTGGGCAGATAAATGATGGTCTTATAAACTGCTGCCGCTTTCAGACGAAGCTGAGGATCCGCAAACCAGGAACCTAACAATAATGAAACAATAATCTGAGGGATGAATCCCATAATCCACATGATACCTGTGTTCAGAGCATACTTGGGAAGATCCGTCGTTAACAATTCTTTGTAGTTTGCCAAACCGGTAAATGTCGGTCCTATAACAGTCAAACCACTTCTGTAATATTTAAAAAAGCTCCAATAAATGGTCGTAACAAGTGGGTATAACTGGAATACCGCATAAGTTACTACGAAAGGAATCAAAAAGATATATCCCCACTTATTGTAGCTTACTACTTTCCCCCTCTTGACCTTACTCATACAATACCGTCCTCCGTTCCATACCTTTTCGTATTTTATCGAAACAATCCTGTTTCAAAATAACAAGAAAGATAATGCCCGCCCATAAGAACGGGCATTATCTTCTGCTTGCTTAAATTAAATCTTTGTTAGAACCGGTCTTTGAATTATTCAAGAGAACCAAGCTCTGCGTTGCCTAAGAAGTATTCCTTCATAGCTTTCTGGAATTCTTCGTTGCAGCCCTGATCGTACTGTCCGATGTTCTTCAAGGAAACCTTGGATACACCATCAAGGAAGATCTTGTAAGGGTTCTGTCCACCAAGAATTCTGCTTCCGAAATTAGCATCGTTAGCGAGTTCACCAAGGAGGCTCTTGCTGTTTACACAGTCGGAATCCTTCTCAACGATCTCTTTAAGGACAGCCTTATCGGTGGTCATGGTCTTAATGAGTTCAGCAACTTCGGTCTTGTTGTCAGTACCGTTAGCTGCGCATACCCAAGTACCGCCCCAGAAGAAGCCCTGAGGTCCTTCGCAGATGCCCCACTTACCAGCAGTAGCTACGGATCCTTCTTCACCATCCTTCATGCAGAAGTTGATTAACCAAGCGGGTCCGAAATAGGAGAATACTCCGTTGCCTTCGAAGAAGCCCTTGTTCCAGTCATCAGACCAAAGATCATGAGTACCAGCGTATCCGTTGTCAACCATTGCCTTGGAGTCATTTACCCAGTTCATAAGGTTAGGATCGATGTTAATCTTTCCATCAACTACCCAAGGAGAGGTAACGTTGTTGGAGTATACACGATAGGTATCGTTTACGGAAGAAACGATGGTGTAGCCAGCATCTTTTAACTTAGCTGCGGTATCATTGAAGGTTGCCCAATCCTTAACTGCCTTCTGAACTTCTGCAGGATCATCGGAACCAAGAACTTCGGTAGCGATGTCACGGTTGTAAATCAAACCACCTGCGCAAGCCTGCCAGGAAGCACCTTTCAACTTGCCGTCGAAGGTTACAGCGTCTTTGGTGTAATCAAACTGATCTGCGAATACGGAGTCATCAAGACCGATCTCGCTCATCGGAAGAGTTACGCTCTGTCCGGTGTACTTGATAGCGTAGTCAGCTTCTACCAAGAAGATATCAAGAGTTCCCTCAGCGGTATCTTCACCGGTGAAATATTTGTCTACTTTGTTCTGATAAGCGTTTCCTTCGTTAGGAGTGATAACCCACTTAACGTCTACGCCCTTGTAAGTTCCCTTGTTAGCGTCAGATGCATCAGCCTTGTAGTCTTTGCAGTGATCGGTAACACGGCTCTTGAACTCTTCATTCCAGCAGTAGATAACGATTTCCTTACCACCATCGGTAGCTTCATAGTTTCCGTCATCAACAAGGGGAACTTCAGTGCCATCCTTTAATTCAGGATACTTCTCTTCTACAGCGGTCTTGAATGCTGCAAGAGCGGTATTTCCGGACTGAACATCACCGGATACAACTTCGGAACCAGGAGTGTTAGAAGTAACTTCGCTGGTACCAGGGGTCTTGGTGCAGCCTGCAAGTAATGCTGCTACCATAGCTGTGGATAACAATACACTTAATAATTTCTTTTTCACTTTTAGTTTTCCTCCTCTATTATTATAGTGTAGTGAATAGTGTCTGCCGATGCAGGGAGGATACCCCCTTCCTTTATCAGCAAGGTCATTATATATCACATTCGCTAAACTTGACAAGAGTTTTTCTGTTATTTTTGACCAAAAATATCAAATTTGGTAAATATGTTTATAGTCTCGTTCATTTTTTGTTCATATTTACGTCGTTTTTTGTTCATAAACATTTTACATTGTCTTCATTATTTGCTTTTCTGTGAACATTGCTCCGGAATGGGCGTTCCGCCTTGCTTTTCCCCTTATTTATATAGTATAATTAGCGTTACGTAAGGTCGAAATACCGCGCACCGTCGCAGACGCTGCAACAGTATTATGGAATGGCCGAAAATACTATAATGATAAGGAGAAATGCTATGAAATTTGGTTTTTTTGATGATGCCAACAGAGAGTATGTCATCACCACACCCAGAACTCCGTATCCTTGGATTAACTATCTGGGAACACAGGGATTCTTCTCACTGATTTCCAACACCGCAGGAGGCTATTCTTTCTATAAAGATGCACGTCTGCGCAGAATTACCCGTTATCGCTACAACAACGTTCCCATCGATATGGGCGGACGTTACTTCTATATTAATGATAACGGAACCGTATGGAATCCCGGCTGGTCACCCGTAAAGACCGAACTTGACGCATACGAATGCCGTCATGGTATGGGTTACACCAAGATTACCGGTAAGAAGAACGACCTTAAGGTAAATGTTACCTTCTTCGTTCCTCAGGATTATGACGGTGAAGTACAGCAGGTTGTACTTACCAACGAAGGCTCCGCGGAGAAGTCCTTCTCACTCTTCTCTTTTGCAGAGTGGTGCCTCTGGGATGCACAGGATGACTCCAACAACTTCCAGCGTAACTTCTCTACCGGCCGTGTAGAGGTG
>JAEEGL016339916.1_pt1 | contig 14767 bp, 16 predicted proteins | sample 9134231 | NCBI WGS metagenome assembly JAEEGL01 (sample SAMN16246548, study PRJNA631951) | gut metagenome | biome: gut microbiome; feature: rumen; material: fiber-attached | host: Bos | place: Iran: Karaj | collected 2018-10 | reverse complement strand
TGATGTACTACGCTGCAGGCCAGATTTATTTCGCATTCCTACGTCAGCGCAAGAATTTTAAGATTTCGCAGGCACGTTTGACGCGCATTTCGCTCGAAATCAACTTCGTAAACCATGCTTTGCCGTCCGGTGGCGCGAGTGGTTTGGCGTATCTAGTTTGGCGTTTGAAAGATTTTAAGATTTCAGCCGGGCAGATTAGCTTTATCCATGTATTACGTTATGCAATCTGCGCGCTAGGCAATGCGTTGCAGACGATGGTGGCGATTGTGATTGTGTTAGTCGCAGGTTGCGTGTTGCCAGGAAAGCACTGGTGGCTGTGGGTGGCTGGTGGTGTGGCTGGCGGCATTATTGGTTTGATTATTATTGCATGGTTGATTGTGCGTAAGCAGAAGAATATCGACTGGTTAGCAGATACGTCATCGAAGTTTATAAACAAAATCGTGCGTAAGATGAGTGGTGGTAAAAGGCGCGTATTCTTGCGCGAAGAGCAGGTAACAAAGTTCTTTGCGGATTTGCGCGAAGATTATTTGCATCTCAAGCAGAATCGTCACATTCTATGGAAGCCAATGATTTGGGGCTTGTTCTATTCGTTCCTCGAGTTGGCAACCTACTGGGTAGTTGGTTGCGCTTTGGGTCATCCAGAGATTTTGCCGCAGATTATGATTGCTGAGGGCGTAGCGAGCGTCGTGGGCACGGTATTAGTAACTCCTGGCGGCATGGGTGGTTATGAAGGCGTCTTCGTGATTGTGCTCGTAGCGACTGGCGTAGATTTGCAGACGGCAACGATTACAGTGGTAGTAACGCGCATCTTTGTGCTACTCGGTACGATTATCAGCGGCTGGGGCTTCTACCAGCAGGCTTTGATGTCTCGTTCGGATAAATTTGAAGCTCCAAAGGAGTAGCGTATGGACGAGCCGGTGCAAGTTTATAGTGTATCGGACTTTCAGGCGGTCTGTAATCAGATTATGGAGACCGCTTTTTCTGGCGTCGTAGTTGAGGGCGAGGTAGCGAGCTTTAAGGTAAATCAGGGCAAGTTCGTTTTCTTTGACCTGAAGGATGAGCAGTCGAGCGTGGGGTGCTTTATGATGAAGTTTGCGCTGCGTTTCCCACTCGAAGATGGAATGAAGATTCGGGTGCGTGCCGTACCGAAACTGACGAATTGGGGGAAGTTTTCGCTGACCGTGCAGGCGATTATGCCGGTGGGTGAGGGAAGTTTAAAGAAAAGTTTTGAGCTACTTAAGAAGAAGCTAACCGAAGAGGGGTTATTTGCGCCCGAGAAGAAGCGTCCGCTGCCGGAACCAATTATGAAGATTGGCGTGATTTCCAGTACGCAGGCGGCAGGATATGCGGATTTTTGTAAGATTCTGAATGAACGTTGGGGCGGTCTGGAGGTGCAGGTAGCACATACGCAGGTGCAGGGCATGACGGCAGCGGATCAGATTATCAAAGCGCTGGCGTACTTCAATGAGCGTTCAGAAGTGCAGGTGATAGCATTGATTCGCGGTGGCGGTTCGGCGGATGATTTGGCGGTGTTTAACGATGAAGCGTTGGTGCGTGCGATTGCGGCCTCGAAGATCCCGGTTATTACGGGAATTGGCCACGAAGTAGACGAGAGTTTATGTGATTTGGCGGCAGACGTGGTGGCTTCAACGCCTTCAAATGCCGCGCAAATGTTGACACGAGATCGACGCGAGATAATCGCCGGGATGCGGGATGATGTAAAACGAATAAATAATTTGTTCAATACGAAGGTTGACGAGCTTTTGCGCGCTAACAGAGACGAAATTGCCCGTGTGGGGCATGATATTGTTGTAAAGATTACAACAGTTGAGAATGAAATTGCAGCGCAATGTAAAATTTTAGAGCAATTAAACCCGGACAAAGTACTCGAACGTGGCTACGCACTCATGCGAGGCGATGCGAAAGTAGGGAGTGTTGTTGGAATTACAACATTTAAACAGGAAATTGAAGCAAAAGTAACAAAGGTAAAGGAGAGATAATGGCTAAAAACGTTAGTGAAAAGATTTCGGAGCTAAAAACGGGTGTAGATTGGTTCTATTCGGATGATTTTAAGCTCGAAGAAGCAAGTGACAGGTATAAGGCGCTTACAAATCTCGCAAAAGAAATCGAAAAAGATCTCGCCGAGATGAAAAATGAGATAAACGTGATTGCGGAAGACTTCAGTAAATAGCGTTTTGTTCTTGCGAAAACGCTTGCGGTTAAATATAATTGAACTATGGACCAGAATTGGAATGGGGCGGTTCCCCAGAATCAAAATGGTGGCAACGGTCAAATGGGGCCGAGTATGCCTCCTGTGCCGAACGCCGGCATGAATACACCAATGCTAACGCCAGCAATGGCTGGAGGTGTTGTTCCTCCTAATCCTATGGCAGCACCAATGCCAGATAGTGGCAAAAAGAGCTCAATAATTGAGACGATTATTTTGGTGGTTGTCTGTTTGATTGCAGCGACTGCGATTGTGCTCGCGGTTATGTTCTACATGCAATACAACGAATTGCAAACTGATTTTGAAACCCAGCTCAACATTAAAGAGGTTGAAGCCAAGAAAGAGCAAAAGGAAATTGACGATCAGAATTATCTGGATCAAAGCAAGCTTCCAAATACACTATTCACTGGTCCAAGTGATTATGGCTCAATCGGTTTCTACTATCCAAAGACTTGGAGTGTATATATCGAGTCTGATGGCTCCGATAATAGCGACTTCGTGTCTTACTTTGCGCCAGCTCAGGTAAATCCGATTAAAGATAAGGATTCACGCTACGCATTACGCTTCTCGATCATTAGAAAGCAATCTGATGATGCAATGAAGCCATACGATAACAAGGTGAAGAAGGGTGAGCTAACCGCTAAGCCATTCAACGCCGATTCGAACAGAATTTCTGGTACTCTTTACGAAGGTACGGTTGATAAGAACATCGAAGGCATGGTGCTCGTCATTAAGGTGAATGATAAGACGGCCATCCTACAGTGTGATTCCGATGAGGTCTTCCGAACAGATTTCGAAGCTCTGATTGCTTCATTGAAGCGCGGCTCTTAGTGTTGTAAAATAGGGGGTATGAAAAGCGAGGTTTTTGGCGCTAATTCAAGCGTGGTTGTGGTTGCTCATGAATTGAAAGCACCCCTAAGTTTGATGCGCCAACTTGCTTTATCGCTTGATTTTGAAGAATCGGTTGACGATGCGCGTGAGGTGGGACGTCAGATTGTGGCGACTTCGGAGCGTGCATTACAACAAGTGAATGATTTAACGCGAATTGCGCGACTGGATGACGCGCTCTTTGAGATGGAGCCGGTAAATCCACGCGTGGTGTGCGACGAGGTGATTGCGGAGTTGTGGCAGCTATTTCGCTTTAATCGTCGCGAGATTGAGATTGATTACCGTAATAAGCGTAGGCTGGCGGTGGCGAATCGACAGCTGCTGTATTCGGTGGTTTATAACTTTTGTTTGAATGCGATGAACTATGGTGGCGAGGAGTTGCCAAGCAGAATTTCGGTGTATGACCGTCAGAATAAGATTCGCATTGATGTGCGCGACTTCGGCCCGACGGTGCCAACGAAGGTTTGGCGCGAGATTAAAGATGGTTTCGTGAAGAAGCCGGTAGACATCGCAATGCGACCGGGTTCGTCGGGGCTAGGACTTTATATTGCAGCGAAGTTTGCGAACTATATGAACAGTGATTTTGGTCTTGTGCGTCATCGTGATGGTACGAGTTTTTATATCGATTTACCGATTAGTGGGCAGTTGAGCTTGGTATGATTTATATTTTGGAAGATGATCGCGGGTGGGAGAACTACTACCGCCGGATTTTGAAGGGCCACGAAATGGAGTTTTTCCATGATGGCGTGACGGCGATTGCGGCGATGGATGAACGCGTGCCGGATTTGGTGATTTTGGACGTACTTTTGACTGGTCCGACCGGTTTTGCAGTATTAAATGAGATGCGAAGCTATCCAGAATTAGCGGAAGTGCCAGTAGTGGTGATTTCTTCGGTAAGCATGAAGGATGAAATAGCAAAAGAATACGGAGTTGCGCGGGTGTTTGATAAGGGCGAATTGATGCCAGCTGATGTAATAGCAGCAGCAAAGGAGTTCGATGGCAAAGAATCCGCGTGATTTGCGTACGGAAGCGATTGTGCTACGCCGGACGGATTATGGTGAGGCGGATCGAATTTTGCAGCTCTTAACACCGGAAGGAAAACGCAGTGTAATTGCGCGTGGAGTGCGGAAAGAGAAGTCGAAATTGGCGGGCGGAATTGAGCTATTTAGTGTGTCTGAAGTGGTAATCCATGAGGGGCGGACGGAAATGGGGATTCTCACGGGCGCGAAACTGCTGGAATACTATGATGCGTTCGTAAAGGATATTGAGTTGATTGAAATGGGCGGTAATATGATGCGCAGTGTGAGTATGCGGGCTGAGCAGGTGGAATCGCCGGAGTTTTATAAGATATTGAAGCAGTCGCTGCAGGCGATGCAAAAGCATGCGAATGAAGATTCGCGCTGGAAAGATGTGCTGAGGGCTTGGTGGGGGATTAATTTGACGCGGGCGTCAGGTGAAGAGTTGAATTTGAACTTCGACACAGACGGCGAGAAGCTAGTGGCGGATGGGCGTTATTATTGGGATGAAGAAAACTCAGCTCTAGGTAAAGCCGGAGCGGGTAGAATTGGCGCGGAGCATATTAAGATGATGCGAATCATGCAGGCAATGCCGGCAGAGGTAGCGCTCAGAATTCAGGATGCGGATAAGTTGATTGACGAAGTACTATACGTTGCGCGGTGTGCCGAAAAGGTAACGAAGATATAAAAAACTCCGCTGTTGGTAGCGGAGCAAGTGAGGTAGATAGGAGTTATTCTTCGAAAACGGGCGGATTGTCCGGTTTCCAGAGCAGGGTGTTTTCGTTCAGGAAAAGGGCAAAGGGTCTGTCGATGAAATTGGCGGCTTTGTGCGGGACGATATAGCCTTCGGGCCACAATTTGAGGAAGCCATAAGGCCTAAAGTCGGGTCCGCCTTCGTAATTGATGCTGACCATGCCATCTGCTTTGGGTGAGACATAGTAGCTGGCGCCACCAAGGCTCATCTGGGCCTTTTGGACTTCGGTCACAGGCTGCTTAATGGTTTGAACACCGATGTCGATTTTGTCGGCAAAACACAGAGCAGCATCAATGACATTTTGGATTTCTTCGCCGAATACATGATTGGCGATGGCGTGGCAGATAATATCAATATCGCGGCCATTCATCACGTCGCCATAATAACGCTCCGTGAGATACTTATAGGCCATGCGCGCGCTATGATCGGCGTAGCTGTCGAAGCCATTCACGAGGCCGCAGCCACAAAGAAGACCAGCAATGTCCGCCAATGCAGCATCACGTTCGCCGCCACCAACGTCTCTGACGAAACTGGAAGCGATTTCGGAGATTCTTTGCCAATGCATTCCTCCGAGGTCGCGTCCAAATTCGGGATTGTGATCCGGAGTAAAGGAATCAACTTTGTCTGCCCATACGCGCCATTTTTCACGGTCATAACAGATGTCCTGGTGGACGTGGATAATGCCATCAATCATGAGATATCCCTCCTATTCTGTTTGGGGTTTATCTACCTCTTAAGGTGCGTAGAGTGATTATAGCCTAAAAGTGATATAATGGAAATATGAACGAAATCACAAAATCAGAATTACTTCGTAAATATACCGTGATTTTTGGTGGTTTCGGCGGTGGCCTTCGGGCCTAATTTTCTTGTGACTCAGAGAGTAAAAAGTGGGGGATTAAGTTATAATAGGAGATAGTTATGGTAAAAATGGATGATATAGTTAGCCTTTGCAAACGTCGTGGCTTTATTTGGCAAGGAAGCGACGTGTATGGCGGGATGGCCGGGACTTGGGATTTTGGTCCGCTCGGCGTGTCTTTAAAGAAGAAGATTATGGATGCCTGGTGGAAGTACTGGGTGGATGACCGTGAGGATATGTATGGCGTTGATGCAGCTATCATTATGAACCCGCGCACCTGGATTGCTTCTGGCCATACGGCAACTTTTGCAGATCCATTAGTAGAATGTGGCGCATGTCATGGTCGTTTCCGTGCCGATAAGATTGCGGATGGAATTTCCGAGAGCGTAACAACGGAAGAGTTTAAGGCGTTGAACGTAAAGTGCCCAACTTGTGGCAAAACTGAGTGGGGAGATATTCGTAAGTTTAATATGATGTTCCAAACACATGTTGGCCCAGTCGATGATGACAGTTCGATTGCTTATCTTCGCCCAGAAACGGCGCAGGGTATCTTTACGAACTATAAGAATGTAGTCGATACGATTTATCCAGATTTGCCATTTGGTCTCGCGCAGCAGGGTAAGGCTTTTCGTAATGAGATTTCACCACGCGATTTCATCCTGCGTGACCGTGAATGTTCTCAGATGGAGATTGAATATTTTGTCGATCCAAAGACTTGGGAAGAACATTTTGAGAAATTACTCAAGCAACAGCATGAATTTTTGACTGATGTGATGGGATTGGAGCCAGAACGCATCCATGACCTCGAGGTGGAAGCGGAAGATCGTGCACATTACTCAAAACGTACGGTGGATATTGAGTTCGATTATCCAAACGGCCGCGAAGAATTGATGGGTTTGGCATACCGCACGGACTTTGATTTGCAGAATATTCAGCGCGAAAGCGGCAAGAATATGGAATACATCGTGAAAGGCTCGACTGAACGCTTCGTGCCGCACGTAATTGAGCCATCTATTGGCGTCGAGCGCTTGTTCTTGGCTGTTTTAACGTCTGCTTATAAAGAAGACGAAGTAAATGGCGAGAAGCGCGTTTATTTGCGTTTGAGCGAGGATTTGGCGCCATATCGTTTCTGCGTATCGCCACTGCTCAAGAATAAGCCAGAGCTGGTCGCGAAAGCAAAGGAAGTTTACGATTTGCTACGCAAGAAATACGGGAATGTGACTTGGGATGATTCTGGTAATATTGGTAAGCGTTATCGCAAGCAGGACGAGATTGGCACGCCAAAGTGCGTAGTGATTGACTTCGATACGCTTGAAGACGATACTGTAACGATACGTGATCGCGATACGACCGAACAAGTACGCGTAAAGATTAGCGAATTATAAAAAAATAACCCCCGCGAGGGGTTATTTTTTAGTCTTTTTGTCAGCCTTTTCGGCTTTAACTTCCGCAGCAGATGCGGCGGCGGAAGCTTTTTTAGCTTCAATTTCGCGTTCTTTTGGTGATTTCTTATCTTTCTTAGTAGCGTCTTCGGCTGGTTTTGGTGTAAAGCCAGGGATGATGGAGCGAAGCTGACTGACGAGTTTGTGGCGAGCGTGCGTACTAAAGACTTTTTCGAGCCAGCCTGGGTTTGGTTGGGAATTTTTGGCGGTTAAAATTTCGACTACATCGCCTTGCTGGAGTTTGGTTTTGAGATCGACCATCTTGCCGTTCACGATAGCGCCGGTACATTTAGCGCCGATTTCACTGTGAAGGCGGTAGGCGAAGTCGAGCGGCATGGAGCCTTTTGGCAGGTCGATAATATCGCCTTTTGGTGTGTAGACGAAGATTTTGTCGGCGAATAAGTTGAGCTCGAGCTTCTTTTGATCAATTTTTTCGCCTGAAGCAAGCTTAGTGGCGGTTTCCTGAAGTTCCTTAATCCAGAGAAGATTGCTCGGGAGTTTGCTGACACGTCCTTCGGTATAAGCGGCGGTGAGTTTCTGCTCGTTGTAGAAGAAGGTGGCGGCGAGACCGCGTTCGGCATAGTCGTGCATTTCTTTGGTGCGGATTTGAAATTCGACGATTTGCTTATCATTGGTAATGACGGTAGTATGGAGCGACTGATAACCGTTCATTTTTGGTACGGCAATATAATCTTTGAAACGGCCTTCCATAGGACGGAAAAGGGAATGGATGATGCCGAGTACGAGATAGCAGGTCGTGACATCTTCAACAATGAAACGGAGCGCCATGAGGTCATAGACGCGGTTGATGTTTTGATCATATTTAGCAAGTTTTTTATGAAGGGAATAGATAGATTTAACGCGACCATCGCACTTGTATTTAATATGTTCTTTTTTGAGTGCTTCCTCAACGGCCTCACGCGCGGCCTGAAGCTTTTTATCGGCTTTTTTGAGGCGATCAGCAGTGAGCTTTTGAAGCTCTTCGTAGCGGCGCGGGTCGAGATAAGAAAAAGATGTCTCCTCGATTTCGACGCGGACGCGACCCATCTGCATACGGTCAGCGAGAGGCGCAAAGACTTCAAGCGATTCGCGGGCGATTTTCTTCTGCTTGTCTGGCGGGAGAGCACCGAGGGTGCGGAGATTATGGAGGCGATCGGCGAGTTTGATAATAAGGACGCGGATGTCTTGGCCGGTTGCGATGAGAAGTTTAAGAAGATTATTGCCGGTTTGCGGTAAATACTCGTCAAGGTTTTTCATGCCCGAGCGAGCTTCGCTAAGTTTCGTGACGCCATTGACGAGAAAAGCAACATCTTTGCCAAATTCATCTTCGATTTCTTTGAGAGTCAAACTAGTGTCTTCGACTGTGTCATGCAAAATTCCAGCGATGATGGTATCCTCATCCATATTCCATTCTTGGAGGATTTTCATGACGGCAATTGGGTGAATGATATAAGGCTCGCCGGTTTTGCGGAGCTGGCCTTCGTGTGCTTTAGTTGCAACCTCAATTGCTTTTTCTAGCCGAGGTGTAGAATTAGACATAAGATTATTATATTTTATACCGCCTTTCTGGGCAATCTTTGGTATAATCATAAACAAGATGGGCCGCAAGCTTAGAGATTATATTGTTATTTGGAATGCCGGAGTAGGTTTTATCTACTTGCTGATCGGCACGATTGCGATCCTTTACGGCATTGATTCGTTGCACCTTGTGGGAGACTTTGGTACGAATGTCGAAATTCTTAAAACAAGATTTACTACGCTAAAAGTTGAAGAGATTGTATTGATTGTAGTATTTGGTGTGATCTGGCTGGCTGGCGTAAATAACTTTTTCTATGTCAGGCGAGCTCTGCTTGAATATAAAACAAGGTCATTTGTGTCGTTTATGGCACCGTTTATGTTGACGCTCGCGAACGCTTTGGCGGTGACGGTAGTATTCTTTGATATCCAACTGCAGGGTAATCACTTTGGCCTACAATTCCGCGGAGAATTTATTAATTCTTTGAACTGGGTGGGTTGGGCAGCCGTTGGTTTGGTGTGCCTAAGCGCCTTGTTCTCGGTCGTGGGGATTATTGCGATGCTCAAAGCGGCAGTTAAGCCGGTCGCGATTGCAGAGAACGAGTTTGAGCGCAAGGAGCGCATTGCGAAAGAGAAAGAGAAAGCAAGACTCAAGAAAGAGCATGAAAAAGAGCGCAAAAAGAATAAATCGATGGCCGTGCGTCCAAAGGCAAGCCGCGAGAAGGTCTCTGACGAGGAGATGATGTTTAAGAGCGGCGACGTAAGCCTTGAAGATGAGGCATTGGCGGCGCAGATTGCTGAAAAGCGCAAGAATCCGTTCTTGAAAGAGGATACCGAAGGCGAAAAAGCTGCGGCGGATGCTCCGAAGAATGGCGACTTGAATCCGAACGGAGTACCACTTTCAGCCGTGAAAGATAATCCTGTGTTAAGCACTTTCCATCCAGTATTAGAGCAAGCTACAGTATCGCCAAATATCTCGCCCAATATCTCAAGTGAAGCAGATTCGGCTGCTCCAGCTCCGGCGGCGCCAGCAGAAGGCGCACCGATGGGCGGAGGTGCAGTAGATCCGTCCGCGATGGGTCTTGACGATGGGCCAGAAGCGCCAAAAACTCCGGATGCTCCAGAAGCTCCTGCGGCTCCAGCGGAACCAATTATTAGCGGATAAATTATTTGATATTTTTCTTTTTGAGCATTGATTTGACGTCTTTTTGAGCGGAAATTGGCACGACGATAGGGAAAATGTCGATGGCATTTGGCAAAAAGACAATAGATTCTTCGGTATATATTACTTTTTTAATCTCATTCCAAAGCATAATGACACCATTATCTTTGCCGCGACCATAGATGATGTGCTTGTTTGTTATGGTCAGAATAAAGGCCGAAGCGTCAGACTTTTGGAGTTTTACGACGTTTTTATAGATGCGGTAGTAGGTATAAAAAGCGGCAACAAAGGTGAGGACTGGGACGAATAAGACCGGTGAGAGATTTTTGTCAGTTGAGATTAATACGAGGCCAAGAAGTACAAAAATGGCAGAATAAATAACATAGCCAACGAACGACTTGGTAGCGCACTTTATTTTTTTATCTGGATGATTAATGAGCTTTTTCTGATTAAGGAGTACGTAATAATATTCCTCAGCATAGGTGCGTGAGAATTCTTTGAAAGTTACTTTCATAGCTTGCCTTTATATTCGATGTGGTTGCGGCAGGCTTTACATTTGCCGACGGTACCAATGATAGAGTTGGATTTACCACAATTAGGACATTTAACGACATGTGGCGTTTTCTGTTTGGACTCGATGGCTTTTTCTTTAAGTTTGAGATCGTTTTCTTGTTTTACTTTTTCTTCCGATTCGATTTCTTTGTCGATGAAATGTTTAATGCTGCCGCCAAGTTGGTTGCTAAGTTTGTTAGCAAGTAACTTAAGGACATAAGAAAGAAGTAGGAAGATGATGCCGATAATTAGCAGACTCTTGGAATATTCGACAACTTTTGGATAAAAATCTAGAGTCGTAGCATCAGTAAATAGCGGAAGGTTAATGTCGATATTGTAGTTAACGCTGAGAAGTTCGAGTCCACGCGGTATGAGGAGGACAAGGCCACAGATTAATAGACTGACCGGAGCGCGATATAACCTTGAGCCTTGATTGCTGTAAACGAAATAATGGCCAATGAGTAAAATGATGCCAAGCGGTGGCAAAAAATACAGTGTGATTAATATGACTGGGATACTGCAAATAATTTTAAGTAGTGTTTTGATTGAAAATAATTGCCTCATCGATATCATGAAATAATTATAACATTCTGATACAATGGGTTTAAGCATTAGCAAGATGTACTAAAAAATGAACAACCGTAAACTATCTGATTATGTCGTGCTTTGGAATGTGGGTGCCAGCGTGGCTTATGTTTTGGGCTCTGGGTTGGCGATTGTCGCTTGTTTGGAGCACTTCGGAGGATTAGGTTGGTCCTCAACGATTAGCCCAAGTGCATCCTTTGGGCCAGAGTTCGCGCTCGCGATTATTGCAATGCTGCTATCAATAGCAGTTTGTGTTTTGAACTTAATATATGCACAAAATTATTTTCGTCAAAAGTCGCCAAAAAGGTCGATTGGGCTTGCGGCAACGATTGGCTTCATTGTGTTGGTAGGCTTTCAGCTTTGTCGATCGATTAGCGGAATAGCGACTTATCTTAATAGCAATCATTCGTATGACGTGGTAGATGGTATAGTCACGATTCTGAATACAGTGATTTGGGGGAGTTTAATATTTGATGTGATCAATGCAACGCTGGGGACGTTAGCCTTTTGGTATATCTTTAAGAAAGTTGAAAATGGGGATGAAGAGCTCAATATGGTGGTGCGCGTAGATGGCGAGGTAAAGGAAACGAGGACTGGTGGAATAGCGGCGGAGGTTGCCGATCACGCAATGGGACATCCGAAACCTTCGCAAGAAATAATAGACGAGATAAGGAATGTACCGAACCAAGAGCTAAATGATCCGATTGACAGTCCAGTAAAGAAGCCGACAAGAGAGGAATTGGTTGCGAAGGAGAAAGAGAAAGAAGAGAAGGCGAAAAAAGAATTGCCGCCAATACTCAGCGCCAACCCGGATAATGAAATGTTGGGGAAGATTAATCGCGAGGAACGCGTGCTGAAGATGGATTTGCCGACATTTGCGTCGCCAGATGATGTGCGTAAATCGCTTGGCGATAGTCATCAGGGTTCGGCGTTGCCGCCGGCGCCTACACATACGCCAACACCTAAGAAGAGGCCTACGCCGACACCGGTGGAAGCAGATTTTGAAGAAGATTCTTTGCCAGTCGATAAATCCGAAGATTAGAGCTCTGTTATAATGGGGTTATGAAGATATTCTCTTGGAATGTGAATGGATTGCGCGCCGTCTTGAAAAAGGGTGCGTTTCAAGCTTTTATCAACAAATATATGCCAGATATAATTTGCCTACAGGAAACGAAGGCGAAGCAGGGGCAGGCAGAAGTAGATTTTCCGGAGTATGAAGAGCTCTGGAATTCGGCGGAGCGGGCTGGCTATTCTGGTACGGCGATTTTTACAAAAGTGAAGCCGTTGTCGGTGCGTTATGATTTTCCGGACGAAATCGCAAACCAATTTGATGGTTGGGAAGATGCATTCGGTGATGCGCGCAAAGAAGGCCGTGTACTAACGGCGGAATTTGAGGACTTTTTCTTGATTGACGCGTATGTACCGAACGAAAAGGATGACTTAGGGCGCTTGAAATACCGTGAGCTAGTTTGGGACAAGGCTTTGTTGGCATATATGAAGCAGTTGGATAAAACAAAGCCGGTGATAATTTGCGGTGATTTTAATGTGGCGCATCAAGAAATTGATATTGCGCGACCAAAAGAAAACGAGGGGCATGCAGGCTTTACGAAAGAAGGGCGCCAAGGCATGACGAATTATTTGACGAATGGTTTTATTGATACGTGGCGCGATAAACATCCGAACGATATTAAATATACGTGGTGGTCATTCCGTGGCGGTGCACGAATGCGTAACGTGGGTTGGAGAATCGATTATTTCTTGGCGTCAGAAAGGCTACGTGATCGGATTAAAACGGCGGAAGTACATGATGAAGTGATGGGTTCCGACCATTGCCCGATTGAATTGGAGATTAATTAATGGCGGATTATGATTACTGGCAGAAGCAAGGGTTGAAGCCGTTATTTGGAGAGGTAGATTTTGAGCGTCCAGAACAGAGGCGTTTTGCGGGGAAGCTGCTAATTATTGGCGGTAATAAAGGAGCATTTTTTGCGGTTGCGAATGCGATGAATGAGGCGCATAAAATGGGAGTGGGCGAAGTGCGCGCATTGTTGCCAAATTCGCTAAAAAATCAGGTGCCGAGTACGCCGGAGGTTTATTTTGCGGAAGCGGAAAAATCAGGAGCGTTTGGAAAAAACTCATTGCAAGATCTGTTAATCCAGGCAGAGTGGGCAGAAGCGATTGTATTAATTGGTGATATGGGCAAGAATGCCGAAACAACGATGGCGTTTGCGGAATTCATGAAGAAGTGCGACAAGCCATTGTTTATCACGCGCGATGCGGTAGATGCGGTAACGCCAGACGTAATGAACTGGGCGGTTGCGCGCGAGGGGGAGACGTCATTGTTACTATCGATGCCGCAATTGCAAAAAATGATGAGGACTCTATATTATCCAAAAGTTATTACTTTATCTATGCCGACGAATCAACTGATTGAGACTCTGCATAAATTTACGGTTTCGTATGATTTGTCGTTGGTCACTTTCCATAATAATCAGATTATCGTTGCACAACATGGGGAAGTAGTTTCGGAAGATATAAAGGATACGGAATGGTCGCCGATTACGATTTGGGGTGGCGCGTTGGCGATACATGAAGCGGTTTTAAAACTCTGGAATAATAGTATAGAAACGCGTAAAGTTTTAGCGTGCGCATTGCTATATAAATAAAAAGCCGCCCCTTGATGGGGCGGTTTTTTTGATGGAGTTTCATTCGTCGGAAGATTGTTCGACTAGCTCGACCTCCTTAACGGTCGGCATGACACGCTTGTAGTCTATGATGATGCTGAGAACGCTCAGGATAGCTACAAGGATGATGCTGCCGAGATTAAAGATGGCAAGCTGTTCACGCAGAGCGGGGAAGCTTAGCGAAAGAGCTAGTAGACCGAGGAATACACACATCATAACCATGCGGATTTTATCGACAAGGCCAGCAGCGGTACCATCCCTGAACATGTGATGGTAGAGTGCGAACCAGACGATGAAAGCGACATCGCGGAAAGCCATGACGCCTAGCGAGACGTAAAAGATGATGCGGTGCAGGCCATCTTCCTGAAATACGGTGCCAGATGTAGCAATTATGAACGCAACGACGACCGGATAAAAGATTATCTTATCGCCGAGCGGGTCAAGCGCTTTGCCAGCTCTGGTGAAGGCTTTAAGCTTGCGCGCAAAGAAACCGTCAATAGCGTCTGTAAGCATGGCGACCGCGAGGATGATGGTAGCAATAAGGCCACTCTCCTTGCCAAATGGCTGTGCGACGTAGATGTGCGGGACCAGTAGAGAGAAAGCGATGCGTGTGACGGAGATCCAGTTCGGGACGCCAACGCGACCATTAGTACCAAGTAGCCAGCTGTTATCTCGGAAATTCATCGTCTTGAGGATTACGTAGAAAGTATGGTAAACCGCCGTAATGATGGCGAGATACCAAACGCAACTGTTCACAAGAATACTCTGATAATTTTCGTGATACATCACTACCAGGGCAACCATCAATACGATACGAATTACGAGTGGCGCGATAGCGTTGATTGGGCTGGTTTTATGATGGCCATTCGCATCCAGCCAAGCACCATAAGAGAATATGATGATGAGATCGCAGAGGATGACAATGGCTAATGGATAAATGTATGAGGATTTGCTGACGAGCAGAGCGGAACCAATGTCGATGCAGAACAGGGCTAACCCTGGCAATGACGTTTTGCCGTTCATGAGCGCAGCAAACCAGCGCGATAGTAACCGGAACATCTTTAATCAACTCCTTTCAATGTACTT
>JAEEGL015464513.1_pt1 | contig 14767 bp, 19 predicted proteins | sample 9134231 | NCBI WGS metagenome assembly JAEEGL01 (sample SAMN16246548, study PRJNA631951) | gut metagenome | biome: gut microbiome; feature: rumen; material: fiber-attached | host: Bos | place: Iran: Karaj | collected 2018-10 | reverse complement strand
ACATGAAGAAAGTTCTGAAGAAGAAACAATTGTTAAACGTAAAAAATTAGAAATGAAACCAATGGATGAGGAAGAAGCCATTCTTGAAATGAACCTATTAGGACATGAGTTCTTTGTATACAAAGATATGCATACCGATCAAATTAATGTCTTATATCGAAGAAAAGATGGCAATTATGGTTTAATTGAAACAAAATAAAAAAAGCAATTATTTGCTTTTTTTCTTGTTATCTACGATTTTTTATTATATAATGGTAACTGAAGATGAGAGGTGTTAATATGTATTTCAAAGAAAAAGAAGATACTAATATTGATAAAGAATTTAGGGAAGAAAATTTAAGAGAAAAAGGGCGTAGTGCTTTAAAAGTATTTGTAATCATTATGGGTATATTATTTGTAATAGGAATAATTGTCTTCATTATATTCATGAGTGCTAATAAATTAGAACTTATCGGTTCAAAAGAAATAACTATCTATGAAGGATCAACCTATACCGAGCCAGGATATAATGCTTATGATATGAAAAAGAATTTAGTAAATGAAAAAGTTACTACATCTGGCGAAGTTGATACAAGTAAAATTGGCAGCTACACTTTAAAATATAAATATGGATTAAGTACTAAAAAAAGAATTATTAATGTCGTAGAAAAACCACAAATTGCTACCATCATTCACTTAACTGGTGATAAAACAATTACCCTAAATACTGGGGACACTTATGAAGAACCAGGATATAGCGCTGTTGATGCTATCGATGGAGATTTGACTGATAAAGTCGAAATCAACAGTAATGTTGATACAACTAAAGCCGGAACATATCGTATTATCTATTCAGTAGTTAATTCCGAAAATGTTACAACAACAGAGACAAGAGCCATTATTGTTAAATAATTAGTGCACTAAGTGCACTTTTATTTTATCCTCAGAACTAAACAAATAAAATATGTAATAATCCCAGATATAATCATCTGATATATTCTTCCCAAGAAAAAGTATATGTATTTTATCTTTGATTCTGCAATTTGACTAATTATCTGCATATGAACAGATAATCCTCCAAAAGCCAAAAAACAACTAGTAATTACTAACATATATATATCACTTAAATTACTTTTACTAAGGGCTTCTATCCCAATTGTTAGTTCCAATAAACCTTTAATAATAATTGCTGTATACTCGTTAAAATGTGATAAACTAATAATAATATTTGATAATACCAAAAAAGTAACTAAAACTCCACAAATTGTAAGAATACTATCAACACTCTTTTTTATTGCTTCAACTAAGATAGAACTTAAATCACGACTTTCAACATCCTTGCTCCGATGATTACCAAATTTAGCATATCTCCTGAATATAACCCCTAATATAAAATTACTAAGATAATGACTAATTAATAAAATAGGACCAAATATGCGTTCTTTAAAAAACATTATTGCTACAGTTGACATAATAAACAAGGGATTACTAAAATGTGAAAATAATAAAATATGGTTAGCTTCCGCTAAAGATATCTCCCCATTATCATATAAAATTCTTGTAATTCTTGCATTTGAAGGAAATCCTGATAACATGCTTAAGATAAGTATTACAACCATATTATCCGTAATTCTAAAAAGATACCAACAAATATCTTTAATTATTTTAGGAATATAAGAAGTTATATGAAAATTTATTAAAATATCTGATATAATAAAAAAAGGAAATAGTGAAGGAATAATAGCTCTCACCCAAATATTAAGAGCATATGTCGTTGCATCGTAAACAATACTTTTTTTAATAAATAACTGAATTAATATAAAGATTGTAACTAAAATAATTATTGAATCGAATATTTTCTTTCTCATAATAAATAATATGAATAATAATTAAATATAATTATATAAAATAATAGGTGATAACATGAAACAATTCATAAAAGAAAACTATAAACAAATAATATTTTTGATTATCATGGCCCTTATAGTTAGCGTCAAACTCCCATACTATGTTGAGGCACCAGGAGGAACTATTAATATAACAAAGAGAATTAACAAAGATTATGATAAAAAAAATGGCAGCCTTAATATGCTTTATGTAACCGAATATAAAGGTAATATAGTGACAGTACTATTAAGCAAAATAATTAAAACATGGGATTTATATGAAATAAGTAATCAACAAGTATCAAGTGAAAATGCTGATGAAATATATGCTAGAAATAAAATAATGCTCGATAATTCTATCGATAATGCCACGCTAGTAGCTTATAAAGCAGCCGGCAAGGAAGTAAAAATAACTGATAGCAAAAATATTGTCATTGCCACTACTAAAGATAATGGGATTAAAATAGAGGATGAATTATTAACTATTAATGATATTGAAATAACAAATATAAAGACCATTAAAGATTATCTTGAAAAAGCTTCTCCTGGGGATAATATAACTTTGAAAATTAAGAGGAATAATAAAGAAAAAACAATCAATATAACTCTCGATGATGATAAGTTACTTGGAGTTATGGTAGTTACTAACTACACCTATAGCCTTGATCCAGAATTAGATATAAAGTTTAAATCCGGTGAAGGTGGCTCATCAGGTGGCATGATTTTAGCTCTTGGAATATATAGTGAATTAACTAATATAGATATATTGAAAGGCCGAAGAATATCCGGAACAGGTACCATCGATGCAGAAGGTAATATCGGCGAGATAGATGGCATTAAATATAAAATTGCTGGTGCTGTAAAAGATAAAATGGATGTCGTTTTAGTATCACCATATAACTATGAAGAAGCTAAAAAAGTAATCAAAGATAATAACTATAAAATAGAATTAGTTGAAGTAAAAACATTTGATGAGGCAATAGCCTATTTAACAAAATAATCATATTATCTTTGGATAAGCATATAATGTACCATGAAAAAGAATAATGAAGAAAAAATAATTAAATATTTACAAAGTTTAATCTTAAGAACTATGAGTATCATTGTTATCTTTTTAGTACTAGCTATCCTTTCTAAAAGTAGTAAAACATATAAAGATATGATTATTAATAATTTATATGAAAAAAATATATCCTTTACAAGTATAAAAAGATTATATGATAAATATTTAGGGGGAATAGTTCCTCTCGATAAAAAAATAACTAAAGAATTATCAGTATTCAGTGAGAACCTAACATATCATGATGTCTCTATATATCATGATGGGGCTAAACTAACGGTCGATAATAATTATCTTGTTCCAGCAACAGACGAAGGAATGGTTATCTTTATTGGCGAAAAAGAAAACTATAATAATGTAATTATCATAGAGAACCAAGAAGGTATCGATACATGGTATGGTAACATTGATAAAATAGCCGTAAAACTATATGATTATATAGATAAGGGAACCTATCTAGGAACTGTAAAAGATAATACCCTTTATTTAGCATATAAAAAAGATGGAGGATTCTTAAATTATAAAGATTATCTAAAATGAATTTAGAATTTCATTATACATATCTAATCGTAGCCGTAAGTTTTATCTTAACCGGCTACTTTTCTAATTTAATTATTTTTACCTCCATTATAATCATTCATGAATTAGGCCATTTTATAATCGCTGAGGCATTAAATTTAAAACCTACTAAAATTACTATTTATCCTTTTGGAGGAATAACAAGAACTAATAGTTTAATAAATACACCAATTGTAAAAAACTTATTGGTAGCTATATCGGGGATTCTATTTCAAAGCATATATTTTTTTATAATCTATATATTATATAAATATGGATATATAAGAAAATACATATTTGATTTATTTATAACTTACCATTATAGCATTTTATTTTTTAATATATTACCAATTCATCCCTTAGATGGATCAATTATCCTAAATCAATTTTTATCATTATATCTTCCATATAAAAAGACATTAAAAATAAATGTCATTATATCTATCTTATCAGGTATTATTCTGTTGACTATAAATTATTATCAATTTAACTATACAACTATCTTATTAATAGCCATTATTGTTAATAACATTATTAAATACTATCAAAATATTAATTACCTATTTAATAAGTTCCTTTTAGAAAGATATCTATATAAAATATACTTTTTGAAAAGAAAAACAATTAAAAAAATAGATAATATGTACCTAAATAAATATCATATAATCAATGAAAATAACACTTATTTAACAGAAAAACAAGTTTTAAAACGTCGATTTAACAGATTTTTATAAAAAATGTTTGACTATATTTGGTTAATATGTTAAAATTATAACTGTTTGAAAGACCTCGAGTTGATTACTCAACCGCACAGAAATTGGTCAAAAAGTGATTTATATCCACCATAATGGCGAGTCTTAAACAAATATATAAGGAGGTAAAAAATGAAAGCTATAATTGAAACAGGTGGAAAACAATACTATGTAGGCGTTGGAGATACTATTTACGTAGAAAAAGTTGACGCTGAAGAAGGTAAAAAAGTTGTTTTCGATAAAGTTTTAATGGCCGGTGATGTAACAGGAAATCCTTATGTTAAAGGAGTAACTGTTGAAGGAAAAGTAGTACGTCAAGGAAAAGGTAAAAAGTTAACAATATTTACATATGTTCCAAACAAAAAATCTACTAGAAAGAAACAAGGACATCGTCAACCATATACTAAGATTGAAATTACCAATATTAAGTAAGGTGCTTTATGATTAAAATAAAAGTAACTGAAAATGATATTATCGTTTCTGGTCATGCTATGTATGAAGAATATGGCAAAGACATTGTTTGTGCCGCTGTCAGTAGTGTTATTACAACAGCTGTAGAAATAGCTGCTAACTTTGATTCTTCATCAGTTGATTTATCAGAATATGATGATAAATTAGAAATTATTATTAACAAGCATGATGATATTACTAATAAGATAATTAATACTATGTTATTTTTACTTAGTGAACTAGAAGCGCAATATCCTAAAAACATTAAAATTACAAATAAGGAGGAATAAATATGTTAAAGTTCTTAGAATTTAATATACAATTATTTGCTCATAAAAAAGGACAATCTTCAACAAGTAATGGTAGAGATTCTGCTGGTAGAAGATTAGGAGCAAAAGCTGCTGATGGCGAATACGTTACAGCTGGTTCTATTATATATCGTCAAAGAGGAACAAAAATTCATCCTGGAACAAATGTAGGAAGAGGAACAGATGATACCCTATTTGCTACAATGTCAGGATACGTAAAATATGAACACTTAGGAAAAGATCGTAAACAAGTAAGTGTTTATGTTGAAAAATAAAAAAATAAAATCAAAATATCGTATATATATTGAAAAAACAACATAAATATGATATTATTGATTTTGCAATGGACCCTTAGCTCAGTTGGTTAGTAGCATCCGGCTCATAACCGGGCGGTCATAGGTTCGAGTCCTATAGGGTCCACCATCTAAAATGCGGGTGTGGCGGAATTGGCAGACGCGCTAGACTTAGGATCTAGTGGTATATCCGTGGGGGTTCAAGTCCCTTCACCCGCACCATTAAAAAAACTAGTTGAACTTTAGTTCAATTTACTAATAAATATCAATTCTAAAAATGGAATTGATTTTTTGTTTAGTTGAATGAAAAAGACAATAAGGTTCAGTAAAGAAAAAAATTAATCATATATCTTATTAACATAGTACCATTATATTGTTGCCATTATATATAATTTATGTTAAAATAAAACGCAAAAACAAGTAAGTAGGTGCTAAAATGAAAATATTATCTTTGAGTAATGATCAAATAGAAAGAGATGATTTTATTAAATCTTCTGAAATTTGGAAAATTCTAAGAGGATTACAACTATTAGGCATTGAGTGCAATAGCATAAATATTGAAGAACTTGAAAGATGCTATAGCGAAGTTGAGAAAAGCGCTAATTGGGTCAAGTCAATAACCCCGTATGATTTCCCAGTGTATAGATTTAAAGAAGACTATCTAGCCATTGGCATATGTGATGTTAAAACTACTTGCCTACAGGCAAATATATTAGAATATCGTATAAAGGCCAGTGAAATTCTTGGAGACTTAAGATCTATGGTAATGAAAGATGATTATGCAAACTTATATGGCTTAATAGCTGGCATCAGTGAAAGAATGTGTGCAATTGAAGAACGTGAAGGCAATAGTGAAACAGTTGATGAAGTTAACGAAATGTTAAAAAAATTAGAAGAAGAGGCTGAACATATTGACACAAGAATCAATAATGGAGAAAAAGGATTAAGAAGTACATGGTTTTGCGATTCATCGTATGATTTACCAGATATATATTTGCCATCCACCATTGCATTTATTTACTTGAGGGAAGGCTTTGCTTTGATTGATGAAGAATATAGAGTTGATACTATGCATAAATCTATTGCAAATGGTGAGTATGATTTTATTCTTGACTGGGATGAGAACATGGCATATGAAGTTACAGATGGAGATACTTCATTTATGAGTCATAAATATTATGAATATACACCCTACGTTTGGGGAGAAGAGGATTCTTCATACGTCAAGCATTATTATACTGCTAGATTAAATGGTTTCCATGAATACATGCTTAATATAATTAGGTTCTTAATCGATAGGTTAACTAAAGTAGAAAGCGCTAAAGAACTTGACAGGTTACTTAATCATTATAATGCATTATTTAAAATTGCAAATGATTATAATAATAAGCATTATTTAAAAAAAATTAACGAGAAAGATAATAATGAGTATAAAAAAAGATCTAAAGGTCTTCGATAATTATTAATTAAAACAAACTAACTAGGAATAGTTAGTTTTTTTGTGTTTCAGAAAAAGCGCTTAATGATTCAAATATCTATTTTTTCTCATAATTAATTAAATTCTAACATTCATATAACTCTACAAATCATAGAGAACAATGCTCTAATATTAGTGCTACAATGAAATTGAAGGGAGGGTTAAATGAAAAATAGCATTTCAGTTATAGGCTTAGGACATGCATTTATTTATCAATATGATGCCTTAAAAAAACATTTCAATAATATAGAATTGTGCGATATAGACGAAAACAAAATTAAAAAATTTAAAGCAAAAAAAGATTATAGAACTTTAAATAGTCCCGTGACACTAATATCAACAGGTCCTAATAGTCATCTAAATATAGCAAAAGATCTAATTAGAAATAACAAGTATTTAATAATCGAAAAACCTATGGTTATTAATAAGGACGAATTGAATGAACTTATAAACAATAATAAATCAAATATATATAGTTCACTACATTATGCTTTTGGTAAAGAAATAGAATACTTTATAAAAATGAACATAATAAAAAAGCCTAAATATATTTACTCTTATATAAGTGATAATTACATAACTGATTACCATATAAATAATGAACAGATTAATCTTTGCGGATCTTATTTAGATGAAGTAATTAATCCTTTATCTGCTTTAGGAAGAATATTTGGATATGATATTAAGTTTATTAATGTTGCAAAAAAGTATTATGAAGGTGATAAATATGACTACTATTCAAAGTCAAAATTTATTATTGATGGTATTGAAACCATAATAGAAGTCGAATGGAATAATAAAGAAAGTCAAAAATATATCGACTTAGAATATGATGATCGAATAATAAGATTGGATAGTATGAATCAAAGGGTAGTAGATATTACAAACAATAAAATAATATTTGAAGCAACAGGTAATAGAATGTTTAATCATTATCTTGGCGTTTTAAATGATTACACTAGTGGTAATAACAATTTTAATAATTCAGTAATATTACATCAAGAACTGTTAAAAGGAGTTTGATTATGAAAATTATTCTTTTAGGTGGCGTTCCTGGTACTGGGAAAACAACTATATCAAATTATTTAGCTATTAAATATGGAATAAGTACTGTTATAAACATAGATGTCATAAAACAAACATTAAAACTATTTATAAATTCAAACGAAAAATATTTATATACTACTTCTCATAGTGCTAGTGAAATTGAAAATTTAACAGTAATAAAAGCATATTTAAAACACTCAAAAGTAGTTAATAAATATATAAAATTATTACTAAAAAAAATTAAAGATAAAATCATCATTGTAGAGGGAGTAACAGTCAATAATAACTTATATAAAGAGTTATCTAAAATGCACAAGGTAATATATATTAATTTATATTCTACCAAAAATGAATTATTGAATCGATATGAGATAAAAAGCAAATTAAGAAGTAGCAATTGGGTTAATAATATAGAAATTATTAATGAAATATCTGAATATCTACTTAGTAATAGTATGATTAACATTTTATCTTATGACTTAGATCAAACTTTGAAGGAGGTTTATTTGTATGTCGAAAAGTTTTTATATGATTAATCAAAATACATGTACAAGAGTAAAATTATATGGAATAGATGTAGAAAATTTATTTCTTATAAATGATTATGTAGAAGAAACTAAAGAAAAAGCAGATTATATAATAATCAATACGTGTAGTTTTTTAAAAACCAAAGAAGAATATTTTATGAACTATATTAAAAAAATATCTGATGATTTAAAAGCAAATCAAATAATAATTGTAATTGGCTGTTTACCGAGTATTAGAAAAAATGATTTGTTAAAAATGAATGATAAAATCATAACATTTGGTAGAGATATAGACACTATTAAAGATTACTTTAATTTTTCCAAGAATATTACATCGAAAGCTACTACAGTATGTGATAAGTTACCATTAAAAAAAGAACTGCTTTATCAACTAAATAAATATATATTTAAAAGTAAACATATTGAATACAGACTAAAAAGAGATAAAGTATGCTATTTACAAATATCGAGTGGGTGCCGAGGCAAATGTGCCTATTGCTCTGAAAAATTTACTACGAAATTAAAAAGTAGACCAATTGATGAAATATTACTAGCTATAAATGATGGAATTGAACGAGGATATAAATTATTTGGTCTAAATTCTGATGATGCTTCGGCGTATGGTAAAGACATTGATTCATCGTTAGAAGAATTATTATCAGAAGTAGTAAAAATAAAAAGTGATATATCATTCTCAATTCCAGAATTTAATCCAAATGGTTTGACTGAACGAGTAATAGAGTACTTAAAAGATAAAAAGTTTATTTATATAACTGTTCCTATTCAAAGTGGCTCACAAGATATATTAAATAAAATGAAAAGGCCATATAAAATAGATGAAGTTATCAGCAAGGTTAGAAAGATAAAAAGGAATAACAAAAAAATAAAAATAAACACACATGTGATAGTGGGTTTTCCTGGCGAAACAGAAGAAGATTTTAATAAAACATTAGATGTTATTAAACTAGGTTTATTTGATAGAGTTAAAGTATTTATGTATAATGATAGACCAAATACGCTAGCATCAGCGATGGTCAATAAAATATCTGATATAGAAAAGAAAAGAAGAAAAGAAATATTATTAAAAGAAATGAAAAAACAAAATATAAAGCATTTTTCAATCACTAACTTAATATTAAATAGGGAGCAAATTGTATGATAGAACTTCTTGATTATGTTTTAGACTATAAAGATAATTTTTGGATTATCCAAAATATTACTCCAGAAGGCCCATATGGATTTATGATATATAAAAAAGATAAAAATGGCGATCGTTATAATAACTTCACTAGAAAAAATTATAAAAAACAAAATGATAATAGTATTATTAAAATTCCCAAATATAAGAAAGTATATAAACCAAGAGAGTGTTTTAAAAGTCGTTTGAACGAAATACCACCAATATGGAAAAAATATGTCCAAGCGTTAGAAAATGTTGGAATTTTTGATATAGGCATATTTGGATCATTTCTAATTGGATTTGATCCAATCAAAGATATTGATTTTGTTATATATGGTTTAGAGAATTTTAAAAAGTATCATGATAATATTGAGTACATAAAAAAATATATTAATGCCACAAGTATTACTGATGAACATATAAATATGCAATATAATAAACATAAAAATAATTATTCCGCTAAATGTGATTTAAAAAAGATAATCTCTCGTAATTGGAGTGGCGTAGAATTAAAAAATGGTGTATTATCAACTCCTAGATTCGTAATAGATAACTATATTTCACCAATCAAAAAAGGGGTAGATGATATTCATGAACTAGAAATAATAGATGGTACTTTATCAGATTTTGTACCGAGAAGAGCTAAAGCTCTATTAAATGGTAAAGAGTTTGAAATTATATCTCCATTATGGAAATTTCAAAGTTTTGCAAGAAATAAAGATAAACTTGAAGTATATGGAAATTATGATTTTGATAATTGTGTTATAATATTAGATGAAAAGAAGTACTATATAAAATATATTTAGGAGGTTTTATGGATACATTAGGTAAAAAAATATCAAAGTATAGAATTAAAAACAATTTAAGTCAAAGTCAATTAGCAGATTTATTATTTGTTTCAGATAAAACTATATCAAGCTGGGAAAATGATAGAACAACTCCAGATTTAAATACTATTTTTAAAATATCAAATATTCTTAAAATTAGTTTTTATCAATTAGCAATGAATGAATATTCAAATTTAGATAATTTGGAACTTGAAGTAAAATTAAAAGTTGATAAATTTGAATCAGATAGAATACTAAGGTTAATTAGAAATGATTCTGTATATTTAGGTGAAGAACATCATAATGCTGTATACTACGAATCATCATTAAGAAAGTTTGATAATGAATATTTAAGAATTAGAAAAGAAAATAATGTATATGTATTAAATTATAAGAAAAGTACAGATAGAAATCTTTGTGAAGAATATGAAACAATTATAGATAATGCAGAAAATATGGGCTTGATATTAGAACATCTCGATTTAATCAAAAAAGCTGAAATAAACAAAACACGTCAAAAATACTTATATAAACAAAAATACGAATTTTCATTTGATACCGTAAAAGATATTGGAATTTTTGTTGAAATAGAAGTTAAAAATCTTACTTCATATGAAGAAGAATATAATGCATTATTTAAATTATTAGATGAACTAAATATTGATATAAATAATGTTGATAATAAGAGATATTTAGATTTTTTGCAATAAAAAACTATTAGTAATCGCTTTTTTATAAATGTGTGACAAAATTCTCAAAATGTGTTGATTTCATCATTTGCTTGCGATACTCTTATAATAATCCTATGATCGATGAAAGGTTTAGTTATAAAGTGAATAGTGAGCAAAAAATCGATGATAGTTATTACATTGAGGATGTAATTAAGAGTAATACATTAAAAGAATTTAATGTTGTTTCAGTAGAATTTTATTGCTATGATAAAAACAATAATTTAATTGGAATTGCATCTGATGAATTGACACATTTAGAACCAGAAGGAACATGGAATTTTAAGGCAACAGGTTCTTTTGGAAAAGCAGATGTCAAACATTGTGATTTAGTTGAATTATTTGCTGGAGAAAACAATTATTAATAGATTTATTTATAATACCTAATCGAGTTTTTAACTAAAACTCGTTTTTTGTAATATGAATAATCAATTAAATATAATTATATACTAATTGATATACATGATTATTTATGATACAATAACATAAACAGGGAGGTTTTATCATGTTAAATAAAGAAGAATGGATTAAGAGTTATGGTGAATTAAATCCAGAAGATCAATTAGAAATAGCAAGAACAATAAGGCATGAATTATATGATAATGAATGGAATCTTGAACCTAATGAATATAGTACAAAAGAGTCTGAAGTAACTAGATCATTCTTTAAAAAACTAATTAATGCTAATAAGAAAATTAGTAAATTAAGAAAGATAGAAAATATTTTTAAACAATTTGATAATTTATCATCAAATCAAAAACGTGCTATCTTATCTAAATTAAGCGAATTAATTAAAGAATGCTTAAAGCAACAAGAACAAGAACGCAAAGAGCAGCAATGCAATGAATTTGGTCACGAGTTTGGCGAGTGGGAAGAAAGAAATTGGACGACATATGCAAGTGTTTGCATAGATCATGAAATCATTCCTAATTATGAAGAAAAACATACTGAGTGGAGAAGAGTATGCACAAGGTGTGGATACGTTGAAAAAACTAGACGCGAACCAATTGAACTTGTTAATACTAGAAGAGAACAAAAAAGAAAAGCTCGTATTAAGAAACTAGAAACAGAATTAGCTCAATTAAAAAGTAAAGATAATAAATCATTGTAACTAAAACACTATTAAATAGACCAAACACAAAGGAGTAAATATCCCCTTATATTATATAAGGGGCTTATTATTGCATATTATATACAAAGGAGATACAACATGAATTTAAAAGAAGAATTATTAAAACTAAAAAAACAAATAATTGAGGAATCTAAAAAGAAAGCCTATGCCAATGAAAAATTAGAAAGTCACACTTTTACCAATAGAAAAGTATATCGACTACACTATATAAATTACCATTTTTTAAAAAATAATGATAAAATTGGCATAATGAATATAAAATATAAACCATTTACTATATCTAAGAGTTTAACCACTGAAGAAACTTTAAAAGTATTATCATATTTATCTGATATGATTCGTAGTAGCGCTAATACTAAGCCTTTTTCACTATCATTAATTACTACCTTAGATACGTTACTTGATGGTAGTGATTTAGGATTTAAACGTGTTCCTGAAGCAAATGATGATTGCGTATTACACTTATTTGCCGTTGAAGGACACAAAGGCTTATTTAAAAAAAGTAAATTTTATCAAAAATACTTTGCCTGGTACAAAAAGAATGTTACTAAAGAAGAAATTAAAGCCATTTACAATAAAATAGGTTTAGAATTTAATGATGATAAGTTTAAACACAAAACAAAAAGAATAAGCAAATAGTTTTTACTATTTGTTTTTTTATTGCATATAATTAATTGAGGTGACTAAATGACATATACCGTAAAAGCAGGTGATACATTGTATGGCATAAGTAATCAATTCGGGGTATCAGTGACAGAACTTGCTGAACTAAATGGCATTAAAGGTTCTAATTTAGCTATTGGAACTATTTTAAAAATACCAACAAAATCCGGTAGTAATCCCAATAATATGTTTATGTATACTGTTAAATCAGGAGATAGCCTTTATAGCATTGCTAAAAAGTATAATACAACTGTAAATAAAATAATGGAACTAAATTATTTAAAAAGTACCGCTTTAAAAGTTGGAACTGTTCTAAGAATACCAGAAACATACACTAAAGAAGAAGATATGATAATGCCAAACTATATCAACTATACTGTTAAATCAGGGGATAATCTCTATAAAATTGCTGCTGCTAATAACATTACTGTTGATACCATCATCAAAGATAATTCTTTAATAAGTAATGTTTTACAAATTGGTCAAAATTTAAAAATAAGAATCCCTTCTTCTAGTAACATTACTATTGAAGAATGCTATGGCGAAGAATATATAGATCCAGTAAAGACCTATACTGTCAAAAAAGGAGATAGCCTATATTCGGTAGCTAAGAAATTTAATACTACTGTCGATTCTATTAAAAAAAAGAATAATTTAACATCAAATTTATTGAATATAGGGACTGTCTTAAAAATATAAGGAGGATAAATGAATTATAATAGTGAAGAATTCCAAAAAACAGAGAGTTATAAACAATTTAAAGATAGTAATCCAAGTGAAGGTTATTTAAAAATTAGGGCCTACGCTGCCAGCGGAGCTATTCCTATAAGTAACATGCAAATTACTATTTCTAAAATGATTGATAATACTAAAATTATTTTTTTTAGTGGCATAACCAATTCATCAGGTATAATTGAAAAAATAACATTACCAGCCCCTAAACTAAACCAAAATAATTTAGATATGCCTACGGCTACAACATATGATATAAAAGCTATTTATAATCCAGATAATATTGATGAAACATATAAAGTAAATATTTATGAAAATATCTATGTTATTCAAAATATAAGTGTTGTTCCTAAACTAAACGTAATGGCAGGTGGCAATTAATGGCTGTAAGATATCCCATTGTTCCTAATAATATAACCATTCATCTTGGGTCTCCCACTGAAGCCGCTAATAACATTACAGTCCCCTTTACAGATTACATTTCTAATGTTGCTGCATCTGAATTATATCCAACATGGCCTCGTAATGCACTTATCGCCAATATCTATGCCATAATCTCATTTGCTTTAAATAGAATATATAACGAATGGTATCGCTCTAAAGGCTACAATTTTGATATAACCTCAAATCCAATGTATGATCAAACATATACCCTTAATAGATCTACCTATGAAAATATAGATGATATTGTTGGCGAAATATTTGATAATTATGTTGTTAAAGGAAACCAAATTCAACCGTATTTTACTACTTATTGTGATGGCCGTATAAAAACTTGTAATGGCCTTAGTCAGTGGGGGACTGTTACCCTGGCTAATGAAGGGAAAAGTCCTCTAAATATTTTAAAGAACTATTATGGAAATGATATATCTATTAAGTATAATGCTCCCGTTGGCGATGTTAGCGAAGGATATCCTGGCAATCCTGTTGGACTAGGGTATGCCGGTAATCCTGTCTTAGCCATTCAAAGGGATTTACGCCGTATAAGACAAAACTATCCTGCTATTCCCGATATTACCGATAAATTAGGTATCTATGAAAAGACAACTGAAGATGCTGTAAAAAAATTTCAAGAAATATTTAGTTTACCTATAACTGGTACAGTTGATAAAGCTACTTGGTATAAAATTAAATATATCTATACCAGTGTAAAAAAATTATCCGATTT
>JAEEGL014518232.1_pt1 | contig 14767 bp, 13 predicted proteins | sample 9134231 | NCBI WGS metagenome assembly JAEEGL01 (sample SAMN16246548, study PRJNA631951) | gut metagenome | biome: gut microbiome; feature: rumen; material: fiber-attached | host: Bos | place: Iran: Karaj | collected 2018-10 | reverse complement strand
TCCGCGTGGCAGAGCATCTCGGGATGGTATCGTCCCTCCGGGTCGTTTCCGATTTCATCGCGCTGTCGAAGAAGTACGACGGGACGGGCACCTCTTTTTGTGGCATCACGAGCATCAGCCACTACGGCATGCGGGAGCGCAATCCGCGTTCCGCCTTCGCCTCGGCGGTGCCGGTCCGGTTCGAGGGTCATACTTTTCCGGCGCCATGTGGGTATGACCGTTACTTGAAGCAGTTGTACGGCGATTACATGAAACTGCCTCCTGTGGAAACGCAGAGGACGCATCATGATTACAAAGCATATTTGAAATAAATGGGAGATATGAAGGGAAGGATTCGAGAGATCGTTTCGAAGTTGAAGGCGAGCGCCTTCGTAAAAGATTCATTCTGGGCGATTTCCGGGAACGGCCTGGGCAGCGCGTTGATGCTGCTCGCGGGTATCCTGATCGCGCGGTTCCTCGGCAAGGACTTGTATGGGGAATACGGAATGGTCAAGACAACGATGTTCTATTTCGCGGCGTTCTCGACGTTCGGGCTGGGGTACACTTCCACGAAATTCATCGCCGAGTACATTCAGCGCGACGGCTCGAAACTGCGCGGCATCATCCGGTCTTCCTACAAGATCACCCTCTGCGTCAGCATTACGCTCTGTATCCTGCTCATCCTGTTCGCCCGTCCGCTGGCCGTCTTCATCAAGGCGCCGCAGATGGTCTTTCCGTTCCGGTACCTGGGCTTGATCCTGATCTGCCGGGCGGTCAGCACGGTCGGAGCCGGGGTGCTCGGCGGCTTCAAGGCATACCGGACCCTCGGCATCAACAATACGCTTTCGGGCGCGCTGATGCTAATGATGAGCGTTCCGCTGACCTATTGGTTCGGTCTCAAGGGTTCGCTGTTCTCGCTGCTTGCCTCGCAGCTGCTGATCAGTGTCCTGAACACGGTCGCCGTCGTTCGCGAGATCCGGAAACTTCCGGTCCAGTCCGGCCAGTCGTTCGACGGAGAACTGATGTCCTTCTCGCTTCCGGTCGCCATCCAGGAACTGACCTATGCCTTGGCGAATTGGGGATCCTCCCTTCTGCTGGCGCGTTTCGCCTCCCTGGGAGAGGTCGGAATCTATTCCGCCTGCAGCCAGTGGAACGCGATCATCCTGTTTATCCCGGGGCTGTTGGGCAATGTCGTCCTTTCGTATCTGTCCAGTTCCGCCGCGACGGATACCGATTCGCACCAGACGATGCTCCGGAGGATGCTGCTGGTGAATCTGGTCTGTGCAGCCGTGCCTTTCCTCGTCGTTCTGCTGTTCTCTCCGCTGATCGTTTCCTTTTACGGGCCGACCTTCCAGGGGATGCGCCCGGTGCTGAACGTCCTCATTTTCTCCACAATCTTTACGTGCCTGAGTTCGGTGTTCATGAACGAGCTCATCGCGCGCGGGAAAAATTGGGTGCTCTTTTCCGTGCGGGTTTTCCGCGATATTGCGGGGACGGCGGTCCTGTACACTGTGCTGAAAATGACAGGGGGCGCTCATGCAGCGCTCAACTATGCTTTTGTCATCCTGGGCGTCAGCATCATCTTCCTGCTTCTGATTTATCTGGCGTATAACCTGTCATCCAAGGAGAAATGAGACATGTCGTTCTGCTTTTTGTTACGAGGCTTCACCATCATCCTTTCGGGACGCACGGTCTGTAGGCAAAGCGTTTGCTGAAATAACTCTGAGAGAAGGGAAAATGAAACTGTTCCTTACTAACAAACCTTCTTTTTACAAGATCGAGCTATATAACCGGATCGGCGCGAGGGAGCCGGTGATGGTTGTCTTCACCAGCCGCAATGCGTTGGATTCGGGTCGGAATCGCGACTTCGTCAACGGCTCGATGCAGTTCGAGCATCTTTTCCTTCCTGCGGGCGCCTCTATGGCAAGCCGGATGCGGATGATTCTCGGATTGCTGCGGAGGAAGCGCTTCGACGAGGTGATTGTCTCCGGATGGGATAGTTGGGAGAATATCCTGACGCTCTTCCTGTCCGCCCGCAGGAAAAACTGTTTCGTGTGCGAGTCTTCCGTTTATGAATCCGCCACGACAGGTTGGAAGGGGCTGTTCAAACGCATCCTCTGCCGTCGTTTCCGGAAAGTGTATTGCCCGGGTGCTTCGCAGGCGGAGCTGTTCCGCCGGCTCGCCTTCAAGGGGCAGGTGATCCGGACCGGCGGGTGCGGCATCCTGAACTATGTGCCGCAGCCTCCCTTCGTTCCGAAGGAGGTGGTGAAGCGCTTTCTGTATGTGGGGCGTCTCGTGCCGGTCAAGAACCTGGAGATGCTCGTGGAGGTGTTCTGGTCGTTCCCCGACCTGGAACTGACTATTGTCGGAGAAGGCGTCCTCGAGGATTCGCTGAAACGGATGGCGGGGAAGAATGTCCGTTTCGCCGGATATGTCAACAACCGGGACCTCCCGCAATGCTATGCCTCCCACGACGTATTCGTACTGCCCAGCAAGGTCGAACCTTGGGGGCTGGTCGTGGAGGAAGCGCTCAACAACGGCCTTCCCGTCATCGTCAGCGACCGGGTCGGCTGCCACCAGGACTTGGTCGGCAGCGACCACGGACTGGTGTTCAAGGCGGACGATGCATCATCTTTGCAGGATGCCATCGCCCGGATGACGGAGGTCGACCGGTACAACCGGTTCCGGGAGGCGGTCTCCCGGATGGATTTCAATGCCCGGGCGGAAAGGCAGGTTTCCGTTCTTTGCGACCATCCCGATGAGTAACGAAAGGAAAGTCATTCGCGGTCTGTTTCTGATCCTGATTCTCGCCACGGTGTGCGCGAGTTTCCTGTCGCAGATGTCCATGATCACGGAAACAGCCCTTGGAGCAGTGCTTCGATACGCTTGGGTAGCCTTTCTTGGAGTACTTCTTGTGTTCCATCCCCGTGGATTGTTTGATAAGGGCATTCGTTTTTTCTATGTTTATTCCGCCCTGTTCCTACTGCTTTGTCTACTGTATGACGCAGTCTCGGTCAAGACCTATTGGGGGGCGGATGCTAGAAATGTCATTATCGCGTTGTTGGTATTTGTTTCCTCATATTGCTACTGGCGTTCCTATGGAAGCCGGAAGGCCCTGGATGTGATTTGCGCCGCTTCCTTAGTCTGCGGTCTCATCCTCTCTATCGATGCATACCAACTGGCCTTTATCGACTATGACCCTACGCTGGAACAGGCCTATGTCTATGCTTCCAAAAACTCTATGGCGTTGATTCTGCTTTGCATCGCCCTCGTGTCCTTCCTGCGGTTCCAGTCCAAGAATCCCTTGAAGATGATCCCGCTGCTTGCAGCAGTGTTTTATATGATTTATATCATCTTCCTGATGAAATCCAGGGCGGTTTTGGTAAGTTTGGCATTTTTGATCTTGTATTTCATCCTTCAGTCAAGGAGCAAGCCCGTTAAATGGTTTTCCGTGCTTCTTACAATCGTCTTCACCTGCCTTCTTTTGTTTAACGAAGAGTTTTATAACGTTGTTGTGAACGGGATTGTTCTCAATGCTCACGACATCAATGATATTACTGCAGTTACGTCCGAAAGGGATATCCTTCTGAAAGAGGCTATTGGCATGATCCCCGATGCTTTTTTCTGGGGGTATGGCGAGTTTTATCTCGATTGCATGCCCTTGGCAATGCTAATCCAGTATGGCATTATAGGTGTCTCGATTATTCTTCTGTACCTGTTCCAAATTGGCAGGGAAGTCGTCTCTTTCGACAGGTCTAAACAACTTCATCTGATTACTTTCCTCCTTTTTGGAACACTGATGATCAACGCCCTCTTCGAAGCGCAGGCTCCTTTCGGCCCGGGTATGAAATGCTTTATTTTCTGGATGTTCCTGGGCTTCTCCATGGCGGAGAGCAGGAAAGAGTCTTTGGAGAGGAAGTACCTGACGTATGCGTATCCTCGTTAATTGCTCGAACTTGAAAGCCGGGGGAGGGCTTCAGGTCGCTGATTCGATCTGTCGTTCTCTTTCCCGTTATCCGCTGCATCATTTTGTCCTTGTGCTTTCTTCTCAGATGCAGCGGACGGCTGGTAAACTGAACGGGGTCCCCAATGTGTCCGTTGTGCATTTCGACGTAAGGAACAGTGTTTCAACGGTTCTGTTTGGGCGGGACCCTTTTTTGGACCGAATTGTAGAGAATGAGCGGATTGATGCGGTTCTGACGGTATTCGGCCCGTCACGTTGGAACCCCAGGGTCATGCACTTGTCAGGATTTGCTCGAGCGCAATTGGTTTGTCCGGAATCTCCGTTTTATTCGCAGATGGCGTGGTGGCGCAAAGGATGGTCTCATCTGTCGAACCGATTGATCGCTTATCTGTTCCGCCGCAGTGCTCACCTGTTTTACGCGGAAACGGCGGTTGTTTCCCAACGCGTCGAGCAATTGTTCCCTGGTGTCAAGTGCTATACCGTAACGAACACATATAACCAGATCTTCGATGACCCAAGCCGCTGGAACGAGATCCCCCTGCCTGTTTTTCAGGGATTCACATTGTTGAATGTCGGGTCGAACTATCCGCATAAGAACCTGGGAATCACCGTGGAGGTCGCGCGACTCCTCAAGAAGCTACGCCCGGGAGTTAAATTTCGTTTCGTGCTGACATTGGATCATCGTCAGTTTCACGTGCCTGAAGACGTTGCGGACGTTTTTTTCTTGGTCGGGAAGGTCGATGTATCACAGTGCCCGTCTTTGTATCAGCAGGCTGACATAATGTTCCAGCCGACCCTTCTCGAGTGTTTCTCTGCCACCTATGTGGAGGCGATGAAAATGGGCGTTCCCGTTGTAACGACGGATCTGCCTTTTGCAAGGGACATATGCGGAGAAGCTGCCTTGTACTATTCTCCTCTGGACCCTCTGGAGGCAGCGCAATGCATCCTCCGCGTGTGTGATGACGGATCGTTGCGCGAAGATCTTGCCGATAAAGGCAGAAGCAGATTACCCTTGTTCGACAATTGGGAGTCCAGGGCGGACAAGCTGATCGGTATTATCGAAAAAGAGTATAAACAACAATAAACCATGTCTGTTTTCAAAGACAAGACCCTGTTGATCACAGGGGGAACCGGCAGTTTCGGGAATGCCGTGCTGCGCCGTTTCCTGGACGGCGACATCCGTGAGATCCGCATCTTCTCGCGGGACGAGAAGAAGCAGGATGACATGCGTCATTCGCTTCAGAACCCGAAAGTGAAGTTTTACATCGGCGACGTGCGCGACAAGGCGTCCGTCGATGTCGCCATGCGCGGCGTGGACTATGTCTTCAGCGCGGCGGCATTGAAGCAGGTGCCCAGCTGCGAGTTTTTCCCGATCGAGGCGGTCCGGACGAACGTGCTGGGAACGAACAACGTGCTGATGTCCGCCATCGAGCACGGCGTGAAGAACGTCGTCGTCCTGTCCACGGACAAGGCGGCCTATCCCATCAATGCGATGGGCATCAGCAAGGCGATGATGGAGAAGGTGGCCATCGCGAAGGGGCGTGAACTCGGCGAAGGCGCCGCCACCACGGTCTGCTGCACCCGCTACGGCAACGTGATGGCTTCGCGCGGGTCCGTCATCCCGCTCTGGGTCGAGCAGATGATGGAGGGGAATCCCATCACCATCACCGATCCCGGGATGACCCGTTTCATGATGACGCTGGACGATGCCGTCGACCTGGTCGTCTATGCCTTTACGCACGGCCACAACGGCGACCTGTTCATCCAGAAGGCCCCGGCCGCCACGCTCAGTACGCTGGCGCAGGCGCTGAAGGAGACCTATGCCCGGATCGACCCGAAGTACGGACAGACCGAAGTGAAGGTCATCGGCACGCGCCACGGAGAGAAGCTCTATGAGACGCTGGTCACCCGCGAGGAGATGGCGCGCGCCATCGACATGGGGAACTATTTCCGGATCCCCTGCGACACGCGCGACCTCAACTACGACAAGTACTTCAAGGAAGGCGACGCCAAAGTCGCCCAGTGCGAGGACTACCACAGCCACAACACCCGGCGGCTGGATGTCGCGGAGATGAAGGAACTCCTCCTGAAACTCCGCTTCATCCGCGAAGACCTGGGCCTGTCGCCCAAACTGAAGGCGAAAGAGATCCGTTCCGAATAGTTTCTTTATGCGGATTCTGCTGGTTACCAATCATTTCATCCCGGAGGATTTCCGTTGCAACGATGTCGCCGCCGCCTTGGCGCAGGAGGGGCATCAGGTGACGGTCCTCACGGCCATTCCCGATTATCCTTCCGGCCGTTACCATCGGGGATACGGCATCTTCCGGAAGAGGAGGGAGCGTGTCGGGGGCGTGAAAGTGATCCGTTCCTTCATCGTTCCGCGCGGGAAGGGGGGCGCCGTCCGCCTGTTCCTGAATTATCTTTCTTCCCTGGTCTGCATGTCGGTGGACGCCTTTTTCCTGGCGCTCTTCCGACGCTTCGACGCCGTCCTCGTCCATGAGACTTCACCCGTGACGGTGGGTGTCCCCGCGGACATCGTCCGGGCAATCCGGCGCATCCCGATGTATTTCTGGGTGCTCGACCTGTGGCCGGAGAGCTTGCAGGCGGCCGGAGGGATCCGCAACCGCGCCGTGCTGGGCTTTTTCTCCCGCCTGACCGCCGCCCTGTACCGGCATTCGGAAAAGATCCTGATCAGTTCGCGCGGGTTCGAGGAATCCATCTGTGCGAAGGGGGATTTCGCCGGGAAGATCGTCTATTTCCCCAATTGGGCGGACCGTGCGATGGCGCGCGGGGATATCCGCTTGCCGGAAGGTTCGCTTCCTGATGGCTTCATAGTGATGTTCGCCGGGAATATCGGCGAGGCGCAGGATTTTGAAAGCGTCATGGCGGCAGCCGCGGCGTTGAAAGCGTCGCGTGATATCCATTTCGTCTTTCTCGGTGACGGACGGAAGCTGGACTGGGTCCGCCGCTTCGTCTCCGAGAACGGGCTGGAAGCTACGGTGCACCTGCTCGGCCGGCATCCGCTGGAAGAAATGCCCGCCTATTTCGAAAGGGCGGACGTGATGCTTGTCTCGCTGAAGGATACGGAGATTTTCCGTCTGACCCTCCCCGCCAAGGTGCAGGCCTACATGGCTGCCGGGAAGCCGGTCGTGGCGATGATGAACGGGGAAGGACCGCGCGTCGTCGAAGAAGCCGGATGCGGGTACTCCGTCCCGGCTGGTGATTCCGCCGCGCTGGCCGCCCTGCTGCTGCGCCTGTCCGGCGCCCCCCGGGAGGACTTGGTCCGGATGGGGGAGAACGGCCTCCGGTACTGTGCGACCCATTTTACATTCGGGCAGCGGATGGCCGACCTGAATGCGCTTTTCAAACTGTGATCCGATGAATGTGCATATTCTCATCGCGAGCCTTGTCTCTTTTCTGACGGCGGTAGCCGTCTTCCCGCTTGTCCTGCATGTCGCGAAAAAGTACGATATCGTCGACAGCCCGAACCAGCGGAAACTCCAGCGGGTTCCGGTGCCGGTGCTCGGCGGCGTCGCGGTCTGGCTCGGCTTGCTGGCCGGCTTTGCCGTCATCTGCGCTTCCGGGGCCGACTTCCAGGCGGCCCTCACGTTCGCCGCGATGACCATCATGATGCTGGTCGGGACGGCCGACGACATCAAGGGGCTCAGCGCCTCGATCCGTTTCCTGGTCGAGATGGCGCTCGTCTGGACCGTCATGATGCTCAGCGGCTTGTACATCGATACGTTCCACGGCCTGTGGGGCGTCCATGAACTGGGCGTCGGCATCGCCTATCCCTTGTCGGTGCTCGCCGGCGTCGGCATCATCAATGCGATCAACCTCATCGACGGCGTGGACGGCTATTCGTCCGGTTTCGGGATGCTTGCCGGCTCCCTTTTCGGCTGTTTCTTCCTCCGGGCGGGAGAGTACGCCTTCGCTGCGCTGGCCTTTTCGCTGGCGGCGGCGCTGGTGCCCTTCTTCCTGCACAACGTGTTCGGGAAGACTTCGAAGATGTTCCTGGGCGACGGCGGCTCGCTGATGGTCGGCATGGCGATGGCCATGTTCGTTTTCAAGGCGCTCTCCTCGAAATCGCTCTGCGCGGCCTATGAGCAGCACGGAATCTCCGTCATCGCCTTCACGCTGGCCGTCATGGCGATCCCCGTGTTCGACACGCTCCGCGTGATGAGCGTCCGAATCATGCACAAGGTGTCTCCGTTCAATCCGGACAAGACGCACCTGCATCATATGTATGTCCTGCTGGAGTTCTCGCATATCGGGACGACGGCCGCCATCCTGGCGTCGAACATCCTTGTCATCCTCGTCGGGTATCTTTCCTGGCGCCTGGGCGCCTCCGACGAGTGGCAGCTGTACTGGGTCGTCGGGCTGAGCCTGATCGTCACGGTCGGCATTTACAAGTTCGTCAAGTGGCACAAGGTGCGGCATACGCGCCTGCTCGACCGGATGTATGCCCTGGGGCGGATGACGCACCGCGAGCGGTCCGGATTCTGGCGCGTGATGTGCGATCTGGTCGACGGCAATTACTGGCATAAGGAGAAATCATGAAGATACTTGTAACCGGAGCGAAAGGGTTCGTCGGGAAGAACCTCTGCGCCCAGCTGAAGAACATCCGTGATGGAAAGGCGCGCGTCGCCGGCGTGACGGTTTCGGAAGTGTATGAATACGACCTGGATTCCACGCCGGAAGAGCTGGATGCCTGGTGCGCCGGGGCGGATTTCGTTTTCAACCTGGCGGGCGTGAACCGGCCGAAGGACCAGGAGGAGTTCATGGCGGGGAATTTCGGTTTCGCCTCCGTCCTGCTGGATACGCTCCGCAGGCACGGGAATACTTGCCCGGTGATGCTGGCTTCGTCGCAGCAGGCTTCGCTCACGGGGCGTTTCGGCGATTCGGCGTACGGTCGCAGCAAAAGGGCGGGGGAGGACCTGTTCCTCGCGTACGGCGCCTCCACCGGGGCGAAGGTGCTGGTGTACCGCTTCCCGAACCTGTTCGGAAAATGGTGCCGGCCGAACTACAATTCGGCCGTCGCGACGTTCTGCCATGCGGTGGCGAACGACCTGCCGTATACGGTGAATGATCCTTCGGTGGAACTGGAGTTGCTCTATATCGACGACCTGGTCGACGAGATGACCGCCGCCCTCCGGGGCGGGGAGCACCGGTGCGCGTTCGACGGCCTGAACGTGCTGCCGTCCGCGGAGGGACGCTACTGCTACGTGCCCGTAACGCACCGGGAGACGCTCGGCGGGATCGTCTCTCTGCTGAAGGAGTTCGCGGCGCAGCCCCGGACCCTGATGATTCCGGAAATCCCGGCCGGCAGTTTCGCCAAGAAGCTTTACAGCACCTATTTAAGCTACCTTCCTGCGTCCAAGGCCGCCTTCCCGCTCAAGATGAACGTGGACGGGCGGGGGAGCTTTACGGAGCTCGTACATACGCACAGTGCCGGGCAGGTCAGCATCAACATCTCCAAGCCCGGCATCACCAAGGGGCAGCACTGGCACAACACCAAGTTCGAGCAGTTCATCGTGGTCAAGGGGCACGGCCTTATCCAGCAGCGCAACCTGGACGACCCCGACGGCAAGGTGCTGGAGTGGGAGGTCGACGGCGAGCACATCCAGGCCGTGCACATGCTCCCCGGCTACGCCCACAATATCATCAACCTCTCCGACACCGAGGACCTCGTCACCGTCATGTACTGCAACGAGGTCTTCAACCCCGATAAGCCGGATACTTTTTTTGAACCGGTGAAATAATTGCCAGCGCTTCGACCGGTCCCTTCGACAGGCTCAGGGACCGGTCCCTGAGCCTGTCGGAGGAGTCGGTCCCTGAGCTTGCCGAATGAGTCGGTCCCTGAGCTTGCCGAATGAGTTGGTCCCTGAGCCTGTCGAAGGAGTTGGTCCCTGAGCCTGTCGAAGGAGTTGGTCCCTGAGCTTGTCGAAGGGACGGATAAAGACAAAAATGAAAACCAGCCTAATTGCATATACGTATATTCTTGAATGCTCTAACGGCGCTTATTATGTTGGCAGCACCATCGACTTGGAGCGTCGATTACAAGAGCATCAGGCAGGGGAAGGTGCGAATTATACGCGTAAGCATCTCCCTGTGAAACTGGTGTATTGGGAAGAATACCAGAATATTGACGAGGCTTTCAGGCGCGAAAGACAACTTCATGGGTGGTCCAGAGCCAAGAAGGAGGCCTTGATTAAAGGTGATATTGAAAAACTGAAATCTTTGTCGTCGGCCCTTCGACAAGCTCAGGGTCCCTTCGTCGGGTCCCTTCGGCAAGCTCTGGGTCCCTTCGACAAGCTCAGGGGCCTTCGACAGGTCCCTGAGCCTGCCCGAAGGGACCCTGGTCCGGAAATGACAAATAAACTTTATAAATATGGCACAATTCAAGAATGACGGCAGGCTGAAACTGCTGATCATCGTCGGGACCCGTCCGGAGATCATCCGCCTGGCGGCTGTCATCAACAAATGCCGGCAGTATTTCGACTGCCTTCTGGCGCACACCGGGCAGAACTACGACTACAACCTCAACGGCGTGTTCTTCAAGGACTTGAAGCTCGCCGATCCGGATGTCTACCTCGACGCCGTGGGGGCGGACCTGGGCGAGACGATGGGCAACATCATCGCCAGGAGTTACCATCTGATGGTGGCGGTGAAGCCCGACGCCGTTCTCGTGCTGGGCGACACCAACAGCTGCCTTTCCGTCATCGCCGCCAAGCGCCTGCACATTCCCATCTTCCACATGGAAGCGGGCAACCGCTGCAAGGACGAGTGCCTCCCGGAGGAGACGAATCGCCGGATTGTCGACATCATCTCCGATGTGAACATGGCCTATTCCGAGCACGCACGCCGCTATCTTGCCGATTGCGGGCTCCCGAAGGAGCGCACCTATGTCACCGGCTCGCCGATGGCGGAGGTCCTGCATGAGAACCTCGCCGAGATCGAGGCTTCGGACATCCATGCCCGCCTGGGACTCGAGAAGGGAAAGTACATTCTTTTGAGCGCCCACCGCGAGGAGAACATTGACACGGAGAAGAATTTCCTGTCGCTCTTCAACGCGATCAACGAGATGGCGGAGAAGTACGATATGCCGATCCTGTACAGTTGCCACCCGCGTTCTCGGAAGCGGCTGGAGGCCAGCGGATTCCAGCTGGACCCGCGGGTCATACGGCATGAGCCCCTGGGCTTCCATGATTATAATTGCCTGCAGATGAATGCCTTTGCGGTGGTTTCGGACTCTGGCACCCTGCCGGAGGAGAGTTCGTTCTTCACGAGCGTCGGACATCCGTTCCCTGCCGTCTGCATCCGCACATCGACGGAGCGTCCCGAGGCCCTGGACAAAGGTTGCTTCGTCCTCAGCGGCATCGACACCAAGGGCCTGCTCCAGAGCGTGGACATCGCCGTCTCCCTCATCCGCGACGGGCTTCCCGGCATCCCTGTGCCGGACTATGTGGACGAGAATGTCTCGACGAAGGTCGTCCGCATCATCCAGTCCTACACGGGCGTCGTGAACAAGATGGTGTGGCGGAAGTTTTGATTGGATTCAATGATTATGGCAGACAGCGATAAGCATAACTGGATAGAGAGAATCATCCACTATTATTTTGGCAAGCGCGTCTTTCCTTATTGGTGCGTCGTTCTTGCTGACATCTTCATAGTGTTTGTCTCCACGGCCTTTGTCTATTGGGCTTTTCATAGGACGGGGGTGACGTACGAGCACCGGTTTGAGTTGTTTTATACGATGCTCCTGTACTCCCTCCTGAGCGTGATCAGTGCCAGGGTCTTCCATACGTATTCGGGGGTCGTGCGGTATTCCGGGTTCGTGGACCTGCTCAAGGTGGTATACGCCAATGCACTGACCTTTGGCTTGGCCATCGGAGCATACTACCTGTTCAAGTATCTGGGGGTCGATTCCTTGCATGCGTTGAAGCCCCTGCATATCTTCGCCACGTTCGTCCTCGCGGCGATGCTGATGCTGGTGATGCGGATGATCGTGAAGACAATTTACGATGTCACTTCTTCCAGTTCACAGGCAGAGCGGGTATTGATTTATGGTGCCTTGACAGGTGGTGCTGGGGTCGCTAAATATATCCGGTCCGAGAATCCTGCCCGATTCGATTTGCGGGGCTTCCTTACGCATGAGAAGCGTATCAAGGGGATGCAGATGCTGGGCGTGCCGGTGTACACGCTGGATGAGGATCTCCCCACCATCGTGGAGAAGGAGAAGATCCAGGGTGTGATCGTGAGCCCGCTCCGTACCGATGAATTCCGTAAGAATCAGAAAGTTCAGGACATCCTGATAGGTGCCGGGTGCAAGATCTACATGACGCAGCAGGCCCAGGAAGCCAGTATCAAGAACGGTGTCCTGAGCGACGAGGAGGTGGAGAACATGCAGTTGAAGGAGGTTTCCGTCGAGGATCTGCTGCCGCGGCAGGAGATTCGCGTGGACCTGAAATCCGTCGCGGAACTCCTCTGTGGGAAACGCGTTCTCATCACCGGATCCGCCGGTTCCATCGGCTCGGAAATCGTCCGTCAGGTGGCGGCATTCAAACCCGCGAAGATGATGCTCATTGACCAGGCAGAATCCCCGCAGCATGATCTCCGACTGATGATGCAACGGGATTTCCCGGACATTCCGGTTGATGTGGTCGTGACAAGCATCGACCGCCGGACCCGGATGGAGTATATCTTTGACACCTTCCGACCCGAGTATGTTTTCCACGCCGCTGCCTACAAGCATGTGCCCATGATGGAGGACAACCCTTCCGAGGCCGTCCTGAACAACATCGCCGGCACCAAGATTCTCGCCGACCTGAGCGTGAAGTATGGGGTGGATAAGTTCGTCATGGTCTCGACGGACAAGGCTGTGAATCCGACGAATGTGATGGGGTGCTCGAAGCGCATATGTGAGATTTATGTCCAGAGCTTGAACCAGAAGCTGGAGAAGGAAGCGCATGGGGCCAACTACACGCAGTTCGTGACTACACGTTTCGGTAACGTACTGGGTTCCAACGGGTCCGTGATTCCTTTGTTTAGAGAGCAAATCAAGCGTGGCGGTCCGGTCACGGTTACGGATGAGAGGATTGTTCGGTACTTTATGCTTATTCCGGAGGCGTGCAAACTGGTTCTGGAGGCTGGTACAAAGGGGAATGGGGGAGAGATCTTCGTGTTTGACATGGGCCAGCCCGTGAAGATTGCGGACTTGGCAAAGCGTATGATTGCCCTCTCGAATGCGAAGAATGTGGAGATCAAGTACACGGGCCTGCGTGAAGGCGAGAAGCTCTACGAAGAAGTCCTCAACGAGATGGAAGGCACGAAGCCGACCTTCCACGAGAAAATCAGGATCGCCCAGGTGCGGGAGTATGATTACGACGAGGTCTCCAAAGAAATTGACGAACTGATGGACATCGCCAAGAAGTTCGACAACATGGACACCGTCCGCAAGATGAAGGAGATCGTGCCTGAGTACAAGAGTAATAATTCGGTGTATGAGGTTTTGGATGGGGAGAGTCATTGACGTGCGATGACCGGCAATTACACTGTCACTCCCAACAACATCCATTTGGAATCGTCCTTTCAGGTTCGGAAGGAGGATTTCGAGAGCGAGTTGACGGCAATTCGTGAGCGGTATCCGGAGTGCCAGGTGTGGAACAGGTCCATCGATTCCCTCAAGCGGGAATGGGCGACGCACAACGCCTTTCATGCCATGGGCATCTTCCGTGAGCGGTCCGCTCACATGGACCTGAACTGGCCCCAGCCCTGGATTGTCCGTCTCGGATACGCCATCATAGGCAGGATTGTGTGGCCATTTATCAAATAAGAATCAGCATTCATCCCATGGAATTCAATACCGTTTTACAAAGAAGGTACTCCTGCCGGGCGTTCTCTCCGAAGCCGGTTGAGCAGGAGAAGGTGGACCGGATCCTGGAAGCCGGTCGCATAGCGCCCACGGCTGTCAATAAGCAGCCGGTCCATGTATGGGCAGTATCCAATCCTGAAACGCTGGAGGCTATCAAGGGCGTCACCCGCTCCAATTACGGAGCGCCCCTGCTCCTGGTGGTCGGCTGTCGTCCTGCTGATGCCTGGGTGCGCCGCTACGACGGAAAGAATGGGGGAGAGGTCGATGCGTCCATTGTCGCCACCTACATGATGCTGACCGCGGAGAATGAAGGACTTGCCACGCTCTGGGTCGGCTCATTCGATCCGGCGCTGTTGAAGGGTATTCTTCCAGGAACCGATGACTATGAGCTGGTTGCCATCATCAATGTGGGTTATCCCTCGACTGAGAGTCTTCCCTCTGAGATGCACAGGAGTCGGATATCCATGGAGGAGTTTGTGACGAAGGTGAATGCGTATGCACCTGATGAGGGGGGAGAATAACTGACGAGACTGTCAAGAATTGAATGGGAACGGCGGGCACACTTCGGTTGTCCGCCGTTCGTTTTGATTCGCTATTGAGTTGTAAGCAGCTGAGACTGATGGTTCCGTCCTCATAACCGGAGGGCACTTCCCTTCGGAATATCCATCTTACGAAAAATGGGGAAAAGAAACCAGAGGTTCATTGATGATTTACACCGATATGGGATTCTTTTGGAATTTTATGTAAATCGTAATAATAATTTATGTTTTTCATAAAATTGGCACTATCTTTGTCTATCGATACCGCAAAAAAAATGACAAGGATATGAACAATTCTACGCAAAAGAGCATCAGTAGGCTCTCCATCGCCATTCTCATCATAGGTGGCATTACGCTTATTTACACCTACGTTCAGATGATTTCACAGTTGTGGCTGAACAACTTTATCAT
>JAEEGL013960289.1_pt1 | contig 14767 bp, 13 predicted proteins | sample 9134231 | NCBI WGS metagenome assembly JAEEGL01 (sample SAMN16246548, study PRJNA631951) | gut metagenome | biome: gut microbiome; feature: rumen; material: fiber-attached | host: Bos | place: Iran: Karaj | collected 2018-10 | reverse complement strand
CATTTCTTCACTGAGTCGGGAAACAATGGGATTGCCTTGATCATCGATAAAGTATTGTGTGGTGCCAGGTATGGGCACGTGCGCACCATCGGGACTTCCCACGCCAAGAACATAGACACGGATGCCCTTCTTGGCTGCTTCCTTGGCAGCCTCCACTGCCCCACCCTCGTTATCCTCACCATCGGTGATGAGGAAAATCGCACGACTAATGTCCTTCTTCTGCGTGAAGGATTTCGTGGCAAGGTCTATGGCAGTAGCAATATCAGTACCTTGTGTGGCAATCATAGAAGGGTCGATGCCGTCGAGAAACATCTTTGCCGAAACATAGTCGTTAGTAATGGGCAGCTGCACAAAAGCTTGTCCGGCATAGACAATGAGCCCCACTTTGTCGTCCTTCATTTCATCGACCATGTTGGAAACAAGCATCTTTGCCTTGTCCAAGCGTGAAGGCCGTACGTCGTTCGCCAGCATGGAGTTGGAAACATCCATCGCGATGATGGCCTCAATGCCGTTTCGCTCGGTGGTGTCTATCTTAGTGCCAAACTGCGGACGAGCGGCAGCAATGATGAGTGCAGCCAAAGCCAGCAGCAACAACCATGCTTTCACTTGCGGACGCCAAAACGAGACGTCTATCATCAACTCGCGAAGCAAGGCAGGATCACCGTATTTCTTGATGCGTTTCCAACGTCGATAGTTGCTGTAATAAAATAGGATAGCCAACAAAGGAACGGCTATCAGAGCGTAGAGATATATGGGGTTTTCGAATCGAAACATCTTTTGATTTTACTATTTCACAATTTAACGATTGGGCAATTTCCCTTTAGGGAATACGCTTTAAAATGGTGAAGCGAAGCAAAAGCTCGAGCAGCAACGCCAGGACGGCACCGAGTGCAAAGGGCAGGAAAGCTTCGTAGCGCTTGGTAAACTTCTTGACATTAAGCTTGGTCTTCTCAAGTTTGTCAATCTCCTGGTAAACCTCGCGCAGTCCCTTTGTGTCCTTGGCGCGATAGAATTCGCCATCGGTCTTCGAAGCAATGCTTTGCAGGGTCTTGGAGTCAATTTCAACAGGCACCTGAATATACTGCACTCCGCCGGCAACGGGCATTGGGTAGCGTGCAAGACCATTGGTGCCAACGCCGATGGTATAGACGCGAATGCCAAAACTCTTGGCAATCTCTGCTGCCGTCAGCGGGGAAATGTCGCCTCGGTTGTTCGAGCCATCGGTCAGCAGAATGATGACCTTGCTCTTTGCCTTCGAGTCTTTCAGGCGGGCAACAGCCGAAGCCAGGCCCATTCCGATAGCGGTTCCGTCCTCGATCATCCCTTTGGCAGTCATGTCACACTGCATTCCTTGCAACATATTCACCAATACTGCGTGGTCCACTGTCATTGGACATTGTGTGTATGCCTCGCCAGCAAAGAGGGTCAGACCTATGTTGTCGTTAGGGCGGCCCGATATAAACTCGATGGCCACCTCACGGGCTGCTTTCACACGATTGGGCCGAAGGTCTTCAGCCAACATCGAGGTGCTGACATCCATACAAAGCATGATGTCGATGCCCTCCACATCGGTTTGCTTCCAGTTGTTAGTGGTTTGCGGACGTGCAAGTGCTATGATGGCAAGCACAATGCAAGCCAGTCGCAACAGAAAAGGTGCGTGAACGAGATATTCCTTCCACGAGCGGCGAACGCCCTGAAAGGCGTAGGTGCTGCTCACCTGCAACACAGGATGTGAACGGCGCCACTTCAGAAAGTACCAAACAATGTAGGGTACGAGCAGAAGGAGAAGTATGAAATAGAGGGGATTAGCGAATGTCATCTCAGTAAGTCTATGATTCTATAAATTACCCAAACGATGAGGGCTGTTGCCACAATACTTGCCACCGCAATGGTGATACGCATCGCCCAGATGCTCACGCGCTGACGTTTGGCTTCGGGCGTTACTATGATTTCCTCCTGCGGCTGGTTGGGGTCTTCCTCTTGCTTAGTTTGGTTGATGTATTCAAGTGCCGTCATCAGGTTGGCGTCATTTTCGTTGATGAGCGTAGTCCACTTGGCAAACTTCACGAGGTCGGCGGTCTGGAAGAGTTCACGCAGTTCAGCCAATGCCTCCTCATCGTTTTCTTGCGTCAAGCGTTCAATAATTTCACCGCTGGTCATCTCCATAGCGCTGAACCCATAACGCTCCTGAATGTAGGTGCGAAGCGTGTCTGTCAGTTGTGTGTAATACTCTTTGCTGTCCTCTTGGGCCCAAGTGCGTTCGGTCTTGATGCGTTCAATTTCGTTCAGCGCCACCTTATGGGCGGGTTCCTTGCGCTTGCGGCGTATGATGCGAATGAGCGGTTTTCCCGTACGAAGGGCATGAACGAGATAGCCAATGCAACCGCACAAGAGCAAGAAAAGAATGAAGCACCAGATGACGGGCTTCCAGTCGTCCCACGAGAAAGGTGCATTCATCACATCCTTAGGCCCGAAGAATTGGTCGACGTGTACAGTGTCAACATCTATGGTATAAACCTTCAGTGCCAGGTTTTTCGTCTCATAGTCCTTTCCGTTGACGCGCACCTTCATGGGCGGAATGTAGTAGAACGACGAATCCCATGCCGTTACGATGTACTTGCGACTCACTTGCATGCGACGGCCATCATCGAGTTTTGTGGTGTCGGCGGCAGTCATTTCCACCAGTTCCACACCAGGCGCCAATTGCTGACCGCGCTGAAAGACTGGCATTTCCACATTGGCTTTGGCATCGCAACTTACGTCGAGGGTGATGCCGGTTTGCTCGCCAACGAGCATTTGCAAACTATCGATGCGGGCTTCCACAGTGACCTGTGCCTGCAAACTACTTGTCGAAAAGGCCGCAACAACAGCAAGGAGCAATATGAAGAATCGTTTCATGAGTTTCTTGTTTTATGCGGGCACAAAGATACGAATAAGTTGTCATTATTGCAAATTTATTTGTATCTTTGCAAGCCGAAACGGGATTGTGACCCAAACAACGTTTTATTTAATTATAATGTATAGTAAACAAACCATCAAAAGCAACAAGGTTGTCACTTGGAATCACTATACCCACAAGGGATGGAGTGCTTTCGCTTCGCTCCGTCGTCAAGTGCGTATTGGTGTGCTTTCTGTGGCCACACTTTCCACCGTCACTCCGGTAGTTGCCGAAACGCGTAGCATGCAGGCCACAACGACGGAGGGCGAGGAAAAGAGGCTCGAGGAGGTGCAGGTGACAGGAGCTATGTCACCCTTGACCTTGTTGCAATCCGCCCGCATCGTTGCCGTTATCTTGCGCGACGACATTCAGCAAGCGGGTGTGCAAAGCGTAAATGACTTGTTGAAATTAGCCTCAGGCGTGGATGTCCGTCAGCGCGGAGGCTTTGGTGTTCAGACGGATATCTCCCTTGATGGAGGCACTTTCGACCAAATCACGCTCTTACTAAACGGAGTCGATATCTCCAATCCACACACGGGACATTTGGCGGCCGATTTGCCTGTAAGCGTGCAGGACATCGAGCGAATCGAAATTCTCTCGGGTGCAGACAGTCGTGTGTATGGGGGCACAGCTTTTGGCGGTTGCATCAACATCGTCACGCGTCACGAAGTGGGACACAAGGCCGAAGGAATGCTGGAGGCAGGCATGCACAAGACCGCACAAGGTTTTGGTCGGCTTGCCTTGAAGAATGGCCAAGTAGGCAACTACCTAAGCGGAGGCGGCGGACGAAGCGACGGCGGCACCACCAATTCCGATTGGAAACGAGGGCAACTATACTACAACGGCGACTACTCAAACCAAACCTTGAACCTCAACTGGCAGTTTGGTTTCTCCAGGAAGCAGTATGGTGCCAACACATTCTACTCAGCCGCCTACCCTAACCAATTTGAGCAGAACGAGCGCTATATCGTGAGCATCGGCGGAGAAACACGCGGAAAGGTAGCCTTCCGCCCGCAGATTTTTTGGCAACGATGCTACGACAACTTCCAACTGGTGCGCGGCGAGCGCTTTGGCGAGAATTTCCATCAAATGGATGTTTACGGCGTGAAGCTCGGAAGTCATGTAAAATGGAAGGCCGGCACAACGGCATTTGGTGCTGAAGCCCGCAACGAAGGCATCCTGAGCACAGTACTAGGTCGCCCCATGCAAACTGACGAGTACATCCATGTGCGCCATCATGATGACATCGACTACACCCACCACGACAACCGGACCAACGTGGCCTTCAACCTGGAGCACAATCTCTTGCTGCCCAAGTGGACATTGTCGGCTGGCGTAATTGCCAACATGAACACCTCTATCGACCATCGTTTCCGACTTTATCCCGGAGCAGACATAGCCTATCGCCCTACGGCTCAGTGGAAAATCTTTCTTTCCTACAACAAAGGATTCCGCCTGCCCACCTTCACGGACCTCTATTACAAGTCGCCGACATTGGATGGAAACACAGACCTCAAACCTGAGGTGAATCACTCGCTCCAGCTGGGTACGCAATACACTCGACATGGTCTTCAGGCAACCCTCCGTGCGTTCTACAACAGAGGACATAATATGATTGACTGGGTCATGTATTCCGCCGACGATATTTACCATTCTACATCGTTCGAACTCGACAATTTAGGGGTACAAACTGAAGTAAAGATTGACTTTAAGCAGCTATGTAAGAAAGATGTATTTATAGAAAGATTATCAATAGGTTACACATTTCTACATCAGCATCGCAGAGATGCCACACAAGTCTATCGCAGCAACTATGCTCTCGAGTATCTGCGACATAAGTTGACAGCCTCACTCCACCACCGAATCGTCTCCCGTTTGTCAGCCACTTGGAGCCTACGCTTTCAGGACCGCATGGGCGAATACATCCTATATGGGACACCCTACATTGACCCCACAACAGGATATGACAGAGCAGCCAGCACAGGCACGCTTGTGAGCTACCGCCCCTACACCACACTCGACCTGAAACTCCAATGGACGGAGCGCCTTTGGCAGGTCTGGCTGCAAGGAACCAATCTCACCAACAAAAAGTATTACGACTTGGGCAACATCCCCCAGCCCGGTTTCTGGTTTATGGCAGGCGCAAGCGTACGGCTTGGGTGGAAATAACCAACAAGCAGTATTTACACACATATCCCACGGTCTCCCCATTAGAGGTCGTGGGATTTGCTTTCGTGCGCGTTTTCTTGCACAATAAGAGCAAAATGCGTAACCGACAAATCCCCCCTACCTGTGTGGCACCTACGGACCACGCGATAGTATCACATTCCTGAACTTCTGCAGTAAGGCTGCCAAGGAACTGCACATGGTATCTGGCCTCGTAGATGAAGAGTAAGCGTTCAATGGTTGATGCTGTTTCAGCGTTTCAGCGTTTCAAGGGACAAATGAGAGGTTTCATTTTCGCTATATATATTATAACTATTTAATAATAAATAAGTTATATATAATATAAAGGTGAAATATACATCACACACCACCCTACTGAAACGCTGAAACGCTGAAACGTTGAAACGCCAGACCGCCACATTATTAACGTAAACAACTGAATATTAATACGTATGCGACATTCCCATATCTATTTCACCTACTAGGCAAAAGCTCGGCAAGGGCACAACTGATGCAAAATTCCCATTCTAAAGGCATCAAAATAGATGCGAAAATCTTTGTTCTGATACATTCACCTCTCGATTGTGAGAATGATAGCGCTCCGAAAAAACAACATGTAAACTTAGTTTGAAAGTATTTTGTGACCAAACAGCACTCCTTATTGTCGAAAGTGGGGGAAACAAGAGCTAATTCTCACTTTTTATGAAACCCATTTTGCAGGAATTTTGAAAGTGTAAAAGTTTGCGTATTTCCAATTCATTTCGTATCTTTGTTATGTTTTTGAGCAAGACACATTAGTATTCCAGAGGTGGGTGAGATAGTATATCGGAGGCCCACGAAATAGTATATCGGGAGGGCACGAAATACTATATCATGAACACATACAATAGTTTCTTGAGCCTCTAAACCGCAATCAAGGACCACGTTCGAAGGTTCTCAATGCTATAAATTGCTCAAATATTTGGCATTTTGCTTACTTATTCGTACCTTTGCACCTCGTATATTATAAATAATGTAATTCGAAGTTAAGAATATGCTTACACTAAAACTGATAACAGAGAACACGGAGAAGGTCATCAAAGGGCTGGAGAAAAAACATTTCGAAGGCGCACGCGAGGCCATTGAACAAGTATTGGCTGTGGACAAGCAGCGCCGCACGGCTCAACAACAGCTGGACGACAACCTGAGCCAAGCCAAGAAATTGGCTGCCGAAATTGGTGGACTGATGAAGCAAGGCAAGCGCGAAGAGGCCGAGAAGGTGAAGGCACAAGTGGCCGAACTCAAGCAGCAAAGCCAAGCCCTGGAGCAGCAGAAGACGCAAGCTGAACAGGAGATGACCACCCTGCTCTGCCAGATTCCCAACATACCCTACGACGAGGTGCCCGAAGGCACGTGCGCCGAATGCAACTGGGTGGTGAAGTCGAACCTCAAGGAATGTAAGGAAGGCGTTGACACCGTTGGAAACTGGGACACAAACCCCGAGGTGGCAGAGGCCAAACTGCCGCACTGGGAACTCGCAAAGAAGTATAATCTCATCGACTTCGACTTGGGCGTGAAGATTACGGGCGCTGGATTCCCCGTTTATCGCGGCTGGGGTGCCCGTCTGCAACGCGCTTTGATTAACTTCTTCCTCGACGAGGCTCGTGCCGCAGGTTACGAGGAAATCATGCCCCCCACAGTGGTGAACCAGGCCAGCGGATACGGCACTGGACAGCTGCCCGACAAGGAGGGACAGATGTATCATTGTGAGGTGGATGACCTGTATCTCATTCCTACCGCCGAAGTGCCCGTGACAAACATCTATCGCGACGTAATCATCCCCGAGCAGGAACTGCCCATCAAGAACTGCGCCTACACACAGTGTTTCCGTCGCGAAGCTGGTTCTTACGGAAAGGACGTGCGTGGTTTGAATCGTCTCCACGAGTTCTCGAAGGTGGAAATCGTACGCATCGACACTCCCGAGCACTCTCGTGAGAGCCACAAGGAAATGCTAGACCACGTGGAAGGCCTGCTCAAGAAGTTGGAACTCCCCTATCGCATCCTGCGCCTCTGCGGCGGTGACCAGAGTTTCACATCTGCCATCTGCTACGACTTCGAAGTGTATTCCGAGGCCCAGAAGCGTTGGCTCGAGGTATCGTCCGTATCTAACTTCGACACCTATCAGGCCAATCGCCTGAAGTGCCGCATCCGTCGTCAGGCCGACAAGAAGACGGAGTTGGCCCACACGCTCAACGGCTCTGCCCTCGCCCTCCCGCGCATCGTGGCAGCCCTGCTCGAGAACAACCAAACGGAAGAAGGCATCCGCATCCCCAAAGCCTTGCAGCCCTACATGGGATGTGACATGATAAAATAAACTTAATTTCCGGAAGTTAAAGAGGAAATAAACATTGTATAACTTCCGATACTTCAATAAGAATAGGTATTAATAGGTAATAAAGATTTAACTTATGAACAAGATTGTCAAGAAAGAACAGTTCAGCGAGAAGGTTTTCAAGTTGGAAGTTGAAGCCCCGCTAATTGCACGCGCACGTCGTGCTGGTCATTTCGTTATCGTCCGTGTGGGCGAAAAGGGAGAACGCATCCCCCTGACCATCGCAGGCAGCGACCCAAAGGCAGGTACCATCACGCTGGTCATCCAGACCGTAGGTGCTTCCACCTCGAAGCTCTGTGCCTTGAACGAGGGTGACTACATCACAGACGTGGTTGGTCCCTTGGGCAAAGCCACACACATCGAGAACTTCGGAACGGTGGTTTGTGCCGGTGGTGGCGTGGGCGTTGCTCCCATGTTGCCCATCATTCAGGCGCTGAAGGAAGCAGGCAACCGCGTCATCAGCGTGTTGGCTGGTCGTTCGAAGGACTTGATTATATTGGAAGACGAAGTGCGTAAGTCAAGTGATGAGGTAATCATCATGACAGACGACGGCTCGTACGGCCAGCAGGGCGTTGTGACTGTGGGCATTGAGCAGGTCATCCAGCGCGAGAAGGTGAACAAGGTGTTTGCCATCGGTCCTGCAATTATGATGAAGTTCTGCTGTCTCTTGACAAAGAAATACGAAATCCCCACTGACGTCAGCCTGAACACAATTATGGTTGACGGCACAGGCATGTGTGGCGCTTGCCGCATCACCGTTGGAGGCAAGACTCGCTTCGTGTGCGTTGACGGTCCTGAGTTCGATGGTCACGAGGTGGACTTCGACGAGATGCTTCGCCGCGCTGGCGCCTTTAAGCCCGAAGAACTGGAGGCCTTCGAGAAGTGGCAAAATGGTGTGAAGAGTGAAGGCCAAAGCGCAAAGAGCGAGGACAATGCTTCTGCCAATAGCCAATCAGCATGCAAGGACGCAAGCGACCCGAATGCTTCACTCACAGAACTTACTGACCGCGGTGCCGAGTGGCGCGTTGAGCTTCGCCAATCCATGAAGGCTAAGGAGCGCACACAGATAGAGCGTTGCAAGATGCCTGAACTGGATCCTGTCTATCGCGCAACGACTCGCACGGAAGAGGTGAACCAAGGACTCAGCGTGGAACAAGCTCAGCGCGAGGCTAAGCGTTGCTTGGATTGCGCCAACCCCACCTGTATGACGGGATGTCCTGTAGGCATCAACATTCCCTCGTTCATTAAGAACATCGAGCGTGGACACTTCCTTTCAGCTGCCCGCGTACTGAAGAGCACCAGCTCGCTGCCCGCTGTCTGTGGTCGTGTTTGTCCACAGGAGAAGCAATGCGAATCGCAATGTATCCACCTGAAGATGAAGGAGCCCGCTGTGGCCATCGGTAATCTGGAGCGCTTTGCTGCCGATTACGAACGTGAGAGCGGCAAGATGACTCTGCCTGAAGTGGCTGAGAAGAACGGCCGAAAGATTGCCGTCGTTGGTTCTGGCCCAAGCGGCTTGAGCTTTGCAGGCGATATGGCCAAGTTAGGCTACGAGGTAACCGTCTTCGAGGCTCTGCATGAAATTGGCGGTGTGCTCAAATATGGTATCCCTGAATTCCGCTTGCCCAACCGCATCGTTGACGTGGAAATCAACAACTTGGAAAAGATTGGTGTGCACTTCGTGAAGGACTGCATCATCGGCAAGACGGTGACCGTCAAGGAACTGGAACAGGAAGGTTACGAAGGAATCTTTGTAGGTTCGGGCGCTGGTCTGCCCAATTTCATGGGCATTCCTGGTGAGAACAGCAACGGTGTGCTCTCGAGCAACGAATACCTGACTCGCGTGAATCTGATGGATGCTTCCAATCCCGAATTCGACACCCCCATCAAGAAGGCCAAGAGCGTAATGGTAGTGGGCGGCGGAAACACCGCAATGGACTCTTGCCGCACAGCCAAGCGACTGGGTGCAGAACGTGTGTTTATCGCCTATCGCCGCAGCGAGGCCGAAATGCCCGCACGACTGGAGGAGGTGAAGCACGCCAAGGAAGAGGGTATCGAATTCCTCACCCTGCACAACCCCATCGAGTATCATGCCGACGAGAAAGGTAATGTCACCGAGGTTGTCCTGCAGAAGATGGAACTGGGAGAACCCGATGCCAGCGGTCGCAGAAGTCCGCAGCCTATTCCCGGAGCTACAGAGACAATACAGATTGACCAAGCAATTGTGGCTGTGGGCGTTAGTCCCAACCCCATCGTGCCTACCAGCATTGAAGGACTGGAACTGGGTCGCAAGAACACCATCGTAGTGAACGAAGGTATGCAGACCAACATTCCCACCATCTTTGCAGGCGGCGACATCGTCAGAGGCGGTGCAACGGTCATCTTGGCAATGGGCGACGGAAGAAAAGCTGCCGCAGCCATGCATGAATATTTAAACAAATAAGCATGAGGAAAATATTATTTTCGCTTTTGTTCATCCTTACTTGCCTTAGCGCTCAAGCTCAGAAGCGCGGGGCAAAACAGCCAGTAGTTCCTGCCATCACGGTTGAGGAGGCTATCGAGAAATATGACTTTCGAATGGCCGAAACCCTGCTGAACCAAGAGTTGACATTGCTGAAGAGAAAAAGGCAACCAACCTTGGAGGTGGAGGAAAAACTGGCTTGGCTGAGGAAGGCACAAATCAAACTTAACGCCGTAGAACGCACCATGTTCATCGACAGCCTGATTGTGCCCAGAACGGAAGCGTTCAAGCATATACAGCTAAGTGCCGAATGTGGAAGTCTGGACACCTATGCCCACTATTTCCACAGACCGGATTCTATGGGGTGTACCTTGTTCCGCCCACAAATGGGCGACCAGGTGTTCTATGCAAAACCTGACAACGAGGGCAACCTAAGCTTATATACTTGTGACCTCTACTCCGACGGTACTTCGTCGCAACCTCGTTTGCTTGAGGGCATAAGCAATGCGGAAGAACATCAAAACTATCCGTATATGCTCACAGACGGATGTACCATCTATTTCGCAGCGCAAGGTCCTGAGAGTCTGGGCGGCTACGATATTTTCATGTCACGCTATGATGCTGACGAACGTCACTTCCTGGCCGCAGAAAATATCGGTATGCCGTTCAACTCACCGGCCAACGATTACCTGATGGCCATCGACGAGACCAACAACCTCGGATGGTTCGTTACGGACCGCAACACATTGGAAGACAGCGTCTGCATCTATGTCTTCATTCCTAACGAAACACGACAAGTATATCTTGCCGAGGAAATGGAGAATGACAGCTTGGCCAACTTTGCTCGCATCGCAAGCATACGCGACACATGGAACAACGAAAGTGTGGTGCGTGCCGCACAGGCAAGACTCAGGCAAGTACGCGCCGAGCAGTATTCTGCAGCAAATACCGAGGAGTTCTGCCTGGTTATCACAGACAACCGAGTCTATCATAGGACAAGCGATTTCCAAAATATGACAGCTCAGCAGATGGTTGCCCAATGGAAGCAGAGCAAGAATGAGTTGCAACAGGTGCAGGGACAGCTTCGCCAACAACGAACCGCCTACCACAAAGCTACGCCCTTTGAGCGTGAATCGCTGAAACAACCCATTCTGACCCTGGAGCAGAACGAGGAAATGCTTGTCAAGCGCATAAAGCAAATTGAAAACCAAATGCGAAAAGCGGAGCTAGGACTATAACCTTAAATTAGATACTATGAAAAGATTTCCCGAATCCGAACTGATCATCAACGAAGATGGTTCGTGCTTCCACCTTCATCTCAAGCCCGAACAATTGGCAGACAAGGTCATTCTCGTGGGTGACCCCGCAAGAGTAAACACGGTTGCTGCTCACTTCGACACCAAGGAATGCGAGGTCTCGAGCCGCGAGTTCCATACCATTACTGGTACATATAAGGGCAAACGTATCACCGTACAGAGTCACGGCATCGGTTGCGACAATATCGATATCGTCATGAATGAACTCGATACACTCGCAAACATCGATTACCAAACGCGGACAGAAAACCCCATACATCGCACGCTCACCTGTGTGCGCATCGGAACCTGCGGTGGATTGCAACCCTTCACACCAATTGGTTCATTCATAGCATCGGTGAAGAGCATCGGTTTCGACGGACTGCTCAACTACTATGCTGGGCGCAATGAGGTTTGCGACCTGAAACTTGAGGCTGCATTCAAGGAACACATGCATTGGAATCCAATAAAGGGTGCGCCCTATGTAGCTATTGCAGACCAAGAACTCATAGAACAAATCGCCCAGGATGATATGGTGCGAGGCTACACAATTTCCTGTGGTGGATTCTATGGCCCACAGGGACGTGTGCTCCGTGCTGATTTGGCAGACCCACAGCAAAACGAGAAGGTGGAATCTTTCAAGTACGACGGCATGAACATCTGTAACTTCGAGATGGAGTCATCGGCACTTGCGGGAATGGCTTCCCTGCTTGGTCACCGTGCAATGACTTGCTGCATGGTCATCGCCAACCGCTATGCTCAGGAAATGAACACAGAATACAAGAACTCAATAGATACGCTCATTCAACTCGTACTCGATCGCATCTAACATGAACGGAATATACACTCTCTTACTTCTCGTACTGAGCAATGTCTTCATGACATTCGCCTGGTATGGTCACTTAAAGTTGCAACAGACAGGCGTTTCATCTAATTGGCCACTCATTGGCGTTATTGCGTTCTCGTGGCTCATAGCGTTCTTCGAATATTGTTGTCAGGTGCCTGCAAACCGAATCGGCTTTGTGGGAAACGGAGGACCGTTTTCCTTGGTGCAACTGAAAGTAATCCAAGAGTGTGTCTCCCTCATAGTCTTCGCCATTCTGGCACATCTCATGTTCCAGAACGAAGGCCTCCACTGGAATCACTTCGCCGCCTTCCTCTGCCTCATTGGCGCAGTCTATTTTGTGTTCATGCGATAGTCGCAAAACTATATAACTAAAAAACATCCCCAAAAGTCGCTTTTTGTATTTCTTTGGGGATGTTACATTTAACGACAAATACTACCCAATTTTGTTGCAATCGAAATGGGAACGCGTCATAAATCGAGGGTCAATCTCAACGCCGTATTTACTCAAGAACTGCTGAATAAGCATTTTCTGTCCTTGAGGTACACCAATGGGTGGTGTGGCTGTCATTGTACTCGTTTCTACAAACATGCCTTTCTCAAGGCGTTGCTTTTTGTCCTTACAAACAGCATTGCCGCTGTTCTTTGCTACAATTCTCCAAAGTGCCATAATATTGTTGATTAAAAGTGAATTATAATAAGACTACAAGGAGTCTCGATATTTTTCTATCGATTGGATGAGTTCATTTAATTCTTTTACATTCTCCTCTTTGTTATCATGCCATGCACAGTTCAATTTTAGTAAATGGCTAAGATAAAATTCTGTTGGCATTCTTTTAGTGTTAAGAAACAGAATCACATCATCTTCTTCCGTAAATAAATTCTTGTTGTTTGCCATAATTTTATTTTTAAAGTTATAGAATTTGAGAGGCTTAATCCCATAAGACACGGAAATACTTGCGAAAAAGGTCAAGGCCCTGCTCAATAGTTCGCTCTTCGTCTCTCGTGTGAATGCCTCCAGCATACTTCATCAGATCAAAGGCATCAATCATTTTCTGAATGGTGTTGTTCCATTCACGCATATCCTCGAACTCTGCTGGGCCACCATGCTTGTTGAGCGCCTTGAACGCTTGTAATCGTGGTACTATCAACTGTGCCAACGTATTGTTTGTATTCCAGACATCCTCTATGGGATAATCATGTTTATGGCTCCAGTTTCTATCTGTATCTTCATTGTTTCTTTTCATTTCGTTCAGTCGTTTTGTTGCAATAACACGATTGCGCGAATGGTATTTAAGGGATGTGTACTTAGACCTAACTTTAACAATAATTCTCTTGGATATAACTCATTCCAGTCCTTAAGAGACTGCAATTCCCTCATCTTTATGGATTTCTCTTCTGGGAATAATAAACACACAAGGATACGATTGAAAACTCCAAGTCCTTTTACTTTATCCTTAATCAGTTCTATCAGCAGTTGCATTCGGTCTTCTTTCCCAGCATCAACCGTTACCTCTATGGCATGTATTACTTTTCCTTTCTTAAACAAGTTACCGATATCGCATGCATCAATCCTGATAATACTATTAGAGTCATTCGTAATCTCCAAGATAAGCCTTTCAACTTTCTCCTGTTCCACTGTTTCCCGTTTACTGACCGGAATATTACATATATGTTCCATAGGCTTACTCAAAAACATTTAAGAACATTCTATCTGAAATTTCATCTCAAACTTACGGACATAGATAAAGTCCGTGATGGCAAATGCTGTATGGGAGAAAAGATGGTGGAAGGCGCTGGTCAGGTGCAGGTCTTTCGTTAGTTCTTGATCGAGCCCCTCATTCCAGTTAGGTGGTGGACAGTCCATACCAATATAACTTTCAAAGGAATCTGGATTCATAGGAAGATTAAGGCCACCAATTGTTACGCCATCGCTATACATAATATGCCAATAACCATCACAAAGAGCTTCCCATAACTCCTGACGGCCTTCGTCCTGAACGGGATGCAACTCGGGATAGTTTTTATCAAGGAAACACATTGCCGACAACAAAGTGTCCTTACCGTAATCTTTGCAAGCTTCAATACTTTCCCAGATACGATATGCCCTATCATACATCTCTCGCAAAGCCTTAGTTAGTTCGTCGTTAAATACAATAATATCGGGCAACAATTCTTCTTGATGAGACAACACCCTATAGTTAATCATATCCTTACGCAGATTTAACAATCTTCTATAATCATAATAGTCATGCCGACGGTCATTGTATCGACACAAGATCTCCTCCTCAATAATCTTAATGTCCTTGTCTTCTAATAAGTCTTTCATAGTTCATTATTTCTTAGATATTGCAAATATAGCGCATACCTCCGCCAACTGGTGGCAGAGGTCTTAGAAAAAAACATTATCAATAGATTTTTTGTAAAAAATCTGCACGCTGAACTGCAAATAATAATGGATTTAGTCTGAATTATACTTTTCGATAACTTGTTTGAACTCTTCTTGATAATTGGCTTTCAAATAAGCCATTTGATAGGCAAGCCATGTGTAGCAAACGGCATGTGACTTTTGGAAAGCGTACATACCTTTAGCCTCCATTTCATTCCATACCTTTTCAAGGGCATTCTTTTTGTGTCCGTTCTTTATGCCACCTTCTATGAAACGAGGCTTCAGAACTGAAAGCACATCCAT
>JAEEGL013515054.1_pt1 | contig 14767 bp, 9 predicted proteins | sample 9134231 | NCBI WGS metagenome assembly JAEEGL01 (sample SAMN16246548, study PRJNA631951) | gut metagenome | biome: gut microbiome; feature: rumen; material: fiber-attached | host: Bos | place: Iran: Karaj | collected 2018-10 | reverse complement strand
CAAGACTGGCGATCGCCCCCTTTCTGATATTGTAAAGGATTACATCAAGGAGAAGTACCAGAAGCCTGGTGCCGTGTTTCTTGGTGTGGTCCATCGCTTGGATCGTCCCGTCAGCGGCCTCGTGGTCTTCGCCCGCACCTCAAAGGCACTCACACGACTGAACAAGATGTTTGCCGAGGGCGAGGTGCATAAGACGTATTGGGCGATTGTTCGCAATGCCCCTCGCGCCAGCGAAGGGACTTTAGAACATTGGCTCGTGCGCAATGAGAAGCAGAACAAGAGCTATGCCTACGACACAGAGAAGTCCAACGCCAAGAAGGCCATTCTGAAGTATCGCACCATCGGCCATTCAGACAATTACACACTGCTTGAAGTGCGTCTCTTGACAGGCCGCCACCATCAGATCCGTTGTCAGTTGGCAACGATGGGCTGCCCCATCAAGGGCGACCTCAAATACGGTGCCCCACGCTCCAATCCCGACGGCAGCATCTCGCTGATGGCCCGTCGCGTGGAGTTCATCCATCCCGTTTCCAAAGAGTCTATCGTCGTTGAGGCTCCCGTCCCCAACGATACACTCTGGCAGGCCTTAGCGCCAAAATAACTGTCACCGCTCGGCTTTGCCGCTTGCTACCGAAGGGACGCAAGAGCTGTCACACAAAGGGGACTGTCCCTTTTGTGAGATTTATGCTACAGCCCTGCGCTTGCGATAGAGGTGAGCCAGATACAGGCAACCCGCTAAAGCCAACGCTACGATAGCGATAGGCAGCAGCAATGAGGCCTCACCCTGAGCCGTTCCTGCATTATCAAGAATCAGCTGCGACTGGGCGACGCTGTCAGTAACGGCATCCTTAGTCGACTCAATCGTGTCGCGAATCGTGTCCAGAGAATCCTCTACGGTCTTAATCACTGGCTTTACAATCCGACGGTGTACCCTATCAGGGTCATACGGAAGAACATCTGCTAAAATCATAACTTTAAACTTTAATATGATGTGAATAAAAAATAAATCAGTACAACCAATTCGCCTGTGAGGAAACTGATGGCATTGCAGAGCAGACTGTAGATCCAAGCCATCTGCCACTCGCCCAACAGCTTTTTATAGCACAGCGCCTCTACCAGAACGACAAGTGCTTCGCCTATAACCACCGTACTCCAGCCGTCAGCCACGTAGAAAGCAAAGAGATTCAGTGGCACGTTCGTCAGAACATTCATCGGCACAGATGCAAGCAGTACCCTTCTGCGCCTTTCGCCCAGGAAGAGCAGCACACCCTGCTCTATCACAATCGTGGCCACTAACGGCATCAACAGCATCTTCAGCATCTCTCCCCTCCCCCCTATAGATACACGGCCATCAGATAACCAGGAATCAGCGCAGCAGCCAAGAGTCCGAAGGCCAAGCCCTCGCGACAAGGTAGCACTTCGTTAGCCAGATAGAGCGTCACAGGCATCGTGGAGTTCATCAGGAAGATGCCCAAGAGGAGCACCATCACGCTGTCGCCCCTGAAGAGGATACACAGCGCCACACCAGCCAGCACTACCGCCAGCGACCGCAGGATGCCCACCCTTTGGGCAATCCAGCCACCAGCCATCTTACCCAGCATCGAGACGAGGCCGATGGTCAAGATAAGCGTCTGACTCTTCGTGATGCCCTTGGAAAAGACCTCGCCCGTAAACGAGCGATAACACACGAACAGCATCAGCGCCACCACAATCAGCCACACCCGCTCTGGAGTCAAAAATCGAGGGGGAAAGAACGACATCTCACTTCTCACCTCGCGCTCCACACTCCTTGAAACATCGAAACGCACATAAGCGATCGACACCGCCACGATGGCCAGCAGCAGCCCGTAGAGCAACGCCCACGAGCAACAGACAAACCCCACGGCCAAACCCAGTGCACCTGTGGATACAAACACACCTAATGCTCGGATATCATTGCCCGTCTGAACCACAGTCTGCTTGCCGCCCCACACGTGGAAGAGCGAATTGCCAGCACCCAACAAGACGGCCACCACGATCAGCAGCCACTCGCCAAGACCGTTCTCCAGCAGCGTGCCTTGCAGCGCAGGAATCAGCGCGGCAGCGGCCACAGCCAACGATAGCAACAGCGACGACACGATCAGCAGCCAGTGGCGCGCCTTCATACGGTCGGCCAATATGCCCGTCAACGGCTGCGACATAAACGCCAACACATTATATAAAAGGATAGCACCCATGCCCACACGGTCGCCATAAGCCCCCAACCGCTCGCTATACACCCCCGCCAACAGGAACATGCAACAGATGCACAACCCGTCAACCAGGAAGTGCTGCACACTGCTGAGTCCTATCAACTTCGCGCTTTGCATATCGTCGTCTTGTCTTGTCCGTGCAAAATTTGTCTCTGCAAAAGTACGAACTAAATCCCAAACCGCCAACGATTTGCGCAAAAAAAACTGTCACAATTGTCACAAACCTACCCACAATCCTTGCACGATTCAGAATTTATGCCTACCTTTGTGCCAAAAATATCTACGAACATGCAAAAATTCTTGCGCGAAACATTCCCGCTGGCCATCTTGGCTGGTATCTGCATCTCTATCGGCTGCGTGGTCAATCTCCGTGTGGGCGGCGTTGCAGGCGCCGTGCTCTTCGCCTTCGGACTCACCACCGTCGTTTACTATGGTATGAAACTCTACACGGGCACAGCCGGATTCATCCGCCGTCAGGGCGACTGGACCATGCTCTGCGTCGTGCTCTTGGGTAACATCGTGGGCTGTCTGCTCACCGCCTGGATGATTGCCTATGCCCAGCCCGACTGCGTAGAACCCGCCTCAAAGATCCTTGCAGGCCGATTGGCGAAGGGTCCCTGTGCTTGTTTCCTGCTGGCCATCGGCTGCGGATTCATCATGACCACCGCCGTTGAGTTCGCCCGCAAAGGCAAGATGCTCACACTGCTGCTGGGCGTACCCGTCTTCATCCTCTGCGGCTTCGCCCACTCCATCGCCGACGCCTTCTATTTCCTCGTCTCCCCAGCCGAACAGCTTCTCCAGCCCGCCGTCCTCGTCGTTTACCTCAGCGAAGTCCTCGGCAACTTCGTCGGCTGCAACCTCTACCGCTGGATGCTCTTCTTCAAGCCCAAAGACGAACTGCCCTTCTGACAAGAAATGTCATCTGTCATAATTGTCATACGCTCATAAAAAAAATGGTAAAAAGCATACGTAATCCAAAATAATTTCGTACCTTTGTAACCGATATGCAACAGAACCGAACCATCACCCTAATAGTCACCGCATGGTTGCTGATGCTGCCCTATGCTGGGAGAGCGCAAGCGTTTGAGCTGCGGCAGGAGAACGACAGTCTCTTCTGGCTGATGGCGACGGGCGAGAATAAAGCCGAAGGCTGGCGGCTGCCTTACCCTGTGTACCAGTTCCAGACGGGCGATGTTGACGGCGACGGCAGCGAGGATGCGATGGTGGGTGTGATCAAGGGCACACGGTTCTATCCACAGAAGGCCCGCAGGCTGTTCATCTTCAAGCAGGTGGACGGTCATACATCGAAAGGCGAGGCCTGTAAGAAAGTGAGGCCGATGTGGTTAGGATCCAAACTGGGTGGTATACTGGAAGACTTCCGCTTTGTGGTCCCAGCCGATACAGCCAATTCATCCGATTCTGCCGATTCGGCCAAGGGCGACACGCGGGGCACCATCCGCGCCCTGGAATCGACCACCGACTCGCTCTACGTGGTGTCAGACTACAAATGGAGCGGCTTCGGCATGAAGTTCGACCATCATATTATAAAAGGTGTAGACAAAGAAACAGCAACTAAATACTTAAACCAATGAAACAAAAATCTTTCCTCATCGTCTGCCTGGCCGCACTCATCACGGCCTGCAGCCAGAAACAGAGTGCAGTTCAAGTGCCCGTGTCGCGCATCAATGTTGAGAGCCTGCTCGACAGCATCGACTACAACATGGACGTGTCGGCCCTTCCGCTGAGCGACATCCTGCTGCTCAGCAACGCCCCCGCCGCCCGCAAGGGATTCCCCATCAAGGACGCCTACCTCAGAGGCATCTACCAGACCACCACGTGGTACGACTCGCTGCTTTACAAGTTTGCCGAGACAGCCAACTTCGACGGTTTCCAGCCGAAGGAGGACGAACCTTGGCGCGACTACATCTACCGCGTATACAAGGAGACCGGCATCTTCTCGCTCACCGATCAGGAGCAATCCTTCGTCGACCGCATGAAAGCCCGCGAGGCCGAACTGCAAAAGGCCAATTTCGCCACAGAGGAAGGTCTGCGCGTAAACATGCTGAACCTTGCGAACCCCACGCAGCTGAAGGATTTCGACGCCCAGCTCAGCGCCCATCTGGCCAAGGACGGCTTCGCCATCGTGCCCGCCACCCACGACCAGCTGTTCAACATCTACGAGCAGAACGACTACAGCCAGTTCCCCAACTTCGTCACCACCGACCTCTACCTGCAGCTCTACCACCTCTATGTCGACTGCTTGCTGCGTGAGGTGGAAGAGAACCAGCTGCTGCCCCTGATGATAAAGTTCTGTCGCGACATGCACGAGATGCTGTACAACATGGAGAGATGGTCGGGCTTCGACGAGAAAGTGAATAAGGTGGCCCACCACAACACTACCTTCTACAACATCGCCTACAAGCTGTTCACAGACGAATGGATCTCCGACCCCGATCCTGGCGATGTAGCCTTAGAGGAAGTCGAGAATGCGATGGCATCGGTCAACGCCACCAGCCGGTTCATGGAGGACTACCAGGAAGTTCAGTTCGCCTACAGCCTCTTCCGTCCCCGTGGTCACTACACCCGCACAGAGAATCTGAAGCGCTTCTTCAGAGGCATGATGTGGCTCCAGACCGTCCCCTTCGGTCTCGATCACAACGACGAGGTGATGGCAGCCGTACAACAAGCCTATGCCCTTCGCGACAAGTCGACGCGGAAGAAATACGACCAGATGAACCGTCTCATCACCCTGCTCATGGGCCAGTCGGACAATCTCAGTCTGCCGCAGGTGATCACCGAGGTTGAGAAGACCGGCTTGCAGATGGAAGACCTCATCCACAACGACGAGGCCATCGCCAAGATTGCCGCCACGCTCAACGAGATCGGCAACAAGCAGACACGTATCCGTCCTAAGTACGAGAAGACCAGCCACAACAAGGTCAACGTGATGCCCCAGCGCTACCAGCCCGATGCCGAGGTGCTGTTGAACATGGTCGACTACGACAACCTCCCCACCAAGCGCGCTGTGCCTAAGGGCCTCGACTTCTTCGCAGCCATGGGCGTGAGTGCAGCTGAGCAGATCCTGAAGGATGAGCAGTCGGAGTGGAAAGCCTTAGGCGACAGTCTGAAGGCCATGAAGAAGCGCATGAGCGAGATCGACTGGAAAGAGACCATCTGCACACAGTGGATGAACACCCTGAAGGTGCTCACCGACAAGGAAGGGAAGGAGAAGATGCCCTACTTCATGGTGACGCCTGAGTGGGACAAGAAAGACCTGAATGCTGCGCTCGCCTCGTGGGCAGAGTTGAAGCACGACGCCATCCTCTACGCCAAGCAGCCCGCAGGAGCCGAGTGCGGAGGCGGTGACGAGATACCTGAGCCCGTAGTGAAAGGCTATGTGGAGCCCAACACAGGCTTCTGGAAGAAAGCCATCGAACTGCTCGACAACACCGCCAACGTGCTAAAGCAGGAGAATATGCTCTCAGAGAAAGTGAAGGAAGTGACGCAGCGCATGCGTGAGGAAGCCCAGTTCCTGCTGATCGTCAGCGAGAAGGAACTCGCAGGCAAGGAGCCCACCGACGAGGAATACGACCAGATCAAAGTCATCGGAGCCACGTTTGAGAACATCTCGCTCGACCTTGTGCGCGGCGAAGACCAGTATCTCATGGGCTGGAGCGATGTGCAGGGAGCCGACAAGAAGGTAGCCCTCGTGGCTGATGTCTATACGGCCAATGCCGACAACAACCCAGGGAAGTCCGTCCTCTTTGAGGCCGTCGGCGATGCCGATGAGATCTACGTGGTGGTCGAGATCGGTGGTTGCCTCTATCTGACGCGTGGTGCCGTGCTGAGCTATCGTGAGTTCATCCAGCCCATCGACGAGCAGCGCCTGACGGATGAGGAATGGCAGAAGCAGTTGGAGCAGAATGCCCGCAAGGGTGTGCCCGAGTGGATGAAGCCGCTGTTCGTGCCGCTGAACAAATTGCCGGAGGCGAATGAGGAGTTCTTCTATAGCTCTGGCTGTTAGCCTGCTGTTGAGTGCTTCGGCGTGTCACGCCGAAATACTCGACAAAGGCGACACACTCACCGTCGTCCTCACTGGCGATATTCTGCTTGATCGCGGGGTTCGCCGAGTGATAGAACATCACGGAGTCGACCATCTGTTCTCGGATGGTGTCGATTCCGTGTTTCAGTCTGCACAGGTGGTTGTGGGAAATCTCGAGTGTCCAGCCACAAAGATCAAGGCACCTGTGTTTAAGCGTTTCATCTTCAGAGGCGAACCTGAGTGGCTCGATACCCTCCATCTACACGGCATCACCCATCTGAACCTCGCCAACAACCACTCCATCGACCAGGGGCGCGAGGGACTCATCGACACAAAGAACAACATCATCGCGGCAGGGATGATACCCATCGGAGCTGGCGAGAATATGCAGGAGGCCTCAGAACCCGTGCTGTTGGCTTCAGAACCTCGTAAGGTGTGGCTGGTGCCGTCTTTAAGACTGGCCCTTGAGAACTACGCCTACCTGACAGATAAGCCCTGTGTGAGCCAGGAGCCGATGGACTCGTTGCTCTCGCGCGTTTACCGCCTTCGTCAACAGGATTCCACAGCCGCCATCATCGTATCGCTCCATTGGGGTCAGGAACATAAGCTGCAGCCCGTTCCCCGTCAGCGGCATGATGCCCACATGCTCTGCCTGGCTGGAGCCAACGTGCTCGTGTGCCATCATACCCACACCCTCCAGACGATCGAGGACTTCGGTGGCCGCATGATCTACTACAGCATCGGCAACTTCATCTTCGACCAAGCCAAGCCCCTGAACAGTGAGGCCTGCATGGTGCGATTGAGAGTGACTCGCGACAGCCTCAACGTGGAAACCATCCCAGTGGAGATACGGCAATGCGTGCCTTTTATAAAAAAGGAGACAGAGGAAGATAAAGGAAGATAAAAGAAGATAAAAGAATAAAAAGTGTGAGGTTTTTCGTAGAATTGTTGTACTTTTGCACCGTGTTTCGCAGAAACGAATGAAGAAAGTGTTCAAGTGGATCGGGATTGCGGTACTCACACCCCTTCTGCTGTTCATCATACTCGCCGCACTACTCTATCTGCCGCCCGTACAAAACTGGGTGGCCCAGAAGGTGACGGCCATCGCTTCGGAGAAGACGGGGATGGAGATCTCGGTAGGACACGTGAACCTGGAATTTCCACTCGACTTAGGCATCGACGACTTCCGAGTGCTTCATCAGAACGACTCTGTGACAGATGTGACAGATACAATCGCCGATATCAAGAAACTGGTGGTCAACGTGCGCCTGCTTCCACTCCTCAGACAACAAGTCGTCATCAAGGAACTCTCCCTCAAACAAGCCAAAGTCAACACCAACGGTTTCATCAGCGACCTGAGAGTGAAGGGACAGTTCCAGGGACTCTGGCTCTCGTCTAAGGGAATTGACCTTGGCCAAGAGACCGTCTTGGTGAATGGTGCCCGACTCTCCGACGCCCAGCTCGACATCGCCCTCAGCGATACCGCTGCCGTAGACACCACCGAGACGAACCTGAGATGGAAGATCGATGCCGACAGCCTCAGCATCAGCCGTACCAATCTCACACTCCATCTGCCTGACGATACACTCGACTGTGGTCTGGGGTTAGGAAAGGCTGTGGCCAGGAAGGTGACTGCCGACCTTGCCAAACCCTTATACAAAGTAGAAAGTCTTGATCTCTCTGACGGTCAGTTGAACTACGAGCCATTAGGTTTGAGCGACGTTGTGCTTGGCATCGACAACATCAACTATTCCCCAGAGGGCACCTCGTTCTTCGTTCGCCATACCTCGCTGAAAGACAAGAGCGGACTGAAGATCACCGAACTGACGGGTGGCGTTAACCTCGATTCCACCTTCAATCATCTTCGTCTGCCGCTGATGACTTTGAAGACCCCCGACTCTAACATCATGCTTGAAACCGACATGGACTTCAATGCCTTCGACGAGCAGAAGCCAGGTATCTTCAAACTTCGATTGTTCGCTCAAGTGGGCAAACAGGACATCTTTACGCTGGCGGGTAATTTGCCTCAGAAGTTCACAGAGCATTTCCCCAACCAGCCACTCATTATCAGAGGATCTGCAGACGGAAACATGGATCATCTGGACTTGACAGGCATAGATATCGACCTGGCCACCGCCATCCATGCGACCATCAACGGAACCGTAGACCACGTGCGCGAATTCAGTCGTCTCAAAGCCGACCTCCTCGTTGATGCCAAGACCAAACAACTGAATTTCATAACCGCCCTCATCGACCCGCAGATGAGTAATACCCTCCGTATTCCAGATGGTATCACCCTCAACGGCCGACTCACAGCCGACGGCACGAACTACACCGCCAACCTGACAGCCAAAGAGGCGGGAGGCAGTATCAAGTTGAACAGCAAAGCCAGAATCCCCCTCGATGCAAAGGGTTCGTTGGTAACAGACAGGACCACCTATGATGCCACCGTCAACATCCGCGACCTGAACCTGCACCACTTCCTGCCCAAAGACTCCATCCACGCCCTGACAGCCGACATCAACGCCTCAGGCTATGGCACCGACCTCTTCTCACCCCAATGCCGCCTCAATGCCGACGCCAGCATCCATAGGCTGCAATACGGTCATTGGGATCTGGACAACCTGACGGCAACGGCAACCCTTTCCAACGGAAGAGGACAAGTGAACATCACGGGCCACAACCAGATTCTTGAAGGCAGTATTGGGGCAGACATGCTGCTCAACACCCACAAGATAGAAGGTACCATCAGTGGCGATTTCTCCAAGGCCGACCTCTACCAAATGCGTCTGGTGGATAATCCTCTGACCATCGGCACACACGGCAGTCTCAAGGTCAGCTCCGACATGAAAGACACCCATTACATCAGCGGACGGCTGAATGAGGTCTCTATCAAAGACGGCAGGAAGACATACAACCCAGGTGATGTAGGCATTCTGTTGAAGACCAATCCCGACACCACCTACGCCCGCATGCAGAGTGGTGACTTCATCCTAAAGCTCGATGCCTCAGGCGGCTATCAGAAGTTGCTCAGGCAAGCATCCATCCTCTCCGACTCCGTCATGGGCCAATTCAAGGACAAGGTCATCGACCAGCCTGCCATCAAGGCATTGCTCCCCGTCATGAAACTCCATCTGGAGAGCAAGCGCGACAATCCTGTCGCCAACCTGTTGAGAGCCACAGGCACAGATTTCAAGGAACTGACACTCGACCTCACCACCTCGCCAGAGACAGGTATCAACGGCAAGGGACATATCTTCTCGCTCAACTACGACAGCATCAGGATCGACACCATCCGTATGAGTTTCATACAGAAAGGAGAACGTCTGACATATCAGGGACAGATCTGCAACAACAAACTGAATCCGAAGTTCGTCTTCAACGCCCTCGTCGACGGTCATTTCCACGAGCATGGAGCGTTGGCGGGCTTACGCTATTTCGACGATAAAGGTCGCATGGGTGTCCGCATCGGAGCGACGGCAGAGATGGAGGATGGAGGCCTGCGGTTCAGACTCCTACCCGACCGTCCTACACTGGGTTATAAAGAATTCAACCTGAACAAAGACAACTACATCTTCCTGTCCAACAACAAGAAGATCCAAGCGAAGGTAGACCTCGTTGCTGACGACGAAACAGGTATGAAGGTTTACACAGAGCAACAGGACTCCACCATGCTGCAAGACCTCACCGTCAGTCTGCACCGCGTCGACTTGGGAGAACTGACGTCTGTGATACCCTACTTACCACGTATCACCGGCAAGCTCGATGGTGACTACCACATCCTTCAAGACCAAGACGAGCATATCTCTATGGCCTCCGATATGGCTGTGACGGGAATGACCTACGAAGGTGCTCCTATCGGCAACCTCAGTACGGAGCTCGTCTACTTACAGAAAGATGACGACGCCCACGCCATCGAAGCCCGTCTGCTGCTCGACGACGAGGAGTTCGGACTGCTCAGCGGCACTTATCAGAACAAGGGCGAAGGACTGATTGACGCCACGTTCGATATGACTCACACGCCCCTATCGCTTGTCAACGGCTTTGCACCAGACCAGATCTTCGGTCTCGACGGCTATGCCGAAGGCCGCATGACCGTCAGGGGTACAGCCCGTCATCCAGACATCAATGGTGAGTTATATGTCGACGAGGCCCATCTCGTCAGCATCCCCTATGGCATCCGCATGCGCTTCGACAACGACCCCGTCCGTATCGTGGGCAGCAAGCTGTTGTTAGAGAACTTCGGACTCTATGCCTACAACGACGAACCCTTGAACATGATGGGTAGCATCGACTTCTCCGACCTCGACCATATCATGCTGGATCTGCGGATGCGTGCCCGTAACCTGTTGCTCATCAATGCCAAGCAAGAGACCAAATCGATAGCCTGGGGCAAGGCTTTCGTCAACTTTGGTGCCAGAATGCAGGGACCGCTCGATATGCTCAACATCCGAGGGCGTCTCGATGTGCTTGGCTCCACAGACCTCACCTATATGTTGCTGGACTCCCCCCTCTCGGCAGATAACCGTCTCGACGAGCTGGTGCAGTTCACCGACTTCAGCGACTCCACCCATACCGTCATCACACGCCCCAAGCCCACAGGTCTGAATGCCGACCTTACCATCGGCGTGTCTGAAGGCGCCCACTTCGTCTGCAACCTCAACCCAGAGCAGACCAACTACGCCGATCTGACTGGTGGCGGAGACCTGCGCATGAAATACGACTACGAGGGCATCAACCTGACGGGTCGTTACACACTTACCAGCGGTGAGATGAAATATTCGCTGCCCGTAATCCCGTTGAAGACCTTTACCATCAAGAACGGCAGCTATGTGGAGTTCACGGGCGACCCGATGAACCCACGACTGGACATCACGGCCACAGAGCGTACCAAGGCCAACGTGACAGACGGGAGTGGTGTAGGCCGAAGTGTAGTCTTCGACTGTGGTGTGGTCATCACCAAGACCCTCAACGACATGGGCCTGCAGTTCATCATCGAGGCGCCAGAAGATTATTCCACCAATAGCGAGCTCGCCTCTATGTCGGCCGAAGAGCGAGGCAAGATTGCGGTCACGATGCTTACCACAGGCATGTATCTGGCCGATGGAAACACCAGCGGATTCTCGATGAACTCCGCCCTCAGTTCATTCCTGCAGAGTGAGATCAACAATATCACCGGTTCAGCCTTGAAGACCCTTGATGTCAGCGTGGGTATCGACAACACGACCGACGCCAGCGGCTCCACCCACACAGACTACTCCTTCAAGTTTGCCAAGCGTTTCCTCGACAACCGCCTGCGCATCGAGATTGGAGGTCTGGTCTCCTCTGGCAGCAATAACGTCATGGGACAGAAACAGTCGTTCTTCGACAACGTGACGATGGAATACCGCTTGAACCAGAACGCCACGCAGAATCTGAAAGTGTTCTACAAACAAAACGTCTACGACTGGCTCGAAGGCTACACCAGCGAATACGGTGTCGGTTTCGTCTGGCGACGCAAACTCGACAACTTCTGGGACATCTTCCGCTTCTGGCGTAAGGAGCAGCAGCCCTCGATGATGCGGCCGCAGAGCCCCCAACCGTCGATGCAGCGCGATAGTGTAAAAACAGACTCTATTAAGGTAAATCAAGATGAAAGAAGATAAAAGATATAGAAAGGTAAAAGAAGATAAAAGACAAATGACGTGCGGGCTACAACGGTCTGCCACCAAACTATTGTCCTCTATCTCCCTCTATCTTCTTCTATCTACCTCTATCTTCCTTTGCATCTCCTGTTCGATGACGAAGAACATCCCTGAAGGCGACCAGCTCTACACGGGTCTGACAGGCATCAATTATGTGGATGAGCCCAAGAACAATCCTTTCGAAGACCACCTCGACACCACCAAGGAAGAGGTAGAGGCCGCCCTTGCCGCAGCCCCCAACGGTGCGCTCTTCGGCAGCAGCTATTACAACATTCCCTGGTCGTGGAGACTGTGGGTCTATAACAAATACGCCCATAAGGACACCAAGTTCGCCCGTTGGATGACGAAATCATTCGGACGTGCCCCAGTGCTGATGAGTCAGGTCAATCCAGCCCTCCGTGCCTCTGTTGCCCGATCCGTCCTCCAGAGTAACGGCTATTTCCGCAGCGATGTGACCTATGAGGAGGTGCAGCAGAAGAATCCGAAGAAGTGCAAGATCGGCTATACCATCCGTCTCGACAGTCTCTTCACCCTCGACAGCGTGGCTTATGTCAACTTCCCCGACACCCTTCAGGCTCTCATCGACTCCACTCGCAGCGAGTCGCTCATCAAGCCCAAAGGGGTGTTCAGCGTCACCGCCCTCGACGGGGAACGTAGCCGACTCACCAACCTCTTCCGCAACAACGGCTACTATTACTACAACAGCAGCTACGCCTCCTACCTCGCAGACACCTTCCAGGTAGCAGGACAGGCACAGCTCCGTTTCCAGCTTGCTGACGGAGTACCCCCAGAAGCCCTCAAGAAATGGTATATCGGCGACGTTACCGTTCAGTTCCGCAAGAGCATGCGCGAACAGCTCACGGACAGCGTCCGCCGTCGTCATCTCACCATCCTCTACAATGGCAAGAATCCGCCCATACGGCCTAATGTCATCTTGAAGAACCTCCGTCTTCGTCCGCGGCAGGAATTCAACTATGACAACTACCTGGAGTCGGCCAGTAAGATCAATGCCACAGGCGTCTTCTCCACCACCGACTTCCATTTTACCCCCAGAGCCGGAACCGACAGTCTCGACCTCCTGCTGAACTGCGTGTTCGACAAGCCCTACGACTTCTACTTCGAAGCCAACGCCATTGGACGTACCAGTCATCGTTACGGTCCTGAGGTGAAAATCGGTTTCACCCGTCGCAACCTCTTCCGTGGTGGCGAGAAACTCGACATCAACCTTCACGGCTCCTATGAGTGGCAGCATGGCGGAGGCAGCAACTCGGCGACCTACCAATATGGTGCCGATGCCTCCATTGAGTTCCCCCGCATCATTGCTCCCTTCTACAACAGCGATCGTGTGCGCCGCGACAAGAACGGCCGTCGCATCCGCCGTCGTCGTCCTTATGCTGCACCTACCACACTGGCGAAGATGTCTTTCGATATTGTGCAGCGACCAGATTATTACCGGATGCATGTGGCCGGAGGTGAATGGACTTACCGCTGGCAGCCAACAGCCAACAGCCGTCACGAGTTCTCACCGCTGACGGTGAAGTACCAGTTCAAGAACACCACTACGGCGAAATACGACTCCTTGAAGGAGACGAACCTGTATCTCGTGGCCTCGATGATGGACTACCTCATCCCCAAGATGCGCTACACCTACACCTACACCAGCCCCGTCAATCTGCGCAACCCCATCCGCTGGGAGACGACCTTCGAGGAGAGCGGAGGCATCACCTCACTCATCGACCTCGCCCGAGGCAAGTCGCTCAACGAGAAATACAAGACTCTCTTCAAAGCCCCCTACACGCAGTTCCTCAAGATCGAGACCGACCTGACGAAGACCTGGTCGATAGGCGTCTCGTCGAAATTAGTGGGACACCTCAATGCCGGCTACCTTTTCAACTACGGCAACTGCGACGACGCCCCGTTTACGGAACTCTTCTACGCGGGCGGTGCCAACAGCATCAGGGCTTTCCTCATGCGCGATATCGGACCTGGTCGTCTGATGTCATTCAAAGGCGTCAGTCGTCAGGCATCATACGTATTACGTAACGGTGACTTCAAACTGGTAGGCAATCTCGAATACCGTGCTCCACTGTTCGGTAACCTGGACTGTGCCCTGTTCATCGACGCAGGAAACGTGTGGCGCATAGGATTCAAAGACACCGTCGACCCCAATGACTACGACAGCAAAGAAGAATACGAGGAATACCTGTGGTTCTACGATCAGATGGACTTCCATCCCTCCGATTTCCTCAACGATATCGCCCTCGGCACAGGTATCGGCCTGCGTTACAATCTGGGATTCCTCGTGGTACGTCTCGACTGGGGCTTTGCCCTCCATCTCCCCTACGACACAGGGAAGTCAGGCTACTTCAACATCCCCAATTTCAAGGATGCTCAAACGCTCCACTTCGCCATCGGCTACCCCTTCTAACATTGACCATTGATGATATCAACGTTAAAAAAACACAAGTCGACTTAAAATGTTCAATGTTCAATGTTCAATGTTCAATGTTTTTCTTACCTTTGCAGTCAAAATTAATATAACTCAATAAAAATAAGCTTATGAAACCGACATTATTTCTACTTGCAGCAGGCATGGGCAGCCGTTATGGTGGCCTGAAGCAGCTCGACGGTCTGGGCCCCAACGGCGAGACCATCATGGACTACAGTATCTACGACGCCATCCAAGCCGGATTCGGCAAGATCGTATGGGTGATCCGTAAGGATTTCGAGGAGCAGTTCCGCACACAGATCCTCGCCAAATACGAAGGGAAGGTACAGGGCGAGCTCTGCTTCCAGGCACTCGACGCTCT
>JAEEGL011705995.1_pt1 | contig 14767 bp, 10 predicted proteins | sample 9134231 | NCBI WGS metagenome assembly JAEEGL01 (sample SAMN16246548, study PRJNA631951) | gut metagenome | biome: gut microbiome; feature: rumen; material: fiber-attached | host: Bos | place: Iran: Karaj | collected 2018-10 | reverse complement strand
TTAAACCAAGGGAGGTTTTTACATGAAAAAATACATTCTAAACACAAGTGAAAACGTCCAATTTCTAAAAGAGTGCTCTGGCACTCTTTTGTCATTTGGACATAATTTTCCATCACCAGGTGGCGGCTCTTACTATCTGGGTGATGATGGAACACCATGGAAGGAAAGGCCAAGGGAAACCTGGATTACAAGCCGAATGCTACATGTTTATTCTATGGGATGCATGTTAGGACATGAAGGAAGTGAAGCACTTGCAGATGCAGCATTAAAGGGACTAACTGGGGAGCTACATGACAAAGAAAATGGTGGCTGGTATTCAGGCCTTACAGCTGATGGCTCGCCACTTCCTACAAAACAATGCTATGCCCACGCATTTGTAATTCTTGCAGCTTCTTCGGCAGTACTTGCAAAGCGACCAGGAGCGTCAGAGCTTCTTGAGGAAGCAATTCGTATATACGATAAATATTTCTGGGACGAAAAGCTTGGACTTTCTGTAGATACCTGGAATACAGAATTTACAGAGCTTGATGAATATCGTGGAATCAACGCAAATATGCATACTGTGGAGGCATTCCTTGCAGCAGCAGATGTGTTAAAGGATGAAAAATACAGAGTTCGTGCAGGACGAATTACAGACACTGTAATAGGCTGGGCAAAGGACAATGACTACAGGATTCCAGAGCATTTTACAAAGGACTGGAAGCCTAACCTAGAGTGCAACAGCGACAAAAAGGATGATCCATTCAAGCCATACGGCGCTACACCAGGTCATGGAATAGAATGGGCAAGACTTATTGTTCAGTGGGCCACATCAACAGAAAGTCTCACAAATGAAAAGAGACAGGAATATATTGAGGTAGCGCAGAAGCTGTACAACAGAGCTGTAGAAGATGGCTGGAATTCAGACGGAGCACCAGGTATATGCTATACCACAGGCTGGGATGGAGTGCCTATCGTTCACGACAGAATGCATTGGACTTTGGCTGAGGCGATTAACTCATCAGCAGTACTTTTCAGAGTGACAGGTAACGAAAAATACGCCAAGGACTATGCAGAATTTATGGAGTATTTAGACACCTATGTAATAGACCATGTAAATGGTTCCTGGTTCCATCAGCTAGACAGAAACAATAAATTACTTACCACAGTCTGGCCAGGCAAGTCAGACATTTATCATGCCCTGCAGGCTACTTTAATTCCATACAATGAAAAGGTTGGCGTATCCATAGCGGCTACGCTATAAAAAAGCCTTCCCCTTGAGGGTTGAGATAATGCTTCAGCATTGTCTGCCACCCCGGCGAGGGGGAAGGGGGACCGCTTTATCGGTGGATGAGGTGTTAATATGACTGAAGAAGAGAAAATCTTATCTGGTAAACTATATACCCCTGGCGCCCCTGAGCTGGTGTCATTAAAGCTTAAGGCCCACAACCTCAGTGTGGATTACAACAAACTCCACGAGGATGAGGTGGACAAGCGAAAGGCAATATTAAAGGAACTGTTTCCAGATATGGGGGATGGTGTTTTTTTCCAGGGGCCAATCAATATTCACTACGGTGTACACACCCATATAGGTGAAAATTGCTTTTTCAATTTCAACACCACCATTCAGGATGATGGCAATGTGAATATTGGAAGTAACAACAATTTTGGCCCAGGGTTCACAGCCGTTACTCCAATACATCCAATGCTTGCAGAAGAGCGTAAAGCCAGAGAGCTTCCAAATGGTTTGAAGAAGGGATTTTGTTATGCAAAGCCTGTCACCATCGGAAGTAATTGCTGGTTTGGAGCAAACGTCACAGTTTGCCCAGGAGTGACCATAGGAGACAATTGTGTAATTGGCGCAGGTGCAGTTATTACAAAGGATATTCCTTCAGATTCCTTTGCAGCAGGCGTGCCTTGCAAAGTAATAAGAAAAATCACCCAGGAGGATTCCCTGAAGGGAAATCTCGAACTGCTGGGTGATTATGCAGACATATTTTAAAGTTTTGAGATATAGCTTCTCATAGTGTTCATAACAAGCTTCTTGTTGCCACTCCATAGGGGTGTAATAAGAAGCTTTTTTGGTCCATCTCCTGTGAGGCGATGGATGACTGTCTCCGGTGGTAAAAGCTTTAGACATTTTCCCACCACTTCACAGTATTCCTCCAGGGTAAACACATGGAAAGGGTCCCTTTCATATATTTCAGCAAGCTTTGTACCCTGTAGTACATGCAAAAGCTGAAGCTTTATACCAAATAGAGTAGGAGAAAGTTTAGCCAGGTAATCAACTGTTTCAAGCATATCATTAACTGTTTCATTTGGCAGTCCAAGTATCACATGGACTACCACTTTTATTCCAGCGTCTGTGAGTTTTTCGTAGACATCCTCAAATACAGGAAGCTTGTAGCCTCTGTTAATAAAATCTGCTGTGGATTCATGTATTGTCTGTAAGCCCAGCTCAACCCACACTTCTTTTTCTTTATTCAGCTCCCCTAAGAATTTAATCATGTCATCAGACAGGCAATCAGGTCTGGTGCCAATGGATATTCCTACAATCTCCGGATAATCGCATACCTTTTTGAATAAATCCATAAGATAGTCTTCATCACCGTAGGTGTTGGTATAGGATTGAAAATAAGCTATATATTTTCTTTCTTCCTCTGGGATTTTGGCTGAAATCTTTTTATTTACCATAGACTTGGCAAATTCAATCTGAGAATCAATATCTGCCCCCTTAGCAGCAAAATCTCCAGATCCGCCTTCAGAACAAAAGATACATCCACCAGTGCTGATATTTCCATCCCTGTTAGGGCAGGAGCAACCGCTGGAAAGTGAAAGCTTGTAAACCTTGGTATTATATTTTTCTTTTAAGTAATCCGATAAGCTGATGTATTTCATAGTTTAATTCTAATTATATCCTCATGAGGATTTGTTTTAGCCAGTCCCAATTCCACGATGGAAGCCTGGATTGGTTTAAACTTTTTCTGGAGTATGGCAAAAGCAGTGCTCATCTGCTCCTGAGTTAATGTCTTGCCTAGAGTAATATGTGGAAGCCATGAATAAGGCTGATAGTACTTGCTGACAGATGTATCAGGTAAATCTCTAACATTTTCGTACACAGTACTCTGAAGATTCATCAGGTATTCATTGAGAACAGCAGTGCCGTATATCACATAGGGTGGTAGCACCCCATAAGATGGAATGATAATATCTCCTACATTAATCATAGCGCAGGCTGCCTTGAAGGACTCTATCAACTCCACACCAGTTCTAGCTTCAATACTTGAAATAGTCATATGAGGTGGCACATTATTTTCTACCATAAAATTATTGCCAGTTTCCATAGCAATTTCATCTATTAATTTCTTTAGTTCTTTATTTGAACTGTCATTAAAATATGCAGAAATCAGATACATATGTTGCCCCCTTATATGATTATCCTGCTACTAAATGTAATCATATCATAAATATAGGTTTATCTCATTAAACCTTTATTTCCTATGAGCGTTGAGTATTGTATCTGCAAAGAAGATACAATGTTCAGAGCTCAAAGAATTTCCCTAAAATCCTCCCGGTGGCATTTCACCTCTTGGGTCAGGCATTTCAGGGGGCTGGTCTGTACCTGAAGGTTCCCCAGGGGGAGTATTACCTGGAACTTCAGAAGGTACATCAGATGGCGCCTCTGATGGCGCAGAATTCTTTCCAGGGTGGCGCCATTCTATTATTGGATTAGCAGGTTCTTTTATGGTGAAATTGCCGTCGGTGATTGGTCTGTTATTATCATTTGTAATATCGTCTATTTCAATTGTAGAACCGTAGACATTTGTGTAGCTCATAGCAGTGGCAGTACAGCTATATAATTTTGATGAAAGAGTACTTCTGGTGTGGTCATTGCTGATTTTTTCATCTGTGAGATTGAAATATGGATAGACAGAGGAACCGTATTTTTCTGAAATGGAGTCATCCCAGGTCACATCCACATTATAAAAATCTCCATCGATTGAAATAATGTTCCAGGCATGACCTTCGCCGTTTGAGGTTCCGGTTACATAATAGCAGGTAAGCCCCAGCTCCTGACATACATTCTGAAAGGCTCTGGCGTAGCCAGCACATACAGTTGAACCATTTACTAAAGCGGAATATGCGCTTTGATTCAGAGCAGAAGAGGAGTCGTAGGAAGCCAGACTACATATAGCATCATGTACATATAATTCTTTTTCAATTTCACTGGTGTACTCAGAGGCACCGCTTACGATGGTGGCTATTGCACTGTTGTAGGCATCCTTTGCAGTATCTAAATCATCCTGAGAAATTCCAAAGCTCAACTGAACCTGTACTACCTTATTGGATGAATTCAGGCCGTACTTGTAGGAGGTGTTTAGCCAGAAAATTTCCGGGTGATCGTAAAACACACTGTTCATAGTGTCACAAAGCTCATCCGTTGTTAATTCGCTGACAGTAGTAAATGTCTCAGTGTTGTAGGCCATGGCATTTGCATATATTTGGTTATATACAGCCTGCTGTGTACTGTTTAACAGCTGGCGATATGGATAGGTGGCGGCGTCGAAGGAGATAGAGTCACCGGTGTTTTCTGGCTCAGATAAATCATCTGTGGTTTCCAGCTCCGGTTCACCCTCCATAGGTCCTTCAGGCTTTTCATCCGAGACAAAACTATTAGCTAATTGAGAGATAGTAACAGTGTTTAGGGAAAAATATTCCCAGGCATACATAGTTCCACCGATTATGAGAGTGAGAGTGAAAACTATGAGCATTCCTTTCATAAAGGCTTTTAATCTGAATTTTTTTGGCATTTTTATTAGCTCCCTACAAACAGTAATTTTTTATAGGAGCATTTTAATAGAAATATATTTTTAAATCATTAGGTTTGCATTAGGATTCAGCTAATATTCAGGAAACTATCACAATAGGTAAAAAGAGAAGTGGTTATAAAAAGACATCAAGCAGAGTAATTTATAACAAAATTAATGTTATGGACAAAATATCAAAATGCACATATGCATATCAGTTTCAAGTGCCTTTTTAAGTAATATTTCTACAATACTCTTTATCCCATTTTGTTGAAATTGCTGTTTTTAAAATCACTTTATAAGCTTCTTAAGGAAAATATGCTCTTCTCTAACACATACGAGGAGATTTATGCTAACCTTACAGCTCCAGATCTCAAGGGTTACAAGACACTTGAGAGAGGCTTCATTGATATCACAAGCCTTTATAAATAGTCATTCTTTTTTCTCCTAATGAAAAATGAATAAATAGTTTGTTGCAAGAGAAGGACTGCCATATCGGTGGTCCTTTTCACTTTTGCAAAAAATGAAAAGGATGTAGAAAAGTATTGATATTGGAGTAAGTCTAATAATTATAAAATCATAAATGGAGAAATGGTTCTTGCGGGGGAAAACATTTTTTGAAATGAGGCAAGAATATTATGAAGAAGACAAAAACTAAAATTGGCGTTTTATCATTGTGTGCAGTAGCATTGACTTACATGTGCTTATCACCTGTGCTTGCCAGCATTGGTGCAGAGTTTACAGATGTGAGCGAGACTCTGGTTCAGATGATTATTACGTTGCCGAGCTTTTTGTTTATTATATGTTCACCACTTAGTGGCTATGCTATGGGCTATATCAGCAAAAAGACCATAGCTATCCTTTCTTTGTTTTGCTATCTGGTGGGCGGACTTTTTCCATTCTTTTCAAATTCCAGCATTTGGCAATTGTTGGCAGGAAGTGCAATCATTGGAATTGGCACAGGCTTTTTAATGCCACTTATCAATGGCTTTACAGTACAGTATTTTAAAAAGGACGAGCAGGCAGGACTTATGGGTCTCAATGCCACCTTCACTGCAGTAGGAGCACTTTCATTTATTTTCATTGGTGGACAGCTTGCAAAGATGGGCTGGAGATATAGTTATCTCACCTTCTTGCTTGTTATTCCAATTATCCTTATTGCTCTTATCTGTCTTCCTAAGGGAGAACCTCAGGTTGCTGAAACTACAGACAAAGAGCATACCATTGCAAAGAGCCAGTTTGAGATGAACCCATACATACTTGGACTTTTTGTTATTGGCACCATTTATTTCATCATGCAGAATGCCTTTAACACTAATTCCTCAGCCTATGTTGCAGAGGTTCTTGGCGCAGGCACAGGAATCGCCAGTCTTGTAACTATGGCCAATACATTAGGCGGTATCCTTGGCGGTACCATGTTCCGTGGTCTTGTTATGAAATTCAAGAGTCATATTGAGACTGTTACTCTTGCAGCCATTGGAATTGGATTTTTGATTCCAGTATTCATTCCACATATGGTTGCTCTGATTATTGGAAGTATTATGGTTGGATATGGATACGCCATTTTCAATGCAGGCGGAACTTACCTACTTGCTCAGAATACACGTCCAGAGACTAACGCATTTACGGTATCAGTGTACCTCGCAGTCATAAATCTTGGTGCAGCATTTTCACCTATCATTGTAAATGCTTTCGCAGGTATTATCGGCAATGGAGCAACCATCAAGTTCCTGTTGGCAGGTGTAGTCATACTTGCTGTTGCAGTATATTCATTTATGCTGAACTTTAGGAGAAAGTAGCATTTTTAAAGGTTTTCTATTCACAATCTACCATGGCTGTGTGGCTAAATACATCATATAAGATAGCTACAAAGAATCATAAATCATACAATACGCTGACTGTGAATAGTTAGATATAGACGTACTACGTCAAAGGGGAAATAATGGAAGATAAAATACTTGTTTTATCTAACGGGGATAAAGGTTTACATTCTCATAGTGATGTTGAAATAATATATTCTGTAATAGGAATCCTCGAAGTTAATCTAAAGGGAATAATTTACAGGGTTCCTCCGAACAACGTCTATGTTGTGAATTCAGGTGATGTTCATCAAATTCGGAGTACAAAAAATTCGCTTTATTTAAAAATTAATATTCCATATTTTGAAATGATTAAGTCTACTGGAAAAAATAGACTTTATTTTTATTGTAACAGTAGCGAAGATAATTCTGAGAAGGATTACGGGCAGTTAATTTATTGTTTAGAAATGATTTTAAAGGAATATTCAAGTACAGAAAACGATCTCAAATTAAAAAGCTTGTATTATTATCTTTGGTCTATTATGTGTCAGCAGTTTTTGGAAGAGGAAAAAACTGGAGTCAATGACACAAGAATTAATCAGATTTTGGACTATATTAACAAGCATTATAGGGAGCATATCAGCTTAAAGGATATTTCTGAAAAGTTCTATATTTCTCAATCAGCTTTTTCAAAATTTTTTAAAGGTCAAATGAATATTGGCTTTAAAGAGTATATCAACGAACTTCGTATATACGAATCAAAAAGAATGTTGTCAGAATCCAATATTACTATTACAGAAATTGCATTAGATACTGGCTTTAAGACCGTCACCTTGTTCAACAAGAATTTCAAAGATTATACAGGTATGACCCCATCAGAATATAGAAATAAAATGTCTGTAAAAGCTGATGATGACAGAGAAAATGCTATGAAGCTTCTCGCAAAATATCGAGACAGTGGGGATGCAGATATACAGGACACTGTCTATAAAATAAGTCTTGATAATCTACAGCATAGTGAACAGAACAAAATCTATGGTTTATGCGGCGGGTTTTTAAATGATTTAAAGGATGGAACGGTTCAATCACAGCTTAGAGCTATGGTTGAAAAAATACCTATCGAGTACGTAAACATATACAATGCCTTGGACGATGCTTTTGAAGATGTGGATAGTATTCAAAAGGGTGAGTTTGATTTTGATGGAGTAGACCAGATAATCGATTTTCTTCTTGAACTTAGGCTTAAGCCATACTTTGAGTTGCCAGGAAGAAGCCGAATTATCATGTCTCATATCGGTGGAGAAAAGATAGAGTACAAGGATCCTAGATTTAGAACTAATAGTGTGGACCATTGGAAAAAGATTTTAACTGCCTTTGTCACTCACATAGCAGAACGATATTCTCTAAGAATTGTTTCTGACTGGAAATTTGAGTTTAGACTTCCTGCCCAGGAGGTCATAAATCCTGATAGGTTTTTAGAATTGTATGAGGTAAGCTATAGAATCATACGTGAATATCTTCCAGGTACTCAGATAGGTGGTATCAATGTAAATTCAGAGGTTTTTCGAGTTGAGTCAGATGAGATTAAATCTTTGACCAACATATTCCAGGACTGGAAAACGAAGAATTTAGTCCCTGATTTTATCACTATTATGTCATACCCTTATGGTGTCACAGTGGCAGGAGATGATAGCTACAGACTAGATAGTATCAGGTCCAGCGAACACTTTATTGAAAAAGATATTTTAGAGTATAGAGCTATTTTGGATAAATTGGGAATGGAGGATATACCTATAGTAGTGTCTGAGTGGAACACCTCCCTTTCCCAGAGAAATCCCTACAATGACAGCTGCGGAAAAGCTTGTCACATGCTCAGGCAGATGGTTGATATGGCATTGCTTGGGGTGTCACATTTTTACAATGGTATAACGGACAAGGTTTATCAGTACTATGATGCCAAGGGGCCTTTGATTGGAGCATCAGCTCTCATTACTAAGGATGGTATTCATAAGCCAGCATATTATTCTTACGAATTATGGAGTAAATTGGGAAACAATATCTTAGGCAATGGAGAAAATTTTATTGTCACCTCTCAAAATGATGGAAGTATTCAAATACTGGCTTTCAATGGGAAGGATTTCAGTCAAAGTTATCTGATGAATGAGGAAAGTCTGGGAAATGTACAAGAGATTTCCACCATGTTTTATGATGAAAATGTACTTTCTTTATCATTTGAAATTAGCGACTTAAATAAAAAGGATGTGGGTATTAGAACCTTTAGGATTAAAGAAAATGAGGGCAGTGTTTTAGCTGAATTTAAAACTCTCGGTAAGCAGGGGCAACTCATCAAGGAGGAGATTGACTACCTGACAAAGATGTGCACTCCTCGTTTGACTGTTAATCGTGAACCCGTGATATCAGGTAGTTTAGATTTGAAAATCAGTTTGGAGCCAAATGAAATAGCATTAGTGTTAATACAGTAAATTATTCATAAATATATTATGAAAAATTGAACTCGCTAAACACCTGCGTGTATCATATGGTCAAAATTTCATAAAAGATATCTATAAAGAATATATGAGCCATCCCCTTAGGAGGGTAAAATTAAAGAAAAAACAAGGGAGGGCTTTTTCAATGGGGAATAATGAAAAAAGCAAAGTAGGAGCAAAACAGGTTGCTGGCTACGGAATAGGAAATTTTGCCTGTCAGCTTTCATTTACAATGGTAAATATGTATTTGGCATTTTACTTTACAGATGTATTTGGATTGTCTGCGGCAGCAGTTGCTACACTTTTACTGGTGGCAAAGATTTGGGATGGTGTTAATGATCCTATGATGGGAGCATTAATGGACAAGACCTACAAAAAGGTAGGTGGTTACAGGACATATATGATAGTCGGTGCTATCGCACTTGTTATCTTTACAGTCCTTACATTTACAGTTCCAGGTTTTACTGGAGGAGCTAAGCTTGCTTATGCTTACGTTACCTATATAGGACTGGGTATGGCATACACAGTTATGAATGTACCATTCAATGCTTTGCCTTCAAGAATTACAGATAAGCCAAAGGTATTAAACAAGATGTTTGCATCATCTATGTGGGCTGGTGCTGCTGGAAGTACTGTACTTGGTATGTGCACACTTCCACTTATCCTTTTACTTGGCAAGGGAGTTCAGGAAAAGGGATATCAAAAGACAGCTATTTTATATGCAGCAATATCTTTACTTCTTTGGTTTGTAATGATTCATTTCTGCAAGGAAAACAAGGAACTTGCCAAAGCTAAAGAATTGGCTGCAGCAGAGAGTGAATCACAGAATGGTGGTTTTATCCAATTTGCAAAATCTGTATTTTCAAATAAGAATTTACTTTGTGTATATGCATTTATGTTCTTTGCAATGTTTAGCCAGATTGGTAGAGCTTGCACAGCTTTCTATTACTATTTCTATTGTGTAGGCAATATGGCACTTGCTTCAGTGCTTATGTCTATAGGTGGAATTGTCAGCCTTGTGCTCATTCCATTCGTACCTACATTAGTTGCAAAGTATGGAAAGAAGAATGTTGTCATCGTATCACAGCTTATTCAGATTTTTGGTCTCATCATGATGTTTGCAGGCCCATATACAAACATTCCATACACAATTGTTGCAAATATTATTTACGGTTTAGGCGGTGGATATAGCTGCTGCGTAGGTCCGATGATTGTCGATGCCCTTGACAATTATGAGTACAGAACTGGTGTGAGAAATGATGGTGTAGCATTTGCATTTAACGGATTAATGACAAAGATTTCTAGTGCTATTGCAGGTTCTATTGGCCTTATGGTTATGGCTGCATTTGGATATGCAGCAGGTGGTGATTTAACACCAAAGGCAATTACTGGAATCAACATTGGTGTAAATATCGTTCCTCTTGTTGCAGCAGCACTTGCTATAGTTCCAGTTTTATTAAATGATCTTTCAGAGACAAAAATGGAATCTGTTAGATCTGGCCTGGAAATAAGAAGAGAAGAATTATTAAAAAAGGTTGGTTAAGAAATGAGTATTATCGAGACAAAATTAGGAAAGCTTGAAGGATTAGACAAAAACGGATATACGTTATTTGCTGGTGTGCCATTTGCAAAGCCTCCAGTGGGAGATTTGAGATGGAAGGCGCCAGTGGCTGTGGAGCCTTGGGATGGAGTGCTGAAGGCTACAGAGTTTTCAGCTATATGTCCACAGGACCAAGCTATGCCTCCTAATCCATACTTCAAGGAGTTTTATGATTATGAAGGATATAAGAGAGAGCAGAGTGAGGATTGCCTCTATCTGAATATCTGGGTTCCTGAAAACGCTGCAGGCAAGAAGCTTCCAGTAGCATTTTATATACACGGTGGTGGATTTGGTGGTGGCTACAGCTCAGAGATTGAGTTTGACGGTGGAGCTTTTGCCAAAAAGGATGTAATTCTCGTTACTATCAATTATCGTGTAGGCGTGTTTGGTTTCCTTGCACTTCCACAGCTTGATGCAGAAAATGATAAGGGCATCTCTGGTAACTATGGTATTTTAGATCAGATTATGGCCCTTGACTGGGTATATGAAAACATCGAAGCTTTCGGCGGAGACAAGGACAACATCACAGTCTTTGGTCAGTCAGCAGGCTGTATGAGCACTCAGATTCTCATTTCCAGCGACCTGACAAAGGGCAAGATTGCAAAGGCGATTTTCATGAGTGGTCTTACCTGCGATGACAAGTTCCTTGCTACACCTACCCTCGAGGAAGAGGAGGGCTATTGCCAGGAAATGATGGGCAAGTACAAGGATTATTCTGTAGAGGAGCTTAGGGCACTTGCACCAGAGAGACTTTTAAGTAAGCACAGAGCCTTTAATGCAATTCAGATGCAAAAGGCTATGAAAGGTGGAGAAGGTGGACTTCTCATCATCCCTAATGTAGATGGCTACGTTCTTAAGAAGAATGTACGACAGGTCTTCGCTGACAATGAATTCCACAAGCTTCCATATATGGTGGGCTGTGTTACAGATGACCTTGGCACATCTCCTGAGGAAAAGAAGGAGCGCACTCCGGGCTTACTATTAGAGCAGGCTAAAAAGTGGGCTCTTCGTCAGGAGGAAATCGGAAATGCACCAGCTTACGTTTACTGGTTTGACAAGACTCTTCCAGGTGACAACGTACCTACCTGGCATTCACTTGAGCTCTGGTATGTAATGGGCACCTATGAAAGAAGCTGGCGTCCAACCACAGAGGAGGATGCAAAGCTTTCTGAGGAGGCTGTCAGCGCCTGGACTAATTTCTGCAAGACAGGAAATCCGGAAGGAGCTGGAGAGCCAGATTGGAGAGCATTTACAAAGGAAAATCAGTTTGTAAAGCATTTTGAATAGTAGATTGATATTAAGTAGAAGCTACAGGTTGTGGTTTCTACTTTTTTTCTGAAATTTGACCGGAAAAAACTATTGTTTCTCCGCTTAAAAATCATTTAAGTACTTATAAAATATTAGCATGACTAATAATCTGAAAAATGGGAAGGTATAAGGAGAATAGTGCAATGCTTAGAGAAACAGTAGTTGAAAACGGAGCGGTTCACGGATTGCCAAGTGCAGATCCAAGAGTAACAGTTTATAAAAAGATTCCATTTGCTGCACCTCCAGTTGGAGCAAATAGATTTCGCGCACCACAGCCAGCAGAGGATTGGGAGGGAGTAAGAGATTGCTTCCAGTTTGGTCCACTTTCAATGCAGGATGTTCCACATGGTGGCGATGGATTATATGACAGAGAATGGCACGTGGATACAGGACTTGAGGATAGCGAGGATTGCCTGTATCTGAATGTATGGACACCAGCTAAGTCAAATGATGAAAAACTCCCTGTATTGGTATGGTTTTTCGGAGGAGCGTTCCAGTGGGGATACACTGCTGAGATGGAATTTGATGGTGAGCGCTTAGCCAGAAGGGGCGTAGTTGTCGTTAGTGTAAATTATCGTCTCAATTGCTTTGGATTTTTGGCTCATCCAGAGATTACAAAGGAGGCTCCAGAGGCTCCAGGAAACTTTGGACTTCTGGATCAACAGGCAGGTCTACATTGGGTTGCAAGAAATATAAGTGCTTTTGGTGGAGACCCTAATCAAATTGTGATTGCAGGACAGTCTGCAGGAGGTGCCAGCACAATGAATCAGCTTGTATCTGAAGCTAACAGAGATATTGTGAAGGGCGCGGTGATTTTAAGCGGTATCATTCGTCTTGCAAACAGTGAAGCGGATATTTTTAAGCCATTGGAGTTGAAGGACGCAGAAAAATTAGGAGAGGACTTCTTTAAGTCTTTAGGAGTTAATTCCCTTGAGGAAGCCAGAGCACTCTCAGCTGAGGAAATCTTTAATGGCTACAACGCATTCGTTCAGAATAATCAAAGAATGTTCCCATTTATAGATGGAGTATTCTGCAAGGGAGACCCAGTGGAGCGCTTTATCAATGGAGATTGCGCTTTAGTTCCAGTGATGGCAGGAAATACAACGGATGAGTTTGTGTTTGATAAAATAAATATGGTGGAGCATTCTGTAAAAAGCGCATTTAAGGAAGCCTTGGAAAAGGATCCTACCAGAAAGCTTTACTATTATCGTTTCGATACAGATATACCAGGTGATGGAGTGGATTATCCAGGCAATTTCCACTCAGTGGATTTATGGTTTTTCTTTGAGAGCCTTGGCAAATGCCATCGTCCTTATGAGGGCAGACATTATGATTTGGCTCGACAGATGTGTGACTACTTTGCTAATTTCATTAAAACTACAAATCCAAATGGAGTTGGAAGAGATGGTTGCAGTCTCCCAAAATGGGAGAGCTTTACCCTGAATAAAAAGGACGAGATGGAATTCTTAAGCCAGGGGGTTAAGCCACGCCAGGAGGGTGGTATTCGTCAGAACACAAGAAAGCAGGCAGTGAATCCGTATTTGCCAAGCTGGGAGTACATCCCTGATGGTGAGCCATACGTTTTTGGTGACAGAGTTTATGTCTATGGTTCTCACGATTTATATAATGGAGCAGCATTCTGTCTGGGAAATTATGTATGCTGGTCAGCGCCTGTGGATGATTTGGGAAATTGGCACTATGAGGGAGTAATCTACAAGAAGACTGATGACCCTCTTAATGAGGACGGACATATGTGCTTATATGCACCAGATGTGACTGTCGGACCAGATGGAAGATATTATCTTTTCTATGTTTTAGACAAGGTTAGTGTTGTCTCAGTTGCGGTAAGTGACACCCCTGCAGGCCCTTACAAGTTCTATGGCTATGTTCACTATGAGGATGGCACAAGGCTTGGAGAAAAAGCTGGGGACGAGCCACAATTTGACCCTGGTGTTCTCACTGAGGGAGATGAAACCTATCTCTATACAGGCTTCTGTGGTCAGGGAGATAAGAGCAGATCAGGGGCTCAGTGTACAGTTCTTGATTCAGACATGCTCACCATAAAAAAGGCTCCAGAAATCATTGTGCCAGGCAACTGCTATAGTGCAGGTACAGGCTTTGAAGGTCATGCCTTTTTCGAGGCTCCTTCAATCAGAAAGCATGGAGATACTTATTACTTTATTTATTCTTCAGAGGTTATGCACGAACTCTGTTATGCAACCTCTAAATCACCGGCAGGTCCATTTACCTACGGTGGCGTTCTTGTAAGTAACTGCGATTTACATATTGATAGCTACAAGGCTGCTGATTTACCTACCTGCCCAGGTGCAAACAATCATGGAAGTATTGTCCAGATTGGGGAGGATTGGTACATTTTCTATCACAGACACACCAATGGAACATGGCTTTCAAGACAGGGCTGTGCTGAAAAGATTCAGTTCTTGTCAGATGGTAGTATTCCACAGGTTGAGATTACCTCCTGCGGTTTGAATGGTGGTCCACTTTCTGATATTGGAGAGTATCCATCATACATTGCATGCAATATCTTTAACGATAACACAGGTATTTATGTGGAGCAGAATTACCCTCGCATAGCACAGGAGTATGGCACCTCAGGACATGAGGACAGCTTCATAAAGGACATTACGGATTCTACAGTCATAGGCTTTAAGTATTTTGATTTCAAGGGTGTAACAGGAATAAGAATCAAGACCAGAGGCGATGGCGCAGGCACCTTTGATATTCTCACATCACTGGATGGTCAGGTACTTGGCAAGGTGGATA
>JAEEGL010569063.1_pt1 | contig 14767 bp, 8 predicted proteins | sample 9134231 | NCBI WGS metagenome assembly JAEEGL01 (sample SAMN16246548, study PRJNA631951) | gut metagenome | biome: gut microbiome; feature: rumen; material: fiber-attached | host: Bos | place: Iran: Karaj | collected 2018-10 | reverse complement strand
TTACGTTTTGTGGCAAGAACGCCATCCTACGACGGAAGTATGGGGCAGAATGAATGTTTACCAAATCTCCGTCTACATTCAACCAACCCTCATCGAGTGGAATAAAGCCCATCATGGCTTGCAACAAGCTTGACTTTCCACAACCTTGCGAACCAGCCACACACACAACTTCGCCCTCTTTTGCCATGAACGACAATTGAGAAAACAAGGGTTTTCCCTCTCTGTCTATGCGACCATTCTTTATTTCCAACATTTTCTTTCTCTATTTTCGATGCAAAGGTAGATAATTTTTCCGATATTAGCGAACCAACTTTATCAGATTTTTCATTATCTTTGCACCATGAACTATATCCTACCAGCAGAATGGTATCCCCAAAGTGGAATCCAACTTACTTGGCCGCATGTAAATACGGATTGGAAACCATATCTTTACGACATCCAAAGAGTATATTTAGAGATGATAAACACTATCTCTAAGTATGAGAAAGTGCTCATTGTATCGCCTCATGTAGAAGATGTGCGAAAAGAAATCATGTCATTCATCCCCGTGGAAAGCCAAAAGAACATCCTTTTCCATGAATGCGACACAAACGATACTTGGGCAAGAGATCATGGAGCAATCACATTGCTGCCATTAGACTTGGATTATCTTGCCAACAAACAAGACAAGAATGCCCTGTTGTTGGATTTCCAATTCAACGGATGGGGAAAGAAATTCCCTGCTGAACTCGACAATAGAATCTCAAGTAGTATTTTCAATCATGGTTTGTTCCATGCTTTTATCCAGTCAAACGATGACTTAGTCTTGGAAGGAGGTTCTATCGAAAGCGACGGAATGGGGACGATTATGACAACTTCCCAATGTCTTTTGGCTCCAAACAGAAACCAACCGCTTAACAAAGCACAAATTGAGGAAGAACTCAAGCGTAGGTTGTTTGCCTCGCGTATTATTTGGCTCGACTACGGCAACCTAATCGGCGATGATACTGATGGGCACATTGACACCATAGTACGATTTGCGCCAAACGACACCTTATTATATATGAGGTGTGATGATAAAAACGATGCGCAATACGATGATTTCCTTGCGTTGGAAGAGCAATTGAAACAACTAAGAACTTCATCAGGAAATCCATATCGACTATTACGTCTACCGACACCATCTCCCATCTATGACGAAGGAGAACGTTTGCCCGCTACGTATGCTAACTTCCTGATTATCAACAAAGCCGTTATATGTCCTACATACGCACAACCATCGTTCGACAAAGAGGCTCTGAATACGATTTCAATGGCTTTTCCACATCATGAAATTATTCCCTTAGATGCACGAACCATCATTCGGCAACACGGATCTATTCATTGTTTAACCATGCAATACCCCATCGGAGTATTATAAAAACATTTTCTCATGAAACAAATAAACGTAGGTATTATCCAGCAACACAATACTGCCGACATAAAACAGAACATGCAACGATTGGCAGAGAGCATCAAATCATTGGCTCAAGATGGAGCAAATCTCATCGTTTTACAAGAACTACATAATGGATTGTATTTCTGCCAAACGGAAAACGTTGACTTGTTTGACTTAGCAGAGTCTATTCCTGGACCCTCAACGGAGTTTTACGGTTCGTTGGCAAAAGAGTTGGGAGTCATAATCGTTACTTCTTTGTTCGAGAAACGCGCTCCTGGATTATACCATAATACGGCTGTTGTTATTGAGAGCGACGGAACGATTGCGGGCAAATATCGCAAGATGCATATTCCTGATGACCCTGCCTATTATGAGAAATTCTATTTCACGCCAGGCGACTTAGGGTTTCACCCCATCGATTCCTGCATCGGACGTTTGGGCGTATTGGTTTGCTGGGATCAATGGTATCCAGAAGCTGCTCGATTGATGGCATTACAAGGAGCTGAACTATTGATTTATCCTACGGCAATCGGTTATGAAAGTAGTGATTCTGAAGAAGAACAACAACGTCAACGTGAGGCTTGGACAACCGTTCAACGTGGTCATGCGGTAGCTAATGGCTTACCTGTCATTTCCGTCAATCGCGTGGGATTCGAACCTGATCCAAGCAAACAAACCAATGGCATTCAATTTTGGGGTAGTTCTATGGTTGTTGGTCCTCAAGGCGAGTTCCTCTATCGCGCACCAGCTGATGAAGAAGTATCAAAAATCGTCAAAGTTGACCTTGAACGTAGTGAACAAGTTCGTCGTTGGTGGCCTTTCTTGCGCGATCGCCGTATTGATCAATATGGGGAAATCACCAAAAGGTTCATTGATAATTAAAAACTATCAAGCATATCATTATAATAAATAATCTTCAATTACAATATCATGATGAATACTAATTTTGATTCCTATTTTGATTCTCTTTGGGCAAAATGTATAAAGTATAAGTATGAATTGCTTTCATCTTTATTATTTGGATTTTTAACATACACCTTTTATTTCACCAACATGATATACAATCATGATAGTGTTAATAAATTAATAGTTATAAATGCAGATCATTATTATCGTATTGGAAGATGGGGTACTTATTTTTTAGCAATGATATTTCCACATCCTACTATGCCTTGGTATGATGGAGTATTTAGTCTTATTTTATATTCAATTGGAATTTGTCTTATTAGTAATATCTTTGAATTAAATAACAAATATATAAAGATACTATTATCTAGTATTATAATTAGCTTTCCTTCTATCTGCGCTAATTATTTATATATGTTTCAAGCAATTACTTTTTCCTTATCTTTTTTGTTATCAACATTAAGTGTTTATTATTTAAAATATTACCAGAATAAATTAGCCATTTTCTACTCAATTTGTGCAATTGTTATTTTGCTGAGTTTTTATCAAGGACTATTAGCTATAACTACGTCATTAATGGTATTGTACTTGATAAAAATGATTCTAAATGAAAACTTCAATAATGAAGATATTATAAGAAAAGGACTCGTTGCATTGTTTATTTTAATTGTTGGTGTTGTCGTTTATTGGCTAATAACACATTTAGTTTTTTCTATATTGGGGCATGGATTTGATAGTTACGCAGAAAATGCAATGGACAGTAAAGATCCCTTTTTTAAGAAATTGATTTGGCCATATAAATATTTCTTCCGAGAACTATTACCCTTAAAAAACAATTTTAGTCTTATAATTTTCAAATGGACAATACCTTTTATGTGGGTATCTTTAATTATTTGTTTTTTATCTATTATAAAAAAAATAAAACATTATGACTTTCAAAGAGTTTTTATATTGTTCTTCTTACTTTTGATTTATCCTATTTCTGTTAATTTCATGTACTTAGCTGCAGTTCCAAGAGCTATGTATTCTCTACCATTAATAGGTTTCTTATCTATTTATATTTTCATCACTATTATCACTGAATCTTTAGTCAACAAACAAGTTTTCAAAGATTATATTAAAATATTCATGTGTGTGATTTTATTATCAAATATTAGAGGTGCGAATATGGTAGCTATGTATGCTAGAATTTCATATGAAAATGCCTTTTCATTTTATACATCTTTAATAACTCAAATAAAATCATCTGGATTATTGGATGAAAAAACCAGTTTAGCTATTTGTGGATCCCCCGACAAATATATATATAAACTCCAAGATTTAAATAATAAACATATGCCTATTTTACCATTAATCTATATACCATATAAACAAAATTTCATGAAGTATTATTTAGGATTTGACGTTCCAATTGTTTCCCTTGAAGAAAAAGTTGCAATATCAAAAAGAAAAGAATTTAAACAAATGGAAATATATCCTAATCCAAAATCAATATCGAAAATTGGCAACATAATTGTAGTCAAACTAAATGAAAATATAAATAATGACCAATAAATAACTAAGTCCAATTTATAAGTGACAGTTTTGCAGAAATTCTGATAATTGGTTACGTCATTGACTGATAAATCAAGAAAAACACAGATAATTACTGGCTTCTGGATTTTGTTCGATTCCATTTCACATGAAAATATTCTGATATTTGTTAAGAAATAATTATTGTTCACTATACCCAGATGACCTTGCGCAAAAGTACGCAAACAATAAATTGGGCCGACTTTCGGAGGAGAGTCTGCCCAATTATTCTTTATGAAGACATTTAAATGAGGAGGTGATAGTTTAGCGAAAAGTAAATAAAAAAAGCATTATCTCATTACCACTTTCTTTCCATTGAAGATATAAATGCCAGGACGAGATGGTTGTTCTATCTTTACACCTTGCAAAGTGTACCAACCTTCAATCTTTCTCTCGGTAGAAACTTCGGGAGTTTCAATAGCTGTAGTTTCCTCTTCCTCATCCATTATAAATTGATTGGCACGAGCGTTAGCAGGATGTGTGAGAACACCTGTTACGGAAACATTGGCTATACCCACTTGTTTAGTTGAACCAAGTTGATAGATGTTGATGATAAGCTGTTTTACGCTCTCGTTATCAGCACCATTTACATTGTATGTATACGTTGTATAGGCAGGATTGGCATTGTTGCGAGCAGGACGGATTCCTGATGCAAGTGTCGTTCCATCAAAGCTAACATTCAAAGCACTGCCATCGGTACCAATACGTGTAGCCGTGAAAGAAACACTTGTTGCCTTGAAGGTGCTTCCATTGGTCGGGGTTATACTAAAGGTAAGCGCATTGCCACTATTGGCATTCGACTCGTTGCCAATGTTTGTCCCCATCAAAGTCTCCGTTATGTTGGAGCAGACACGTGTTCCCGCATATTTGAGGGTATTTCCCTTACTTACGGAAGTAGAGACATAACCTTGGAATGCACTGGGAATAGTAGCGGTCTGATTGGATCCGCCGCCATCAAACTTCCATTGGATAGTACCTGTGTCTTGAACCATTGCGCTTGGATGCGTGAGATTTCCTCTAATCATGATTCTTGCAATACCGAATTGCTTGGTAATGCCAAGTTTGTAAAGATTGATTATCAATGATTGTACAGCACTACTACTTGCACCATTCAGGTTGTAGGAGAAAACCGTGTATGGTGGATTGGCATTGTTGCGTGCAGGTTTCTGTCCTGTTGCCAATGTCTGGTTTCCCCAAACCACATTGTAATTGCCGCCATCGGTACCGATACGAGAAATATAAAACTCTACATGGGTTACGGCAAATGAGCATTCATTGGCAGGTGTGATATTGAACATCAGACGATTGTTGTTGTTTGCAGATGCCTCATTATTGACTTTCACGCCTATCAAACTTTCCGTTATACCTGTTAATACCTTTGTGCCAGCCCAAGTCAAGTTACTACCCAAGGTTGTAGATGCCGTTACAAAACCTTCAAAATTGCTGCTAAGAGTAGCTGTTTGATTGGCTCCACCTTGATTGAACTCCCAATAGATAGTCCCTTCTTCTGTCACCATCGATGTCGTGGGATCTGGCGTAGGATCAGGATTCACCACTGGAGCATCACCTACATAGAAATTTAAGTTGCGGGTGAGTGACACACCGCTTTCAGAAGCTCTCACGGCGATGGTGAACACTTTGTTAGCCATAGATGCGGGAGCATTCACGATAAGTTCACCATTGGAAATACTCGCTTGAGCTGTACCGCTATTCGATACGATAGAATAACTCGGAGAGGTGTAACCAGCGAAATATCCAGCGAGTGCAACGGTCTTGTTGACTGCTACCGTAATACCTTCTCCATCGGTATCACCGATAAAATGAGGCTCTGCCATCCAATTCAGGTAATCCTCAAGATTTGTATAATAGGTGGAGGTATTATATACATTGTTGTTAGCTGATGAAGCATTCCACCCCTTAGCATTCTCAAACCAATTGGGTATTCCGTCATTGTCGGAGTCCCAACCAGAAGGACGAGAAGCAGAAGTAATGCCTAAACCATTCCAACCTTCAGAATCACTCTCCTTATCAATCAAACCTGGTTTGCCAGAACGACTACCATACTTGGTAAATGTACCGTGGAGACTCTCAGACACAAGACGTGCCTCGTTGTTGTCAAGACCAGCATAGTTACATCCCACATCACTCAAAACGTTCTTGAATGCAGCATCAGCAGATGTTTCTACTTGACTTTCATGATTCCAGAAGCTATACGGAGAAGATGCCCATACATTCCAATTGAGATTCTGTCCGCCACTTAATTCATATTTATACGTATTGTTGTTCGTATCGGGAGTCTTCGTATTACCATCCTGACTCACCCTATAATTGCCGTTGAGATAGTATTCTTGTGTTCCCGAACCAGCTCCTTCCAATTGGGCGATGAAGATGAAATTCTGAGTTGTGGCTGGACCTTTCTTGTAATAGTTGTTCACAAAGTTTCCTTCATGCACACCACCATCAGTAGCGCGACCACCCCAGTTGTATACTACATTATCGCGAATATTCAAACGTCCAGCGTATGCACCTGCACCATCCAAACCGCCACCTAAACTCCATGCGCGACCTTCATTATGAGCAAGCAGATTGTGATGCAACGAACCCACATCACCAGCTACCGTTGCGGCAAAACCATGTTGCACGGCATTGTTGGAATTATAATAATTCTTATGTCCGTTTTGATTCAGCGACTCACCGATGATATTGTGCTGGAAACTATAGTTTTTTGCACCACGAGAAGAGAATGTCTCATCCGACCCCCATCCCAAAAGACAATGGTCCATAATTCCATAGTTTGCGGAGAGTCCACCAGCATTACCCGTATTTTCGTTGGGCGATGTACCATTCCAGTCATCACCATGTCCATAGCGGAAACGCATGAATCGCGTAATTCCATCATTGGAATTAGAACCAAACGGTTGATTACGCAACATGATACCAATGCCAGGAGCGGTTTGTCCTGCGATAGTTACGTATGGATCGCTACATGTCAATGTACTTTGCAAGGTAATGACACCACTTACATCAAATACGATGGTACGAGGACCAGATAATCTTTCCAAACCATAACGTAAGGTTCCATTGGTATTTGCATCATCGGCAAGACTTGTCACATGATATACTACGCCTCCTCTACCACCTGTGGCATATTTTCCTGCACCATCAGCACCAGGGAACGCCAATCGACGAGGACGGAAACTCCATACCTTGCCAGTATAGGTATTGCCGTTGATAACCTCATCCACGCGCCAATAATATTTTTGCATGGGATTGAGTCCACTCTTGGTGAATGATGTAGAAGTGGTGGAAGTGCCTCCCGACGTAGCATTTAGCACGGCGGTTGAGTCTGTTCCGAAATAATAGATGTGTCTTGTAGGAGTATTCACCGACTGTGTCCACGATAGAGTTAAACTACCTCCGTCTGCATTCACGTGGTAATCCATTGAAGCAGGATATGGATTCTGAGCAAGGTTGTCAGCATTATCCACACCCAACTCCAAGGAATTGATGAACAATCCCGTGCAGAAATAACTCGTTCCATTGGCAGGAACGGTGTAATAAGTAATGGTTGTCTCTTGACTCGTACTTCCCACGTTGAAAGTTACATAACTCTTGGCACTTGTACTTGTGCTGGTGGCACGCATCGACTGTTGCAATCCAGTTACCTGTACAACCCCATTCACAGATACGTTGATAGGTGGTACGGTGTAATTTCCATCAGCTTCCACATAGTTGTGATAAGCTTGCAAAGAGTGAGTACCAGCGGAGAGTCCCCTGATTTTAACGGTAATAGACACAGAACCAGAAGTAGGTTTTCCACCACTGCTATTATAAGCCGTAAGACCATCACCAACTTGCATGTCATAGTTCACTCCGTCTTTCCACCAATTGCCTTTCAGTTGTGTAGCTGCAGAACCAGAACCTGTTCCTAAGGTAAATGTTACGCCGTTGATAGTTTTGGTTGTTCCTTCTCCATCAACATACCAGCTGGTAAAGTTGGTAGCAGTTTTCAGTTTGGCATTGTCGAAATCGATACTTTGTGCCCAACTCAATGTGTTGAATACGGCCAATAAGATGACTATCATCCATGCCCTCTGTCGCTTTTCATTTAGATGCGACTTTTTCTTGAAAGTAATTTCCATAATAAATTCAATTTGTTGTTAATAGATAGCTATCTAAAAAAGTTATGAGAGTTAGTATATTCCTTTACAAATATAAAAAAAATAATGTGAATGAATTGTGTATACTTAGTAGTTTAACTTTTGTTAATAGTACTTTTTTTCGTGTGTGCGCCAACATGTTACGGGCATTCTTAAGACATCATTTTTATTACCGTTTTTTTATTGTTTTCATGTATTTTTCTGATGACAAAGGAATCAAACTATAGAAATAATAATGGGCAGACTTCAATGCCTGCCCATTATCAATAAGGTTGATTTTTACAATCAAGAATCCTTCTCTTTCTTGCCAAACTCTGGGTCTATCTTCAAGAACGAAGTCACAACAAATGTAATTGCACAACACATCATCACGATGATAAAGAACATTCTATAACCCACCATTTCTTGCAATGCACCAGCAAACAATCCAGGAATCATCATCGACAATGCCATAAATGCCGTACACAATGCGTAGTGACTCGTCTTGAATTGTCCCCTACTATAATATATAAGGTATAGCATATAAGCCGTGAAACCAAATCCATAACCAAACTGCTCGATAAACACGCAAACGTTGATAACAACCAAATTACTTTGCAACGCATAACTCAAGTAGACATATACGATATCGGGCAAAGTGATTGCACAAACCATCGGCCACAACCATTTCTTCAAACCATCCTTACCTGCGCAAATACCACCGAGAATACCGCCAAGCGTTAATCCTATCACACCTACCGTTCCTTGCACTAATCCGTACTCTTGCGGAGATAATCCCATACCACCGTTATGAGCCGCATCTATGAGGAACAATGCCGATACCTTAGCCAACAAGCCTTCTGGCATACGATAAAGAAGCATGAACAAAATACCTACAGTCACTTGCGGTTTCTTGAAAAACGACTTGATGGTATTCACGAATTCCTTCCATATCGTTTGCACGTTCACGTCGTTACGTGCCGCATCTTCAGCCGGAACAGGCAACGCATAATGATGCCACAACCAAAGTGCGATAAAGATACCCGTTACTCCGTAAAACATCAAACTCCATGAATAGGAAATACTATTGCGATAAATCACTTGCAAGTTACCAGCAATCATGACAAGTATACCTTGTCCGAATATAGTTGCCAAACGATAGAAAGTGGAACGAATACCCACGAACCAAGCTTGTTGGTGCGTATCGAGTCCCAACATATAAAAGCCGTCTGCCGCAATATCGTGCGTAGCTGAAGCGAATGCCATTACCCAAAAGAAGAATAAGGTACCTTGCAACCATAAGGAAGTTGGAATCATAAAGGCTACGCCTCCAAATGCTGCACCTATCAACAATTCCATCGTAACAATCCACCACCGTTTCGTCTTGATTAAGTCTATAAAGGGACTCCAAAGTGGCTTTATTACCCATGGCAAATAAAGCCATGAAGTATAGAATGTAATTTCCGTATTACTTAATCCCAATTGTTTGTACAATACCAAGGAAATCGTCATTACCGCCACGTAAGGCAATCCTTCGGCAAAATACAAAGTGGGAACCCATCCCCATGGTTTTTTCTGTATTTGTTTCATCTTGACAAATAATATTCCGTTTCTTTGTTCTCTTTTTATTTATATACTTGCTTAATCACCGCATTCTTGTAATAATGCAACAATATCTCATTGTATTGATAACCTTTCTCGCCCATCATGGCGGCACCCACTTGGCACAATCCTACACCATGTCCCCAACCGGCACCAATCAACTCAAAACGCTTATCGTATTTGTCTACCACAAAGGCAGAACTATACAAATGCGTGTTGCTCAATGCCCTTCGGATTTCGAGTTCTTTTCCAATCGTAAACGTATGTTTTGTTCCCACGATTTTCAGTTTGGAGATTCTTCCGCTCTTTCCTCGTTCCAATGGTATCAAGTCGATGATTTCACCGAAATCCATCTTCAATTTATCGCTCACCAATTCGGATAATTCCTTTTGCGAATAAGACACGCGCCAACGATAGAATTCGGTTGTTTCTTGGTCGTAATCATTGAGCACTTGCGACAACACCTGTTTGTCTTTCGTGTTACAGAACGATTCTGGCGCATTGCGAATCCATTCTTCCGCATTCTTCTCAATAGACAAATCGGGAACATCGCCATTGCCATCGCGAATGGAAAGTAGATAGGGCTTACTGATATTCTCCCAACAATATTGATATTCTTCGGTTACTCCACCACAACACTTACTGAATCGAGCATCGCAAATGTCACCTTCCGACATCAATACTTGTCCTCTCGTGGCTTCCACGGCTTCCAGCACGCGGTCGTCGGTCTTCATGGTTATTCCTTGATAACGTTGGCAATGGTCATCAGCACAAACGTCAAATATCGTGTGGTCTTCTCTATCGTACCAACGAATCAATTCATCATCTTTCTTGATGAACGAGAAGAAATTATTGCCACTTTCTTGGTTCTTACGCCGTTTATCCATTTGTGCCAAAAGCCAACTGCGAGAGATAACGGCATGGGCTTTCAACAATTCCAAGGACGATGTGGCTTTCATTTCGCTCGAAATAACGCTTTCCAAGTAATTCTCCACGGGCAACTCATTGATGGCGCAAATCTTGTCGGCCTCAACAACCAATCTTAACATACCTTGGAATGTTTGCGTCTCTTTTCTCTCCCAATGGAAATTCACGCCAATAGTTACGTCTTTCAATGAAAAAGAAGCATCGGGTGATTGTGGAAGGAAAGCCAACTCACGATATTGATTTCCTTTCCATAATATTCCACCTTCCGAGAATTCCACTTGTTGGTCACCCATCAACTCTTCGCCTTTTGCCAAATAGGGCGTGTTGAGTGAGAAACAAATCTTCTGCCCGCTCACCACACCAACTTTCACGCTGGGTTCTTCGCGGAATCGTTCTCTGATTTCAGACAATGACGACTCGGTTTCAAACAAGTTCTTGAGTTGCTTGACCACCATAGCCGTTTCATCTTCATTCAAGCTGCATTCCCTTAATATGTTGACGGCCATTTCTGGTGTCATTCTCTGGTAGTCTTCTTGACGAGGGGTAATCAGCAAGCCCGACATATCCAACGCACCAGGACTTACCATCATCTGCTTGTCGTCTTCTTCGAAATAGCAATCAGGACGATGTTTCTTTCGAGGGAAGATTACTGACAGGAAGTCTTCGCCTTGTCGCCATGACACGATATTCATCATGGGTTCCTTCTTTCGCAATGAAGACGTTCTTATCTCGTCGAGTACCTTATATAACTTCCTAAACAAGGCTACGTCTGTCGACTCATGTCTGCTTCGTATAACGAAAGCTGGACAAACAAAGTCGGTGATTTGCGCTAAATATTCTACCTCGTTGATGCTACAAACCATCTCCAACTTCCTGCTTAATCGTTGCCATCCCGTTTGTATCGGCAAGACGTCGCTTGTTCCTGCTTGTAAATGCAGATGATCGGGTGCTGATGCGCCACATTCAGGACCATTGTAGAATACGGTCAACTCTGGATAGGCTTTCAACAACTTATGCATCTCATTGTAATAGTCGATGATTTGTTGAGGTTGATGTTTCTTTGCGGGAATCGTGAAGTGTGTAGGCAAGATGGGGAATGGATTTACCAACAACTCAAATCGTTCGTCTATCGACTTGGAAATCTGGTTGAGCGGACGGTTTTTCAAGCAAAGGAAACAAGGACGCTCCGCCAATGATTGTTTGTCTATCTTGGCTCCCGTTGACACCATACGAGCAGGATTCCATTGCACTTTCAACGTATTATCGCCAAAAGACAATTCTCTCGTTTGCACGTGTGCCAACTCACGATAATGTTTGCGGGCATCTTCCCATTTTTCCAATTGTCGGTTGAAGAATCGTTGCAATCCGCCATTGGCTTGTTCTTCGGTCTTGCCTTGGTGCATCTGTTGTCGAGCCAATATTTCCAACGTGCGCAATCTGTCTTTGTAGAGATTGTTTGCATTCACCTTCTCAACGCTCAATGCCGCATCGCTATTGCCTCCCCATCGTCTACAAAGATACAATTCCGTAAAGATTCTACCGATACGGTATCTACGGGAGAACGCCAAACCTAATGCGTAGTCTTCTCCGTAACTGGTATTGGGGAAACGAATTTGACGAACCAACGGGGTAAAGAAAGCACGTGGTGCCCCCAATCCATTGATGCGCAATGCATTGTTAGGTCCGTTCTCGTCTGTCCATTCCTGATGGTCTATCAATCCCGGCGGCAACGTATTCAAGTCAAAGTCGCACATCCTATAACTGCCTATCACCATCGCAGCCTTTTGTTTGCGGAAGGCATCTACCACCTGTTGCAATGTCTGTGGTGAGGAATATAGGTCGTCTGAATCCAATTGCACGGCAAACCTACCGCATCTATCGTCATTCACGGCTACGTTCCAGCAACCGCCAATGCCCAAGTCCGTTCGCTCGGGGATGATATGTACCAATTGTGTCTTATATCTGGGATTGCCCTTGTCGTTCCTGATGTCTTCCAATATATCTCCCGTCTTGTCGGAAGAATGGTTGTCAACGACAATGACATTGTATTTGAAGCTCGTTTTTTGCGACAGGGCTGAACGAACAGCATCCGCGATGGTTTTCTCTCGATTGAAAACGGGAATCACCACCGTTGCCTCATATTCGAAATTCTGCTCGTTGAAGTCTACGTCTACGTATGTCGTGGTGTCTACTCGCGCTCCAATGGCTTCCAAGTGGGCCGTTGCCACTTGTTCCATTTCTATTTGCACGTCTCGATTACGCGGATTCACGTAGTCGAATTGCTTCTCTCCGCTCTTTCGGGTATCGAGTTCCACTTCGGTATACAGGCATTCGTTGATGCGGAACAGGGCACCGTTCCTACTCAAGAACAAACGCAGGTCGTACACGCCTGCAAATTGGTACTCGGCAATCGTTGGTTGGGCGGCGTAAGCATGCAACAAACTCGATTTCACGAGCAACAACTGTCCGAAATCGAAATCATCTCGTATGCTACCTAATTGATAGTCGATAGTAGGATGAACGATTGCGCGTTCCTCCCCTACTCTTGCTTCAAACCTATCGCTATACACCAGGGCGGCATCAGTCTCACATGCCACGCGCAAGAAACGGTCGAGTGCATACAAGCCCAATCTCACGGGTGTGGTCTTCAAGCTCAGCAACACGTAATCTGCCTCTGTGTCTTTTTCGATGGCCAAGATGGTTTTCGTAGACGTCAGGTTTTCTACTACCAAATAACTGCAATCATGAGGTGCTACATGTTTTTTGGAAAACTCCTCCGACACCATCAAGTGAATATGATGTATGGTCTTGTCTTGTCGAAGCACGTCCAATTGTTCTTCAATGACATGAAAATCCTCGCAAGGCAAGAAACAATCAATCTTCTCTCTCATATTTGAATTTCGTTGTCACGTTTCATTTTATTTGCAAAAATACAAAAAATAAGCATTTTACGCAAACTTGGTTGGCATATTTGCGTTAATCTTGTGAAAATGCTCTTTTTTTACGATGATTATTCGTAATTTTGCCCAATTAATGGGATTTGAATAGCATGGAATTAGACAAGAAACCACTTCTCGGAATGTCGTTGACTGAGTTGAAAGATGTCGTCAAAGATTTGGGATTGCCCTCTTTCGCGGCACCGCAAATCGTTAAATGGCTATACGTACAACACGTGAAGAGCATTGACGACATGACCAACTTGTCTAAAGCGAACCGTGCGCGACTGGCTGAGTCGTATTGCATAGGATGTGCCAATCCCATCGACGCACAGTATTCTAAGGACGGAACCATCAAATATCTTTTTCCCGTACAGGGCGATAAGTTTGTCGAAACGGTCTACATTCCTGATAAGGATCGTGCTACGCTTTGCGTTTCCTGTCAGGTGGGATGCAAGATGAATTGCCTCTTTTGTCAGACGGGAAAACAAGGTTTTGAGGGAAGCCTCTCTGCTTGCGACATCCTCAATCAAATCTATTCGCTTCCTGAAAGGGATAAGTTGACGAACGTGGTATTCATGGGACAAGGCGAACCGATGGACAATCTTGACAACGTATTGAAAGCCACAAACATCTTGACTGCAGACTATGCCTACGCATGGAGTCCGAAGCGCATTACGGTTAGTTCGGTGGGCATCAAGAACAAATTAAAGAGGTTCTTGGACGAGAGTGAATGTCACGTAGCCATTAGCATGCACTCTCCCATTCCTGAACAAAGGGCGCAATTGATGCCTGCCGAAAAGGGAATGTCTATTCGGGAGGTGGTGGAATTATTGCGACAATATGACTTCACCCACCAACGGAGACTTTCGTTTGAATATATCTTGTTTGCGGGATTGAATGACACCATGACGCATGCACGCGAAATCGTTCGATTGCTTCATGGGTTGGAGTGCAGAATCAATCTCATCCGCTTCCATCAAATACCTTCCGTACCTCTTCATGAGACGGATGAGAAGAAGATGGAATCGTTTAGGGATTACCTGACCAATAAGGGTATCTTCACCACCATTCGCGCTTCACGCGGACAAGACATCTTCGCCGCTTGTGGCTTGCTGAGCACGGCGAAAAAGATTGCTGACGAACGGAGATAGTATAAGTAGAACTTATATACAATATAATTCATTATGGAGAATAAGAAAATTCTTGTGGGAATTACCCACGGTGACACAAACGGTATTGGATATGAACTGATTTTTAAAACCTTT
>JAEEGL016900890.1_pt1 | contig 14768 bp, 12 predicted proteins | sample 9134231 | NCBI WGS metagenome assembly JAEEGL01 (sample SAMN16246548, study PRJNA631951) | gut metagenome | biome: gut microbiome; feature: rumen; material: fiber-attached | host: Bos | place: Iran: Karaj | collected 2018-10 | reverse complement strand
TCATTCCGGGTCGAAGCGTGACGCCGCTGCCGGTGGCAGATAAAGGCGTTACGCTGAGATGAAGAAACAAGGAGTATCACGACGCGAACCAGCGAGTGAGACGACTATGTTTCTGAGGGGAAAGTCGAGGAATCTCAACAGAGATCCTTCGGCTCGCTCCGCTCGCTCAGGATGACAGTTGTTTTTAATTCACCGCTAGTTTCTGATGTTTCTTCTTCAAAGGCACTTAGGGAGGGAACAGAAAAGGATGAAAACGGCGTCTTTACGAGTGAAGACAGTATCAAGATACGGCGAACGAGTAAAAACGCCGAGAAAAGACAATAACAAATTATTCCTTATAACAAATCAGATTGCATAAAGAAAAGAAGTTCGAGTTAAAAACCCGAACTTCTTTATTATTTGTCTTTTCGGTTTTCGCCTTTTATGTCCCGACCGGAAGTTACCTGTATAAGGGGCCGTAGGCGGCACAGGCACGGTAGTCTGCGCCTTCCAGATCCTTCGTACCGAACGCGCCCCAGCACGCCGGACGGAATATCTTCTCATCGGGCACGTTGTGAAGCGCAACGGGGATGCGGAGCATTGACGCCATTGTGATAATGTCCGCGCCGATGTGACCGTAGGAGATTGCGCCGTGGTTTGCGCCCCAGTTGTTCATAAGGTCATAGGCGGACTTGAACGGGCCTTCGCCGTTGCATCTGGGTGTGAACCAGGTGCAGGGCCAGGTGTAGTCGGTCCTCTTCCAGAGAATATCGGAAACCTCGTCGGGCAGGTTGACTGTCCAGCCTTCCGCAATCTGAAGCACGGGGCCGAGACCTTTTACTATGTTGAGACGGATCATCGTGGCGGGCATCTCCGCTCTGGTGAGGAATCTGCTTGAATATCCGCCGCCTCTGAAGTAGCCGTTGTCGGCTGCGCACCAGGTGGTGGCGCCGAGCATCTTTTCTATATCTTCATCTGTAACGTTGTACCACTCTTTGATGAGCGCTTTGCCGTCTTCGTCTTTGACCTCTCCGCAGGCGTCAAGGCAGCAGGCGCCGGAGTTGATGAGGTGAATGAAACCGTCGGCGTCTTTCGCCTTGCCTTCGATATCATAGCCGGTAACTCTCTTTACGCTGTCGCCGCTCCAGTAGGTGCGCACGTCTGCAAACATCTGAGGTCTGTTGGTGAGCAGTTTCATAATGAGCATGCTCGCGCAGTTGAGCGTGTCGTTTTCGGTGGCGAGCACATAGGGCTCTCTCGCGCCGTTCCAGTCAAAGGAGGTGTTGAGCAGAGCCTCGGCGAAGTCCGCGTTGGGGTAGAAATCGGTCCACTGTCTCTGACCCTGGAAGCCCGCGGCGATTGCGTTGTGGCCTACGGATTCTTCCTCTCTGCCGGCGGGCAGATTCTTGTTGCCGTTCATAAGGTCCTTGATGATGCACATCATCTTGACGGTGAATTCCCAGTCTTTTTCCTTCTGCTCGGGAGTCTTGCGCACGAAATCGGGGTTTTTATCGAAGCCTTCGGGGCAGTTTGCCTTTGTCCAGGCGAGAGCCTTTTGGAATTCCGCTTCGTCGTAGATATTTTCTTCCATGCGGCGGATTATTTCAACTTCGTCAACGCTCTCAACTCTCATGCCGAGGTATTCCTCGAAGAAATCGGGGTTGATTGTGGAGCCCGCGATACCCATGCAGATTGAGCCTATCTGAAGGTAGGATTTGCCTCTCATTGTGGCAACCGCTACTGCCGCTCTGCCGAAACGGAGAAGTTTTTCTTTTACATCCTCGGGCAGGGTGGTGTCGTCGGCATCCTGCACGTCTTTGCCGTAAATGCCGAAGGCGGGCAGACCTTTCTGCGCGTGAGCGGCGAGCACTGCCGCAAGGTAAACGGCGCCCGGTCTCTCGGTGGCATTGAAGCCCCATACGCCTTTGATTGTGTTAGGATCCATATCCATTGTTTCGGAGCCGTAGCACCAGCAGGGTGTGACGGAAAGAGTGATGTCAACGCCCTCTTTTTTGAATTTTGCCGCGCAGGCCGCTGCCTCCGCAACACGGCCGATTGAAGTGTCAGCAATAACAACTTTTACGGGTTCGCCGTTTGAGTAGCGGAGATTTTCCGTGAAGAGAGCGGCGGCGGTTTTAGCCATATTCATGGTCTGCTCTTCAAGGGATTCCCTTACTTTGAGGGGACCTCTTCTTGCGTCAATGATGGGTCTGATTCCGATAACGGGATATTCGCCTATGAGCCTGCTTTTTGCCATTTGACATCGTCCTTTCATTTATGAAATAACAGTTTTGTATTTTTCGTACGCTTCGTCCCACGCGGCTGTGTCTTCGGGCAGATACTCGCTTGTCTTTTCGCTTCTTCCGATTATCTCGCGGGCGCTTGTCACATCCGCGATTGCGCCCTTTGACATAAGCTGCACTGCGATGTTGCCGAGCACGGTTGCCTCAACGGGACCTGCGATTATTCTTTTGCCTGTGGAGCAGGCGGTCATACGGCACAGGAGAGTGTCTTTTGTGCCGCCGCCGATTATGTGAATTTCGGGGTAGGTTTTGCCGGTGCAGATTTCGAGTTTCGCGTAGGTGTCTTTATACTTGAGCGCAAGGCTTTCGTAGATGCAGCGCATAATTTCGCCGACGCTCTCGGGCACGTGCTGACCGGTGCGCGCGCAGAAATCACGGATTCTCTGCGGAATGTTGCCGGGCGCTATGAAATCGGGGCAGTCGGGGTCAATGAAACAGGCGAAGGGTTTTGAGGCGAGCGCCTCTTTTTCGAGGTCCGCGTAGGAGTAATCGCCGCCGTGCCTGTTCCAGTGGCGTCTGCTCTCCTGTATGAGCCAGAGCCCGATTATGTTTTTGAGGAAGCCCACGCTGCTGTCGTAACCGCCCTCGTTTGTGATGTTCATTTCAAAAGTTTCGTCGTTTATCAGCGGATTTTCAAGTTCCGTGCCCGCGAGCGACCAGGTGCCGCAGGACATGAACGCAAAGTCCTTTTTCGTTGACGGCACGGCGGTCAGCGCGCTCTGAGTATCGTGACCGCACACGCTGATAACCGGCACGCTCTCAACTCCGAGTTCGGTGCAGATATCGTCGGAGAGCATACCGAGTACCGAGCCGGACGGGCTTATGTCGCAGAGGAGCGAGGGAGAAATGCCGAGCCTTTCAACAAGGTCGCTTGCCCATACTCTCTTGTGAGCGTCAACCATCTGCGAGGTGGTGGCTATGGAGTATTCCGCCGTTTTGTTGCCCGTGAGGAAGTAGCCGAAAAGGTCCGGCATAAAGAGAATTTTATCCGCTCTCTCAAGCAGGTGAGGGCGGTATTTTTTAAGTGAATAAAGCTGGTAAACGGTGTTGAATTCGAGAAACTGGATGCCTGTCCTTGCGTAAAACTCGCTGTCGGGCACCGTTTCGGAGCATTCGCCGATAAGCCCTTTTGTGCGGGTGTCGCGGTAGTGGACGGGGTTTTCGATAAGGCAGCCGTATTTGTCAATCAGGCCGAAATCAACGCCCCAGGTGTCAATGCCTATTGAATCGATTTTGCCTTCAAGCGCGGCTTTGGATATGCTCTGCTTTACCTCGTGAAAAAGGCGCAGAAAATCCCAGTAAAGCGTGCCGCCGACTCTGACAGGGTCATTTGAAAAGCGGTGAATTTCTTTTGTGGTAATCTTTTCGCCGTCAAATTCGCCGATTATCGCCCTGCCGCTTGAAGCGCCGAAGTCAATAGCAAGTACGCGCTCAGCCATCGATAACGACTCCTTTTTTGAGAATTATGTTTGCGTAAATCGCCGTTTCGCCGGTGGCAACCACGGCGTATGCCTTTTTGGCTCTTTCGTAGAAAGCAAATCTTTCCACGAGTTCAAATTTCTTTTCGCCTTCGAGGGCTGAAACGGTGTTTTTATACTCTGTCCAGATAGGGGGAGTATCGCCGTCGGAGCCGTTGCCCATAAGAGCGCAGGGCGCTTCAACATAAGTGTCGAGCGGCATGAGTTTAAGCACTGCCGCGAGCACCTCGTTTGCGCCGTGGCCGTCAAGACGTACAAGCCTCTGAGCAACCGACGCGGCGGGGAAATTGCCGTCGCCTATCACTATTTCGTCGCCGTGACCCATCTCCATAAGGATTTTGAGAAGTTCGGGCGAGAGGATTGAAGGAATGTTTTTAAGCATATATCTTACCTCCGTGCAGGTTTATTGCCTTATTAAAAGTCCGCAGAGCCGGTTGTTCTGGGGTAGGGAATGGCGTCTCTGATGTTTGAAATGCCGGTGAGATACATAACAAGCCTTTCAAAGCCGAGACCGAAGCCGCTGTGCTTTACTCCGCCGTATTTGCGAAGGTCAAGATACCAGCTGTAATCCTCGCGGCTGAGTCCGAGTTCGTCTATTCTCTTTTCAAGCAGGTCAAGGCGCTCCTCTCTCTGGCTGCCGCCGATGATTTCGCCTATACCCATCACGAGGCAGTCGCAGGCGGCGACGGTCTTGCCGTCGTCATTGAGTCTCATATAGAAAGCCTTGATTTCTTTGGGATAATCGGTAACGAAAACGGGCTTTTTGAATATCTGCTCTGTAAGGAAACGTTCGTGCTCCGTCTGCAGGTCGCAGCCCCAGCTTACTTTATAGTCAAACTGATCATTGTGCTCCTCGAGCATCTTAACGGCCTCGGTGTAACTTACTCTGCCGAAATCGGAGTTTGCGACGGCCGTGAGCCTCTCGATAAGGCCCTTGTCAACAAACTGATTGAGGAATTCAAGTTCCTGCTGGCAGTTTTCGAGCACATAACTTATAACATATTTGATCATCGCTTCCGCGACATCCATATCGTCGGAAAGTTCGGCAAATGCCATCTCGGGCTCAATCATCCAGAACTCGGCGGCATGGCGCTGGGTGTAGGATTTTTCCGCCCTGAAGGTGGGGCCGAAGGTGTAGACCTTGCCGAAGGCGAGAGCCATTGTCTCCGCCTGTAATTGACCGGATACGGTGAGGTAGGCGGGTTTCTTGAAGAAATCTTCGCTGAAATCCACGCTGCCGTCTTCGTTTTTGGGCACGTTTTCAAGGTCGAGGGTTGTCACCCTGAACATTTCGCCCGCTCCCTCGCAGTCCGAGCAGGAGATGAGGGGAGTATGAGCGTATACGAAGCCGTTGTCGATGAAAAACTTGTGTATCGCGTAAGCGGCGCTTGAGCGTACTCTGAAAGCGGCGTTGAAAAGATTTGTGCGCGGGCGCAGGTGGGCGATGGTCCTCAGGTATTCCACGGTATGCCTCTTTTTCTGCAGAGGATAATCGGGGGAGGAGCCCGCCTCAACGCTTATTTCATCCGCGTTTATTTCGAAAGGCTGACCCGCGTCGGGCGTGAGCAGCAGAGTACCTGTCACCTTGAGAGCGGCGCCTACGTTTACCTTGATGATATCCTTGAAGTTTGCAAGTTTCGCCTCTTCAAAAACGACCTGCACGCCCTTGAAGCAGCTGCCGTCGTTAATCTGGGCAAAGCCTATGGTCTTTGAATCCCTGATTGTCCTGACCCAGCCGTAAACGGTAACTTTTTTGTCCGCATAGGCGGATGAGTCCGTGTAAAATGATTTGATTTCGGTTCTTTCCATTTTTGCACCTCTTATACTGTAAGTCTTGCGCGGTTTAATTCAACCGTCTTTATGCCGATACCTTCAACGCCGGCAAGTTCGTCAACGCTCATAAACCTGCCGTTCATCTCACGGTATTCAATTATTGCCTGTGCTTTGAGTTCGCCGATTTCGCTGAGCGTCATCAGTTCTTCGGCATCCGCCGTGTTTATGTTCACTATGCCGCCCGGCTGTGTTTCGCCGGTTTCATACTGAGCGAATCTGTCCTGCGTGAAAACGACAGTCGCGGCGGTGTCGTGCCTGAAACGGGGGCTGTCCGCAAGTTCAAACACGGTAAACACCGAGGCGAGCGCGAACGCGGCGGCGATGAGAAGCAGATACTGTTTCTTCATATCAGAAATTCGAGCCGTTCCAGCCCCAGTGGCTTACTTCCTCATATTTCACATAGATATTCGAAAGGGGTATTCCGAGTTCTTCATTGTAAATTTCGCAGATTGCCTGCGTCAGGCGGTCATAGGCGGCATCCGACGCCGAGCCGTAAAGGCTGACATCGGCGAAGGCGTAATCTTCTGAAGTGTCGCCCCTGAAACTCATAAACGCTCCGTCTTCAAACGAGAGCATGAGCCACGCCTCGCTCTTGCCGGGGATAAGGGCGATTGCCTGACCGAGTTTGGATTTCAGAGACTCTTTCTTCGCGTCGTCAAGAGTGACGCTTGTGGTTGTTTTGATATAAGGCATTTATTTTTTCTCCTTCCGGATGATTTTATCAGTTGATGCGCACAAAGTCGCCCGCGGGCGCGCTCGCTCCGAGCACGGGGCAGTCGCTGTCCGTATAGTTTACGCAGATAACGGCGCCGTTGTCGTATTCGGTGCAGAATACGCCGTCCTCAACTTCATAGTGGTCGGTGATTCTCGCGTCCCTTAAGTCGTTGAGCATTTCGTGAGCCCTCGTGTAGAAATCCGCCGCCGCGTTTATTGTGTTGTCATAGTAAAACGGGTCGGATTCGCCGTCGCCCGCAATCGGGGTGTAATTCCAGATATAATGCGGACAGGCGCCGTATTCGATGCATCTGAGCATAGTTTCCTTTTCGTTTATGGAGGTGTTTACCGGCTCGCCCGAGTAATCGGCAAAGCCGTGCAGGATTATCTGCATAAACGGCACGGGGATGTACGCGCCGCTCTTTGCTATATCGGTGGTTACGGGAAGGTTGATTACGGCATCGGTATTTTTGAGCATATAGAAGTTGCCTGTGTCAACCATAACCGAGTTGCTTGTGGAGAGCGGGGAAACGGCTGACGCCATTATTTCGGAGCATTCCTGCCTGAGCAGGCCGTTCTTTGAAAAATCGGAGTAGAGCACCGAGCCCGCGTCACCTATGCAGTAGCCCGAAAAACTGTGGTCCTTTGAAAACGAGAGCGCGCTGATAATCACGTTTTTGAGGTCGCTGATTTTGCGCAGGGTGCGCACGCCCGGGTCGGAGCCTGCCGCCTCAACCACAGGGTTGACGGGTGCCCATGTGCCCTCCTCGCCGCAGATGTTGCCGCAGGGCGAGGATATGCCTTTTACGGCTGAAAGAATATCGATGCCGATATAGAGTTTCATTTTCTGCGCGGTGAGGTAGTCATAGAGTTCTTCGAGTTTGCTCTCGCCGCCCAGACCTCTTATCAGTTTCGCGTCCTTGAGGTCCGTCTGGTCTGCGCCGCCCGTAAGCACGCTTTCGTAATTTACGTTTATGTTGTTGATACCCTTGTTTTTCATACGGATTACCATATCGTAAGCCTGGTCGAAATCCGTGAGGGTTTTATTGTATCTTATGCCCGCGAAACTCTTTTTCGTTACGCCGTTTAGCGTGAGGAAAAACGGAAGATAGTCGGAGGTCTCGGCCGTCTTGATTGAGAGCACGCCGTTTCTTATCAGCTGCTCCCTTACTGCGGATGCCATGCCCGCGTAGGAGGCGTTGTTTGCGGAAAGGAAACGGTAGCACAGGCTGATTTCGGTGACCGTAGGAGTTTTTGACACATAGAGAGTATTGTTTTCGTAAGCGACGGGAGTGATGCGGTAAGCGGAGTAAACTCTGTTGAAGCCCGAAAGTCCGGTCGCTTTTTCCGCCCTTATGCCTGCCGCCGCGTCGCCCTTTTCGGTAAGGGCTATAAACGCGCCGCTGCCTCTGCGCACGCCGAAGCAGGCGAGTATGCTGCGCGCCTGAGATTCTTCCGGCACACAGAGGTCGCCGCCGTAAACGGAAAATGAAAGCGACTCGAAGGATTCGTCATAGACGGAGGTCTTTATTATCGCTCCGCAGCCGTCGGGCACAAAGAGAAAGTTATCCGTGCCCATATCGTTGTATGCGCCGAAGTAGTTGAGCACCTCAATCTCTTCAATCGAAGCGTCCTTGTTGCCGGTGATGTTGCTGTAAGTACAGCGCGAGGTCATATTGCCGTCCGCGAGTTCAACATTGAGTTTCACCCTGAAACCGATATCGGTTTTGTCCGGCTTTTCCTTTTCGGCGGCTTCTCTCGTTGAGAAAATATCATAGATGAAGCAGATGCCCTTTTCGCTTGTTTCGGTTTTTGCCCTGCCGTAAGCGAGAGCGTTATCCTGGGAGTTGAGCATATAGATATCGGTGCCGCCCGCAACCTTGAGAGTGACAAGGCTCGAAGTTATTTCGCTGTCCGCGTTTCCGCCGGCATCCTCAAGCACGGGGAGAGAGGTCCACAGCACGCCGGATGATGTATCATAAACGGCAAAGGAGTTTGAGTCTCTGTCGAGTTTCAATTCTATGAGGCCGGAGGTGGCGACCGTTTCGGAGTATGCATCCCTTGACTTCGCGTAGTGAAGCGAGGCGGCATCTTCCGACGCGGCGGAAATAAGCATCCTGCCCGCCGCCGCGGAAACGGTCTTCACGCCCACTTCCTCTTTGCCGCAGGAAGTGAGCGACAGGCAGAGAAGCAGGGCGAGAAACGCCGATATTGCTTTAGAAAGTTTTTTCACCATAGTAAGTAACATCCTTGGCAACTTCAAAAGTAAACCTTACGCCGCCTACAGTGTTTATAACGCTGTAACTGCAGCCGTGATTTTCCATAATGCTTTTGACAATCGAAAGCCCGAGACCGAATCTGTTTTCACTTCTGCCGTGAGCCTTGTCGGCGCGGTAAAAACTGTCCCAGATTTCGGAGAGGTCTTCCTTTGCTATATTGTCGCCCGTGTTGGCGACGGAAATCCTGTAACTTATTCCCGTATCCTTATAATCGACAAGGATAATCTTTTTGCCCGCACAGTGGGAGATGGCGTTTGTAAGATAGTTTTTGAGCACTATTTCTATTTTATCGCGCTGGGCAAAGCACATAAGGTCGGAGGGCACGTTGTTGATAACCGTGATGCCCGCCTGCTCGGTCTGGATTTTGAGATGGTCGAGCAGGGAGGCGACATCCGCGCCTATGCAGTAGCGCTCGGGCTCAAAGGGCGCGGCCTTGCTCTCGAGTTTTGAGAGTTCAAGCAGTTCGAGCACAAGGCTGTTCATCTTGCTGCTCTCTTCCTGAATTATGCCGCAGTATTCCTTTATCGTTTCAGGGTCGTTGCTTATGCCCTCGCTCAGACCCTCCGCGTAGCCGGAGATAATCGCGATGGGAGTTTTGAGTTCGTGCGAAACGTTGCTTATGAAAGATTTTCTCGCGTTGTCGAGAGCGAGACGCAGTTCTATATCTTTTTCGAGCTGTTTGTTTTTGTCTTTAAGGTCGTCAAGCGTTGTGCTCAGGGTATCCGAAAGCACGTTTATGTTTTTGCCGAGTTCGCCTATTTCGTCTTCGCCGTAGTCGTTGCACTTGCGCTTAAAATTGAGGCGCGCCATATCCTTCGTGACATCGTTTATTTCCACAACGGGCTTAATGAAACGCGAAACGATGATGAAGAAGATGATGCCGAGCACCGCGATTACCGAAATGCTGAAAACGGAATAGATTCTGTCCGCCGTGTCAACCACGTTTTTGACGTGGGCAACGGAGTAATAGACATAGATGAGTTCTGCCCTTGATGAAGAGGACCTGTAAACGAAGTAATCCGCGTTTGTCGCGATTCTCTTTTTTATTTCGAGATTTTTGAGGCCGTAGGTGTTGTTATTGTCGCTGTCCTGCATGGAGGAATACTGTGACGAGGTTGAGCCGGAGGTGGAAAACCTTTCGCTGCTCAGAGCGGGGCCCGAGCCGACGGTGGTATAGACAAGGTAATTGTCGGAGTCGGTAATCTCGATATCCATGTTGTTGTTTTTCGCGAGGGCGAAAAGGTCAATATAGTAGGTTTCCGAGCCGGAGATGAGAGAATCCGCCGTCTGCGCGAGAGCGCGCATTTCCCTGTAAGTGCTGTTTGTGAATGTGCGCATAAGCAGGGGATAGGATGTGAAATTGATAAGAACAAGGAAGAGAATGATGACGGCGAGCAGCAGCGCGAAAAGTTTTACCCTGACCTTGCTCTTTATGAGCGTGACGGGTGATTTCACGGGCTGTTCACCTCGATTTTATAGCCTGCCCCGTAAACTGTCTTGACGTGTGTGTTGCCCCACTCGCCGAGTTTTGTTCTCAGCCTCGCAACGTGTGAGTCAACGGTCCTCGAGTCGCCTGTGAAATCAATGCCCCAGATATCGTCAAGCAGATTGTCCCTTGAGAAAATGCGTTCGGGGTTTGTTATCAGTTTCACGAGCACGTCGTATTCTTTCGCGGTCAGTTCAACGGGTGCGGAATTGAGCGTAACGGTATGGGCGGCAAGGTTTACCTTGAGCCCGTCGAGCGAAATGATTTCCGAATCAAACGAATCGATTTTTGTGCTCCTCTTGAGCAGAGCCTCAACTCTCTTTACGAGCACGGTGGGGCTGAAGGGCTTTGTGACAAAGTCGTCCGCGCCCGATTCAAACGAATAGAGTTCGTCAAACTCCTGGCTTCTCGCCGTGAGCACTATGATGGGCACCTTGCTCTTTTCGCGGATTTTCGCGGTTACTTCCCAGCCGTCATATTCGGGCATCATAATATCGCAGATAACGAGGCTGATGTCGTCATTAGCCTCGAATTTTTCTATCGCGTCCCTGCCGTCAACCGCTTCAACGGTTTCGTAGCCGGACTTTTTGAGAAAGTCGCAGACGAGTCTGCGTATGAGGGCCTCATCATCGGCAACAAGTATCTTGCTCATGGTTTCACCGCCTTGAAAAAATATTTCCCCATAATAATTTCATAATATTTTATCACAATAAGATATAATAAATCAATAACTTTTTCTTGCGGGCATAAAAAGAGGGCACCGCCGTCAGACGATGCCCGTTGAAATGCTTGAGATTACTGCCAGAGTTTAAGGTCCTGATCGTAGGACGAAATCATAAACTGCGGGTGTGCGGGGTCGCAGTCTGCGGTCAGTTTTCCGTCGTAATCAACCGCCCAGAAGAGGAAGCCGGAAAGTTCTGTGCCGTAACTGCACGAAACGTGAGGCATACCGCAGATTGCCCAGGTCGTTTCGGGGAAGAGCGCGGGTGAAAGGTCAACAACTTTGTCGGGTGAAACCCTTGCCGGGTCTTCGGGCACATAGCCGTCGCCGAGAGTTTCGCCGAGCGGTGCCACCTTTGCGCAGCCGAGCACTCTGTCGGACTCAAGCGTGTTGTCGCCGTTGCCGCCGCCTCCCGTATATACGGGGATGCAGGCGCAGTTGTAACTCGCGATAACGCAGACGGAAACGCCCGATTCTTCAGCCCCTTTGAGCACGCTTTCGCGCCTTCCGGCGAGCGCCTGATACTCCTGAGTCAGGGCTATGAAATCGGCGTATTTTTCTTCTTCGCCGCCGAACATATACTCAATCGCCTCGTCATATCCCTCGGGCAGTACAAGCGCCCATACGGAGGGCATCGTGCCGAAAACGGGCTTGAGGAATTCGGAATAGGCTCTGTCCTTGAGTTTGGGCACGAGTTTGTTGTTCACGAGGTTGCAGAGTCCGCCCATAATCCTGCTCTTATAGAGCGCGTCAAACAGGAATCCGAGCGCCTTGTTGCCCGACGCGAGATTCTGCTTTGCGTACATATACAGGATGTACGGGTCGATTTCAATCATACCGCGAAGCACGTCGGTCGTAACGTGAGTGCCGCAGAAAGTGGACGAAAGAAAGATTACGCGGTTAAGTTTATCCGCGCCGTATTTATCAATGTACGAAAGGGTTTCTATGCCGCCCATTGAACAGCACACGAGATTCACTTTATCCTTGCCGCTGTCGGCGAGTGCCTGATTAATGAGCGCGTTGATGCCGTCGGCGTGAATATAGGGGTCAAGGCGCCAGTCATACCTGTAGTAGTAGACATTTTCCGCACCGTAACGGTCAACTGCGGCCTTTATTATTCCCTCCTCGTTCACATCGCTCAAGCCCTTGAGTTCGGGGTAATTCGCGACGGAGAGCGGGTAACTGTTAACGCTCACATCATACTTTGAGTTGCCCTTTTCGTCACACGCCATAAGGCCCATGATTTCGGTGACATACTCAACCACGGTATCGGTGAAATAGTCTATATTCCAGTGGATTATACCCGCGCCGATGCCTTTGAATATCGTTTTGATTATGTCGCCCGCGGAAATCTGACCGAGGCAGTTCTGCTCCTCGGGTGTGCCCGCCTTATAGGTCAGGCCTCCGAATTCCATACCTCTCACAAGCACGAAGGGACAGCCGTCATATTCAGCCGGAGCGGCGGGCTGTTCGCTCTGAGCAAAAGCGGGGGCGCAGAGCCCCATAGCGAGAACGAGAGCGAGTATCAGGGAAATTGTTTTTTTAATCATTTCATTTCCTCCCCGTGAGTTATGCTGAAATTTTATCACAACGGAATATGTATTTCAAGCCTCATACAGCCGCTTGTGTCCGCAATGCGTGAGACACAATACGGTGTCAAATAAAAAATCTTGATATTATATAATTCTTTTGTTATAATAATCTGTTGTATTATGTTTTTCGGAGGGCGGGATACCCAGATGACTCTTTCACCCGGTTTGCTTAAAGTCATTTCTTTTTTGCTTACTGCGCTGTTTATGCCGCTGTCCGGCATCACTTACGGCATAGATGTTTTTTCGTCGGGCGCGAGGACAGATACCGCCCGCGTAAACGTCGCCGGTGCGGGGGCGTATTTCCGCTCGCAGGGGATTGCCTGCGACGGCGAAAACCTCTATTTCTCGAGCAAGACCTCGCTGATCAAAACGGAAAAGGACGGCGTGAAAACAGTCTGTATTAACCTCGACGCGATTCCGGATGAACTTTCGGAAAAATACGGCATCGCCCATATCGGCGGCATCTCCTGTTACGGCGGAAAACTTTACGCCGGCATGGAGGACAGCAAGGTGTGGAAATACCCGGTAATCGGCGTGTTTGACTGCGAAACGCTCGCTTTTGAAAAATACTATGTGCTCGACTGTGAAAAAATCACGAGAGGGCTCCCCTGGGTCTGCGTTGACCCCGAAACGGGTCTTCTCTGGTGCGCCGACCACTCCAAAACGCCCTCGAAACTCTACGCCTTTGATGTGCGGGGTGATATGAGCCCCGCGGGCGAAATAAACCTTGACGGCGATTTCCCGTCCGTACAGGGAGCGGAGTTTTATAACGGCGCTCTTTACGGGGCGTCAAACGACGAAAATCAGACAATCTACAAAGTGGATATCAACAGCGGAAAAGCGGAAAAATATATCGCGAGAAACCTTACGCCCGGCAGTGAGGGCGAGGGGATGACCTTTGCCGAAAGAGACGGCAGGACGGTAATCCTCGCGATAGATATGGGACCTCTTTTCGTAAACGCATTTATCAGGGAATATGAAATCATCTGAATGAGGAAGGGATGAAGAAATGAAAAAAACGCCTGCGGTATTAACGGCGGTTTTCGCGCTCGCATTTGTTGCGGTTGCGGCTGTGCTCGGCGTGAAACTCAAAAAGCAACTGACTGTCGACGCGGATGTCGCCCGTCAGACGGCGCAGAGCGCGTCCTTTGAAACTCAGGCGAGCGAAATCACCTCGCTCACGGAGCAGAGCACGGGCTTCTTTTCGGGGCTGTTTACAACAAGCGCGCCCGATAACGCCTTAACTTCACTGACGGCTCCCTCCGTCACGGCGGCTTTAACCGAAAGCACGGTTACTCTGCCCGCCGGCGAAACCTCTGCAAGCGCCGCCGAAAGCGAAATCTCGCTCACGGAAAAAATCACCACCGTTGCGACCACAATCGTCAACACCGCCTTCAACGAGGCTTTTGCGATGCCGAGAGTGCCGAAATATATCCCGAGCGAGAGTAAAGTCGATTTCAACACGGCAAGCCTCGCATCATATAAGTATTACCCCGACGGCGATTATTACTACACGGACGACAAAAACGCCTGGCAGAAGAATTTCGGCTACAATCAGGTCTATGACAGCCTCGCGGTTGCCTCCTGGATGTATTACGACACCGTGCGTACAACCTTCAAATACGAGGGCAAGGACTGGCTCATACAGATATGGAAAGGTCAGTACGGCTATTACTTCGTCGGCGAGGAAATCGGCGTTTACACCAAAAAGAGCAGCGGCGGCAATCAGTATGTCTGCGCCGACAAGAGCGACTGGCTCAAGATGGAAATGTGCTTCGTGTGGGATGAATACCACGACGGCAACTACAAGCCGAGATTTCTGCGCCCTTACGGCGAATACTGGTGGTGCACCGGCTTCGTTATCGGCATGGAATCCTCCGCGTCTATGAAATCAAGAGAGCAGTTCCGCATGATAGCGCACATCACTTTCAAGAGCACCGAAATGGCGGAACTTTTCGCAAACGCATTTGCCGCAAACGGCTTTAAGAGAGTGTCAAAACTCGACAATAATGTGATAGACACCTTTGTCCAGACAGGGCCCGATGTAGCCTTCGTCTGGCAGAATATAAACCAGCACAAAATCTGATAAATCAGTCAGGGTGACGCGCGGATTCCCGGCAGATTCCGCACGCACCGGAAAGGATAGATTACTATGTACGAAAAAGTTTCTTCAGGTCTCGATTTTGTCAGCAGAGAAAAAGAAGTTCTGAAATTCTGGAACGAAAATGACATTTTTGAGAAAAGCATGAAAATCCGTGAGGGCTGCCCCACCTACACCTTCTATGACGGCCCCCCGACCGCAAACGGCAAGCCTCACATAGGCCACGTGCTCACCAGAGTTATCAAGGATATGATTCCCAGATACCGCACCATGAAGGGCTAC
>JAEEGL016751857.1_pt1 | contig 14768 bp, 16 predicted proteins | sample 9134231 | NCBI WGS metagenome assembly JAEEGL01 (sample SAMN16246548, study PRJNA631951) | gut metagenome | biome: gut microbiome; feature: rumen; material: fiber-attached | host: Bos | place: Iran: Karaj | collected 2018-10 | reverse complement strand
TTGGAAAGGCACAGGGTGGTTATGTCCGACTGCTTCATAAGGTACTCAAGCTCGTGGAGCTTGTACATTGTCTTTACTGTTACAAAGACTGCACCGATCCGGGCGCCGGAGAAGAGGAAGGTAAGCCAGTCGGGCACATTGGTTGCCCACATGCCCACATGGTCGCCCCTCTTTATTCCGATGGCCAAAAGGCCCTTGGCCAGCAGGTCCACACGGTGGTCGAACTGGGCATAGGAAAGCCTTAAGTCCCGGTCGGGATATACCAGGAATTCGTGCTCCGGGTCTTTTTTAGTCTGGTATCTGAGCATTTCGCCCAAGGTCATATCAAACATGGTTTCTCCTTAGAACGGTGTGTAAACCACAGCCAGGATTTTAGCAGGTTCTGTTCCCACAGAGTGGAGATGATGGGCAACTATTGAGTCGTAGTAGATGCTGTCCCCTTCGGAAAGCTCATATTTCTCCTTGCCGTAGATAACCTCAATCTGTCCCTTCATAACATAGATGAACTCCTCCCCCTCGTGGGTTGAAAGATGAACATCCTTGTGGGAATCGGGGAACACGTCGATCATGAACGGATCCATGTGGCGCCCTGCCTTGTTGTGGGCCAGGGAATAGAAGTCCAGGTCCGATGCCTTTGCATTGCTCCGGTCCGAGAACCGGGTAACCTCGGTCTTCTCATTCTTCCGGGTCAGGGACGGGCCGATATTCTCCTCGTCATCCAGGAAAGTACCCAAACGGACACCTAGGACTCTGGCAATCTTGATAAGCGGAGTAAGTCCTGGAATCAGGTTTCCATTCTCGATGTCTACAATAGTCTGCACTGCCAGATTTGCTCTTTCGGACACATCTTCCACTGTAAGGTCGCGGCTCTCTCTTATAAATGCCACCTTGTGTCCAATCTTGTTTTTCTCGTCCATTTGGTTTCTCCTTTTACCTTTATACTAAAAAAGCCGGGATGTAAGACCCCGGCTTCTGCTTTCGCTTTATTCCAAAGTATTACACGGTTCTACGCGTTCAGCGGTAGGTCGTATCCTGCCTTAATGACCTTAAGGTTGACCTCGTTGAACTTCTTGTTCCGGGCAGAAATGGCCTGGTCCAAGGCAAATTCAAAAGAGTCCACGCTGCAAAGCCATGGCACGATCTTGACCAGAGCGCCCAGTGCAACCATGTTGCCGGCCCGCTCGCTGCCGTTCTCTGCTGCAATCCGATTGCAGTCAATGCCATACACTTTAATATCGGTGCGCTTAGGCTTGTTCTCAATTAAAGAGGTGTTGTAAATAAGGATTCCCCCCTCTTTCATCCGGGGCTCGAACTTGTCCAGAGATGGCTTGTTGAGAACGATACAGATGTCTGGATGCTCTACAACCGGGGATGCAATCTCTTCGTCTGCCACTACTACGCTGCAGTTTGCTGTACCGCCCCGCATCTCGGCACCGTAGGATGGAATGTGGGAAACACACTTATCCTCTTTCATGGCTGCAATGCACAGGATTTTTCCGGCGAGGATGACGCCCTGTCCGCCGAATCCGGCAAAAATAAGCTCTTTTGTCATTTCTTCTCACCTCCGTCTCTGAAGCACTTTACAGGATAGTACGGCTCCATAACATTCTTCACCCATTCGGCAGCCTTTACAGGATCTACGCCCCAGTTTGTAGGACACATGGAAAGAATCTCTACAAAGGAGTAGCCCTTGCCGTCGATCTGGTTCTGGATAGCCTTCTTGATGGCCTTCTTGGTCTGGTTGATGTGCTTCACATCATATACAGCACAGCGCTCAATATAGTAAGGTGCTTCAAGGGTGTTGAGAAGCTCGCATGCTCTGATTGGCCAGCCCACATCCTGTGGATTTCTTCCGTAAGGAGTGGTCTTGGTGACCTGGCCCTCCATTGTGGTAGGAGCCATCTGGCCGCCTGTCATGCCGTAGATAGCGTTATTGATGAAGATTACGGTGATATGCTCGCCTCTGTTTGCCGCATGTACAGTCTCGGCTGTTCCGATAGCCAGAAGGTCGCCGTCACCCTGGTAGCAGATAACAACTTTATCCTTCTGAACTCTCTTGAGTCCGGTGGATACAGCAGGTGCTCTTCCGTGGGCAGCCTCAAGGCCGTCGGCCTTAAGATAGTTGTATGCAAGAACCGAGCATCCTACAGGAGCGATAACAAGAGTCTTCTCCTGGATTCCCAGCTCGTCCATGATCTGAGCGATCAGCTTATGTACAATTCCATGACCGCAGCCCGCACAGTAGTGGGTGGTCACATTCTTCATGGATTTTGGAAATGAATAAATTTTTTCTTCAGACATAGCTCTTAACCCTCTGAACAATCTTTTCAACCTCAGGCAGCATTCCGCCAGGACGACCCAGGAAGTCTACATCGCAGTACTTTCCGGCATTGATCTGGACATCCTGAACCATCTGTCCCATGCTCATCTCTACAGTGAGGATATGCTTAACCTTCTTTGCAGCCTCTGCAATCTCCTTCTTCGGGAACGGCCACAGGGTAACAGGGCGGAACAGACCCACCTTGATTCCTTCTGCTCTGAGCATTCTGATAGCCTTCTTGCAGATTCTTGATGCTGTACCGTAGGCAACGATCATGTAGTCGGCATCTTCCATATTCTGGGTGTCGTAGATAACCTCGTTCTCCTCGATCTTCTTGTAGTTCTCGTAGAGGTCATATACATGCTGCTCCAGATAGTTGTCCGGGTTCAGGCGCAGCGATGCGATGATATGTGTATCCCGGTCTTTTGCACCTGTGAGTGCCCAGTCCTTCGGAGGAAGTTTCTCGACAGCCTTCGGAAGAACCAGAGGCTCTGACATCTGTCCCAGGTATCCGTCGCCCAGGATCATGCATACAATTCTATATTTGTCGGCCAGCTCGAAAGCCTTTACAGTGTAGTCGGCAAGCTCCTGCACATTGCCCGGTGCAATGACCAGAACGTGGTAGTCGCCGTTTCCGCCGCCGCGGGTTGCCTGGAAATAGTCTCCCTGGGCTCCTGCGATGTTTCCGAGGCCAGGGCCTCCTCTCATCATGTTTACGATTACAGCCGGAAGCTGTGCACCTGACATATAGGAAATTCCTTCCTGCTTAAGGGAGATTCCGGGGGATGATGAAGATGTCATTACCCGTGCTCCGCCGGCAGATGCACCCATAACCATGCTTACTGCAGCCAGCTCGCTCTCGGCCTGGAGGAAGGTTCCTCCCACCTGAGGCAGGCGCTTGGCCATGTATGCAGGTATCTCATTCTGAGGGGTAATAGGATATGCGAAGTAGAAGCGGCATCCTGCCAGGATTGCGGCCTCTCCTATTGCCTCGTTACCTTTCATTAAAATCTTTTCACTCATATCAGAACACTCTTTTAATATTTAATAATCTCGATAGCGATATCAGGACACATAGTGGCACAGAATGTACATGCTATACACTGTGATTCGTCTTTGCATACCGGATAATGAACACCCTGCTTGTTGGTCTCTTTGGACATTTCCAGGATCTTCTTGGGGCATGCACCTATACACAATCCGCAGCCTTTACAGCGCTGAATGGATATTACAGGTTTTCCAGTCAAAATTTTGCCTCCTCAAAAACTGTTCTTAAGATTTTATCCTTAAATAAATTTTTATACAATAAGATTTGAAATGTTATATTATGTTATAATTAGGGTATGAAAACTGTGATTGACCATCCGATAGAAGAGAAATATCTGGCAGATGATATGAAGGATAAGCTGGGGGAGATAGCCTGCTCCAAGCCTGAATACTACATAAATGGTGATTTATGGCTGCTCCGGGAGAGTGACCTCAGGTTGCCGACCAGAGTTGTTCAAAATGTGAACAAAGGAAGCTTCGGCCATGTTTCTGTGGTGATGGGAGAGAAGCCGGGAGCCGGTATAATCGCTGCCGCCGCCGCATTTGCCTTCGGGGCAGGGCTGGTTACCCTGGTGTGCAAAGGACGGCCTGTGTGCTGCCCCTATGAGCTTATGGACAGTCCTGCCCCGCCCGCCGCGACTAACGCCCTCGCCCTTGGGATGGGGCTTGGGGTGCCGACATCTGGTATTCCCGCCCCGGATTCACCGGCAGCTGATGTTCTGGCTTGGTTGGAGGAGCACCCCGATGTGGCCTGCGTCTTTGATGCTGACATTTTGAAATATAAAGAAATAGAAGGCTTGATCCGTGGGCGGGAGAAGGTGGTGCTGACGCCCCATCCCAAGGAGTTTGCCACCCTGCTCTTCCTCTGCGACCTGGGGGAGTACTCTGTGCCCTATATTGCCGAACACCGCTTTGAACTGGTTCGCCGGTTCTGCGCCTCCTTCCCCCAGGCGGTGCTTATCCTCAAGGGGGCAAACTCACTCATCGCCCAGGGCGTGAAGGTGTCGGTGAACACCTTGGGCAGTTCCTGCCTGGCCAAGGGAGGCAGCGGCGACGTGCTTGCCGGCCTTGCGGCTGCGCTTCTGGCCCAGGGGTACGGAGCCTACGCCGCCGCCGTCAGCGCTTCCTTGGCCCACGCCCTGGCCTCGAGGCGGGTAAAATGCAGCTACGGCATGACACCTTTTGAGCTGATTGAGAAAGTTAAAGAACTTGAATATTCGCCAGACTGAAAGGCGGCTAGCCCGTTACACCCTGATAGGTTCTTTGCACTTGGGGCAGCGGTAGCGTCCGGGAGCCGGAGCCTTCACCTTGCGCCCGCAGTTAGGGCATTCGAAAACTTTGGGGAACTCGGAAGCGGCAGGTTTTGCAGGTGGGATATTGATATCCAGTGTCTGGCTGAAAAGTTCCAGATAGCCCAGCTCCTCAAGAAGCTCTTTAGGCTGTCCCTGGATCTTAAGCAGAGCCAGATTGCTCCCCTCCACCTTCAAGAGTGAATCGAAGCAGATGAAGACACCGGCCCCCATATCATCTATGGAAGAGAGCTTCTCGCAGTCCAGCATTATGTGGTCGTAGCCGGTGGTCACCAGGCTCTTGAGCCGGTCCAGCACAGCCTCGCCGTTGAAGGTGTTGATCTCGCCGGTCAGAGAGACCAGAAGGTATTCATCCTCCTCGCCTTTGCTGTGAATCTCTATCTGAATTCCAGAAATTTCTTCTGCCATATATATAGCATATTTGCTAAAATCGGTTTTGTCAAATATAATAGAAGCATGAGGGGCTTTCTTCCGATCAGCCAGGAGGATATGAGAAAACGGGGCTGGGACAGTGTGGATTTCATCATTATCACAGGGGATGCCTATGTGGATCACCCCTCCTTCTGCACCGCCATTGTCTCCCGCATTCTGGAGGCCGAGGGCTGGAAGGTGGGCATCATATCCCAGCCCGACTGGAAGAATCCCGATTCTGTCAAAGTGCTGGGAAAACCTAATATCGCATTCCTGATCAACGCCGGAAACATGGACTCCATGGTGGCCAACTTCTCATCCAAGACCAAGAGGCGGAGCCGTGACCAGTTCACCCCAGGAGGAGCGGCTGGCAAGAGGCCGGACAGGGCTGTCATAGTCTACACATCGCTGGCAAAGGCCGCATACAAGAGGATTCCTGTGGTCATCGGAGGCATCGAGGCATCGCTACGCCGCCTGGCGCACTACGACTACTGGAGCGACTCTCTCCGGCGCTCTATACTGCTGGATTCCAAGGCCGACCTTCTGATATACGGCATGGGGGAGCGCCCTCTCTGGGACATCTCCAGTGCCCTTAAAAAGGGCGTGAGCATAAAGGAGATGAGGGATATCCGGGGCACTGTGGTCAAAAGCTCCCAGCTTCCGGAGGGAGATTTCATCACCCTGCCATCCTACGAGGAGATACAGGCCGACAAGAAGAAGTTTGCCGAAAGCTTTGCCGTACAATACAAGAATACAGACCCGTTCTCCGGCCGCATGATGGTAGAGAAAACCGGCACCCAATATGTGATCCAGAACCCACCGGCCCACATTCTTACTATGGAAGAGATGGACAAGGTCTACGCCCTGCCCTACATGGGGGCCTACCACCCGGTCTACGAGGCACAGGGCGGTGTACCGGCCATCAAGGAGGTGGAGTTCAGCCTCATCAGTGCCCGGGGCTGCTTCGGAAGCTGCAACTTCTGCGCCCTCACCTTCCACCAGGGGCGGATTATCCAGGCAAGGAGCCATCAGTCCATCATAGATGAGGCTGTGCGGCTCACCAAGAAGCCCGGTTTCAAGGGATACATAAATGATGTAGGAGGTCCAACCGCCAACTTCCGCCAGCCTGCCTGCAAGAAGCAGCTGACCTCCGGAGCCTGTCCTGACCGGCGTTGCCTTTTCCCCAAGCCATGTCCTAACCTGGAGGTCTCCCATGCCGACTATCTTTCACTTCTACGAAAACTTCGTGCTCTGCCCGGGGTCAAAAAAGTGTTCATCAAGTCGGGCATCAGGTTCGACTACCTGGTGGCAGACCCGGATTCCACCTTCTTCCAGGAGCTGTGCCAGCACCACATAAGCGGCCAGCTCAAGATTGCGCCGGAGCACATCTGTGCCCGTGTGCTTGATCTGATGGGAAAGCCCCGCCCCGAGGTCTACAAGAAGTTCGAAACCATGTTCAAAGAGGAGAACCAGCGTATCGGCAAGAAGCAGTACCTTATACCCTACCTCATCTCCTCGCACCCGGGCAGCGACCTAAAGGCCGCCATTGAGCTGGCCGAGTTCCTCCATCAGGAGGGCTTTATCCCTGACCAGGTGCAGGACTTCTACCCAACTCCGGGCACAGTCTCCACCTGCATGTACTACACCGGCTACAACCCCCTGACCATGGAGAAAGTCTATGTCCCCAAGACCGAGGAAGAGAAGAATATGCAGCGGGCACTGCTCCACTTCCACAAGCCCGAGAACCGGGAGAAGGTGCGCAAAGCCCTCCTGATGGCAGGCCGGAAAGACCTTATCGGCCCCGGTCCCAAGGCTTTGATACGGTGAGGCTGAACATGTACCGATATACCTACCATACACCTGACGGTTTCGACGATATGATAATGAGCTCAGACGGCAACGTGCTCACCGGTCTCTGGTTCCAGGGTTCGCCTGACCAGAAAAAGCACAATGAACTCTATACAGTAGAAGAACTGCCCATCTTCAAAGAGACCTGCCGCTGGCTTGATATCTACTTCTCGGGCATACAGCCCGATTTTACCCCCATTTACTGGCGCTACGACCTTACTCCGTTCCGCAGGGAAGTCTCAGACATCATGCTCACAATCCCCTTCGGCAAGACCATGACCTATGGCGACATCGCCGCCCAGATCGCCCCAAAGCATGGCATACTCAAGATGTCAGCCCAGGCTGTGGGCGGTGCAGTAGGCTGGAACCCGATCTGCATCATCATTCCATGCCACCGTGTGATAGGGGCAGGAGACAAACTCACCGGCTACGGCGGCGGCATCAAAAACAAGATTGCTCTGCTGGCACTGGAAGGGCACGATATGAGCGAGGCAAAAATATGACAGTTCAAGAAACACTAGATATTTTGTACCAGCTGTGCAAAGAGGATGCGGTGCTGCGGCGCAAACTGCTGGCCACAAGAAAAAGTAAGAACCCGGCGGCAGAGTTCTGCAGGATAAGCACTGAATACGGCTACCCAATCTCGGCCATGGATCTGGTTATGGCCGGGGAAGAAGCTTATGCCGAGATGGCCCGCAGCACCAACGGAGGAGGCGAGAACCATCCCCGCATCCAGAACGCCGACGACCTGTACGAGCTTTTTTTAGGATCGATAGAAAACTTGTAAAACTGTTTTATTTAATCAAAAGATCTATTCCAGACATACCATCCAGTAATATAACTATATTCAAACGAAACAGTATAATTAATAATCCCATTCTTTAATTTTCTTTTTTCCATCTCTTCTGAAGTATAGTTACCCAAAATCCGGACTTTTCCTTTTGCATACTGATCAATTTTAATAAATTCAATAACATGAGCTGATGATTTTGTTAAGTCCAATCCTTCATTTTCTGCTTCTGTTGATAAAATACCCTTTTCAATCATATGAGCCTTTTCAGGCTCAATTATTTTGTATTCTTTAAAAGGTGAATCTGAATTATCTTTAAGCATGCCACATGAACACATCATTAAAACAACAAAAATTATAAATAATTTCTTCATTATATTACTCCATTCAGCAATTCATATTATTTATACAATAATTTATTTAATCACTCAACTCATTAATCATATCCGCATAAATCATTGTTGAGTTTGTGTCCATATTAAATATCAACCTATAAAGCATATCGGGAGTAAGCCTTTCCTTGTTATCCCAAATGTTCGTATCATTCCAAAAACTCATAACTTTGGGACAATATTTAACAGTTATCTCAGCCTGTTTCTTTGTCAGTCCGGTAAGAAGAATTGCTTTCTGAACCGAGACATCTGAATAATCCTGGCCACTCTGTGCCAAATCAAATTTGGCAGCCAGAGCCCGCCCCAACATATTCTGGCACTTCCCTATATCATAAGGGGGATAAATACCATTGGGGTTGTATCCTTGTGCAAAGATACCGACTGAAACAAACAAAAATGATAGAACTAAAACAAATGAAAAACCTTTCTTCATATTACCTTCTCCTTATCACTCTTTTGAAATTGATGCCTTGGGGAAATGTGCCTTCAGATATGAATCCTGCCAAACATACTTAGCCTGTCCCAGACACCAAGCTTTGGATACCAGCCAGACAGCCGAATCCTGCAAAGTGGCGAACAGTTCTTTAGCGACATCGTAAGAAAGCCCGAACTTCACGACACACTCCATGAACTCATCCATCTGTTTCTTTAATCCATCATATTTTCTGCGGGCCGCATTGCGAAGGAACAAGCCTGCTTTCTCGATGTCCCACCCTGCAACCAGTTGAACAATCTGAATAAATTGTTCCTTAAACAGGAGTTTCCCATAGGTCTCTCCCAGGATTTCATCAGATCCATCAAACAGCGGTTTATAGCCTTTTTTCTGCCTGTTAATAATGTCTACAATAAGCTCCGCAGCAAGGTCATCATCATAAATATTAAGAATAGCCTCCACTACAACTAAATCAGCAAAGGAATTAAGCCTGAAATCTCTAAGCCGCCTTTTCACCTTGTCGCTGAACCAATAACCTCTATAAATCTTTGCCCTATTCTTTTTGACATAGCTCATAGTTTTCCGGTCTGTGAATGTTATTGTGTGGAAAGTCCTATGAGCAACTGAAGAGTATTTTCCCCAGCAATCTTCTGTCAGGATATTAAAGCAGGGGACATCTGCATATCCGTCGTTCCAGCCGGCCAGTCCTCTTGGGCTCTTATAGACCGGAATGTAGTTACAGACAGGCTTCTTTGCAATTATTAAATTACGGCCAAGACGATATTCGGAAACTTCCTCTTCCCATTCCCATTCCCATTCCTCTTTATCTATGTTATAAGCGACACAATCAGTTCCATAAACGTTCCGCAGATGCTGGATGATATTTTTCGATACAAAGAGATTTATTTTTTGATATATTTCTCTACCGGGGTCTAAGAAAAACTCAAAGTAAAGATTGTGCTCCAGAGGATCAACATCAGTGATTCTGAGCACATAACATATCATGGAACTGTTGGATTCATCGCAAGATGTGGAATACAGGATTCCTCTTTTCCGGCACATGGCTGTAATTTCCCAAATGAAGAGGAAGTATTTCTCCAGATGATTTGAAAGGATTGCATTCAGTTCCTGCTTAACCCGCAGCTGCACCGCGGGAGCCGGTTCGCCATACCGGTATCTGATTCCCTTGTCTACAAGAGCGGTAAGATATTCCGCCGCACTGCTAATACCAGTCGGGAACGGAACATCAGGAAGATTATCAATCTGTCGTTTATAAAGGTTCCCTTTTGTGAAATAATCTCTAGGGAAAATATATGGAATCTGTTTGCTATTCTTATTGCAGTCCACCAAGGTTGTAAAGACAAAATGAGAGGCTTCCTCCTCGTTAAACGAGCGCTCTGAATCGGCAGAATGACGGCATAGAATTCTATACCCCTCTGAATCCTTGCAGAGAAGCACCACCTCTCGTCCGCCTATGGTAACCTTCTGACCGATTATAGGCTTGATATTTTCTTCAAGACATTTAGCATAGAACTTCAATGCATAATCCAATTCGTCATACACAAAAATGATGGTTTTCTTACCATCTTCTTTTTCTCTTCTAACCAGTTCATTTACATCTAAAAACAACTGCAGGTTCTCCTATAAAACTTTTTCCACCAATTTAGGCAAGCGACAAGATAGCAAACCAGCTAAAAATTGTAAAGATTCTATAACTTTGGTCGAAAGTTTTTTACTAATTCATTTATTTATAATGGTTTATATGATTTATCAAAAATGGCATTTTTGCGATTTTTGCAAATTGAAAAATCAAATGCTTTATTTATCGTAGCAAACATGGGTAAACAGTCGGTGGAACGCTGATGAACATGGGAAATAGAAATTTGTTTATAATAAAAAAGAAAACCAGGATATTGGTGTGGTATAATAAATAAAAAAAGTGTGGGAAAATATGAGAAATAATAATAAACCTATCAATCGAATAATATCTGATTCTTTTCTTGCTAATCTCAAAACAGGAAAATTCAAATCATTTGTAGATTTAGTAAAAAATAATGATGAATTATGTCTTTGCTTTCGTGGCATTGAAAGTGCAGTAGAGATTTATAGAAATAATCATCAAGTTTTCAAACTGAAAGAAGATGGGAAAATAGAAATAAGTTTTATTCATGCTAGGTATTCAGAAAAATGGGAGAATTATAAAAATCAATTAGAGCGCCATGGTTTTTCTAAAATTATAATAAAGTGCAACAAGAAAAAACCTGAAGTTGAAATTAATAATTTATGTTGCTCTTTTGAAAAAATCAATAATATTGAAAAACTTTATACGAATATCATAAAAAATTTTATGGATGATTTTTTTGAACCATTTAAGCTGTTTGAAGATAACTTTTATGTACCAAAAAAAATATCAAATAAGAGAATAGATCAATTTAAGAAGTATTTAAATTGGGAAGAAAATAAATACAACAAACCCCAAAAGACAGAATGTGAAAAAATTAGACAGCAGCAATTGTTTAAAATTATGAAAGAAAAAGAAACCGGTTATTTTGTATATGATTTGGAAGCCATTAAACCATTTAAAAATGACGAGGAAAGAAAGAAGGCAAAAAAAGAAAATGGGAAAGAAAACAATCCCGATATGCTGGCTATTAAATTTAAAGATGGCAAACCTATTGCTTGCTCAATCATTGAAATAAAATCTACTGCAAAGGCCATGAAAGGTGAAAAGTCTGGGATTATATCACACATAAAGGCTATGAAAAAATATAATAAGTCTGATATCGATTTCTGGTCTTTTGAAGCTTATAAAATGCTAGATCATTATAGCCAATTAGGGTTATATGGTTTGAGTGATAAAAAATATAATGAAAACGACTTTTTGAATCTGGATAAAGAAATATTACTTATATTTACAGATTCTGCAATCAAAGAATGGAAAACGAACCCAATATACAATGAAATAAGAACTAAAGACATAACACCTGAAGTTTTCGGCAATAAATTAGGTTTTAAGATTTATATAGTAAATTAATGCAAATAATAATCCATCGAGGCAGCCACCAGATTGGTGGCATGGCAACAGAAATTAGAACCACCTCAACACGCATAATCATTGATATGGGCGATGAACTTTCATTGGAAGATGGTTTTAAATCAGCACCACTGGATATCCCAGGTGTAACCGACAACAATGGAACATGCGATGCAATATTACTTACTCACTACCACGGGGATCACTCAAAGCAGCTGAATCTAGCTCGCAGTTCTGTTCCAATGTATGCTGGTAAATTAACTAAAGAGATAATGCTAATTTCTGAAAAGAATCAATTGCAAAGAGATAAGAAATATGATTCGGTTGAAAAGCAACAAGAAACAGAACAGCGTATTGAAAGAATAGAAAAAATACAGACTTTCACTCAAGGTAATACCTTAAAAATTGGTGATATACAAATCACGCCTTATACCGTCGATCACTCTGCTATCGATGCTTATATGTTCTTGATTGAGGCAGATGGGAAAAGAATTCTATATACTGGGGATTTTAGACTACATGGATTTAGAGGGAAAGTGTTACCAAAAATACTGAGAAAATATATCCACCATTGTGATGTTCTGATGACAGAAGGAACCACCTTAAACCGTTATGAAAATGAACCACTTGAAGAAAGAGAGTTACAAGATATATTAAAGCAAAAATACATACCAAATTATAAATATATATTCATTCTGGCCTCCACCACAAATATGGACCGTATTTTTTCAGCCGCTAATGCAACCCCTCGGGGGAAGTACTTCATTTGCGATGAATATCAAAGCAGTTTAATTAATGAAGTGCAAATATATTGTTCAAAATACTCAAGTTTCTATAAGCATATCAAAATGACAAAATTTGGTACTAATTTATTGAAAAGATTTAGAAAACGTGGTTTTGTAATGATGATTAGACAGAATGAACAATTTGAAGAAATTATCAAACTGTTCGACCCGAAACAAAGTATCATCCTCTACTCCATGTGGGATGGTTATCTAACAAAAAAAGATAGTAAAACACCTGATTTCCTAAATCTAGTTGATAATTGGAGGCAATGGCACACAAGCGGTCATGCTTCAAAAAAAGATATCAAGAAAGTTATAGAACTAGCTAATCCTTCTGTGGTTATCCCTATGCACACAGATGTCCCAGAAAAGCTGAAAGAAATTCTTCCCGATAAAAAAGTTATCGTTCTTCAAGACAAAGAAATCTATACGGTATAGCCTCCTCAAAAACTTTTTCAAACTTTTTTCTCAAAAGTCAAATCAAAATGAACTTTTTCTGAGTATATACAGGCAGGAGATTTACTATGAGTACTTTTATTTTAAGCGAAAAGGATAAAGAGGTTGAAATTATGCTGCACCGGGTTATGGAATGGGCTTCCAATACCTTGGATATAAAATGGGCAGAAGGGAAAAGCCTTCTTGAATGCGAAGAAAGATTTGGTAATATTCTTGAAGCTATTGCCTTCCTGCCCGTGTGTTATCTTCCTTTCTTTGATGGTGCTGCAGTTGATAACCGCATTTATAGCAGCAAAGGTTATTTTATTGATCACATTGCAAATCATGGACACAAAGATATTGGTGTTAACGAGTATGCAGATTTGCAGAAAGTTTTTTCTTATCCAGATGAGGTGATTAAGGATACAAGAAAGAAACCTAATGGTAAAAACAGAGATTCTCTTTTATTTGTAAAAAGGTTTGAAAAGAACAGACTAGCTGCAATAGAACTGTCTGATATTGATGGACAGATCATTCTGCATAAATCCTTGTATAAAACAAAAGACCGGGTATATCCCGGTCTTCCGCGTATAAAAATTATCTGAGGGCGGCCGTTCCTCAATCAGTCATGCTGATTAATCAGCACCCGGCGGTAGCCTTTCCGCTCGTGATACTTTATTATAATCAGATTCGGCCGCACCTGTCAACAAAAAACAAGCTTACTCAGTAGGCCGCTTCTTGAAGCTTTTGCTCTCCAGTATTGCCTGCCCTTCGCCCACCTGCTGCTCCATAAGAGCCCGCACTTTGAGCGGCAGCCCGAACAGAGTAATGAAGCCCTGGGCATCCTTATGGTTGTAAAGCTCACCGGTTGTGAATGAAGCGATGCTCTCGTTATACAGGCTGTACTTTGACCATGAGCCGGCGCCGCGGATAGAGCCCTTATACAGCTTAAGCTTCACCCATCCGGTGCAGGTCTTCTGTGTCACGTCGATAAAGGACTTGCATGCATCCATCAGCGGAGTGAACCACTTGCCGTCGTAGATAAGCTCGCTCATCCTGAGTGATATCTGCTGCTTGAAATGATAGGTGTCCCGGTCCAGACACAGATGATCCATCATCTCGTGAGCCGCATAAAGAATCGATCCACCGGGGGTCTCGTACACACCGCGGCTCTTCATGCCGACGCACCGGTTCTCGCAGATATCCACAAGACCCACGCCGTTCCGTCCGCCGATCTTGTTAAGCTCAAGCATGATCTCGAGTCCGTTCATCTTCTTGTCGTTCACGCTTACAGGAATACCTTTCTCGAACTCAATCTTTACATACTCACCGGCCTCGGGAGCATCCTCGGGGCATACTGTGTTCTGAAGCATGTGCTTGTAGTTAGGCTCGTTCTGGGTCTTCTCAAGCTCAAGACCCTCGTGGGAAAGATGCCAGATATTCTCGTCGCGGCTGTAGGACTGATCCTTCTTCATCGGAACCTCAAGACCCCGGTCCTCCAGGAACTTGATTTCGGCGTCACGGCTGTCCATGTTCCACTTGTCATCCCTCCATGCAGCGATAACCTTAAGGTCTGGAGCAAATGCCTTGATTGCCAGCTCAAACCGGATCTGGTCGTTTCCTTTTCCTGTAGCACCGTGACAGATAGCTACTGCTCCCTCCTGGCGGGCATACTCAACCAGAATCTTTCCGATGAGAGGCCGTGCAGTGGAGGTACCCAGCAGGTACTGATCCTCGTATTTACAGTTGGCCTTGAGTGCCGGCCATACATACTCTTCGATATATTCCTGGCGTGCATCAACAACATAGCATGCGGAAGCTCCTGTCTTGAGAGCCCGTGCCTTGATTGCAGCCCAGTCGTCCCCCTGTCCAACATCCACGCAGACAGCGATGACATCGTAATCGTAATTTTCCTTAAGCCATGGGATGATAACTGTTGTATCAAGTCCACCAGAATATGCAA
>JAEEGL015992251.1_pt1 | contig 14768 bp, 13 predicted proteins | sample 9134231 | NCBI WGS metagenome assembly JAEEGL01 (sample SAMN16246548, study PRJNA631951) | gut metagenome | biome: gut microbiome; feature: rumen; material: fiber-attached | host: Bos | place: Iran: Karaj | collected 2018-10 | reverse complement strand
TTAACGCTTTACCCCCTCTTACCCCCCTTCAAAGCCCGTGTAGCTCCACTCTACCTCCAGCGTAGCTCCAGCCCAGCTCCAGCCCTAGGAGTGGAGCAAGAGTGGATCAAGGCTGGTTCAAGGGTGGAAGTAAGCGCTTGTCAGGCGCTACGACGTATAGCTTTTTTAACATCCGGAAGGCTTAATAAGCCCCTAGCTCCCGAGCTGCTCCCATTTACCTCCCATTTAGCTCCCATTCTAAGGGTGGGATGTAAATGGGAGGTAAATGGGAGCAGCTCGGGAGGTAAGCGCTTGTTGGGCGCTTGCGGGAGGGGGGTGAAGTGTTAATTTCTGTTGCGTCGGGTATGGAGTGGCCAGAGGCACTGGTTGAAGAGCCGGTAGTCGTCGAGCTGGATGGGTTCTGGTCGGGGTGTCACGCGGGCGTCGGGGGTGCCGATGACGGTGAAGTTGTAGCGTGCCTGGTTGCCCTGGTAGTCGCGCAGGATGTAGGTGATGTGGTAGGGCCTGGCTTCGGCGAAGTTGACGATGCCACGGTGCAGGTCGGTATGCAGTATGGGCAGGCGCATGCCCTGCTCGCGATATGACTTGAGGTACCAGATGCGCGTGCGGCGCCAGTGGTCGTAGTCGCCCCAGAGGTTGACCTCCGGCTGGCAGCTGACGGGTATGCTGTCGACGTCGGCGCGGAATACTTCACGCCCGTCCACGAGTAGCTGTGTGTGGCGGACACCGTAGTGGTTGTACGTCGCCTCGCTGTAGTCGTCGGCCCAGAGGGCGAAGCCTACCCTTCCCCAGGCGGTGAAGGTGCGGGTGAGTGTCCACTCGGTATGCTGGCGCTTGGTGTCGGGCTGTCCGAAGCCGAAGGTTTGCTTGCTGCTGCCGCCGTTGAAGAGTCCTTTGCCTCGCTGGGGCACTGCCATGAAGGAGTGTGCCTGGGGCGCCACGGTGTCGGCTATGTAGGGTGCCATGCGTATCATGGGGTCGCGCAGGGCCCACGTTTGTGTGTCGTGCAGTTCCAGGTGGAGGTGCGGTCCCGTGGAGTGCCCTGTGTTGCCGCTGAGGGCGATGAGGTCGCCGGCCTTCACGGGGAGCTGCCCGGGCGGGAAGTGATAGTCCAGCGTGTCGCGCCAGCTCTTGCGCTCTATGAGCTGCTCGTAGCGCTCATCGAAGCACTTCAGGTGGCAGTAGATGCTGGTGAGTCCGTCGGGGTGTGTGACGTAGACGGCATTGCCGAAGCCGTACATGCCCACGGTGAGACGGCTGACGTAGCCGTCGGCAATGGCGTGGATGCGCTTGCCTTCCTGGTTGTCGGTCTTGACGTCGATGCCGCCGTGGAAGTGCCAGGGCCGGGGCTCGCCGAAGTTGCCGGCGAGCACGATGTCGTACTCCACGGGGCTCTGGTAGTCGGCCACGCCCGAGCCAGGCTGCGGCTCGTCGCTGCCACAGCCTGCCAGGGTGATGAGTGCCGAGAGGGTGAGCCATGCGCCGGAGATGGTCCGGCTGACGGCACGGCGCGGTCTCAGCATGCCTTGAAGCTCATGTCGAGACCCTTTACCGAGTGGGTCAGTGCACCCACGCTGATAAAGTCGACTCCTTGTTCCGCGTATTCGCGTATGGTGTCATAGGTGATGCCCCCTGACGACTCCGTCTCGTAGCGCCCGCCGATGATGTCGACGGCCTTCTTGGTGTCGGCGACGGAGAAGTTGTCGAGCATGATGCGGTTGACGCCGCCATGGTCGAGCACCTGCTGCAGCTCGTCGAAGGAGCGGACCTCGATCTCAATCTTCAGGTCGAGACCCTTTTCCTCGAGGTACTTGTGGCAGCGGTCGATGGCGTTGACGATGCCGCCTGCGAAGTCAACGTGGTTGTCTTTCAGCAGAATCATGTCGAAGAGGCCGATGCGGTGGTTGCAGCCGCCGCCAATCTTGACCGCCTGTTTCTCGAGCATGCGCATGCCGGGCGTCGTCTTGCGGGTGTCAAGCACGCGGGTGCCGGTGCCGGCCAGACGCTGTACGTAGCGGTCGGTCATGGTGGCTATGCCGCTCATGCGCTGCATGATGTTCAGCATCAGGCGCTCCGTCTGAAGCAGGGAGCGCACGCGTCCGGTGACAACCATGGCGATGTCGCCCTTTTTCACGCGGGAGCCGTCGCCCATGATGACCTCGACCTGCATCTGCGGGTCGAAACGGTGGAACACTTCCTTGGCGATTTCCACGCCTGCCAGGATGCCGTCTTCCTTGATCAGCAGGTGGCTCTTGCCCATGGCATCCTCAGGGATGCAACACAGGGTGGTGTGGTCGCCGTCGCCGATATCCTCGGCGAAAGACAGGTCGATGAGTCTGTCTACTAGTTCGTCAACGCTAAGCATAGTGTGTACTGGGGGTTAATAGTGGGTTAGAGATAAATGCCGAAGCCGATGCGCAGGCCGTAGCAGGAGTAGTCGAACTTCTTCGTCGAGAAGTCCATGTAGAGTTCCGGCTCGATGGTTACCGTCTTGCTGACAAAGAACGCGTAGCCCAGCTGAACGCCGGGGAGCAGGTCGTTGTAGCCCTCTGAGTGCTTGTACTTCAGGCCGGCGCCGAGATAGAGACCGTTCTGGACAATGTAGTAGCGGCCCATGGCACCGAGGCTGTACTGGTCGGGGGTGTCCTCAATGTGGTTGTAGCCCACTTCTCCGAGCAGCATCAGGTTGTCGGCCATCAGGTATCCGGCGCGGGCCTCTACGCTGAAGTGGAATTGTTTGGCCTGACTGCTGAGCTCGAGACTCGACAGCGAGGCGGCAACGTACTTCTTACCTTTCTCAAACTGTGCGCTGGCCGTCAGTGTCATGGCCAGGGCGAAAAACAGTAATAAAGTCTTTTTCATTGTGTTTATTATTATACTTGTTGGTTTGTCGAACATTCAACGGTCTGTCCCTGTCCGGGAATTTGTCGGCAAAGGTACAAAAAAGTTAGGAGAATTGAAACGTAAGTAAGCAGAAATTTGTATCTTTGCAGGCAAAATGAGACGAATAGCTATCTTTTCCCTGCTCCTGCTGACGCTTTGGGCAAGGGCACAGCCAAAGTATGAGGTCAGGGCAGTTTGGCTGACCACCATCGGAGGCATAGACTGGCCTGCAAGCTATGCACGCGACGGCATGGGCGTCGAGGCCCAGAAGGCACAGCTGTGCCACATGCTCGACAGACTGAAGGCAGTCCATATCAACACCGTATTAATACAGACGCGCGTACGTGCGACGACCATCTATCCCTCGGACCTGGAGCCGTGGGACGCATGCCTGTCGGGCAAGGCGGGTGTGTCGCCGGGCTACGACGCCCTGCAGTTCGCCATTGACGAGTGTCACCGAAGAGGCATGGAGCTGCACGCCTGGGTGGTCACCATCCCTGTGGGCAAGTGGGACACCTACGGCTGCCGCCAGTTGCGGCGCCGCTACCCGTCGCTCATCAAGAAGATTGGCGACGAGGGCTACATGAACCCCGAGTCGACGGTGACGGCCGACTACCTGGCCGACATCTGCGGGGAGCTCACGCGCAAGTACGACGTTGACGGCATACACCTGGATTACATCCGCTACCCTGAGACGTGGCGCGGCGCCAAGAGCCCGGAGAACATCACGAGGATAGTGCGTCGCATCCATTACCGTGTGAAGACATTCAAGCCGTGGGTGAAGCTCAGCTGCTCGCCGATAGGCAAGTACGACGACCTGACGAGATACCGCTCGAACGGGTGGAACGCGCGGCGCCGCGTGGCACAGGACGCCCAGGGGTGGCTGCGCGACGGCCTGATGGACCAGCTCTACCCGATGATGTACTTCCAGGGCAACCATTTCTACCCCTTCGCCCTGGACTGGCAGGAGGAGAGCTACGGGCGCACCGTGGTGTCGGGACTGGGCATATACATGCTGCACCGCCGCGAGGGCAACTGGCCCCTGGACGAGGTGAAGCGCCAGCTCAGCGTCACCAGGCAGATAGGCATGGGCCACTGCTACTTCCGCGCGAAGTTCTTACTGGAAGACGTCAAGGGGGTCTACCAGCTCGCCCGACTCTTCGACAACGCACCTGCACTGGTGCCGCCCCTGACCTGGGAGCACGCGACACCCCCGACGCCCCCGAGCTACCTGAAGGTGGAACACACCCGCGAGGGCGACAGGCTGAGCTGGGGCGGTGCCCGCGACCGTAGCGACGGGCCGTATCTGATGTATAACGTCTATGCCTCGCGCGAGGAGGACGTGAACACGGCTGACGCCGCCAACTTGGTGGCCACGCGTCACCTGTGGCAGCATATCAGCGTTAAGCCTAAGGCAGGCATGCACTACGCGGTATGTGCCGTTGACCGCTACGGCAACGAGAGCGAGCCCGTGCGCGAGGCAGGAGCTCGCCAGGTGCTGACGATGCCGTCGCCGCTGCTGGCCAACGACGGCTTCCACCTGACGCTGCCGGCCAGCGCCGACACACCCTACCTGGCGTTCTGCACGCTGCAGGGTACAATGCTGCGCACGTGCCACTACAGCCGGCAGGTTGACATCGGCATGCTGCCCGAGGGCATCTACGTACTTAAGTCTTTGAACAGGAAGGGCGTGACGCACCGTCTGGGCTATTTCATCATTAAACGACAGGGAAGGAACCATGACTGAAGAGAGACTGAAGGAGATGCAACAGCTCGTCAGGGAGCTGAACGAAGCCTCGGAGGCATATTACAACGGCCTCACTGAGCTGATGACAGACTATGAGTGGGATGCAAGGTTCGACAGGCTGAAGCGGCTCGAGGCGGAGACGGGGACTGCCCTGCCCGACTCGCCGACGCAGCGTGTCAGCGAGGACAACACCGCCGGACAGAAGGAGGAGCATGAGTTTGCCGCCCTCTCGCTGGCCAAGACCAAGAGCATAGGCGAGGTGGCGAAGTGGGCCGAGGGCAGACCGGTATGGATTTCCTGGAAACTCGACGGCCTGACACTCGTGGTTACCTATGACCAAGGGCGGCTTAGCAAGGTCGTTACACGGGGCAACGGCCATATCGGCACGAACATCACACACCTGGCGGGGGCCATCAAGGGCATACCGCAGCAGATAGAGGCCCGGGGACATACGGTCATCCGCGGCGAGGCGGTCATTGCATACGACGACTTTGAGCAGTTCGTGATGGAGAGCGGTGCCGACTATGCCAACCCGCGCAACCTGGCCAGCGGCTCACTCACGCTGAAGGACGTCGAGGAGGTCAGGCAAAGGCACATCCAGTGGATACCTTTCACGCTGGTATTTACGGAGGAGGAACTGGTGTCCTGGGGGGCACGCATGGACTGGCTGGACGGCCAGGGCTTCAGCACGGTGGAAAGACAACGCATAGACCAGCCCGACGAGGACAGCATAGCAGCCTGCATCGACCGCTTCACCGAGGCGGTGACGAGCAAGCGCAACCCGTTCCCCGTGGACGGACTGGTGGTGTGCTACGACGACACCGACTATGCCCGGACGGGCAGCGTGACGGGCCATCATGCTACGCGCGCCGGACTGGCGTTCAAATGGCAGGATGAGTCGGCCGAGACCCGTCTGAAGGAGATAGAGTGGTCGTGCGCGGCAAGCACCATCTCGCCGGTGGCCGTCTTCGAGCCCGTGGAACTCGAAGGGACGACGGTGAAAAGGGCCTCGCTGTGTAACATCAGCGAGTGCGAACGCCTGGGCATAGGCGGTGCGGGCTCGCGGCTCGCCGTCATCAAGGCCAACAAGATTATCCCGAAGGTGATTGCCGTGCGCGAGGCCGTGGGGGTGTTTGCCATTCCAACGGAGTGTCCTGTCTGTCACGCCGCAGCCCACGTGAGCATCAGCGAGGCCAGCGGCACGAAGACGCTGCACTGCAGCAATGCCGACTGCCCGGCCAAGCAGCTGAGGAAGTTTGCGCGCTTCGTGTCGAAGGAGGGCATGAACATCGACGGCATCTCGGAGCAGACGCTGGCTAAGTTTATCAACCTCGGGTGGGTGACGGAATATGCCGATATCTTCGGCCTGCGCAGCCATATTCGTGAACTGGCGCAGATGGAGGGTTTCGGCGAGAAGTCGGCTGCGAACATCATGCGGAGCATTGACAAGAGCCGCAACGTGGAGGCGCACCGGCTGCTATACGCACTGAACATACCGCTGTGCGGACTGGACGTCTGCAAGCGGCTGCTGGCGGCATACAGCATCGACGAACTGGTGCGCGAGGCACGCCGGCAGCCCGACGACCTCTTCGGCGTACAGGCCGAGGCGGCAACGGTGTTTGCGCACGTCAATGGCATAGGGCCCGAGAAGTCTGCACAGTTCGTGAGCTGGTTCCGCGACGAGAAGAACTACGGCCGTTACAGCCGGCTCACCGCCCTGCTGACGGTGGCGACGCCGGACGTAACGCCCTCGGGGGACAGGTGTCAGGGACTGACCTTTGTCATTACGGGCGACGTGCACCACTACCGCAACCGCAATGAACTGAAGGCTTACATCGAGTCGCAGGGCGGCAAGGTGGCCTCGGCCGTCAGCGGAGCTACGTCGTTCCTGATCAATAACGACGCGGCATCGACATCGGGCAAGAACAAGAAGGCGCAGCAGCTGGGTATTGCCATCATCACTGAGGACGACTTCCTGGCACGCTACGGAGAGGAGAGCTGACGTGGCGCAGGGCAACGTCTTCACGCAATACCGGGACAGCCTGCTGGCACAGTACCGTGAGGCAGGACTGACGGGCGACGACTACGCCGTGGTGGCAGCCATGACACTGGGCGACAAGACGGCGCTGACCAGGGAGGTGCGCGAGACGTTCAACACGACGGGCGGCAGCCATGTACTCGCCCTGAGCGGGCTGCACCTGGGCATCATATACCTGCTGCTGACCATGGTTGTACCGAACCACCGCTGGCGTATGGCGACACAGATAGTGACCATCGTCGCCATCTGGGCCTTCGCCATGCTGACGGGCATGGCACCGAGCATCGTCAGGGCGGCGGTCATGCTCACCATCTACGGCCTGCTGGCACTGGGATACCGCCAAAAGGCGAGCATCAGGGTGCTGTTGTTCACTGCCTTCGTCATGCTCGTCTTCAACCCCAGGCTGCTGTTCAACGTCAGCTTCCAGCTGTCGTTCGCAGCCGTAGGGGGTATCGTGCTCTTCATGCCGCTCATGTACGACGCACTGCCTGTCCGCTGGATGCAGCGGCACGCCGTGCTGCGATGGCTATGGGGCATGGTGACGGTGAGCTGTGCGGCACAGGTGGCGGTGGCGCCGCTCATAGCCTTCTACTTCCACCGGCTCCCGGTGTGGTTCGTCTTGACGAACTTCATCGTCGTGCCTTGCGCGTACATCATCATTATCGGGGCCCTGCTCCTGCTGCTCACGCATGCCACGCTGGTAGCTGACGGGCTCAGCGCCACGGTAAGGATGATGACGGGCGGGCTTGAGAAGATTGCCACGTTGCCGGCGGCCTGCATCGACGACTTATACCCGAGCGGCCTGCAAGTTGCATTAATTTACCTGGCAATCGCTTGTTTTTATATATTTTTTCGTACCTTTGCACGGCGAAACAACATTAGACATACACGATAATGGCAAAGAAACTAAACACAGCCACGCTTTGCGTTCAGGCAGGCTGGCAACCTAAGAACGGCGACCCCAGGGTGTTGCCCATCATTCAGAGCACGACATTTAAGTATGACAACACGGAGGAGATGGCTGACCTCTTCGACTTGAAGAAGGAGGGCTACTTCTACACCAGACTGCAGAACCCCACGAACGACGCCGTGGCCAGCAAGATTGCAGCCCTGGAGGGCGGCGTGGGTGCCGTACTGACATCCTCGGGACAGGCGGCAAACTTCTACGCCTTGTTCAACATCTGCGAGGCGGGCGACCACTTCGTCACCTCGAACGAGATCTACGGTGGCACGTACAACCTCTTTGGCGTGACGCTGAAGAAGCTGGGCATAGAGTGTACCTTCGTCAGCCAGGAAGCCAGCGAGGAGGAGATTGACAAGGCTTTCCGCCCGAATACGAAGGCGCTGTTCGGCGAGACCATCTCGAACCCCGGCTGTCAGATCCTCGACATTGAGAAGTTTGCACGCATAGCCCACAAGCACGGTGTGCCCCTGATAGTCGATAACACCTTCCCTACTCCCATTAACTGCCGCCCGTTCGAGTGGGGAGCAGACATTGTGACACACTCGACCACGAAGTACATGGACGGCCATGCCACGCAGGTCGGAGGGTGCGTCGTGGACAGCGGAAACTTTGACTGGGACGGACATGCCGAGAAGTTCCCCGGACTGACCACGCCCGACGAGTCGTACCACGGGCTGACCTACACGAAGCGCTTCGGCAAGATGGCGTATATCACCAAGCTCGTCGCACAGCTCATGCGCGACCTCGGCAGTATTCCTGCCCCGCAGAACTCCTTCCTTCTGAATCTCGGACTGGAGACACTGCACCTGCGCATGGCGCGACACTGCGAGAACGCACAGCGTGTCGCCGAGTTCCTTGAAAAGGACGACCGCGTGGCATGGGTGCACTACAGCGGCCTGCCAGCCGACAAGAACCACGCACTGGCCGCGAAGTACCTGCCCAACGGGTCCTGTGGCGTCATTGCCTTCGGGCTCAAGGGTACCCGCGAGACCGCTATCCGCTTCATGGATGCCCTGGAGATGATTGCCATCGTCACCCATGTTGCCGATGCACGAACCTGTGTTCTCCATCCCGCTTCGCATACGCACCGCCAGCTTTCCGACGAGCAGCTGCGTGAGGCTGGCGTGGCCCCAGACCTCATCCGTCTCTCAGTAGGCATTGAGGACTGCGCCGACATCCTGGCCGACATCCAGCAGGCCCTTGGAAGAATCTAAACGGCAGACGATTACTTACTGTTTTTCAACACAAAGGTACAGAGACACAGAGCTAACATGAACCTTCTGATGATGATGCTTCGGGCGCCGAGGCCGAGCAGAATCAGCGATATGCCGGCCGTAGCCATGCCGAGATGGATCAGGCGTGGCTACGACGGGCTAACCTTTTTCGGCCATATCATCACCCATACCAGGCAGGAGGCCGACGCCTTTAACCGCGGCACCAGCGAGGGCCACGGCGCGTCGTTCACCATGAAAAACCATGAAATGATTCATCTCTATCAGGCTCGTGCAACGCACGACTCCTGGTTGTGCTTCTATTGGAAGTACTTCATCTTCTGGCTCAAGGCCTGCCGATACCGGAAGCACCTGCGGAATGCAGGCTATCTGCTGAATCCCTTCGAGCTGGAGGCCTACGTACACATGCGCGAGCCAGACTATCTTGCCCGGCACCCTGAGGGCTGCACGGGCTGGAAGACCTACGCCAGCATGCCGTTATCCGACCGTCTTGTCCTTGCCATGAACGCTCTTAACCTTCATACCGAGCTTACCCGGCAGGACAGCGTTCAGCACGACACCCACAAGGGCAGCCAGTGCCAGCCCTGAGAAGTGGATGGGTCCCACGCTCACGTTATCCTCAGCACCATATTTCACGCCGATGGCTATCACGAGGATGGAGGCAGCCACGAAGACGTTTCGGGAAGAATTGAAGTCTACGCTGTCCTCTATCAGGTTGCGAACACCCACGGCTGAGATCATACCGTAGAGTATCAGACTCACGCCGCCGATGGTCGCTGTGGGTATAAGGCCTATCAGGCAGGCGAACTTCGGACAGAACGACAGCAGGATGGCGAAGATGGCTGCCAGACGGATGACGGCAGGGTCGAAGACCTTCGTCAAGTTGAGCACCCCTGTGTTCTCGCCGTATGTCGTGTTGGCGGGAGCGCCGAAGAGCGATGCCAGGGCTGTGGCAAGGCCGTCGCCCATCAGCGTGCGGTGCAGGCCAGGCTCCTTCAGGAAGTCCTTGCCCACGGTTGAGGATATGGCACACATGTCGCCGATGTGCTCCATGATGGTGGCAATGGCGATGGGCAGGATGGCGATGATGGTTGAGACGAGGAATGTCGAGTCCATGTTGTCGAAGACCGCCAGTACGGTCTGCTCCCTGCTGAACGGCAGTCCAACCCAGGCGGCGTCGTTCAGCGGTGCAAAGTCGACCTCGCCCAGCACGACGGCAAGCAGGTAGCTCGCCAGAACACCCAGCAGGATGGGGATGATTCTCAGGATGCCCCTACCCCAGACGCTCGCTATGATGACGGTCATCACGGCGACGATGGCCAGCAGCCAGTTGGTGGTGCAGTTCTGAATGGCACTGCCCGAGAGTACCAGACCGATGGCAATGATCATAGGTCCCGTTACCAATGGCGGGAAGTAGCGCAGAATCTTGTCGAGACCGAAAGACTTGATGAGCCCGGCCATGACGAAGTAGCACAGCCCGGCGAAGAAGACGCCCACGCAGGCGTAGTCGAGGGCGAGCGTCTCTGTCATGCCTTGCTCCACGCCCAAGGCCTTTACTGACATGTAGCCACCCAGGAATGCGAACGACGAACCCAGGAAGGCAGGCACCTGCAGCTTGCTCATAAAGTGGAAAACCAGTGTCCCGAGTCCTGCAAACAGAAGTGTCGACGACACGGAGAGACCTGTCAGTACGGGCACCAGAACGGTGGCTCCGAACATGGCAAACAGATGTTGGACGCCTAGAATGACATACTTGGGCATGCCCAACTGCCTGGCATCAGTGATGCCGTCTTTTGCTGTGATATTCATAGTCTGATTCTTATAGGGACTCTGCTTACTTGGCACGGAAGCGCTCAGCCTGGGAACGAATGAGCTCCTGGTCGTCGAAGTAGTTAATCTGCATGGCGCGACGGACTTCGTCCATGGTCTGGGCAGCGGTCTCGCGGGCACGGTCGGTGCCCTTTCGCAGGATGTTGTAGATTTCAGGGATGTCCTGTTCGAACTCATGACGGCGCTGACGGATGGGGTCGAGCATGGCGTTGAGTATCTGGTTGAGGAACTTCTTGCACTTCATGTCGCCCAGGCCGCCACGGCGGTAGTGGTCCTTGAGTTCGTCGAGGTTCTGGTATTCGGGCCAGAAACGCTGGAAGTCCTCGGGGGTTGAGAAGGCGTCGAGATAGGTGAAGACGGCGTTGCCTTCGACGTGGCCGGGGTCGTTGAGGTTAACGTGCTCGGGGTCGGTATACATGGAGCGTACCTTCTGCCATACGGTGTCGGCATCGTCGGAGAGGTAGATGCAGTTGCCCAGGGACTTCGACATCTTTTCCTTGCCGTCGGTGCCGGGGAGACGACGGGCGGTGGCGTTCTCGGGGAGCATGATGGCAGGCTCGACGAGAACGGGGCCGTAGGTGTTGTTGAAGCGGTTGACGAGTTCGCGCGTGACTTCAAGCATGGGTTCCTGGTCTTCACCAGCAGGTACGGTGGTGGCTTTGAACAGGGTGATGTCGGCAGCCTGCGAGACGGGATAGCAGAAGAATCCCAGAGGTATGCTCTCGCCCTCGAAGCCGCGCATCTTGATTTCGGTCTTGACGGTGGGGTTACGCTGTACGCGCGACACGCTGATGAGGTTCATCAGATAGGTGGTCAGCTCGGCGAGTTCGGTTATCTGGCTCTGTATGAAGAGCACGCACTTCTCGGGGTCTAGTCCTGCCGAGAGGTAGTCGAGGGCGACCTCGATGATGTTCTGACGGATTTTCTCCGGGTTGTCGGCATTGTCGGTCAGGGCTTGAACATCGGCCATGAAGACAAACATTTTCTCGTAGTCGCCAGCGTTCTGCAGTTCTACGCGGCGGCGCAGCGACCCGATGTAGTGTCCCAGGTGCAGCTTGCCCGTGGGACGGTCGCCGGTCAGTATGATCTTTCCCATATTATGTTGTTGATTGTTTTCGTGATTGTTGTTTACGTGATGATTATTTTCGTGATGACTGTTGTTTACCAGTCGTCGTCCTCGTTGCCTACAAGGCCGCCCTTGACGGCTGCCTCAATCTTGTCCATGATGGCATTGGAGTAGGCATGGGTCATGACGAGAGCCTTAGCGCTGGTGCGCTTCTGGGAGTCTTTCGCGACGAAGGGATAGTGCTTGACGATTTCCCACTGCTCGTCAGCCAGACGGCGGTCGGTCTTGTCGGCAGCCATACGCTTGCCGTCGGCATAGACGTCCTTGTTCCTGTTGCGGTCCTTGTCGTCATTGGCAAGGGCTCCGAGCCAGCCGCCATCCTCGACCTTGAGGATGTCGTAGTTCTGTACGGTATAGGTAACGCGTATCTTACCGTCCTTGATGTCGATTTTGATGATGGGTGTGATGTTGACGACATAGCGGTATAGGGTACCGGTATGGTCGGCAATGCCGGCTATCTCGGAAGAGATGATAATGGTGCCGGCCTCTTTGTCGTTCAGGGTGATGGCCTGCTTGTCCTTGAAGGTGGCTGTGACCCAGTAGTTCATGAGGACATATAGCTGTGCCTTGGTCTTGCCAGGAGCCTCGAATACCTGCTGGATGGTGAGGCTGTTGTTCTTGTCGAGGTTGATGCTTTTGGCCAGGTTGGCAGCAGCGTCAAGCCATTTGTCGCCATAGCGTTCCTTGGCATACCGCTCAAGGTCCTCGGCTTTCATCACTTGTGCAGAAGCGCCTACCGTGCCGCAAAACAGGATTACGGTAACGAGCGCCCGCAGGAAATTACGCTTCATTTGTCTATACATTCTTGATTAAACGCCTGCAAAGGTACGAATAAGTGAGAACAATACAAAACAAAAGAAGTAATTTTTTGTTTTTATTGTCGAACGGACAGTACTTTCGACCGTAGGTCAAAGTACGAATAAGTGAGCGAAAAACCAAATTAATTTGTGTTTTTCCGAAGGGAAATACATTTGAGAATCGTTGCAAAAGTTCTCAAATTGCACTTTGTACACTTTTGCAAACGATTTTTCTTGGAGGCAACGGAGAAAATTTGTATCTTTGCACTGCGAAAAAGAAATATTAATTAATTAACAAAAGAATTATAACTATGATTGAGTATTTCCTATCAAACATGTGGCAGGTATGGGCCATCGTTGCCGTGCTGTGCCTGATTCTGGAATTGTCGTCGGGTGATTTCTTCATCATCTGCTTCTCTATCGGTGCCGTGTTCGCCATCATCGGAGCAGTCGTCGGACTGAACGTGTACTGGCAGATTGCGCTGTTTGCGCTGTTCTCGCTGCTGAGCGTCATTTTCATACGGCCTGTGGCGCTGCGCTACCTGCATAAGAACGAGCCTAACAAGCCGAGCAATGCCGATGCACTGCTGGGTCGCACGGGCAAGGTAACTGAGGCTATCACAGTGGGTGGCAACGGCTATGTGCAGATAGACGGCGACCTGTGGAAGGCTGTTAGCAGCAATGACATTCCTGTGGGTACTACCGTCCGCGTCATTGGCCGCGAGAGCACCATTGTCACTGTTGAGACTTTATAGTAGTCTGAAGCCCTAAAGGACAAAGAACAAGGGATTATGAAGTTAAGTAAAGAACAAATATTCTAACTATTAAACAACATTATGGACATTATGACTTATGTACTGATTACCATCGTAGTACTGGTGGTTATCTTTGCCAAGATGGCACTGGTGATTATTCCGCAGTCGGAAACCAAGATTATTGAGCGTCTGGGACGCTATTATGCCACGCTGAAGCCAGGCATCAACATCATTATCCCCTTCATCGACAGAGCCAAGGAGATTGTGGTGCTGACCCGTGGACGATATGCCTACTCGAATTCGATTGACCTGAGGGAACAGGTGTATGACTTCCCTTCTCAGAATGTGATTACCAAGGATAACATCCAGATGGAGATTAACGCCCTGCTCTACTTCCAGATAGTGGACCCGTTCAAGGCTGTGTACGAGATATCGAACCTGCCAAACGCCATTGAGAAGCTGACGCAGACCACGCTGCGTAACATCATTGGCGAGCTGGAGCTGGACGAGACGCTGACCTCGCGTGACACCATCAACACCAAGCTGCGCGCCGTGCTGGACGATGCCACCGACAAGTGGGGTGTGAAGGTAAACCGCGTAGAGCTACAGGACATTGTACCTCCTGCAACGGTGCTGAACGCCATGGAGAAGCAGATGCAGGCTGAGCGTAACAAGCGTGCCCAGATTCTGACCTCAGAGGGTGAGAAGGCCGCTGAGATTCTGGCTTCTGAAGGTGAGAAGACGGCCATTATCAACCGTGCTGACGCCCAGAAGCAGCAGGCCATCCTTCATGCCGAGGGTGAGGCCGAGGCTCGTATCCGCAAGGCTGAAGCTGAAGCCAAGGCCATTGAGCTGATTACTGAGGCTGTAGGCAAGTCGACGAATCCTGCCAACTACCTGCTGGCTCAGAAGTACATTCAGATGATGCAGGAGCTTGCCCAGGGCGACAAGACGAAGACCGTATACCTGCCTTACGAAGCCACGAACCTCATGGGCAGCATCGGCGGCATCAAGGATTTGTTCAAGTCGGAATAAGAAGAGTGCGCTTTGGCCAGAACGATGTGGCCAGAGACTGGAAAAGAGCGGTGGGCAACAGGTGTTGCTCGCCGCTCTTCGTCGTCTGGCACTGAGGAAATTAGTTGTCGGTCTCAGGGGTGATGAGCTTGTATCCCTTGCCGTGGATGTTGATAATCTCAATCTGCGGGTCGTCCTTGAGGTGCTTGCGCAGCTTGGTGATGTAGACGTCCATGGAGCGGGCATTGAAGTAGTTGTCGTCAATCCAGATAGTCTTCAGGGCGAAGTCGCGCTGGAGGATCTCGTTGGCATGGGCACAGAGCAGTCCCAGCAGTTCGTTCTCCTTGGTGGTGAGCTTGGTCTGCTTGTTACCAATGACGAG
>JAEEGL013135272.1_pt1 | contig 14768 bp, 10 predicted proteins | sample 9134231 | NCBI WGS metagenome assembly JAEEGL01 (sample SAMN16246548, study PRJNA631951) | gut metagenome | biome: gut microbiome; feature: rumen; material: fiber-attached | host: Bos | place: Iran: Karaj | collected 2018-10 | reverse complement strand
GAGGGACGCGGGAAAGCTCAACGCGATGGCGCTCGGATACGTAAAGGCGTCGGCGCAGAGCGCGGCGGTCGAACGGATACTTCCGGTTCTGAACGAGACCGAGCTCGCGATTTTCCGTCGCGGGCGGAACGCCCACTCGGCGTCCGTCCCACATTCGGCATCCGCTGTCGATTACCGCCGCGCAACGGGAATGGAGGCGCTTTTCGGATATCTGTACGCGGCCGGGGAAACCGGCCGTCTGAAAGAGCTTTTCGAATTATGCTACCCGGAGGAGGACTGAAATGCCGGAACGGTGCAGATTTGAGATAATTAAGGGCCCGTCTGGCTCGGGAAAAACGGCCGAGCTCGCCGGCCGCGCGATGGATGACCTCGTGCGCGGCGAAAAGGTGATCTTTCTCGTTCCAGATCAGACCTCGGCCTCGGCGGAGTACGCTCTGAGCCGCGAATGCCGCGAAAGGGGCGTTCCGCGCGACAGGCTGGAGATTCTGAGCTTCAGCCGGCTTGCCCACGGGTTCTTCCTGAAATACGGCGGGATCGGAAACGTGCCGCCGCGCGTCGCGAGGCGCCTTTATCTTTGGCGGGCGTTTACCGAGCTAGATCCGATGGCGCTGGAGTGCTACGGCCGCATGTCGGAGCACGCGGACAGGTTTATCCCGGCGCTTGCCGATCTGCTTGACGAGATCAAGCGAAACGGCGTTAAACCTGAAGATCTCGATATATTCAACGGCAGGGACAGAAAAACCGCGCTCGGGCTGAAACTTGCCGACATAAGCCTGATCCTCGCTAAATACAACAGACTGCTGAGCGAAAGCGGGGCCTCAGATCCGTCCGACGAGGTCGCTCGGTTCGCCTCCGCGCTCGCCTCGCACGGGGAGTTTTTCGCCGGAGCCTCGGTTTACGTAGACGGGTTCGTGCATTTTACGGCGCCGGAGCTCGGAGTGCTTTCCGAGGTCATGAGAAACGGCCGGTCGCTTACCGTTTCGCTGTGTTTCGAGGACGGTAGGGACAGCATTTTCCGCACTGTCGGGGGAAGCGGCCCGGACTCTCAGCTGAACAGGATCAGAAAAAAAGCCGCCGACGCCGGCATTGCGCCCGTCGAGACGGTCAGGAGAAGCAGAAAGCCGGATCCCCGGGAATGCACCACGGGTATATACGGTCTGAAAACGCATATTTATTCGGACATGCCGGAAGCTGTCGGGGAAATGACCGGCGTTAGCTTTTACCGGCTTAAAAACCCCTATTCCGAGGCGGAGTTCGCCGCCTGCGAGATACTGCGCGCGATGAGCGAGGACAGGGACAGTCACAAAGAAGAAAACATAAAAACAGCCGGCATACCCGATTCCGAAAAAAAAGAAGAAAAGACCGCGTTTTCAGATTTTACGGTTATCGTCGGGGACCCGGCCGCGGCGGGGCTGGTGTCGGTCACGCTCGGCAAACACGGGATACCGAACCACGTCTCGGTCCGCACTGAGCTGCGCGAGACGCGGCTTTTCAGGCTTGTTCTTTCGGCGCTTGCCATTGCGAGATACGGCTGGCGGAGGGAGGACGTACTCACGCTTCTGAAGACCGGACTGACAGGCGTTCCGAGGGATAAGGCGAACGCGCTTGAAAACTACGCGGCGCTGTGGAGGATAAACGGCGAACGCGAATGGAACACCGAATGGGACATGAGTCCCGGCGGAATAGGCGGCTTCGGCGCACAGGCCGGAGACACGGCCGGGCTGCTCGGTATGATAAACGGCGCACGGGCCGCTATATGCACCGGCCTCGGCGAATTTGAATCGGAGCTTTCCGGAGGCGGGACCGTGATTGACGCCTGCCGCGCGCTGTACGGTCTGCTTCACAAGTCGTTTAAGGTGGACGCGGGCCTTGACGGCTGGGACGACCCGGCCGAGGGAAAACGTTTCTGGAACATGCTCATGGGAGTTCTCGACGCCATAGCCGGCGTCGCCGGGGATATGAAAGCGCGCAGCGGAGACTCGCTTATAGACATTTTCTCGGAAATTTTCGAGGTCGCGGTGACCGGCGCTTCCGCCGGTTCGCTCCCCGAAAAGACCGGCGAGGTGACGGTATCGGTTTTCGGCGCGCACACCCCGCATACAAAGCGGGCGATAATACTCGGATGCAATCACGGCGTTCTGCCGCCGTCACCGCCCAAAGGGACGATCCTGACCGACAGGGAGATCGACAGGATATACAGAGAAACGGGGATAGAGATCGGCACGCCCGCCGAAGACAGATATTATCTCGACAATCTGGATTTTTACCTCGCGCTGTGCGTGCCGTCGGTGTCGCTCATGCTGACGTATTCTGAAGAGAGCGCGGCAGGCGAAACGCTTATACCGTCGGAGCAGTTTGAGACTGCCCGCCGGATCTTCGCCGAAGAAAGCAAAAAGGCGGCCGCGTCCGGGCCGGATCTTCTCGATTTCATCCGCGACAGAGCGTCGGCTCGCGAGATCGCCGGCCTGCTTGCCGGAACAGATGACGGAAAGACGCTTTCCGATCTGCTCGGTTTGCCCGATACGTCCAGTTCTCCGCTGTGCTCGGGAACAGGCGAGACGCTGAGCCCCGGGACCGTGAGCGAAAGAAAAACGGACGGCGCCGGCCGAATGACGGTCTCGCCGTCAGAGCTCGACAGTTTTGTCAGCTGTCCGCTTTGCTACGCTCTCAGATATGAGGCCGGGGTCAGTGTCCCGCCGGATATCGAGGCCGACCGCGTGATGAACGACGGCAGCATACTTCACAGAATAATGGAAGACTACTTCCGCGACGAATTTGATCCCGAAAAAGAAGGCGGAGTCGACTTTGCGGCATACGCCGAAGAAAAAACGGACGAAATACTCCGCGACGTAATGCCGACGGGAGACCGCGGCGCACTTTCAGCGTCGAGGAAGCACGGTCTCGAGGCGCTCCGACAGACTGCCGGATATGTGCTGAGGGCTCTTGACGAGCGTCAGCGCGAGACCGCCTTCACGCCGGCGTATTTTGAATACAAGGTCGGCGCGGACGGCGGCAGACCCGTCGCAAACGTCTGCGGGACGGATATATCGGTAAAAGGCAAGGCGGACAGGATAGACGTCTTCGACGACGCCGAGAGCGGCAGGCGCTATGTGCGCGTCGTTGACTACAAATCATCGTCAAAGGATTTTGCGACCGAAAAGCTGTCGGAAGGGGAGCTTCTTCAGATGTTCCTCTACCTTTACGGAGTGACGGAAGACGAGCGCGAAAAGGTCTTCCGAGACGCGGAGGAGGCCGGGCTAACCCCCGCCCCGGCGGCAGTCACATATTATACGGTAAAACCCAAAAAGCCGGATCGCGCCGACGACTATTTCACAAAGCTCAGGGAACTTCTGAAAATCGAAGGAGTTTACGACGGGGAGATCAGAGACAGATTCGAGAGCGCGATAAGAGACAAGAAAAATTCTAAAGGGCTTACGGAGTTCGGCGGATTCAGTGTTGTAAACGCGGGAAAAGCAAACGAAAGAACGGACCATTTTTCCGGAAGCTACGGCGAAATCCGAGACACCGTCACCGGGCAGGTCGGAAGGATCTGCGGCGAGATACTGAACGGCGACGCGGGAGCCAGGCCGAGAAAGCGCGGAACGGCTGACAACGCCTGCAAATACTGCGGCTACAAGGCTGTCTGCCGAAGCAGGGCGATACGCATGCCGGCGGAATCCGGCGACGGGGAAAAGGAGGACAACTGAGATGGGAGAAAGAAAGCCGAATCCCGATCAGCAGGACGCGATATTTTCTGAACGTCCGGATATTCTCGTTTCGGCGTCTGCCGGGACCGGCAAGACCGATGTTCTCGTCAGCCGTATAATACATCTGCTCGAAAAGGCATGCTCCGACGGAAGCGGACAGCTTCCCGAGCTCGACGAATTTCTTGTCGTCACGTTCACCCGCGCCGCCGCGGCGGAAATGCGGGAGAGGATAGAGAAACAGATAGATCTGCGGCTGTCGTCGGACACGGCGCACGCGGCTTTCTGGCGCGATCAGAAAAGGAAGCTCGCCTCGGCGATGATAGGCACGATCGACGGCTTCTGCCTTGACGTTCTTAAAAGCAACTTCACGGCCTCGGAGGAGCTATCCCCCGGAATGAACATTGTCGACGGACACGAAACCGCCATCATGCGCCGGAGGATACTTGACGGCATAATAAAGGGAATCGACCGGAAGGGCGCCGCGTTTGTCGAGGAGTGCATATCAGACGGCGGCGATAACGACGTTTACACGGCGATATACGGCCTTTATACCTCGCTTGTCGGACGCAGAGACGGGCTCGGTCTGCTCGGAAAAACGGCGGACGAGCTTAAAAAAGCAGGAAAGGACGGAATCCTTTCAACCGTCTGGGGAAAGGATTTTCTCGCGCGTTACCGTAAGGATTTCGCAGTCTTTGCCGACATTTTCAGCGGACTGCTTGAAGAAGCGGAGGGCATCGGCGGGGCGGAAAAGTATGTTGAATTCATAACCTGCCTCAGTGAAACGGCCTCAGGAATGAGCGTAATTTGCGACGAATGCTTGAATCAGACATCAGGTGCCGACGACGCTTTAACGTCCGGGGAGATTCTGAAAAAACGTATAGGAAAAGCGCCGAGTAAAAATTCAAAAGACACGGCAAATTACGGAAATGAACGAAGAGCTGTCCTGGACGAAATACGGGGGGAATACAGCGAGCTGTACAAGAAGTTCAAATCTCTCCTCACCCTCGCGGCGGAATTCCGCGGCGAAACGCTCGATTCTTACAGACAGCTGATCGGCACGCTTTCGGATATTATCGTGAAATTTGACGAAAAGTACCGCGCTGAAAAGGCACGGCACGGCTTCCTCGAGTTTTCAGACCTTCAGCGGATCACATACAAAGTGCTGAAAGAACATCCGGAGATCGCCGAAGCGACGGCGAAAAAATACCGCGCGATGTTTCTCGACGAATATCAGGACGCGTCCCCCGTTCAGGACGGTATTTTCGAGATACTCAGGCAGGCGGGCGCGGAGCGTTTCATGGTCGGCGACGCAAAACAGTGCATATATGCCTTTCGCGACGCGGATCCGTCAATTTTCAACGCCTACCGCAGGCGAAGCGATATTCAGCAGATATATCTGCGCACAAACTACCGGAGCACAGAGAAGATACTCGATTTCGCGAACCGCATAAGCGGCGCGCAACTTTCCGCCTGCGAGAACACGGAATATGTGGAGGAAGAGGACGATCTCAGAGCAAACGACAGCATGGAACGCGGCGCGGAGGTCGTCTGCCGTGCGATTTCATGCGAGGGCGTCGGCGGGGTCGTCACCCAGAACGCCGAGGCGGTGTACGTCGCGAACGAGATAAAAAAGCTCGCATCCGAAGGCACGCACTGGGACGATATCGCCGTGCTTCTCAGAACGAAATCCCCGTCGGTGTATTTCGAGGACGCTTTTGAAAAAGCAGGCATTCCGTATGAAAACATGACGTTGGGCAATTTGCTCGATGCGCCGGAGGTGAGGCTCGCCGTTTCGCTTCTGAACGTCGTGAACAACACGTCGAACGACGTGCACGTGGCCGCCGTTATGAGATCGCCGCTTTTCGGCTTTTCGCTCGACGATCTTGTGAAACTGGACGTTCCCTTCGGCAGATACGGCCCGGGCCTTTATGAGAGGACGCGTCTCTATCCCGGGCTGCCGGGAGCCGATCCCGCGCTCGACGCGAAATGCGGCGAATTCACCGCGCGCGTGGACGGATACGGCAGATGGGTCCACCTGCCGGTGAGCGACCTGCTGTGGAATCTCTATACCGAAACGGGCATGCTATCCGTCGGGAGCGCCCGCTCCGAAAACACCGAGGAAAAGAAGAAAAAGCTCATCGCGTTCCACGACTTCACGGTCAGGTTCGAAAGCGGGAAATACCGCGGACTTTTCAATTTCGTCGATTACATTAACGGCATGATAGCCGCGGGCGAGGCAATTCAGGACAAATCGGAAACCTCGGACTGCGTGAGTATAATGACGTCGCACACGTCAAAGGGTCTCGGCATAGACGCCGTTTTCCTTCCGAATCTGAGGGGGCAGCTGTATTCCGGAAACAAAAGCAACTACTGTTTTGTCGACAGCCGGGGGTTTGTGGTTTCACGTCTGCTCGACCGTGACAATTACTCAAAGATCGAAACATTCATACGGAAAAACGCTTCCGAAGCCGGAAAAGACAAAGAGCTCGCGGAGGAGCTCCGGCTAATTTACGTCATGCTCACAAGGGCAAAGAAGAGGCTTTATCTGTGCGTGACGGACGGAAAGGACGGAGCGATCGAGAAGGCGATAGGAAATCAGAAGGCTTTTCTCGGCGCGGCGAAAGACAAAAAAGCCGCGGCGGCGTATCTGCTCCGCAGATCGAAAAGCATCGCTGAGCTTATTTCGGCGGTCAGCCCGGAACTGTTCGTTTTTGAAAAGTACGAGCCGCTCGCGGCCGTCCGCCCCGAAAACGGGCCGGCCCGTCGCCGCTTTTCCGATGAGGAAACGGATGAGATCCGCCGCCGGCTGGAGTCCGCCGAAAAAATAACGCATGATGACGGGCTTTCTCTGCCGACAAAGCTGACGGTGACCTCTCTGTCGAAAACGATGTTCGACGACGATACCGAATACCCGGGTCTGCCCGTTTACTCGGCGCCTCTTGCAGAGCCGGAGTTCATAAAAGAAGGCGACGGCGCCGCCGGAGCGGCGAGAAAAGGCACTGCAACGCACGAATTCATGCAGTTCTGCGACTTCGCGAAGCTCGCGGCGGACGGTTTCGACGCCGAGCTTGAACGTCTGAAGGCCGTAGGTTTCGTTACGCATGAGACGGCGGCGCTGGTGAGCAAAGAGACCGTTTCGGCGTTCCTCGGTTCGCGGCTGTTTGACGCGATTCTGAGCACGCCGGCGGATAAGCTTTACCGCGAATACAGATTTTTCGTATTCCTTCCGGCTGACGAATTTACAGAAAATGATGAAAAGAAAAAACTTCTCGAGGGACGGGAAATCCTCGTTCAGGGCGCGATAGACCTTGTAATCGAAAATCCGGACGGCACGCTTGACGTCGTCGACTACAAGACCGACTCTCGCTTTGCCGGGGAGAGCGACGAGGCGCTCGCCGCGCGTCTGAAGGAAAACCACAGAGAACAGCTCCGTTATTACCGCCGCGCCGCGGAGGAGGTCTTCAGAAAACCGGTCCGGCGCACTGTAATCTATTCGTTCTCCCTCGGCGGCGAGATCGCGGTCGAAACGGCATCATAAGAAAAAATTATATTTACATAATCATTATTTGCTTGACTTATGGAAGAAGCGTGATATAATATCCGGGTATCATCAGAAAGGTGAACCGAAAGGATATATTACAATGAAAACAAAAAAGATTTTTGCCGTGCTCTGTGCGCTCGCGATATGCGCGGCGATGTTCTCGTCCTGCTCACAGCAGGGAGGCGCGAAATATACGATAGGCATCTGCCAGCTTGCGCCGCATCCGGCGCTTGACGCGGCTACTCAGGGCTTTATCGACACGCTCAAGGCCGAGTTCGGAGACGACATTCAGTTCTTGAACGAAAACGCCCAGGGCGAGGCCGCTGTATGCACGACCATAGTTAGCACGTTCGTATCAAAGAAAGTCGATCTTATTCTCGCAAACGCGACCGCTGCTCTTCAGGCGGCGGCGGGCGGAACAAAAACCATTCCGGTGCTCGGCACATCGATAACCGAATACGGCACGGCGCTCGGCATAGACAATTTTAACGGCACCGTGGGCGGCAACGTATCGGGGACTTCCGACCTCGCGCCTCTCGATCAGCAGGCGCAGATGATAGTCGATCTTTTCCCGAACACTCAGAAGGTCGCCATGCTGTACTGCTCGTCCGAGGCCAACTCGGATTATCAGGTAAAGGTCGTCAAGGCGGAGCTTGAGAAGAAGAACATCACGGTCGTCGACTTCAGCTTCTCCGACTCGAACGACGTCGCGTCGGTTGCCAAGGCGGCAGCCGCCGCCGCGGACGTGATCTACATCCCGACGGACAACACGGCCGCGAACTGCACCGAAACGATCGGCGGCGCGATCGGAAACACTCCCGCCGTGGTCGGCGAGGAAGGCATCTGCAAGGGCTGCGGAGTTGCCGCTCTCTCGATAAGCTATTACGATCTCGGCGTCGCGACCGGCAAGATGGCGATCAAGATCCTCAAGGGAGAGACGAACATATCGTCCATGCCCATCGAGTATGCCGCCACCTTCACGAAGGTCTACAACGCAGATCAGTGCGCAAAGGCCGGGCTCGATTCCGCGACTATGGAAGCGAACGGCTACAAGGCGATAGAAAAATAAACCTTATCGGAAAAGACTCCTCCGCCGGAGCGGTGGAGGAGTTTTTTCGTAAAAAAGAAAGCGAAAGGCAGAAAGAAAAAACATGACTTTTCTTAACTGGCTCGGAGCGCTTCCGAGCGCCGTTGTGCAGGGGCTTATCTGGGGCATAATGGCGATCGGGGTCTACATCACGTTCAGAATACTCGACGTTGCCGATCTGACTGTCGACGGCAGCATCGCGCTCGGAGGAGCGATGTGCGCTGTCCTCGTCACGCACGGCGTCAACATATGGGTCGCGCTGCTCGCCGCGACAATCGCGGGGCTGGCCGCAGGGCTCGTCACGGGGCTGTTTCACACGCTTCTCGGAATTCCGGCGATATTGGCCGGCATACTGACACAGCTGATGCTGTGGTCGGTCAATCTCATTCTCATGGGCAAAGCCAATATTGCGCTGGTCAGCGAAAAATACTTCCTGCTCGTGCGCCTCGTCGAAACGGGGCAGTCGCTCGCTGTTCTCGGAGGCGTGCTTGCCGTGCTGATCGCGCTGCTTTACTGGTTTTTCGGCACCGAGCTCGGATGTTCTCTCCGCGCGACGGGAAACAACCAGGCGATGTCGAGAGCGCAGGGCATTAACACGAGCTTCACCAAAGTCCTCGGGCTCATGATATCCAACGCGATCGTCGCCTTTTCGGGCGGCATGCTCGCGCAGTTTTCCGGTTCCGCCGACATCAACATGGGGCGCGGGGCGATCGTTATCGGCCTCGCTGCCGTTATCGTCGGCGAGGCTGTGGTTTCAAGGCTTTCCTCGAATTTTATCGTGCGTTTGCTCGGGGTTGTCATCGGCTCGATCATCTACTGGCTTGTTTATCAGACGGTGATTTTCCTCGGACTCCCGGCGGACCTGCTCAAGATGCTTTCGGCGCTTGTCGTCGCGGCCTTCCTCGGAGTACCGTATTTAAAAAAGACGTTTTTCAAAAAGAAAAAGACAAACGACGCGGGAGGACGGGAAAATGCTTGAACTGGGAAACATTGTAAAAGTGTTCCATCCCGGAACCGTCAACGAAAAGATCGCGATCGACCATCTGTCGCTTACGCTCAACGACGGGGATTTCGTCACCGTGATAGGGAGCAACGGCGCGGGCAAATCGACGGTTCTCAACTGTGTCGCCGGCGTTTTCCGGCCGGACGAGGGCTCCGTTATAATCGACGGGACGGACGTCACGAATCTTCCGGAGTACAGACGCGCCGCGTTTATCGGGAGGGTCTTTCAGGATCCGATGCTCGGCACAGCCGCCGACATGTGGGTGGAGGAGAACCTCGCCGTCGCAGACCGCCGCGGAGAGCGGCGGGGGCTCAGGTGGTCGATAACGTCCGCCGACCGCGCGCGGTACAAAGAGATGCTTTCAGAGCTTGAACTCGACCTCGAGGGGAGTCTCACCAAAAAAATGGGCCTCCTTTCGGGAGGCCAGCGTCAGGCGGTCACGCTGCTCATGGCGACGATGAAAAAGCCGAAGCTGCTTCTGCTTGACGAGCACACGGCGGCGCTCGATCCCAAAACGGCGGCAAAGGTGCTCGAGATCACCGACCGCCTCGTCAGGGAAAACAGCCTGACGACGCTCATGGTCACCCACAACATGAAGGACGCGATCGCCCACGGCAACCGCCTCATCATGATGAACGCCGGTCACGTCGTGCTCGACGTCCGCGGGGAGGAGAAGGAGAACCTGACCGTCGAAGGGCTTATCGAAATGTTCGCGAAATCCTCCGGCGAGGAGTTCGCGAGCGACCGGGCGATCCTCGGCTGACATAATCGAACAGTAAAACCCGCGGAGCTTCATAAAAGCGCCGCGGGTTTTGATATGCTTTTCAGAACGGAATGGCCTCGAGGTTTGAAACAACGATGTTTGCCCTCTCCGTGGCGGATTTTATCGCCTCAGGGATGGTCTTTCCCGAGAAATACTCGTGACAGAACGTCGCCCCGTAGCAGTCGCCGGCGCCTACGGTCGAGACGACCTTGACCTGCTCCGGTTTGCCCGAGCTGTACGTGACGCCGGTTTTCGCGTCATAAACCTCAGAGCCTTCCGCGCCGAGGGTATATACGACGGCCTTTATGTTCGGATATTTTTCTGCGATAGCTTCGGCAAGAGAGCGGCCTTGCTTTTCTTCCGCGAGACCGAGATCATACACGACGTGGCCTTCGTCGGCGCTGATCTTGATGACGGTCGCGCGGCTGAGACAGAGCCTGAGCGAGTCTGCGTCATAACAGCCCTCTCTTATATTGACGTCGCAGAAGATCTCCGGAAAGCTTGCCCTTGCAAGGGTGTAACCGAGCGCGGCGCGCGAGGCCGGCGCACGCTGAATAAGCGTGTTGAACACGAAAAGATCCGGCTCTATAGCATTGATCTTGTTCAGGATCATCGAGTCGAATCTGATGTGATCGTACGATACGTCGCTGAGAACGTCAAACTGCGGGACCTTTTTCTCGTTGAGCGTGACGATGCATTTTCCCGTTTCATAGCGGTTTTTCTGCAGAAAAATTTTGCTGACACCGTGGCGGATGAGCTCCTGCCCGGCGTCAAAGCCGAAACGGTCGCGGCCGACCGCAGAAATAAGATAAGTCTCGTCGCCGAGGTGCGCCATGTGCGCACAGAAATTGAACATCGCGCCGCCTATGGTCTGTTTATTGTCCGGATAGATATCCCAGATTATTTCTCCGAAACCAAGTACTTTCATTGTTCCTTTTCTCCTTGTGACGCCGCGGGCCCGCGGCGAGCCCCGGCCTTTTCATGCTGTTCGGCGGCCGCAAAAAATGAAGTGCCGGAATGCCGGAATTATTGACAAACCGCCGCCGGCCGTATATAATATTTTATAGGAAAACTGATTATCGCGCAATGGATAAAATCCGACATAATTGAGAAAAAACGGCGGATGACGCCGGGGAGGCCGGTGACAGATGATAAGAATATACGCCGGCCCTGACGGCGGCGAAAGCGAAAAATACTGTCAGCTTGACGTCTCCGCGGTGCTTCACGCCGACGTGCCTGCCGGCTGGATGTGCGCGAAACGCGCGCTTTCCGTTTCGGAGTTCATATTTGTGGCCGAGGGGACGGTTAATTTGCGTGCAAACGGGCATGACACCGACATAGGAAAAAATCAGTTCACGGTCTGCCCGGCCCGTTCGGTGATTGAAGGCGCCGCCCCGTCGGAGAAAAAATGCTCTTTCTACGTGATCGAGTTCAGGGCGGAGGGGGACGACTTTTTCAGACGTTTTGACGGCACGGTGCGGACCGTGACCGGAAACGTCGGCGCCGCCGAGCAGACTCTCCGGCAGATGCACATAACATATATAAAGAACGGCGGGCCCTGTACCGCGATAGACGCGAAGTTCTATTCTCTGCTGAGCGATCTGAGCGGCTGTCCGGAGGCGGCGACAGATTCAAACACCCCTGTGAAGAGAATAATGGAGTACGTCGACAGCCACGTGAGCGAGCCGCTCGACGCCTCGACGCTTTGCGCGAAGTTTAATTACAACACCGATTATATGTCGAAGATCTTCCGCAAGAACTACGGCTTTTCCGTAAAGCAGTATATAAACACGGTCAAGCTTCAGACCGCGAGGCGGCTGCTTTCCTCGTCGGGAATGTCCGTTTCGCGTGTCGGCAGGGCCGTCGGATTCGACGACGTCACGCTTTTTTACAAGTATTTCCGTTATCACGAGGGGGTCACCCCTTCAGAATACAGAAAGAGATTCCACTGAGAGGTTCGAAAGGAGAACATACAATGTTTTGCTCAAAATGCGGAAACAGGATAGAGGACGGACAGAAGTTCTGCCCGCTCTGCGGTGCGCCTGCCGGAGGAGGCGCGGCGGAGGCTGGAGCGGCGCCGGAGTATATCCCGCCGGTTCAGGCGGGAAACGGCCCGGTCAGACAGGGGATCCCGGCGCCCGGATTTTCCGACAGGGTTAATCATCCCGAAATACTCGCGGCCGTTAAAAAGAACCGCAGAGCGGCCGGCGTCTTCGGCTTTTTTCTCGTTCCGCTTCCGCTTATCGGGTTCGTTATCTACGCGGCCGTCAGCGGGAAGATGGAGATTCCTCAGGCGGCGCTTTACGGCGGGATCGTATCGGCCGTGTTTCTTGTGTTCGCGCTCGTCAGTTTTGCGCGCTCGCGCGCGTCCCGGACGTACGAGGCGGTTGTCGAGGACAAGAAATCCCGTCTCACATACCGCCACAGCAACTCTGATTCGCGCGACATGGTGACGGAGTACACCGTGACGGCGCGCACGACGGACGGAAAGAAAAAGAAGATCGTCGAGTACGAGGGCTCCCAGATATGGGCGTACAGTTATCTGAACGTCGGGGACCGCTTCCGTTATCATCCTCAGTTCAGCTTCCCGTACGAGCTTTACGACAAGAGCCGCGCGCCGTATATCGCGTGCGTGAGCTGCGGGACCAAAAACCCGGTCGAGGCGGACAGATGCAAAAAATGCGGTCTGCCCCTCCTCAAATAAGGCGGAGTATGGATTTTCTTTTCATATTTAACAGTCTGCTGCTCGGCGCCGGCCTTGCGGCCGACGCCTTTTCGGTCTCGCTCGTGAACGGCATGAACGAGACCGAAATGTCGAAAAAGCGCATGTGCGCCGTCGCCGGCGTTTACGCGTTCTTTCAGTATCTTATGCCCGTTCTCGGGTGGGTGCTCATGCGCACGGCGATAACGCTTTTCTCGGGGCTGAGAAAGGCCGTGCCGTGGATCGCGCTCGCGCTTCTGCTTTTCATCGGTGTAAAAATGCTTGTCGAAGCGGTAAAAGAGCGCAAGGACGGCGACGCTGAGGGCGCGGAGAAAAAGCGCGTCGGCGCCTGGGAGCTTGCTGTGCAGGGAATCGCGACGTCGATAGACGCGCTCAGCGTCGGGCTCGCGACGGCGGAATACGGTTTCGGCGAGGCGAACGTCTCTGCGCTGATTATCGGCGGCGTGACGTTCGGCATCTGCTTCGCCGGGCTCGCCGTCGGCAAAAAAGCCGGAACTTTCCTTTCAAAATACGCCGGCATCGCCGGAGGCATAATTCTCATCATCATCGGAATAGAGATTTTCGTGAAAGATCTTTTCTTTGCGTAAACCTTTGATTCCTTGCCTTCCCCCGAACAATCATCTTGCCTTCCCCCTCGGGGGAAGGTGTCGGCGAAGCCGACGGATGAGGGGCCTCAAGCGAACAGAAAAATCGCTGTTTATCAAAATCTTTTGATTTTCACCCCTCATCAGCGACTTGTCGCGGGCTTCGTCCCCGTGGGGGAAGCCGAGAGATAGTCTGCCGTGGTCCCTGATGATTTGAACGGATTTAGACATCTTTTGCCGCACTGTGTCCGAAAACGGCGTTTTAGTCGCAAACAGTCCATATAATTTACAATTTGTTAACAAACAGATCGCGGAAGATGATTATAATACACACAGAATATGGTCCGAGACCATAAATAAAAAATGTGAGGTAAAACACATGAAAAAAATAATTGCCATTCTTATGGCTGTTGCAATGCTCTGCGGCGTTATGGCTGTTATGAGCTATGCAGACGATGCGAAGGATATCGTTCCCAGTCAGTTCGGTGTTGTTACATACCAGGGAGCTCAAGGTTCTGCGAATCCGCCCGCAATGAAAGACGTAGATCCGGCATCTGATACCGTATCTTACAAGGACAACACGAACTTCAGTAACTTTATGTTCTGCACATGGGATTATTATTACAGCTTCGTAATCCTGAAGTTCGACAGTGCCGTTACGATCGACAAGATAATCGGCGCGTCCATCTACGGAAAAGATTTCGAGAGCCAGCTCAAGTGGACGATTTACGCGTATGTAAACGGCGCTTGGAAGGCTCTTGATACAAAGGCTACTTACGACCCCGATGATGCTGCTTCCAGAATCGGCGCCAACGGTGCTTTGGATTATCTTACAGCGGACAGACAGCGTCCGTCTGAAGTTAATGATGATGGATCCGGCAAGGGCTGGAACCACGCCGGCAGAATGATTTATACATTCCCCGCAACCGAATCCCAGTATTTTGCAATTTATCTTGACAATCCTGCTGATATCACCATTACGCAGGAAGGCGCGAACAACTTCGTTCTTGACGGCAACTTCCTCTATGGATCTTCCTCCGGCGCTTCCGCTTCTGCCGACACCGGTGATATGCTCAACGTAGCGATCGCTGTTGCTTCCGTTGCCATCCTCGGCACGGCTGCCGCAATCGTCATCAAGAGGCGTAAAGAAGACTGATAGAGAAACGCTGAATGCAGAATGAAAAGCGTTCTGCGTGAAGCTGAGCAAATCAGATTTGAACATGAAAGCGGACCGGCACAGCCGGCCCGCTTTTTCTGCGCCTGGTGAATTATACTATCAAGTGCAACAGGAGAAAAAAATAAGGAGTTCATACGGATCTCTGGTAAAATAGAGTAACCACACACCATTTACCGACAAGGAG
>JAEEGL012382272.1_pt1 | contig 14768 bp, 11 predicted proteins | sample 9134231 | NCBI WGS metagenome assembly JAEEGL01 (sample SAMN16246548, study PRJNA631951) | gut metagenome | biome: gut microbiome; feature: rumen; material: fiber-attached | host: Bos | place: Iran: Karaj | collected 2018-10 | reverse complement strand
TCCGCGGCCCGTCGTTTCGCCCCGCCGCGCGGGAACAGAGCCATGGAAAAAAAGTCTGTTTTTTCTTTTTTTTGCCCTTGACACGTGTTGATTTTTAGACTATAATTAATACGCAAATGCGCGGTCATCATGTTTGCCGTTGTTTTTCATCAAAAAATTGACACGTGTTGATTCTTTGATCGGGACGAGCAGATTGATCGATGGCGTGCTATATTATCCAAGCGGAAGGGAAGGTGAAAATGACAAAGGTGAAGATCGGCTATATGCCGACCAAGCGGCGGTTCTTTTCAGGAGAGGATGCCTTCAAATATAAGGGCATGATTCGAGCCGCTATCGGGAAAATCACTCCTGATGTTGAAATTGTGGATTTGGAGGGGCTTAACGACACTGGTCTGCTGGCCACAATTGAAGATGCGGAATCTACCGTTAAGCGTTTTGTCGCTGCAGGCGTGGATGCCATATTCACCCCGCATTGCAACTTTGGATGTGAGGAGGCTGTGGCGATAGCAGCCAAGAAAGTCAACGTTCCAGTACTTCTATGGGGACCAAGGGATGAGTCGCCGCTGGAAAACGGCGAGCGCCTTCGCGACTCACAGTGCGGGCTTTTCGCCACTTCGAAGGTGCTTCAGCGCTTTGGCGTGCCATTCAGCTACATCATAAATTCCAGGGTTGAAGACCTGGTATTTACCGAGGGCTTCAGGCGTTTCATTGCGGCGGCTGATGTGGTCAAAAATTTCAAGAATGCCCGCATAGGCCAGATTGCCACACGCCCGAAGGATTTCTACTCTGTCATTGTCAACGAAGGTGAGTTGCTGGAGCGCTTCGGCATACAGACGATTCCAATGGACATGGGCAAGCTGGCTGCGGAAGTGCGCAGTCAGGTTAAAAATCCCTCTGCTGAGCTGAAAGAGGAGGCGGAGCATCTGAAGCGCAGAGTGGATTTCTCACTGATGACAGAGGACGCGCCACTAAAGATGGCCGCGCTGAAAGTTGCTTTGGCCAAGTGGAAGCGAGATGAGAACCTGAACGCGGCTGCTTTCCAGTGCTGGGACCAGTTGCAGCTGGAAATTGGCATTTGCCCCTGCTTCGTGAACTCCGTGCTCATAGAGGAGGGCTTCCCAGTGGCCTGCGAAACCGACATTCATGGCGCTCTCTCAATGCTTATGCAGCAGGCTGCCTCGCATTTCAGTGCACCTGTATTCCTGGCGGATTTGACAATACGCCATCCAAATGACGATAACGCGGAGCTACTATGGCACTGCGGTGCCTTCCCTGCCTCGCTGGCGGAGGGCGAATGCAAACTCAACAAGCATTTTGTGCTGCCTGGCAATCCAGACGGCGTCTGCAACTGGAAACTGAAGAGCGGGCATATCACGGTGAACCGCTTTGACGGCGTTAAGGGAAAATATTCTCTGTTCAGTGGCGAGTGTGATGCCACGCAAGGGCCATTCAACCAGGGGACATACGTTTATGTCAAGATGCAGGACTGGGGCAAATGGGAGGAGAAGTTCATCTATGGTCCCTACATACATCACGTCAGCTGCATTTATGCCTCACTCACTCCAGTCATGAGGGAGGCGGTTCGCTTCATTGATGGACTGGACTTTGATCCTATTTGCGGAGGTGCCCAATGCCAGTGATACATGGCAGAAAAGATGCATTGAAGGTGCTTGAGCGGGCTTTGGACAGAAATGTGCCCGTGCCGATTCTCGGAACTGGCAGTTTCTGGAACATAGAGGCTATTCTCATTGCGGCCAAGAACATCAAGGAGAAATACCAGATTGCGGAAATGCCAGTCACCATATCGATGACCTACACATATCCTTGCATGCCGCAGGCCAAGCGCATCACCGCCTGTTCCGTGCCTGAACTGGGTTTCCGCAGCATAATGACACAGATACAGACGCTTGTGGAATCATCCGAATCGCCTTACAGGGGCATAACAGTGTTGCCGCACCTGGACCATGCGGACCCCGAACGCGATGCCTGGGCATTGACGGAGGGCACGCAATACCTTGCCAGCGCCATGTTTGACGCGCAGCGCTTTCCAGCCGAAAAGAACGTGGAGCTGACTGCTGAGTACGTTAAGGCCTACGGCGGCGATATCCTTGTCGAGGGGATAATGGATGAATTGCCAGTGGAGGCAATGCACGAGAAGGATGTGCAAAGCATATCCGATGAGGAGTATCCTGAACGCGCAGCCCAATACGTGAAGCGGACTGGCATCGATTTTCTTGTGGCTGACCTGGGCACTGAGCAGCAGGCCGCTGGTACATCCAAATGCCACTATATGCCTGAGCGCGCAAGGGCCATCACAGCCGCAGTGGGGCGTCCAATGCTGACTATGCACGGCGGTTCGTCGCTTCCTCCCGAACAGCTTGCACAGCTGGGAATGGATGGCGTAATACGTTTTAATGTATGGACGAAAATCGCCCGCGACGCAGGAAAGCTTGCCGCGTTCCAGCTGTTCAAGCGGGCTGAGCAAATAGCCGAGAATGACTTCGAGGCGACCGAATCAGCTGCGTATATGCGTGACAACGTGCAGGGAGCCGTCAAGTCAATGGAGGCCATTTTCGAGCATCTCGGCTACTCCAGGCTGGCATAGACCGCATAATCTGCGATAATCTGTGGATAAAAGTGAGTTTTGCAATTGGCTCAAGGGACAACTTAAAATGATAAGCGAAAGCAACGGACATTTTGTATTGGAGAACCAATACCTTAGGCGTGAGATTGAGGTTGGAAATTTTGGAGTGAGGACCATTTCCTTCCGCTACAAGCCTGTCTCCGACGAATGTCTGCGCAGACCCTGCCGTGAATTCGCGTTCTCCGTCAACCGCCATTATGTGAACAGCGTACAGGCTGCTCGGTACCAGGCTGTGGACGGAACCACACTGGATGCCAAGCGCACATTGCAGTTCTTAGGTAGTTTCCAATCCGACTGCGGCGCGGGGGCAGAGGAGCTGTGCCTGACATTCCGCCTGGAGGAAGTGGACGTGACTGTGCACTACCGCATTTACGACGGCATAGCTGGCATGAGGAAATGGCTATCATTCAAGGCTAATTCAGATGAGATACTGCTGGAGAATCTAGTGTTTGAGGACACGCTTCTCACTCCAGGCGGCATCCCTTCGAAATGCGACTTCTACCAGGGCAACTCCTTCAATCCTGCTCCCGTCAGCTTCACGATAGAGGGAACCGAGGACATGGTCTGCTGCCACAATGAGGAAATGCAGCTAGGCGTGCTTACGGCCACTACCTCGCCTGGTCCCCTGCGCTATTTCATGTGCTATCCTGAATGGGACAACATGCTCATGGGCTACTCCATGAGTTTGGCTCCTTTCGCCAAATACCTGAAGGCGGGCGATGAATGGACCACCGCAGCATCGTTGATTGCATTCGGACAGGGCAGCGTGTCCTCGGGTGATTATTCAAAGGAGATGCGGGCGCTTATACGCGCAGGTCTGCCCAAGTTCAAGGTGAAGGAGAATGTGATGTTCTGCACCTGGATGGGATACGAGAGAAACGTCTCCGAAAAGCTGATGTTCGATTTGGCGGACTGCGCATCCGAACTGGGCATCGGATGCATTGTGCTGGATTTGGGATGGTTCAAGACAGGCTATGGCCCTGGCATACAGAACCGCGAGCCTGACAAGGAGAAATTCCCCAGAGGATTGAAGGTGGTGGCGGATTATCTCCATGGCAAGGGCATTGCATTCGGTCTATGGGTGAACATCGGACATGATGGCGGTGCACCTCTTGAAACCACGGACTTCGATGCATTGCAGGCGGATGGAACACCAAAACGGCTTGGGTGGGACTACGACACCGCAGGACACACGAAATGCTTCGCATCAGGATACAGGGATGTCTTGCTGCAACAACTTGACGACATTGCTAGCAAGTACGATGTGGACTACTTCAAATTCGACGCCAGCTCCATTTTAAGCCCATACGGTGTGCTGCCTCTGGGATGCTACTCCAAGACGCACGCGCATCACCATGGCTTTGCGGACAGTGTGCCCGAGATGTACGCTGGCCTGATGTACCTGCGGCAGGAACTTCAGAAGCGGCATCCCGCTCTGCTTATTGACTTCTCCTTTGAATCCTTCGGCACTGAAAGACCCACCATTGCGGCTCTGGAGTATTCTGACATAAACCACCTGACAAACCACGCGGCCATAGACACGCGGATACATGACATAGTGCGCATCAGGCGCAACTTCTACAGGCACATAGGCGCATTGCCGCCTGAAAGACTGCTGCACGGGCTTATTTCCGTGCTGCCGCAGGATGCCGTTGAGGTGCTGCTGACGTCCTTTGTCGGCGCGCCTCTCATTTCAGGCGATCTACTCGCGCTTCCCAAGGAGTGTCTGGCTCAGATGAAACAAATCATCGCCGCGTTCAATGCCGTGGTTGAACAGGAGCCTCTGACCTGTTTTGAACTGCTCTCCAACACGGCGGACTTTGATGCATTCCGCCGCTTTGCGGGCAACGGCGCGGAAATCGTCTGCGCCTTCAACAGGGGCGATAAGCCGCAACGCCTCGGGCGGCAGGATCTTCTGGAGGCCATGTCAGGCACATTGGAGGACTGCATACCGCCACGCAGTTGCAGGATGTTCTACAAATTGCCCGCAGCGGCTGATTTCACGAAATAAAAGAATATTCAAAGATAATAACCATATCCAAGCCAACAAGAGGACGGAAAAATGAAATTGCGAGTTCCACAACGTCATTTGCAGTCGGAGAAAAGGCAATTGTTCACGCTCATTGAATTGCTGGTGGTGATTGCGATAATTGCCATATTGGCGGCTATGCTACTGCCTGCTTTGAGCAAGGCCAGAGAGAAGGCCAGGACAATTTCCTGCGCCAACAACTACAGCACCCTGGGGAGATACCTGGCACTGTATTTCCCAGACCACGAGGATTTCTTCCCACATTCTAATACCAGCAATTCACTGAATTTCTGGGGATTCAGTTACGCCAGCTGCCCTTGGAAAAGCTATGTTCCAAAGAGCACTACCAGCGAGATTGTAGCAGGAATCTCAAAGAACTCAGCTGGAACATTCTTTCGTCATGCGCTATTGTGTCCCTCCATACCTAATAGTGTCTTAAATGCAAGTGCGCAGGTATTGGGGGACAATGATGTCAGCGTTCAGCGTTTTGCTGCCAGTGCTTATTTCGGTATGTCCTGCAACAGCTATCTTTTTGTTGACTCAGATTGGAAGAAGCGCGGTTGCAAGATTACCCAGGTCAAATCCCCTTCCATGTTGCTGTATGCCGCCGAGGGAAATGGGCTGGGGCAGGTCACCTACAAGTGCAGGTTTGTTGCTGGCAATGAGACGAATCTCATTTCCACTCGCCATAACCATGGCGCCAACATCCTCTATTCTGACGGGCATGTGGTCTATACGAATTACAACGAAATTCCCGACTACCGCACCACCAGCGTCAAATATAATGGGCCCGTCTGGCAGCCGTTGGCCAATTGAAATGCAGCTATAATGATGAGAGGTACGGCATGAATAGAATCTTCAAATACAGTGTTTTGCTGGCAGTGACAGGCATGACATTGCTGGCGCAGCAGAGCAATTTTGTATTTCCACCTAGGCCAGTCAATCCCCGCAAGATAGAAATTGGCAAGACACCCGCTATTGTTTTGTGCAAAGACGGCGTGGCTTCCGTCGAGGTGGTCTGCGAGGCAAAGAATGGCCAGGTGCAGCAGGCGGCCTATCGCCTTGCCAAGTATCTTGGCATTATGCTGGACTGCAAGGTGCCGATAAGGTCCGCCGCCAGCGGGAAGGGCGTGCCGATTTTCGTGGGGCCGTCCTCACTGGCGAAGCAGGCGGGCCTTGATGCATCTAAACTGGATGCGGATGGCTTCTTCATAAAGACCATTGACGGCAAGATTGTCATACTTGGCTGCGACAGCACTGTGACAAACTTCAATAGAACTGGCACTTTGTTCGGCGTGTATGATTTTCTGGAGCGCTTCTGCGGTGCCCGTTTCTATTTTTCTGGCCCTGGCACAATACTGCCGAAGCAGCGTGAATTGTCTGTGCCTGAAATTGACATATATGACCGCCCAGACTTGATCATGCGCTATCCCCATACCAAGTATTGCGGCAAGGCCGAAGTCAAACTTGTGCATCCAGATTTCTACCAGCCACCTGAAAAGTTTCCAGGAGAACCCGCCCCGACTAAATATCTTCGCGAGAGCGAACTCACGCCTCATCTACCCCACGGCATGTGTCACTTGGATCTTCCACGTCGTTTCGCAAAGGAGCATCCAGAATACTTTGCATTGCGCAAGGGAGGAAAGCGCATGGACGGGTCGAAGCCCTGGTCTCATCCAAGCCACAGCAGTGGCATGCCCTGCTTTAGCTCCGAGGGGCTGAAGAACGAATTGTACCTTGATGGCGAGGCCGGCCTTCTTGGCAAGCCGCTCTCCACCCGGAACCTGCTCAAGCCTCGACCGAAGCGCATGTTCTCCACTGCCGCTGTCGGCATAATGCCTCCCGACGGACTAATCTGGTGCATGTGCCCCGAGTGCGCAAAATGCAAGACACCACAGCAGAAGGCAGACAAGATATGGCGCTTCTATATGGACATAGCCCAGAGGCTTCAGGACAACAAGGTGCCAGGCTCATTCCTCGTGTATGGATACAGCGAATTCCACTATGTCCCTGACAAGAGCATCAAGATTCCCTCCAATGTGGTCTTCCAGTTGGCCCATGGCTCCGACTGGGCTGAAAAATTGCCTGAGGAGAGCGCAGACTACGCCAAGTTGCTGAAAGACTGGCATGAGCGCATGGGGCGCCCAATATTTGCGTGGATTTACCATACAAAAGTATGCATTCCTGTGCCTTTCCTGCCAAACGCAACACCACACACGACTGGCAGATTCCTGAAAAAGCATCTGGAGCACTACATGGGCATCTTCTGGGAATCTGAAAACGACAGATGGATCTATTCCGCGCTGGACAGTTACATTATGGCAAAACTGTCCTGGGACACCTCCCTTGACCCAGAGGCCCTGCTTGACGAATATTTCAAGATAATGTTCGGACCAGCCTCAGGCCAGATGAAGGACTTCTACCAGGCATTGGAGAATAACTGGCTCAGCATCCTGAACAAGATGATCACTGTCAGCTACGGTCCTATCTGGTCTCCGCTCCCAGAATATGAAATATGGGGGAGAATCTACTCGACAGAGGAGATTGCACGCCTTGAAAAGTTGCTGGTGGACGCCAAGAAACTGCTGGCGAACGCACCCGAGATGGCGGCGAAGGTGGACTTCATACGCCAGCAGCTGTGGGAGCCTGTCCTAGACAGAAAGAAGCACTTTGAAAGAATGCAGCAGTTCGACTCGATATATGAGGCGCAAGTCCCACAGGCCAAGTCCCAAATCACCATGGACGGGCGGCTGGACAGCAAGGAATGGAGCGGTGCATCTGAAATCTGGCTCGTGGATAGGAACTACCAGCCAACCGAGGTCAACACCTCCATAAAGTTGCTCCAGGACGCAGAGAACTTCTACTTCGGTGTCCGCGCCGAGGAACCATATACCAAACAGTTCATCTGCAATGCATCGGACGCCGATGGCGAGAACATCGATGTGTGGATGGACAATTGTATTGAACTGTTCCTCTCCAAAGACAAGGAGGCAAAGTCTTATTATCAGTTTATAGTGAACTCCAATGGTGTGAAGGCTGATGTGCTCCAGGGGGACAAATCCAGCCTGGCATGGAACAGCGGCTGGACCGCCAAGACTGCAATTGAGGAGGGCAAATGCTGGATTGCGGAGATTAAGATACCAAAGGCCTCCATGCCCGAGCTGAGCGGCAAGTCCATTGTGGCGAACTTCCAACGGCACAGAAACCTGCATGCCGCAGACGGCGTCAAGGTCGGGATATCCTACTACCGCTGGCGCCCCTCCAAGGTAAACGGTCCTTTGGGCTGCGGAATCCTCTTCCTGGAGGATGAGGGCAGACCACGCTCCGTCGTGCCTTGCGGTAACTTCACACTGGAGCCTGTGACCAGGAAGAACAGAGGCTACATCGGTCAATACTGGCATGGCACAGGGGAAAATGAGCCCATCTACAGGGACACCCATACTTTCCTGACAGGCGGCGGCTCCTTGCTGCTGAAGGACAAAGCGGGCCGCATCCGCTGCGAGACCAGCCGCATTCTCAAGCCAGGCACACGCTATCGCTTCTCCTACTTTGTGAAGTACGAGGATATTGATGCCAGCAGCAAGTTCTGGGCATACGTGGCAATTTCAAATGGCTCGTTCATGCCAAAGGACAGACTGTACGGCACCGCCCCATGGACGCGCTACGAATACGAATTCACCACACCAAAGGAAAAGTGGAATTATGCCCTCTTGGAATTCAACCTTCGCAATTCCAAGAATGGCAAAGCCTGGGTTGATAAGGTGGAGCTTATCGAGCTGGGCAAGGCGGAATAGGACACTGGATTTCTGAGGCGCGACAGCGAGGACATTTGAAAATGGAGATTATGATGAAAAGACAAAAATACGACAGGTGCATTCTCCATATTGCGTTTGCTGTTTTCGTTGCAACTACGATGTCAGTGTTGGCTATCCCTCAGGACCTGCCTTTCCAACTCAAAGCAATTTCGCCTCGCAGAATAGTGGTAGGTGACAAGCCAGCCATCACATTGTGCGAGAACGGCAAGATCAACTTTGAGGTTGTCAAACCAGCAAATCCAGACGCGAACAAGGCATTGTCCGAGTTCATTGACATGATGTTCCAGATTACTGGCACAAAGGTCAAGCCAGTGGAAAAGGCATCAGGAAATGTGCCTGCCTTCTACTTGGGCGCTTGCCCCGAGGCAAGGGAGATTGGCCTGGAACCCGAAACTCTGGACAGGGATGGTTTCTTCATCAAAACTGACAAAAACCGCATTTTCATAACTGGGTGCGACAGCAAGAACAAAGATAAAATCCAGAATGCCACTTTGTATGGCGTATTTGATTTCTTTGAGCGCTTCGCAGGCGTACGCTATTATTTCCCTGGCGAAATCGGCACAATTGTACCGAAAAAGGAAAACTGGAAGCTGCCTGACATTGACATTACCGAACGGCCAGACGCACAGTTCCGCTGGGTTTACTGCAATAGCAATAAAAAACTCTCCCCGAATCTCACATACGAGTATCCTGGCATGAAGGAGAGGCACACCTTGACATGGAGGGACAGCACATTGAAGAGCATACGCAGTTGCCATGGGCTAAATGACCTGCATTTGGTGGAGCGCTTTGCCAAGACGAATCCAGAATTCTTCGCCTTGACCAAAGACGGCAGAAGGCAGGACGGCTCATGGAACAAGACCAGTTTCCATGCCAAGGGGCATTTGTGCTATAGTTCAAAGGGATTGCGGGATGAAATATACAAGGACATAGTGGCATCACTCACGGGACAGCCTGCCTCCACACGTGGCCTGAAATCATGGACGTCACGTTGGAATCGCATGCATGTGGACTTGGCTCCCAACGATGGCATGGAGTGGTGTCTCTGCCCTGAATGCAAGAAGATAAAGGAGCAGGGGCGGCAAGCCATGAGCGACCACATCTGGGGTTTTGCGGCGGATATGGCGAATCGCCTCAAGAGAGATGGCATTCCTGGTTTTGTGATGCTGGGCGGCTATAGCTTCTGGGCACCCACACCCTCTTTTAAATTGCCAGACAATATTTTGTTGGGCATGGCTGTTGCTGGGCCATGGGGCATGGAAAATAAAACGGCCCGCGAGTATCAAATGAAAATGCTTCGTGATTGGAGTAAGGTGTCAGATTCCAGGGTAAGGTCCTGGAACTATCCGACAAAGGCTGTCGCGCCAGTGCCAATCGTTCCAAACTTCACGCCCAGAGCTGTTGGAGCCTTCTACAAGGAAAGCAAGGATTATATCTTTGGCGCTTTCTTTGAGGCTGGCAGTGACCGCTGGATGTATGGATTCTTGAACTACTATGTGTTCTCGAAGGTAATGTGGGATTACGACACTGATGTGGAGGCGCTGATTGACGAGCACTGCCGACTGATGTATGGCGCCGCCGCTCCGCAAATGAATCAATTCTACAGAATGCTGGAAGACTTCTGGATGAAAAACATAGTCAAGGAGAGGGTGCCTACAACACATGGTGATATGTGGAAGATCCCAACCCGCCGTGATATTTGGACAAAGATTATTTCCCCCGCCAAAATCCAGGAGATTAATGCATTGTTTGACAGCGCAGAGAAGGCGGTGGCTGAGGAGCCTAAGGCATTGAAGCGCCTGTTGTTCATGAAAAACGAATTGTGGCAGCCAGTGCTGAATGGCGCTGAAGCGTTCAACAAGGAAATTGCTGACCGCTCTGCATAGACTATCGTCGCGGGCGATGCCGAGAATATCACGCTGGATGGAAAACTGGACGAGGAATCGTGGAAAAAGGCAACGCCAGTCTGGCTGAATAAAAACAGGCACTATACAAAAGTCGAGGTCTATACTCGCGTGAAGATGCTCAAGGACAAGGATTATTTCTATTTTGGCTTTGATGCTGAAGAACCCCAGACCGAAAAGATGTATGCACTTTTGGAGCGCAAGCCAGATGACACCGAGGTCTGGAGGGACAATGGCTGCGAGGTCTTCATTTCCGCTGAGCTGTCCAGCGACTTTATCTATCAGTTTATCTTCAATTCATCGGGTCTCAAGTCAGACCTGAGGAATACCGTGTATAAAACCGATAGCAGATTTGAATCAGGTTTTGAGGTGAAGACGCAAATTGAGAAGGGCAAAGGATGGACCGCTGAGGTGCGTGTGCCGCGTGCCTCCATGCCAGAACTTGAAGGAAGAAAAACTTTTGTCGCCAATTTCATAAGGCACAGGGTGCTGGCAAATACAAAGGTTTCTTCAGAATACTATTCATGGTTCCCCAAAAAGCGCAATATCCCTGAGGACTTCGCCATTGTGCGACTGGAGGCCTCTGAACAGTCCAAGAACCTGATTAAGACAGGTGAATTTGACAAACCAATCAAAGACAATAAATACATTGGTCCCAGACATTGGGTTTCAGTTGGGAAAAATTCAAAGCAGATTACCGTGGACAGGGAAGAATACCTGACCAATGGCGTTTCCTTGCTGTTGCAGGAGGGTTCTTCTGGCGCAAGGCAATATCTTCCTTTGGAGCCAGGCAAGAAATATAAACTGAGCTTCTTTGTAAAGACAGAGGAATTGACACCTGGTCTGCGCGCCCTGCTGCGTTTTGGCGGCGATTCCACGCCTGTGATTTATGTCTTGGGTGACTTTAGGGATTACATAAGAGGCACAAATCAATGGTATCGCGTCGAGAAGGTTTTCCGTACCCCTGAGAAATTCGGCAAAAGATACCAGCCATTTGTGGAATTTTTCATTGGCGGCAGCAAGGGAAAAGGCTGGGTTGACCACGTTGAATTATACGAAGTTGATTAAGATGTTATTGAAACTGACCGCCTATGGAATGGCAAAACAAAGTATTGCCTGGCATTGATTTCCCAATTGTGGATGCTCATGCGCATCCATATTTCAACAGGGACTGTCCTGGCACGGGACCTGTGGATTTTGGCCAGTATCGGCATGAACTTGAGCAGGCGGGCATATCGGCGTTCTGCGGCTCATGCAATATTCGCAATGACGGAACAGACGCGGGCATCATAAGACGCGAAAACGAGCATGTTCTGCAATGGCGCGAGCATTTTGGCGCTCATTTCTACCCTGGATGCAATATACACCCAAACTTCCCAGAGGCCTCCATGGACGCAATCAGGCAATTCCATGAACTTGGCTTCCGATGGGTGGGGGAGATTGCAGGATATGTGCAGGGATTCTCTGAATATGCCACGCCCGAAATGCTGAAGATACTTGAACTGGTGGGCGAGCTGGGAATGGTGTTGAACATACATCCCAGTTCATACGAGGACGTGGACAGGCTGCTTGCCGCAATGCCAGATTTGAAAGTGGTCATCGCGCATCCTGGGCTTTGGGGATGCGACGCCAGCTATGCATTGGGCGAAAAGCATACCAATGCATACTTTGACTTGTCTGGCACTGGACTCTTCCGCTGGCACATGCTTCGCTGGGGAATTGACCGTCTGGGAATGGACAGGATTCTTTTCGGCACGGACTATCCTCTTGTGAATCCAGCCATGTATGTCCAGGGAGTATTGGCCGAACCTCTGACTTACGAGGAACGCAAAGCCGTATTTTTTGGTAATTTCGCCCGCCTGACAAATATGCCAGCGGCACTTGGAAACATAACGTCCTGACGCACGGCCAATGGCCGCCCACAATTACTTAGCATTCCTGTAATTTTTTATGCAGTGCTATTGCGGGGAGAAGTGCGTCGTTTTCAACAATTGTCTCGGGATGGCAGTCAAAATGCATTGCCAATTCCACGCCAATGAGCATATTGCCCAGTTGATTCACGTGCATTGCGTTCAGAAGCAATTTATGCCTTAATACAATATTTCCAGCCTTGGCAAAGAGTGCGTTCTGGTCCACAAGATGCACATTCTCCTTTTGGGCGACGAGGCGCACAATGTCCATGTTTTTCTTGAATGCCTCGGCCCTTATGCTGTTCATTTCAGAATAGTCCATGGCATAATAGGTCTGCAGAACGGGTATTGCGTCCAGTGCACGCACTTTGCGCACAATCTCCGTCATATTCGCCTCGAATTCATCATAAGGCACATTCTTTTCAGGTGCGGGATTGCAGTCATTGCCGCCAAAGGTTATTACCACGCATGCAGGCTTGAAAAGAGCCACGTCCCTGTCGAAGCGGGCCAAGGCCTCGCGTGTATTGTTGCCGCTTACGCCTGCATTCACCATCTGGAATTTGCGCCCGAAGCGGCCCCTCAGACAAACCTCCAGGACATCCGCCCAATGAATGCAAGGCATATAGCGCTCGGTATTGGAGGCCCCAAATACAACGAACCTGAAATGCGGCTGGGCATCAAATGCCTCAATGATGTCTGTGAAAAGTTCCATTTTTCAATAATGTGTTTAATCCACAGATTGTCACAGATTATCACAGATTGCTTTTGGCATTTATCTGTGATAATCTGTGACAATCTGTGGATTAAATTGAATTATTCGTTCATTAACATTTCGGTGAAGCGCCTGTCTGCGTCAATGGCGCGTATTTCACCCAGAAGGTCATTCAGGTTGCCTTCCATGATATTGGTCAAATCGTAGAGCGTTATTTCAAAACGATGGTCTGTGACGCGGTTCTGCGGGAAGTTATATGTCCTTATGCGTTCACTGCGGTCGCCAGTACCTACCTGCGAGCGGCGTTCCCCAGCGTTCTTTTCGTCTTCCTCGCGTTGCTTTATCTCCAGCAAACGGGAACGCAAAATTGTCATGGCGATTTCCTTGTTGCGGTGCTGGGACTTTTCCTGCTGGCTTGCAACAAACATGCCTGTGGGAATGTGCGTCACGCGCACTGCGGAGTCTGTGGTGTTGACGCACTGCCCACCGTGCCCAGATGCGCGGAACACGTCAATGCGCAGTTCTTCGGGATTCAATTGGAAGTCCACTTCCTCCGCTTCCGCCATAACTGCCACAGTCGCTGTGCTGGTGTGGACGCGGCCCTGCGCCTCTGTCACAGGAATGCGCTGCACACGGTGCACTCCGCTTTCAAAATGCAGATAACTCCAGGCTCCATCGCCAATCACCTTGAATGATACGCTCTTGATGCCGCCAAGTTGCGTGTCGCTTAAATCCATTAGTTCTGTCTTCCACCCCTGGATTTCGCAGAAGCGCTGGTACATACGATACAAATCGCCTGCAAACAAGGCTGCCTCATCGCCGCCTGCGGCTGGACGTATCTCCATAATAACGTCCTTGCCTTCGTTGGGGTGCATGGGCAGTATCAATGCCTTGATGTCGCCGTCCAGTTTGCGTATCTTTTCATTTAGGGCCTCCATGTCGCCTTTGATGACTTCCTTGAAATCTGCGTCATCGGTCTCATGGAGCAATTCCTCATTGCCCTGCAGATCTGCCTTTGCCTTGCACATTTCGTCCCATGCGCTTACCAGGTTCTTCAGTTTTTGGTATTCCAAATTTAACTTGCGGTAGTCGCTTTGGGAGCCGCTGGCAAAGTCAAACACTGATATCGCCCGTTCGACTTCGGAAAGGCGGAAAGATGAATTCTTTATGTACGCTTCTAGGTTCATTGAGAAAAGCCAAGAACATTATCCACAGAGGTAATTTCAAAACTATTTTATCCACAGATTATCGCAGATTAGCACAGATTGTGTTTTTAACATTTTATTGCAATAATACTAATCTGTGTTAATCTGCGATAATCTGTGGATAAAATAAAAATGGCGCAGCCAACGTGGATACGTCGCTGCGCCTTATGCAAAAATGCGTTGTATCAGGCCTTCTTTGCGTTGGCATAGCGGCGGCGGAACGCATCAACGCGTCCTTCCGTATCAACCAGCTTCTGCTTACCAGTGAAGAAAGGATGGCACTTTGAGCAGATACCAACGCTCACTTTCTCTGTGGTGGACATTACTTCGAACTGGTTGCCGCAAGCGCAGGTGACTGTGCACTTCTGGTACTTTGGATGGATTTTTTCTTTCATTGTCTTTCTCCTGATTTTGTGTCGGGGGATTCTATTCCCCCAGTTCCATTAACAATTATTTGGATGTTTCCTCTTCTTCCATTGCTGCCTTGCGGCTGAGGCGGATGCGGCCACGATCATCAATGCCGATGACCTTGACGGTAATCTGCTCGCC
>JAEEGL016801603.1_pt1 | contig 14769 bp, 10 predicted proteins | sample 9134231 | NCBI WGS metagenome assembly JAEEGL01 (sample SAMN16246548, study PRJNA631951) | gut metagenome | biome: gut microbiome; feature: rumen; material: fiber-attached | host: Bos | place: Iran: Karaj | collected 2018-10 | reverse complement strand
TTTCGCAGTCAATCTGGGTGAACTCGGGCTGGCGGTCGGCGCGGAGGTCCTCGTCACGGAAGCAGCGCACAATCTGGAAGTAGCGGTCGTAACCGGCCACCATCAGCAACTGCTTGAAGGTCTGGGGGCTCTGCGGCAGGGCGTAGAACTGGCCCGGATTCATGCGGGACGGAACCACAAAGTCGCGGGCGCCTTCCGGAGTGGACTTAATGAGATAAGGGGTTTCGATCTCCATGAAGCCCAGGCTGTCCAGGTAGTTGCGGGCTTCGTGGGCCACCTTGTGGCGAAGAGCAAGGGCGCGCTGCAGCGGACCGCGGCGCAGATCCAGGTAGCGGTACTTGGCGCGGATGTCCTCGCCGCCGTCGCTCTCTTCCTCAATGGTGAAGGGCGGGGTGACGCTCTTGTTGAGGATGTTGATGGCCGATACTTTGATCTCGATATCGCCGGTGGGCATCTTGGCGTTCTTGGCCTGACGCTCCACCACTTCGCCTTTCACCTGGATCACGAATTCACGGCCCAGGGCGGTGGCGGTTTCCACCAGGGAGGCGGGGGCATCGGCCTCTACCACCAGCTGCGTAATTCCGTAGCGGTCACGGAGGTCGATAAACGTCATTCCACCCAGCTTGCGGGCCTTCTGGACCCATCCGGCCAGGGTTACCTGCTGTCCCTTGTTCTCAATGCGGAGTTCGCCGCACGTGTGTGTTCTGTACATATTGTGTGTTCTTTGTTTTCCAGCCTACAAAAATAGGAAAAAATACTCGGTTTTGTGCCCGAAATCCCCAAAACTATTGCTCCGGGGCCGAAGGAACCAGGTAACGCTCGCCGGTGTCCCGGGCCACGGCATCCCAGAAGGGCTGGTCGTAGGAACCCGGCTGGTCGTTGTACTTGACTATGAGTTCGCGGGCCAGGGTGCTCCAGCTGGTCATCATCTTTTCCGTATAAGCTTTGGTCTTGCCGTTCAGGAAGGCCTCCCTTTCGGCGGGAGTCATGGCCACGGCGGCCTCCTCCACGGCCTTCTGGTCGGCCGCATAATAGTCTTCCAGTTCCTGGCGGGCGGCCTTCAAATCCCCAATGAGTGCGCTCCAGCGGGGATATACCATGTTGGACACCCAGTTGCAGAGCCAGTAGGCCCCTTCCTCGTCAAACTTCCCGTTCTGGTTGTGTACGGCGTCAAAGGCCGATGGCAGCTCGGTAATGCCGCAGTATACGGGAACGTAGGCCACCATGCTGGGGTCGTCGCAGTTGAAGTAGTAGACTCCGCCCACGGCGTCCGGCAGCCAGGAGCGCATCTGCGCCACCACGGCAAAGCCGGCCTGCTGGGTAGAGACGGGCCGCTCGCGGAAGTACTGCTTTCCCTCGGAGGTAAAGCCCTTGGCGCGGGGGCGGATGGGGGAGCTCCAGGGCCCGGCCATCACGTCCACGGTCATATCCAGCGGGGTTCCCTCGAAGTGGTCGCGCATATCGGCCATCACTTCCTGGAGGGTGACGGGCTTGTCGGGCTTAATCCACAGCGGCAGGGCGTCGCATTCGTCAAACCGGCCTTCCAGATAGGGCATGAAGCTGTCCATATAGGCCGGGTCCGTGTGGTGGCGGAAGATGCTCCACACACGCGGCTCGCACAGGCGCATGTGCACGAAATCGAAGGGGCAGTAGGCGTCGCGGAAGCTGAAATCGGCATCCTTGCCGCTGAAATAACCCATCTCTCGGGCGAAGGAAACCACGTCCTTGGAATACAGGCAATTCTCCTTGTCCTTGAAGGGAATCTGGCGGATGCGGCTCTGGTTGGCGTGGGCGCAGATGGCGTCGTCGGGAATGCGCAGGGCCACCCAGACAGCCCCCGTACGGCCGGGGCCCTTGCCGATGACTTCCATAATCCAGGCCTCGTTGGGGTCGCATACGGAGAAGGTTTCCCCGCTGTCGCAGTAGCCGTAGGTCTCCAGCAGATGTCCCATCACCTTCACGGCTTCGCGGGCGGTGCGGCAACGCTGCAGGGCCAGCTGCATCACGTTGTCATAGCCCAGGATGCCCTCCGGGTCCACCAGCTCCTCGCGGCCGCCGAAAGTGGTTTCCAGAATGGTGAGCTGGTGCTCGTTCATGTATCCTACTACATTATAGGTGTATTCCACCTGGTCCACGTAGCCACGGATTTCGCCGGGGTGCCAGAAGTTGCGGATGGCTATCTTTTCGCCGGGGGCGTGCCTTCCGGCCGGAGAGCTGGTGAGCCAGCCGCTGTAGCCGAAGGTGTCGCAGTTGTAGGTGCACATCACCGACCCGTCGGCCGAGGCTTTTTTCCCTACGAGGATGTTGGTGCAGGCATCGGCCCGTCCCGCCCACAAAAGCAGGCACAGGACGGCCGGAACAAGGAGTTTTTTCATTATGCTAGCAGATTGGTCAGGTCAATGAAGTCTTCCACGGACAGTTTTTCGGGCCTCAGCGAAAAGACCTCCTGCGCAAGGAATTCCTGGAGCTGCTCTTCGCTCCAGCCTTCGCGGTCGGCCTTGGCTTTGGCCAGGGGCTTCAGAGGGTTGCGCATCATCTTGCGGCGCTGGCCGAAGGCCGTTTTCACCACGGTCTTGAACAGGGCCTCGTCGCAGCCCAGGCTGGTGCGCCCGTTGCGGGTGAGGCGGATGACGGCGCTCTCCACCTTGGGCGGAGGGGCAAAGCAGCCGGAGCCCACGGTGAAGAGGTACTCGATGTCGTACCACGCCTGCAGAAGGACGCTCAGGATGCCGTAAGTCTTGGTTCCGGGCTTCTCCGCTATGCGTTCGGCCACCTCTTTCTGCACCATACCCACCACCTCGGGGATGCGCTCCTTGTAGTCCAGCACCTTGAAGAAGATCTGGGAAGAGATGTTATAGGGGAAGTTGCCGATGATGGCGAACTGCTCCGGGAAGATTTTCTCCAGCTTCAGCGTGAGGAAATCGGCCTCCATGAGCTTGCCCTGCATTCCCTGGAAATGGGTGAGCAGGTAATCCACGCTCTCGGAGTCAATCTCCACCAGCTTGAGGTCTACGTCGTCGCGTTGCAGCAGATACTGCGTAAGGACCCCCATGCCGGGGCCTACCTCCAAAGTGGGGAGCCCGCCGTGCAGGGCATCTACTATGGCCTTGGCTATCTTCTGGTCCGTGAGGAAATGCTGGCCCAGGGCCTTTTTGGCGCGTACTTCTGTCATATTGCTAAGATTAGATGCCCCCGCCGTCCACGGCGCCGCGGATGGGGGCGAAGTTGGGTTGCAACAGGTATCGGCCTGTATTGTTCTGTTCGCGGGCCTGGGTGGCGAGCCGGCCTATCTTGGATTCCGGGCTGCGGCCCACGTCAATGATGAGGCCGTGGCGGGTATCGTCGAAGGCAATAAGCATGGGAACGTCGCCGTTGGAATCGCCACCCACCAGGATGGGACCTTTGTCGCGGTGCAGCGGGGCCATGAGAGTTTTGATGCAGGTGACCTTGCCGTCCCGGATGGTCTGCACGTATTCGGGGTCATATTCGGCCACCAGTTTATCTCCGCGGACAAAGCGCAGGCCGAAGACCTGCTCCGGAGGCAGGCCCACCCCCAGGTCGGGGTCGCAGGCCAGCACTTCCACAATCAGTTCCAGGGAGGCGGAACAGACATAGGCGGTAATTCCATGGTCGGCCAGGCAGTGGTACAGATCTTTCATTTCCGGCGAGAACCAGATGCCGCGCTCCACGGGCGTGCTCCACTTTCCGTCCGGGGAAGTCCATTCCTGCACCTCCAGCTTGTCTTTTCCCATCTGGTCCAGGACGGCGTCGTGTACCACTTCGCGGGCTTCCTCCTCCGTGTAGCCGGCCAGAAGGCCCGGCATCCACAGATAGGACACCTCGTATCCGAACACGTCGTCCATTCCGACCAAAAGGCAGGCCATGCGGGCGCGGAAGTCTTTATAGGTATCTGTGGCGTGGATCTGGTCCAGCGTCTTTCCATCGGCCTTGAGGGCGGCCAACTGGGCATATTCTTCCTTGAGCACCTCTCCCATCTGGGCGAAGGTGATATCTCCAAAGGCCATAGATGCATCCGGAATGCCGTCCAGGAAGCCGTGGGCGGGGGCGTCTGCATAACGCAGGTGCTCTACCTGGTATACCCAGAGGGCCTGCGACACGTCGTGCACAATGGAGGTTTTGTCAAAGTCGAATACGGCGTAAGCCCCGGAATCCTGGTAAGTTTCCAGAAGACTGTTGAGCTGGTTGCGCACCTGGGCGTCCCACGAACCGGCCGCCAGTTCGCTGTGTTGGGCGTTATGCTGGCAGGCCAGGGGCAGAGCCAGGGCCAGAAGGAGGAAGAGACGTTTCATTAAGCTTATCTTTTCTTATAATTCAGCCCCTTGGCATCCCAGGCGGGCATTTCTTTCTTTTTGATGATGCTGTAGAATTGGTTGAAGTCCTCTCGGAGTTCCTTCTCGGATTTATCAAATTTTCCGGGGTCCCAGGCCCGTTCCCAGATGCCCAGGGCCTTGGGCAGCATCTGGTAGGTGGCGTCGTCCAGGCTGCGGATGTTCTCCGACCACAACAGGGCCTCGGCCCCTACGATATTCTGGTTCTTCCGGAGGCCGGGATAGTTGTAGACCGGCAGAGAAAAGCTCTTGAATTCATCTACGTAGCCACCCCAGTGAAGGCCGATTTCATTAGGGTCGTCGCAATATGCCAGGTCTACATAGGCGTGCTGCACGTTGGACAGGAGCACGGGGATGTCGGCATTGGCCAGCCGGGCCGGGAGGTCGATATCCTCATCCCGTGTGTTCCAGGCGTTTACAAACAGAAGATGCTTCTTCAAATGCTCCAGCGTCTCGGGTTCGATGTTCTCCACAATCTCCTGCCAGCCGGCCAGTTTGATGCCCCGTTCCCGGGCCAGCGCCAGCATACCGCGGGTAAACGTGTCCTTGACGCGCTTGCGGTCCCGTCCTGCCCATGAACCCATGGGCACTTCGTCTCCGCCGATGTGGATGCCCAGGAGGGGAACACCGGCTTCCTCGTGCATGCGGATAACCTCATCAAACACCACGGAATAGAACTTATACACACCCGGAAGGTCCGGATCCAGCACGTTGTCCGTGAAGTCCTGGGCGCTCCAGTAATGGGAGGTGTCGGAGGGTTCCTGCATCCGGTAGCTTTCGTCTCCGGTGCGGCGCTCGTAAGCCTGCATGGCCTTGATGGCGGCCCGGGAATGGCCCGGAGCATCAAATTCCGGCACCACGCGGATGCGGCGTTCCCAGGCGTAGCGCAGGATTTCCTTATATTCCTCCTCCGTGTAAAAAGTAGTATTGCCGATGCGGCCGTTGGCCGTGGGTTTAAGCGCCTTCGTTTCCTGAAGGTCCCAGTCCGGCAGCTCGTGATGGCCGCTGAAGGCGGTGAGATCCGGCAGCTTGGGGATTTCCAGGCACCAGGACTCGTCGTCCCCCAGGTGGAAATGCAGCAGGTTCAGTTTGTAAGAGGCCAGGATGTCCAGGATCTTGAACACCTCTTCCTTGGTGCGGAAATCCCGCACCACATCCAGCATGAAACCGCGCAGTTTCAAGGCTGGCTGGTCGGTAATCTTCAGATTCTTAGTCCCTTCCGGCAACTTGGACATGGTCACCTGTGCATAATACTTGCCGTCGGCATCACGAGATTCTATATGGGCCTCTCCCTTGTCATCCAGGATAAGGTCATACGATCCTTCCGGGAGAATATTGTCGTATACACAGCATTCAACATCCTCAACCACGGGTTCAAACCAAGCCTCTACACTCTTCGGCCGGGGAATGATATCGGTGGGGCCGGGTTCATACGTGGCAGCAAACAGACTGGAGTCCACCGGTGTCACCGGATGCTCCAGGAAGGTGTAGGTAACGGGGAAGGGCTTGTCTTCCCGGCCCTTCACCTGCAGGACAAAGCCTTCCGGGGCCCAGGAATGCCGCGGCAGCGGACGCGCCAGATAGGTAATGGTAAGCGTCCCGCTCTTCGGGATATCAATATAGCTGCTGGTTCCCTGATAATGGGTGATTTCCTTCACCGGGCCGCCGGTGACCTCGTAACTGTCAAAGAGTTCCTGGAACCAGACGCGCCCGCCTTTGGGCATGTTATTGAGAATGAGCGTGTGCTGGGCCCGCCCGTTGTCCATCACGGGACCTTCTATCCATTGGGCCGATGGCTCACCGGAGCAGGAAGCAACCAGGGCCGCCACAAAGAGGGGAACAAGTACCTTTTTCATATCCATAAAAGCTTGTATTCATGCAAACTTACGCATATTTGGCCGGAAAAAAAAGCCCGTCCGGTATTTCGGGAGGAAATCCGGACGGAAGAAGGAGAATTATGTTTAACTAAAGTTTTTTCAAGGTAGCGCCGCGATCTATGTCGGTCTCGGTGATCTGGAGTTTGTCTCCAGCTTTGTAGCGGCAGCTGGCGGCTCCGGAGAGGTCCACGCCCAGCTTTTCAAGGGCATAGATACGGACCGAGGAAGCACCGCTCATTTCTACCCGGGCTTCGATGGTGGCGCAGTCCGTCAGATCGGCTTTGGCGGCTCCGGAACCGGAGAGGCGGAAGCTTCCGAGGGTTCCTTTCATCCAGAGGTGGGCGGCAGCCGAGAGATCGGCCTTCAGGTTGTCGTAACCACCGGTCAGTTCCAGTTTGCCCGATCCGGAAAGATCCAGGTCCATGTCCTGACCGTCCGATTCCAAAGTGCCTTTGGAGGCGCCGGAAAGGTCCATCTTGACCTTTTTCAGATTTCCTTTCATCTGGAATTTGCTGGCGCCGCTGCATTCGATATTGGCATAATCGGCCTTAAGATTGAGTTCCTTGAGAGAGGTGGCTCCGCTGAGTTCCATGCTGAAGTTGGCGGTTTTGAAGTTGCCATCGGCCACCATTTTGCTGGCGCCGGACATTTCTACGTGGGCCAGTTCCGGAAGGGCCACCGTGGCGTGCACTTTATAACTGCCGCGTTCCAGTTTCCGGCGGATGTCGGACGGCATACCGGAGTTGCCCAGGATAAGGGTGTTGTTCCGGACCTTCACTGTGAGGTAAGGCATCACGAAGTCCGGGGCATCCACTTCCACTTTCTGCGTGGAGGACTGGATCAGGTCCACCTGGAAGATCCAGGAGACTTCTACGCCGTCAAAGGAATCCAGCTGGTAGGTCTTGGTTTCCGTGTTGACGGATTCCGGTTCGGTGTTGTTGGCTGCGGCGGCGGGCACAAGGGCCAGGAAGGCGGCTGCAAAAAGGAAGAAAAGCTTTTTCATGGTTATGGTATTTTATTGATTTGCAAGTTGTTTGGCGCCATCCAGCAGGGAGGCATAGTGGGCTCTGAGAACGCGGGCCTTCTCCAACCGGGACATCTCTTCCGGGAGCTGCAGGAACAGCGGACTGGCTTCTTCCGTAAGGCCGGCGAGGGCTTCGTCCCAGTCGTTTCCGGCATCGGCCGGACAGGCGCTGTAAAGCTGGGAAACGCGGTCCATATAGACCAGATAGATGGCTTCGGGGTCGCTATGGCGCAGGGCGCTCACCACAAAGAGGGCCGACAGGGCCGCGGCGGCCGCCACGGAACCCCAGACGATGCGCCAGGGGCGGCGGGCCGGCTTCTGAGCCTCTTCCAGGCGGGCGAGGAAGCGGTCCTCGTGCCCCTGGGCGGGTTCCTTTACGTCGAACTCTTCGGCGTGGGAACGGATGTATTGTTCAAGCTCTGTCATTTTCTTAATCGTTCTATCAGTTTTACGCGTCCTCTTGAGTAGATGGAGCGGATGGTAACTTCTTTTTTGCCGGTGAAAGCGGAAATCTCCTCATAATCCAAGCCCTCCAGCAGCACCAGGTTCAGGATGAGCCGATAGGGTTCTTCCAACCCCTCCATGGCCTTCAGCACCGTGGGAACATCCATTCCCTCCATGGGCATATCGGCCTCTTCCACCTCGGTTTCGTCCACGGCATAGAGTTCCAGGAAATCGGCCCTTCTCTTTCTCTCGCGCAGGCGGTCTATGGAGGCCCGGACGCAAGTCCTGGAAAGCCACGCGCTTATCTGGGGGGCGGAAAGCGGGGCGGAGTCCTTTCGGCCTATATATTTAAGGAGGGTGTCCTGCATCACTTCCTCGGCATCGTCAGAATTCTGGAGAATCCGCCAGGCCGTATTGTACAGGCGCCGGTGGTACTGCTCGTAGAATGCTGTGATCTCTTGCCGTGTCATTTTTTCACTTTCTATCTATTAGACGTGCAAAAATAGGATTTGTTGCAGAAAAATTACCTCCCGCAGAAAAAAGTTTTACGGGAGGGTTAAAAATGGGATTCCAAGGTGCCGGGAATTACCAGGTCACCACCACTTTCAAGTTTTCAGAGGCCGATGTTTCCGGAAGGAAGATGCATGCCTCGCGGGTGTTTTCGTCGTAGGTGCAACCAAGGGCCGCGCCATTAAGGCTGGCCTTGGGGCAACGGGAGACGCCGCCCAGAACCAGGGAGAGCTTGCGTGTCTCAGACATACCTTTGAACGAGCCCTCGCGAGGGGAGACAACCACCGTGCAGCCGCTTCCCGTGGCGTTTTTCTCAATGAGGGTGGTGGCATACTGCTCCGGATAGGCCTGGCTTTCGCCGTCGTCCTCATAGTGCACGTAGCGGCTGCGGCCCTTGCCGGGAGCCACGTAGATACGGTATTCGTTGGACGGGGTCTGGAGGTCCTGGATGCCTTCGCGGGCCAGGGGCAGGATGGAGCCGGCCTTCACGAACCAGGCGTTCTGGTCTATGCCGTAAGTGAGTTTCTGGACGGTGCCGCCCTTCAGCATCCGGTGATGGGCCATGTCGTACCAGTCGTTGCCGGCGGGGAGCCAGACGTCGCGGCGGGCCAGCCCATCGGCCCCCACGGGCTCACAGATGGTGGCGGCCAGGATGTTGTCCCCGAAGAAGTACTCCTGCTTCCAAGTGTAGGCTTCCTCCTTTTCCGGATACTCGTAATAGAGCGGACGGCAGAGGGAGATGCCGGTGTCGTAGGCCTGGCGGGCCATGTCATAGATATAAGGGGTAAGGGCGTAGCGCAGCTCCAGGGCCGCCTTCATATATTCATAATGCTCCGGGAACATCCAGATGCGGCGTTCCAGGATGGCCGATGAGGTGCTGTGCGTCTTGAAGATGGGGGAGAAAACGCCGTACTGCAGCCAGCGGGTGAAAAGTTCCGGCTCGGTGGGGACGTCGGTGTCCTGCATGTGGCCGCCCAGGTCGTGGCCCCAGTAGCCGTAAAGCACGTTGGAGGCCGTGGCGGTGAATTCCGGAAGATAACCGAGCACTTCCCATTTGATCTTGGTGTCACCCGAGAAGCCCAGCTGGTAGCGGTGGCTGCCCAGGCCGCCCCAGCGGTGGTAAATCATGGGACGGGGTGCCTGGTCCGGCGCCAGGCCCCGGCTGCGCCGCACCTTGTCGTTGAAGAAGGTGTGATTGAGCCAGAAGGTGACGCTGAGGTCCGGCAGATACTGGCTTTCCCGCCACTGCTGCCAGTCCAGCCACCAGAAGTCTACGCCCTCCTTCTCCAGGGGATGGATGACGGAGTTGAAATAGGCGTCGGTCCAGGCGCGCTGGGAGATGCGGAAGGGAATGCGGGCGGCGTTTCCGTCCGGAAGCTGATAGCCCTCGGGACCGTCGTAGTCCTGGGTGCGGGAGAGGTAATCGGCCCGGAAGTCCGGGTACTGGGTCTCGCGCGGGCTCATACCGCCGGCCGGGTGGAGGTTGAGGGAGGTCTTGAGCTTGAGGCCGTGCACCTGGGAGAGGAAGGCCTCCGGCTGGGCAATCAGGTCCCGGTTCCAGCTGTAGCCGGTCCAGCCCACGCCCTGGTCGTGTTCCTCGCGGGAAGCATGGGGCCAGGTATGGTGCCAGTCCATATCGATAACCATTACGTCAATGGGGAGTTTCCTTTCCCGGAACTCGCGGCCCAGGGCCAGGAATTCCTTGTCCGTGTACGCCCAGTAGCGGCTCCACCAATAGCCAAATACGAATTTGGGAGGCAGGGGGATGCGGCCGGCTACCCGGGCATAATCGGCCAGGGCGGCCTTGTAATCGTGACCGTAGGCGAAGAGGTACCAGTCCTGCACCTCACCTTCCGGGCGGGCGGCCACCCATTCTCCCCAGTCGCTGGGATCTTCCACAAATAGATGCCGCCGGCTCTCGTCTACGAGGGCCCAGCCGTCGCGGGAAAGGATGCCCGTTTCCATGGGGTCTCCAAAGTTGATCTTCTGGGGTCCTTCGCATCCGTCCAGGGTGCGGGCGGTGCCCATGAGATTACCGGTTGCGGCCTTGCCCGGGAACCATTTCTGCGTTTTTCCGTTCAGGCGGAACTGCACATTCAGGTTGTCCTGGGAGAAGGGTTTTCCGTCGGGCTTATACTGCAGCGTGAGGGCCTTGGTTTTGATGAGCAGCCATTCTCCGGTGCGGGAGACGCTAAAGGCCGGCACCGGCAGTTCGCGGTTCACGATGGCCAGGGTGGCGCGGTCTTCAAACTGTCCCTGTTCGCTCCATTCCATCCGGACGAGGCGGTCGGTGAGGACGGTGAAGCGGGCGTTTCCCACCACGACTTGGGAAGAAGGCTGGGCGACGGGATTCTGGGCCAGGGCGGCTGCGGCAAAAAGCAGCAGGCAGAGGGCGGAAAGTAATCTCTTCATAACGATGTGTTTATGTACAAATATAAGGAATCCCGTGGAAAAACGGGCAAAAATGATTATGTTTGTAAAGAACACAGACTAACAACCATGAAACGCACCCTCCTTCTCTTTGCCGGCGTGCTGGCCTTTGGCGTTGCCAGGGCCCAGGTGGCCGATATCCAGGCTTCGCCGGAACTGCTGGATGCACCTTTCGGACTCCAGGATGAAAAGAACTTCCAGACCCCGCCCAAGGTGTTCTGGCCCGAGACGTGGTTCCACTTCATAGGGGACAACGTGTCCCGTGAGGGCATAGACGCCGACCTGGAGGCCATCGCGGCGGCCGGAATCTCCGGCATCCAGTGGTTTCACGGCGCATTCGGAGGCCGATGGCCGGGCGTGGAAACCCCGGTGGTGCCGCTTTCCAAGGATTGGGACGATATGGTGGCGTACCTGGGCCAGAAGGCCCGCAGCCTGGGGTTGAGGCTTACCATCCAGACCTGTCCCGGCTGGGCCATGGCCGGCGGTCCCTGGATCAAGCCCGAAGATGCCATGAGAGACCTGGTCTGGAGCCGTACGGACCTTCCGGAAGGGGGCCGATGGAAGGACCCGCTTCCCAAGGGAGAGCCTTCGGAAGAAGAATGGAGGGATTACCGGGATGTCTGCGTGCTGGCCTTTCCCACCCCTCTGGGAGACACGGGAAAGCCCCTGGAAATCAAGGATGTAGTGTCTGACGAGGCCGATTGGGCCGCCCTGCTGAAAGAGGGGAAGTCCCTGGATGCCAAGGCCGGAACTACGCATAAGGTCACGTTCACCCTGCCGGAAGGCGCCGTGGTCCGCACGCTGGAGCTGCCCAGCCTGGAAAGCTTTGGCCGTGCTTTCGTAAACACGCCTGGTCTGGAACTCACGCTGGTGGCCATTGGTTCCAACGGCCAGCGGGAAACCGTGTTGCATACCTGCCTTCCCATGGGCAGCTGGGAGGACAACCAGCCCCTGTCCCTGGCGGTCAGCGAGGCCCGGGCACAGAAGATGGAATTTACCCTTTCCAACGAGCACGACATCCACGTGGCGTTCGTGCGCTTCTCATCGGCCGCCCGCAAAAACGACTGGCAGGCCGAGTCGGGCAGCACGCTCCGCGCCAAGGAGAAATACCAGGAATTCACCCGCCAGAGCCGGGAGGCCTTTGTGCAAAGGTCCGATGTCCTGGACCTGACCGCCCTTATGGATGCCAAGGGCCATTTGAAATGGACGGCGCCCAGGGGAAAGGGCGGCTGGACCGTCCTGAGATTCGGCCATGTGAACGCCGGGCGCCGCAACGGTCCTGCTCCGGCCGAAGCTACGGGCTGGGAGTGCAACAAACTGGACCCCAGAGGTGCTGAAGTGCAGTTTGCCAATTATGTGGGCAGTTTGCAGGAGGGGCCGCTGGAGGGCCAGGCCAACGGCATGCTCATGGACAGCTGGGAGTGCAATAACCAGACTTGGACCGGACGGATGGAGGAGGAATTCCTCACCCGCATGGGCTATGGCCTCCGGGAATGGATGCCCGCCCTGGCCGGCTATGTGATGGTGAACCAGGAAACCACGGTCAAATTCCTCAACGACTGGCGCCGCGTCAAGAGCGACCTCTACAACCAGAACTTCTTCCAGCGCATGACGGACCTGGCCCACGAAAAGGGCCTCCAGGTGCAGTACGAGACCGCCGGAGGCGACGTGGTGGCCATGGACCTCATGGAGTACTACAAATATGCCGACGTCCCCATGACGGAATTCTGGCAACCCATCACCGAGGGTTTTGTGGGAGACCTTAATTTCAAACCCATCAAGCCCACGGCATCGGCCGCCCATATCTACGGCAAGCGGCGTGTGGCGGCGGAGAGTTTCACCAGTTTCGAACTCACCTGGGACGAGCACTGGGAATTGCTCAAAGAGGTAGCCAATTTGAATATGACGGAAGGCGTCACGCACAATGTCTTCCATACTTATACCCACAATCCGCAAGTGAACTTCCTGCCGCCGGGCACCAGCTTCGGAAACAAGATTGGAACGCCCTTCCTCCGGGGCCAGACCTGGTGGAAGTATATGCCGTACTTTACGCAGTACCTGGCCCGTACCAGTTATCTGCTGGAGCGCGGTCTGCCGGTGGTGGACGTGCTCTGGTATATTGGCGACGAAGTATGCCACAAGCCGGACCAGAAGTATCCCTTCCCGAAAGGTTACAAATACGATTACTGCAATCCCGACGTGCTGTTCAACCGCATCAGCGTGAAGGACGGCCGCCTGGTCACCCCCGACGGACAGGCGTACGAAGTGCTGTGGGTTCCCGAATACGATCGCCTGGGACAGAAGAGCTGTCACCGGATCCTGGAACTCATGAGCCAGGGTGCCCGGGTGCTGATAGGGTCCGAAATATCGGCCCAAAGCCTGCAGGCCCAAGGACTTAGCCCCAACGTTCAGGCCGATGAAGACATCCTCTGGACCCAGCGGAAGACCGCCGGGGCCCAGTGGTTCTACATTACCGCCCCCACCGGGAAGGATTTCCACGGGGCGGTGAAACTCAAGGCGCAGGGAACGGCAGAGATTTGGGATGCCGTGACGGGAGCCGTATACGGCATTCCTGTGCAGCAGGACGGGGAGTATTCCTGCGTGCAACTGGATTTGGAGCGTGCCGGCAACTGTTTCGTGGTGTTCCAGGAACACACCTATCCCAAGAATCCGGCGCCCCGGCAGTCTGGAGAGAATGAGATTCCCCTCACCGCCTGGAAAATCCAGTTCCCTCAAGGGTGGGGTGCTCCGACGGGTCAGCACGAGCTGTTCCGCCTGGAACCCTGGAAAGACCTTCCCCTGGGCCTGGAAGGGCAGGCTTTTTCCGGCACGGCGGTGTATGAAACCACCTTTGACAGCCCGGAGGCCAAGGAATATGTTTTGGATTTGGGAGAGGTGGACATGATTGCCGATGTGTCGCTGAACGGGGAACCCGCAGGCGTGCTCTGGGCCCATCCCTATCGGCTCGCCGTTAATGCCAGGCCTGGCCGCAACGTCCTTCGCGTAGCCGTTACCAGCACCTGGTTCAACCGTCTGGCCTACGATGCCAACCAGCCCGAAGACCAGCGAAAGACGTGGACCATAGCCGGTCCCGAGCCGGAAAGCCCGCTGCGCAACTCCGGCCTCCTGGGCCCCGTCCGCCTCTTATATTAAGATTTTTGCTTATCTTTGTAAGCTATGATTAAGGTATTGGGCATATTCGGATTCCTCAGCTTCGGCTGGGCGGATATCTTGGACATCCTGATGGTGGCCGCCATCATCTATCTCCTGATCCGCAGCCTCCGGGGAGATTCCACCGTGCTCAATATTGTGCTGGTCCTCACCTTCCTGCTCATTCTGCAGGCCGTGGTGAATGCGCTGAACATGCGAATGATGTCGGCCCTGCTGGGTGCTCTGCTGGATGTGGGTGTACTGGCGGTCATCATCCTTTTCCAACCGGAAATCCGTCACATGCTCAACCGCTTTGCCGTGCAGTCGGGTATCGCCCGCCGCAGCGGCCAGCTGTTCAACCGCCTGCTGGGCATCAAGGAAGAGACCATGGGCGGCCACAGCGCCGAAGAGCTGGGAGAAGCCATCCGCGCCATGTCGGCCGAAAAGACCGGAGCCCTCATCGTGATCCAGCACAAGTCCTCCCTGGAGGAATACATGGATACGGGAGACCGTTTTGAGGCCGATATCAACCGGCGCCTCATCATGAACATCTTCTTCAAGAATTCTCCTCTGCACGACGGTGCCATGATCATAGTGGGAGACCATGTAGCCGCGGCCCGCTGCCAGCTGCCCATGACCAATCGCACGGACATTCCCGCGCATTACGGCATGCGGCACCGCGCGGCCCTCGGCCTCAGCGAGGACACGGACGCCGACATCCTGGTGGTTTCCGAAGAAACGGGTAATGTAAGTTTTGTGCGCGGAGGTGATATCCACACCGTGCAGGATATGAAGGAGCTCCGCCAACTGCTGGGTTCCCTGATGACCAAGGAGGAATAGATACGGATGGACGCGAGGCTGGAAGCAAAACTGGGATTTGACAAGGTGCGGGCGGCTATTGCGGCCCGCTGTTCTACGGAATACGCCGCCACCCGGGTAGAAGAGGAAGAATTCTGTACGGACGGTGTACAGATTCACCGCCGCC
>JAEEGL015788055.1_pt1 | contig 14769 bp, 10 predicted proteins | sample 9134231 | NCBI WGS metagenome assembly JAEEGL01 (sample SAMN16246548, study PRJNA631951) | gut metagenome | biome: gut microbiome; feature: rumen; material: fiber-attached | host: Bos | place: Iran: Karaj | collected 2018-10 | reverse complement strand
GATTGCGCAGCGTTAAACAGTGCAATAGTGCACAGTGTATATGGAGGGATAATATGAAAAAGAAACTTCTTGCAACACTTCTTGCATCAGTAATGTGTCTTTCATTAGTTGCATGCGGAAGTAAAGGAGACGCTTCCGGAGATGTTGATTTCTCAAAGGGTGGAGAGATAACAATCTGGGTTGCAGACAATGTAGTTGATTTCACATCTCAGTCAGTAGCTGATTTCTTTGCTGCTAATCCTGATTACTCAGCTTTTACTTATACTGTTGAAGCTGTAGGTGAAGGTGATGCCGCAGGTAACATGATCACTGACGTTGAAGGCGGAGCAGATATCTTCGGTTTCGCTCAGGACCAGCTTGCCAGACTTGTATCTGCATCAGCAGTTATGCCTGTTATGGGTGACTACGAGTCATTCGTTAAGGACAGCAACGATGCCGGCGCTATAGCAGCAGCTACAGTTGGTGATACAATCTATGCTTATCCTATGACATCTGATAACGGATACTTCTTATACTATGACAAGTCAGTTGTTAAGGATCCTTCTAAATTGGAGTCAATCCTTGCAGACTGCGAAGCAGCAGGCAAGAACTTCTACTTTGAAGTTAATTCCGGATGGTATCAGACAGCATTCTTCTTCGGAACAGGATGTGAGTTCACATATGATACAGATACAGACGGCAACTTTACAGCTTGTAACATGGACTATGCTTCAGACAAGGGTCTTGCAGCTCTTAAGGCTATGATCAACCTTGCTTCTTCACCTGCTTTCAAGAACGGTTCATCTATCGACAACGGTACCAACATCGGTGCTATCGTAGACGGTACATGGGATGCGGCTGCAGCTCAGGCACTTTTCGGTGACAACTATGCAGCAGCAAAACTTCCTACATTCACAGTTGACGGCAAGTCTTACCAGATGGGCGGTTTCTCAGGTAACAAGCTCCTCGGTGTTAAGCCTCAGACAGACGCAGCTAAGCTTAAGGTTTGTCAGGAACTTGCAAAATACCTTACAAGCGAAGAAGTTCAGCTTGCAAGATTCAATGCAGTTGAGTGGGGTCCTTCTAACTTGAAGGCACAGCAGGCTTCAGAAGTTCAGTCTAATGCAGCTCTTAAAGCTCTTGCTGAGCAGATGCCCAACATGCAGCCTCAGGGTCAGTACCCCGGCGATTACTGGACACTGGGAACATCTCTTGGTGATGACATTATCAACGGTACTGTTTCGGCTTCTTCTTCAGATGATGCTCTGATGGAAGTTCTTAATAAGTTCCAGTCAACATGTGAGTCTTACGTACAGTAAATTTGTAGACTATATAATGCATTTTTTAACCGGCAGAGATCCGTCTCTGCCGGTATTACTATAAAGAGTTTTGGGTATATTTTTGGGAGGTTACGCATGGCAAAAGACGATAACTTCAAAACAAAAGATGCTTCCCCTTCTTTTATGAATACTCTTACGACCGATCTTAAAGAGATAGGTAGGACTTTTAAAGAAGGAGACTGGAAGACTAAGCTTTCTTTTGTTGTCTTCGGATTCGGCTCTATTATGCGTAAGCAGTTCTTGCATGGTTTTGCTTTATTGCTTGCACAGATAGCAGCTCTTTATTATGTGTTCGGCTTCGGCTGGCAGTATTTCAGTAAGTTAAACACTCTTGGTTCGTCCAAGCAGGGCTACAACCCCGACGGAACGATAAGCAAGGGTGACAATTCTTTTCTTATTCTCTTATACGGTATTCTCACAGTCATAATCATTATTCTTTTTATTGTATTGTGGAGACTCAATGTAAGAGAGCAGTACAAAGAGGAGTGTTTGCTTAAGCAGGGAAAAGAACTTCCTACTAACAAAAAGACATTCCTGTCACTTTTTGATTCCAATTTTGATAAAACATTATTGGCTTTACCTGTAGCGGGTATTTTCCTTTTTACTTTGCTTCCTATCATCTTCATGATATGTGTTGCATTTACCAACTACGACTACAATCACCAGGCCCCTGCAAAGCTTTTTACATGGGTCGGCTTTGAGAACTTCAAGAACCTTTTCAGTTTTAATTCTTCAACGGGATTCGGCTTTACTTTTATGACGGTACTTGGCTGGACTCTTGTGTGGGCATTGTTTGCTACATTCCTCAACTACTTCCTTGGAATGGCAGTGGCGATGCTTATTAACAGAAAAGGTATTAAGTTCAAGCCTATGTGGAGAACCATTCTTGTTGTTACCATTGCGGTACCACAGTTTGTTTCACTCCTTTATATGTACAAGCTTTTTGCATCGGATGGACTTATTAATACATACCTCATTAAATGGGGACTGATCAGTCAGTATATTCCTTTCTGGGAGGATCCGGGACTTGCGAGATTGATGATAATCATTATCAATCTTTGGATAGGTATTCCTTACATGATGCTTATCTCAACCGGACTTTTGATGAATATTCCGGAAGATCTCTATGAATCCGCAAGGATTGACGGAGCCAATGCTTTCCAGTGCTTCCGGAGCATCACCCTTCCTTATATGTTATTTGTTACAGGCCCATATTTGCTTACAAGTTATATTGGTAACCTGAATAACTTCAATGTTATTTTCCTTTTAAATAAGGGTAAGCCCCAGTCCATGGAACTGGCGGGAAACGCGGGTTACACTGACTTGCTTGTAACCTGGCTCTATAAGATGACAGTAGACGATACCAACTATAAGATGGCTGCGGTGATCGGTATTATGGTATTCGTTGTTACGGCGGTTATTTCACTTGTTGTTTATGGTATTTTACCATCAGTTAAAGATGAGGAGGGCTTTCAATAATGGATAATAATAAAGAACGCTCCCTTAGCGGCAGAAGAAAAACGGGCGACAGAGTTACTTATGTTGTGTTGACCCTTATAAGCATATTGTGGCTGGCACCTTTTGTGTGTCTGATACTTCAGTCCTTCAGATCTTACACTGAAGGCGGCGGCGGAATGGTGGAATATCTGCTTCCCAAGAAATTCTCGCTGGATTCCTATACGGATCTCTTGAGACCCGGTAATCAGTTTATACGCTGGTATCTCAATACTTTGATCATTGCATTCTTTGTATCGCTTTTTGAGACGGTTATTGTGCTCTGTGTAAGTTATGCGCTTTCGAGAATGAGATTCAAGGGTAGAGAGTTGCTCATGAGATTCTGGTTGATTCTGGGTATGTTCCCGGGCTTCTTAACCATGATCTGTCTCTATTTCCTGCTTAAGAATTTTGGTCTTACTCAGGAAGGAGCAATCCCCGGTTTGATCCTTATATCGGCGGCAAGTTCCGGTATGAAATATTACATCTGTAAGGGATTCTTCGATACGATTCCTAAGTCGCTTGATGAAGCTGCCAGACTTGACGGTGCTTCAAGAGCCAGAATCTTTGTTACGATGTTGCTTCCTATGGCTAAACCTACGATTATTTACACAGCCCTTGTTGCCTTTATGGCACCCTGGTGTGACTATGTATTTGCTTCATACGTTGCCTTCGGTTATTCGGACTCTTACAACGTTGCCGTTGCTATGCAGAGATGGATATGGACCAACGATTATCAGGGCTATTTCACCAGATTCTGTGCGGGCGGTGTGCTTATAGCGGTACCTGTTACGATCCTTTTCATGTGCCTGCAGAAGTACTATGTTGAAGGTGTTACCGGCGGCGCTGTTAAGGGCTGACACTTATGCTTAAAAGAGTTTTATCTGTATTTTTAATATTTACAATTTTGCTTTGCGGATGCGGCAGGGTCTCGTCTGAGGCCGGTGCCGTATCGGAAGCTGTTGATGACAATTATCGAAATTACTATGAGATCTTTGTCAGGTCTTTCTATGACTCTGACGGAGATGGAATAGGAGACCTCAGAGGGGTGACCGAAAAGCTTGATTATATAGCGGATCTCGGTTGTAACGGCATCTGGCTTATGCCCATATGTCCGTCTGATACTTATCACAAATACGATGTTTTGGACTACTGTGATATTGATGATGAGTATGGATCCCCGGAGGATTTTGATGAGTTGGTTGCTGAGTGCCATGCGAGAGATATTCGTCTTATCATCGACCTTGTTATCAATCATACATCCTCCGGGCATCCATGGTTTATCGAAGCCACAGACTATATAAAGTCTCTTGGCGATGATGAGACGATGGATGTTTCTGTTTGTCCCTATGTTGATTATTATCACTTCACAAAAGAGGACAAGGGTGCAGGCTGGGAGAAAGTTGCTGGCACGGATTATTATTATGAATGTAATTTCTGGTCTGAGATGCCGGATCTGAATCTGGCCAATCCTGCGGTGAAAGAAGAGATAGAACATATCGCTGATTACTGGATAGATAAAGGCGTAGACGGCTTCAGAATGGATGCGGCGTTGCATTTCGAAGAAGGAGATACGGACTTTAATGCATCGACACTTGCTTGGCTTTATGACTACTGTAAAGCCAAGAATCCTGACTTCTATATGGTAAGTGAAGTATGGGCGGATAAGTCTACAATCGCTTCTTACTACGAGAGCGAGACACCTTCCATGTTCAATTTTGCGCTGGCTGATGCAGAAGGAGATATTTGCAAAGCTGCCAGAGGAAAAGAGTCTGCTTCTAAATTGGTAGACAGGATGATTGAATGTGATGATTTATATTCTGACACTTATGTCAGTTATATAGATGCGCCTTTTATAACCAATCATGATATGGGAAGAGCGGCAAATGCTTTACAGTCGGATGAGACTTCTGTCAAAATGGCTGCAGCAATTCTTCTTTCTATGAGCGGATCACCTTTTATATATTATGGTGAGGAGATAGGTGCCAAGAGTAAAGGCAAGCTTGATGAGAATAAAAGACTGCACATGAACTGGTCTTCGAAGGATATGACGGGAATTACGGAAGACCCTCAGAACGCAGATCAGAATATTGAACAAGTATTTCCAAGTGTTGAAGAGCAGATAATCGATTCTGAGTCAATTTTCAATTTTTACAGGACAGCACTGCATCTTAGGAACCAATATCAGGAGATCGCAAGAGGCGAAATACAGCGCTATAGCGGCATTACTACGGATTCTGACGATCAAGCTGTAGTAGTTAAGACCTGGAATGATTCTACGCTGTATATAGCCTATAATACGGCAGACAGCGAGGCGAAGCTTACTTTGGACGGTAAATATGAGATAGTAGGACAGCTGAATGCAGCCGGCGGGAAGAGCAAGGTGAGCGGCGGCAAGCTCAAGATGGCTCCCAGGAGCGTTGTGTATATGAAGAAGAAGTGACGAGGGTTCCGGCGGGGTGTGAGAGAAGTTTTGAGACGATCCAACTGTTCGCTGCGGATAAAAATGTGTGTTGTCGACAAAAAGACAAAAATGTATGTGAAATATGATGATTTTGAGCCCAAAAACAAGGTTTTTGGGCTTTTCATTTCTAGATATGGTGGTTAACATAACGAGAGAATTCTGATTATATCAGGATTCATTACATTAAAGCGTCATATAAATAGACAATTTATTGTTAAAAATGGCTTATATACCTATTAAAATACAATATGATGTGGTAAAATGTCCTTGAATAAAAGGGAAGTGCACTAAATCTAGTTTAAAAATGCAGGCACGCAAACTGTTTTTAACAGAGAACTTGCAAAATGACTTATATTTTTGTGGTTTACACCCTTATTATCGGCCTGAGACTTGCAAAATTACTTGCAAATGGCTGAATATTATATATGATACAATTTGTAGCTTATATGATATGTATAATATTTTATACCACAAGATATTGACAACGGAGTTGCCTTATTTGTCAGATTTGTAGAGATTTTTCTGATTTTTAAGAAAAAGATAATGTGTGTTTTCTAATGATTGCAACTGTTATTAATTGTGAAGGAGAATTGAATTTTGACTGGAAATTTTACAAAGTATTTGATTGTTTTTTTGATATCCATGGTTCCACTGATCGAACTGAGAGGTGCAATACCTTATGCCATAGGATATATCAGTGCGGGTTATGATCTTAATCTTGCTCTTTGCTATCTCATAGCAATTGTAGGTAATATGATCCCTGTTCCCATCATTTATCTCTTTGCAAGAAAGGTACTTGAGTGGGGAAAAGATAAGAAAGTTATAGGTAAGTTCTTTACTTTCTGTCTCGAAAAGGGAGAGAAGGGCGGCCAGAAGCTTCAGGCCAAGGCTGGAAGAGGTCTTTACTGGGCACTTTTCTTATTCGTAGGTATTCCGCTTCCCGGAACAGGTGCATGGACAGGTACACTTGCAGCTTCCATCCTTGATATGGACTTCAAGAAGAGCGTTCTCGCAGTTGTTGGTGGCGTAATCCTTGCCGGAATCATCATGGGCGTAGCAAGCGCCGGTGTTTTTACAGCAATATTTAGTTTCTAATATATAGGTATTTAATATGGATGAACTTAATAACATTCATATAACTGAAGAGATTGATACGAGCGATGGCAAAAGCGATGTCTTTGCGGCTGTCGCTCTTATTCTTTTGGCCATAATTACTCTGGGCGGCGGTTATCTGCTCTTGGGCTCCGATATGATGGAGGTCTTGAGGTGGCATTTGGCCCTTATGGCTCTGGGATTGTGCGTTTTACCCATAACTAGCAGGATATTCAAGGGATTTAAATCTTCAGTTTATCTCTACAGCAGGCTTCTTGGCCTCTTTATGGTGGCATATCTGCAATTCCTGTGCTCATCGCTGCACATCTTGAGATTCAAAGCTGTTAATATATTGATAATATTCCTTATAACAACAGTTGTTATTTATTCGGCTTCGATTTTTATAAGCATGAAAACTGATAAAAAGGGTTTTTATGCGGATTTTATAGATAAGAATCTTAGAACAGTGGCCTTTGAAGAATTGATAATTCTCTTTGTTTTCATTCTTGTTGTATGGTTCTTGGGCTTCAAGATTCCCGGTAGCCAGACCGAAAGACTGATGGATTTCGGTTTTATGAAGATGATGGATAACAGTGATTGGCTTCCTGCCATGGATATGTGGGCTGCGGGAGATAAGATCAATTACTATTATTTTGGTCAGTATCTGATGACTTTCTTATCCAAGGCATCCTTTGTGCCGGTGGAAGACGGTTATTCGCTGGCCATGGATACAATTATGACGGTGTGTCTTGTCTATGTATTCAAGTTGACCAGAGAGATTACGCTTCATGTGAAAGATGCTAAGAAAGCTTTTACTTGGATTTGCCCTGTGATTTCCTCTGTATTGGTTACATTGGCGGGCAATTTCCATTATGTGGTATATTACAGATTCATTCCGGACATTTGGAGATTATTTGGATTCGAAGGTGATGTGCCTTCATATTGGATGGCGGATTCTACCAGATATATAGGTATCAATCCTGTCAATCCGGAAGACCAGACTATACATGAATTCCCCGCTTATTCGTTCCTAATAGGAGATCTTCATGCTCACGTAATTGATATTATTACGGTGCTTTTGCTTCTGGGGGTTCTGCTTTCAGTCTTTATGGAATACCGTAATAGAGATGATTCTGATGTTTCTGCTATTAGAGATTTATTAAATCCTAATATAATAATTGTTGGATTTTTGATTGGTATTTCATCCATGACCAACTACTGGAATTACCCTATATATTTCGTTGTATCCGGTGCTGTTATTCTGGCGGCCAATCTGAGAAGATTCAAAAAGCTGCTTCACAGTCTTGTTGTTACACTGGGGCAGGGCGTGGTAATTCTTCTTATAATTCATCTTGTAAAGTTTGTTTTTGAACTTAATTTCGTTAAGATGGAGTCCGGTATTGTTATAAGTAAATATCATTCGGCTCTTTACCAGTATCTGGTCCTTTGGGGACTTCCCATTGCCCTTGTGACCATATGGCTTGTTTCTGTGATTGTTAAGACAGTTGGGGGCGAAAGTGAGAGAAGAGGGCTTATAAAATTCCTCTCTGTTCCCGATGCGGGAGATGTATTTGTTACAATCCTTGCCCTTTGCGGAATCGGCCTTACGATTATGCCTGAACTTATATATGTAAGAGATATATATGAGAATGGCTTCCCCAGAGCTAATACCATGTTCAAGCTTACATTTGAGGCATTTATTCTGTTAGGAATATGTCAGGGATATATCAGTTGCAGGCTCTTAAGTGAGAAGCCGGAGAATACAGATGATCTGAGATATATCAATAAGTTCTATTTCCGTAAGAGACTGCTTATAGTGCTGTCAGTTCTCTTGTTTGGAACCTGTTTCTACACTTTGTCCGCTTCAAAGCAGTGGGTTGGTTCTATATCTACCTGGACATATCAGGGCTTGGATTCTATGAAGACTGTGAAGGCTGATCTGGGCGATGAGATGCTGGGCATAGAATGGATTGATACAAATACTCCTAAAGACGCGGTTGTAGTTCAGGCTGCAGGTACAAGCTACAGTCTCTACGATGTTGTATCGGTACTCACCGGCAGACCTACCATAGCCGGCTGGCAGACTCATGAATGGCTCTGGCACAACAGCTATGATTACATCAACGATCGCAACATGGAAGTACAGGAAATATATGTTGGAACAGACTTTGATCTCAAGAAGACGATTATCGAAAAATATAATGTAGATTATATTTTTGTAGGTTCCAAGGAATATGAAAAGTACGGATTTATTAATACGGAAGACCTTTTGAAACTGGGAAGGATCGTATATACAGACAACGGATATGAATTCCCCAATTTCATTATTAAGATAGGCGAATGAAGATGGCTATTTCTACTAAAAGCAGATCATTATTAATAACTACATTTGCATATATCTACCTGCCGGTGATGATATTCCTCTTTGGATTCGTGAGATGGTATATCTTGGCACCGTCCCTTATTGTGGTCTTTTTCTTTGGATATAAGATGTACAAGGATTATAAGGAGGATTATAAGTCTTCGGATATTCCGGATATAAGTATTAAGCTACCGATGCTGGCTGTGGTTGTTCTTATTATCACAGGAGTGTGTATCCTTATAGGATTCGGCGCTATTTTCCCTCAGTCGGGAGACTGGTATAAGCACAATGCGGTGCTTCGAGACCTGCTTATGAGAAGTTGGCCGGTATATTATCCTACGGATGATCCCAGCATGCTGACCTATTATCTTGGTCAGTATATGGTTCCGGCAGTGATTGGAAGGATATTCGGCAGATCTTTTGATGTTGCCTCAGCAGCTATGGCTGTATGGGGAGTATTGGGGCTTGTCCTTGCTTACATGCATCTGATTCGTATAGTCAAGGCCGATTCGGCTCTTAAGCAGCTGGTGACGGTATTTGTTATGTTCTTTTTCTGCGGAGGGCTGGTGCTTGCTCAGGTAGTGCTTCAGGGAATCTACGGAGATGACATGTTCTCAATGGGCAGCTATCACTGGATACTGGTAAGGAATGTAATGATTCAGTACAGGTCCAATCTGATAATGCTGCGCTGGGTATACCCTCAGGTAATCGTTCCCTGGATAGTTACGATCCTTCTTATGGAACACAGAAAGAGAGTGGAAGATTATGTTCTTTTGATAATTCCTACGATACTCTTCGGAAGTTTCTCATTTGCAGCATTGGTAGTCATGGGACTTGTTTTTGGAATTGAGCATTTATTAAAACGTGAATTAACAATTAAGGAAAGATTGCTTAAGCTCTTCAGCATTTCCAACATACTTTCGGGACTGACTCTGGGGCTGGTTTTCTTCTTTTATTTCCTTGGTAATCTTCAGGTACAGAAGCCTTATTATTCTTCTTTCAGATTCCAGAATTATTTTGAAGACAAGACCCTGCCGGTATACTTCGTATTTTGTTTCTTTATGTTTGGAATATATGCCATATGTACATGGAAAGAGCATAAGAAGGATATCGTGTTCTACGTGAACGTAGCTATTTTGTTGATTCTTCCTTTCTTACGCATGGGATTATGTAACGACGTGGTCATGAGCGGCTCGATACCTTCGCTCTGGATACTTATGATATTCTGCCTGCAACTTTTGCTTGCCAAAGATAACGCTGAAGCCGGAATTCGTAAGGGTATCATCATATCACTGATGATTATAGGCCTCTGGTATCCGTCTTTGGAGCTTCGTGATAACATAGTAGGCAATCACAAGGGTTCTGATATCTATGACGGCTACAAGACCATGATGAAGTTCTCTGACCGCTCCGCAAGTTATGACGTCTCAGAAGACCTAATATATAACTACTACACCTACGATCTTGAGGGTAAAGTTTTCTACGAAGCAATCGCCCGCTACAAGATGGCAAAATAAACTACTTTATGTTTTTGAAGATATTATTGCTGTCGTCAATGAGTATCACTTCGATACTGTTGTCGGCAGCATATTTTTTTGCCTGCTCGTAGCCCATAGAGAAAAGATAAGTGGCTAGGAAGTCACTTTCAGAGCCGGTCTTGCCTAAGACACTTACGCTTACCAGGTCGTTGTCGTAGGGATATCCGGTAGAAGGGTCGAGGATGTGGTGGTATATGTGGCCGTTTTCCTCGAAATATCTCTCGTAGATGCCTGATGTGACTATGGCTTTGTCTGAAGAGGATACTTTATCTATCAGCTGTCCCTGAGGAGCGAAAGGTTCCTGAATGCCGGTTGTAAAAGGTCCGCCTATATATATGTTGTCTCCGCCAAGAGAGATGATTGCTTTGGTTACACCCTGTTCAAGAAGATAATCCTTTATCCTGTCGCCTATATATCCTTTGGCAAAACCTCCCATATCGATAATTGTATCCGGATCTTCAAAGAAGACTCGATTGTCTGTATCGAGGCGTATCTTTCTATAGGATACTGATGATAGGGCTTTGTCTATGTCGGCAGAAGAGGGTACAGTGTTATCACAACTGTCGGTGAAGTTCCAAAGAGTAGTTAGACTTCCGATGCTGATATCGAATGCACCGTCAGACATTTTGCTGTAAGAAAGGCCTTCTTCGAGCATTTCATAGAGCTTATCAGACACTGTATAGGATCCGTCAGCATTAGCGGAAATTAATCTATGATTTAATTTATAGAGTTCGCTGGATTGAGATGTTCTGCTGCAGACGGCTTCATATTTGTCACAGATTTCCATACAGCCGTCCAGAATTTTTTCATCCGAGCTGTCATATATTTTTACCGAGACGATTGTTCCCAATTTGAAATCCGTCTTTGAGATGGGATCGGATTCTCCTTCAATCAGAACTGACACTTTGTTCGGAAGACATACAATCGATTCTCCGGATTTTGAGATGGCGCCCTGGGACTCGCAAAGATGATCCGGACAATCCGAATCTTTCATGAAAACTTTACCGTTTTCAATAACAACTGTATTTTTATCGAGTTCAATTGTGGCATCTTTATGCAGGTCATATCGACCATATTCTTCCCCTGCAAGGTTGATGACAACATAAGCTGCTTCACCCTTGTTCATGCTGCTCTTTATTAAAAATGAGACAGCAATCAGTATTAAGATGGACAAAATGACTGTAATGTCTGATTTCTTCATGCTATTTAGCATACCATATGATTCATTAATATGGTAGAATTAGAGTCATGAAAAAAGTAGCTTATACGGGACTGCTAACAGCCCTGGCACTGATTTTAGGATATCTGGAATCCCTGATACCGCCGCTCGTTCCTGTGCCCGGCATTAAGATGGGCTTTGCCAATATTGTAGTGGTTTTCACACTTTACAAGTTAGGCGTTAAGGAAGCGGTTATGGTGAATATCGTCAGAGTCATCGTATCGGGGCTTCTTTTCGGGACTATGTTCTCTTTGGCTTACAGTATGGCCGGGGCTGTTCTTAGTCTTATTATCATGTGCATTTTATATAAGAAGACAGACCTTGATGTGGCCACTGTCAGTGTATGCGGTTCCATTATGCATATAATCGGACAGGTCGCTGTGGCTATAATCGTTGTCGGTTCGGCATCCATTATCTCAATGCTGCCGTTTTTGCTGCTGTCAGCTTTTATTATGGGAGCCATTATAGGCCTGCTTGCCAAGATCCTTATGGACAGAATAAGGGTTTGACATGCTATGGTGCAGTATTTATAATATCTTTTGGTATTTTAGGATTAATTTGGGAGGCAATTGATGAGACAATTTACTTCAAACGAACTTAGAAAAGTTTGGAAAGAATTCTATATAGAAAGAGGACATGTGGATGTTGGTGCGGTTTCCCTTGTATCGGACGGTTCCACAGGCGTTATGTTCAATGTTGCGGGTATGCAGCCTCTTATGCCATACCTTTTGGGCGAGAAGCATCCTCTTGGAACAAGACTCTGTAACGTTCAGGGCTGCGTAAGAACCAACGATATCGATTCCGTTGGTGACAAGAGCCACGTTACTTTCTTCGAGATGATGGGTAGCTGGAGTCTTGGTGATTATTTCAAGGAAGACAGATGTAAATGGAGTTACGAGCTTTTGACTGAGGTATTCGGTTTTGACAAGGATCACCTTGCTGCAACTGTTTTTGCAGGTGATGAGAATGCTCCCAGAGACGAAGAGGGCGCAGGCTTCAGAATAGCTTCAGGTTTTAAGAAGGAAAATATCTATTATCTGCCCGCAGAAGACAACTGGTGGGGTCTTGAATACGGTCCCTGCGGTCCCGACAGTGAGATGTTCTATATAGCTGACGTTCCGGATTGCGGACCTAATTGTGGTCCCGGATGTTCATGCGGTAAGTACACAGAGCTTGGTAATGATGTGTTTATGCAGTATGAGAAGCATCATGACGGAAGCCTCACACCTTTAAAGCAGAAGAACGTTGATACAGGCTGGGGTCTTGAGCGTAACCTTGCTTTCCTTAACGGAACCAAGGATGTATACAGAACAGACCTTTTTGTACCTGTTATTACTTATATAGAAAAGGCATCAGGTCAGAAATACGAGCAGGATGAAAAGCTGACTAAGTCAATGAGAATTCTTGCTGATCATATGCGTACAAGCGTTATGCTCATCGGAGACGAGGCTAAGCTTCTTCCTTCCAATGCAGGCGCAGGCTACGTCCTCAGAAGACTTATCAGACGTGCGGTTAGACACGGCAGAATGCTTGGACTTAAGAAGGACAATCTTCTTAACATTGCTGATATTTATATTAATGAGGTATATAAGGAAAGCTATCCTCTTCTTGTTAAGAACAGTGATTTCATTAAGAAGGAACTTGAGAGAGAGATCAATCGTTTCGAGAGCACTCTTGAGAACGGTATGAAGGAGTTCAGAAAGATCCTTGATGAGAAGAAGGCTGCAAAAGAGACTGTGATTGACGGTGCATCTGCTTTCTATCTCTATGATACCTTCGGATTCCCTCTTGAGCTTACTGTTGAGATGGCAGCTGAAGAAGGCATCAAGGTTGATGAAGAAGGCTTCACTGCTTCCATGGAAGAGCAGAAGAAGAAAGCAAGAGAGAATCAGAACTTCCAGGCTAACCTTACAGCCAATGAAGATGTATTTGCTTCCCTTGCTGATGATAAGGTTACTGAATTTGTAGGATATGAGAAGCTTGAGGCTGACAGCGCAATTCTTGCCATCGGCACAGAAGATGCTATGGTTGATTCCGTAAGCGCCGGCGCTGAAGCTACAATCATTACGGCCGCTACACCTTTCTATGCAACAATGGGTGGTCAGTGTGCTGACTTTGGTGTGATTGAAGGACCTTCGGGCAAGTTCGAAGTTAAGGATACCGTTAAGCTTAAGGGCGGAAGAGTAGGCCATGTTGGTGTGGTTAATGAAGGAAGCATCGCTTCAACTGACAAGGTTAAACTTGTGGTTGATGCCGTCAGAAGATCTTCTATATGTAAGAACCATTCCGCAACACATCTTCTTCAGAAAGCACTTCAGCTTGTTCTCGGAGACGGCGTAGAGCAGGCAGGTTCTTATCAGGATGCTGAGAGAACAAGATTCGACTTCACATATTCTCAGGCTATGACAGCTGATGAACTTGAGAAGGTTGAAGCTCTCGTTAATGAGCAGATTGACAAGGATATCAAGGTTTGGACAGATATCATGTCTATAGATGAAGCCAAGAAGAGTGGAGCAATGGCTCTCTTTGGTGAGAAATACGGCGAAAGCGTAAGAGTAGTAAGCATGGGCGACTTCTCCAAGGAATTGTGCGGAGGTACTCATGTATCACATACAGGCGAGATCAGAAACTTCAAGATCGTAAGCGAAAGCGGTGTTGCTGCCGGCGTCAGAAGAATTGAGGCCATCACAGGTGACAATGTCCTTGCTTTTTACAAGAATCTTGAGAAGGAACTCCTGGATGCCGCAACAATTGTTAAATCAACACCTGCAGCTCTTGCAGACAAGCTTACATCCATGATGAAGGAGATCAAGGAACTGAACAGTCAGCTTGAATCTCTCAAGGCTAAGGCTGCACAGAATGCCCTCGGTGACGTTATGGATCAGGTTACCGAAGTTAAGGGCGTAAAAGTGCTCGCAACCAAGCTTTCGGGCGTAGATATGAACGCTTTAAGAGACTTGGGCGATCAGCTTAAGGAAAAACTGGGAGAGGGTGTTATCGTTCTTGCCAGTGAAGTTGACGGTAAGGTTAATCTTGTAACAATGGCAACTGACGGAGCTCAGAAGTTAGGTGCTCATGCAGGCAACCTGATCAAGGCTATAGCCGCTAAAGTAGGCGGTGGCGGCGGCGGTCGTCCCAATATGGCACAGGCAGGCGGTAAGAACCCTGCAGGTATCGATGATTGCCTTGCTGAGGCTGTAAAAGTGCTTGAATCACAGATTTCATAGCCCAAATTTTACAGTCGGACAATAAAATGTTGACTTAATCAAAATTTTAAGTAT
>JAEEGL015623621.1_pt1 | contig 14769 bp, 13 predicted proteins | sample 9134231 | NCBI WGS metagenome assembly JAEEGL01 (sample SAMN16246548, study PRJNA631951) | gut metagenome | biome: gut microbiome; feature: rumen; material: fiber-attached | host: Bos | place: Iran: Karaj | collected 2018-10 | reverse complement strand
TATTGACTGGCCACCTGGCCGATGAGGGCCGAATGGTCCGGTTCCATATGGTGTACCACCAGGTAATCCGGTGTGCGGCCCTGGAGAGCATCCTGCAGGTTCTGCAGCCACGACTCCCCTTTCCGGCGATCGGCCGTGTCCAGGATGGCCACCTTCTCGTCCAAAATCAGATAAGAATTATAAGCCATGCCTTCCGGCACGGTATATTGACTTTCAAACAGATCCAGGTCCAGGTCATCTACCCCTATGTAACGAATTCCGTCGGCAATTTCTTTCATAGCATTGGTCATTAATCATACAAAGATAACAAGAAAATGCGTATCTTGCGAAAAATTATAACGGTATGCCTCTCCGAAAGCATATAAGCCGGTTTATCCACCGGTACATCTATATCTATGAGGAAATGGACACCCTGGGGGCCGCCCAGCGCATCAAAAGCGGCATCTGGTTCCGGGGCGTGAATGTCTGGATCCTGGCCTTCTCCATTATTATCGCCTCCGTGGGCCTGAACGTGAACTCCACGGCTGTGATTATCGGCGCCATGCTCATTTCCCCGCTTATGGGCCCCATCATCGGCGTTGGCCTGGCCCTGGGCACCAATGACGTGGACCTGCTGAAAAATGCCGGGAAAAACCTGCTGGTGATGGTGCTGGTTTCCTTGCTGGCCTCTACGCTGTTTTTCCTCCTGTCCCCGCTCAAGCTGGTGAATCCCACGGAACTGGTGGCCCGCACCCGTCCCACCATTTACGATGTCCTCATCGCCCTGTTCGGCGGTCTGGCCGGCATCCTGGAAAACAGCCGGAAGGAACGCGGAACCGTCCTGTCGGGCGTAGCCATCGCCACGGCCCTCATGCCGCCGCTGTGCACCGCCGGTTTCGGCCTGGCCCGCTGGGATATGCGCTTCTTCCTGGGAGCCCTGTATCTTTTTGTCATCAACAGCGTCTTCATCGCCTTGGCCACTTACCTCATGGTCAAGTACTTGCGCTTCCCCACCGTCAGCGGCCTGGATCCCAAGACCGCCCGGCGGCGCCGCGACGTCATATCGGCCATCCTGATTATTGTGGCCATTCCCAGTATCTGGAGCGCCGTGGTCCTGATTCGGGAAAACAATTTTGAGCAAAACGTGGAGAACCTCCTGGAAAACAACGGGCGCCTGGTGGGGCCGCGCACCTATATATCCGATTATGACACAGACGGCCGCAGCGTAAACTTTATCCTGGCCGGGGAACCCTTGTCGGACAGCCTGAAAACCGTGTTCCTCCACCAGGCGGCCCAGTTTGGCATCCAGGAGCAGGCCATCACCCTTACGGAACATTCCCTGGGCATGAGCCAGCAGGATATGAATGCCATCGTAGAAGAGATTTATACCCGTACCAATGCCGAACTGGACGAGAACGACGCCATGGTTATGACCCTGCAAGGGCGGATGGATGCTCTGGAGCACAGGATAGACGGTCTGGCTTCCATGAATGACTCCCTGTACACGGCCAATGTCCGGCTGCAGCACCAGGTGGATTCCCTCTCCGCGCCCAAAAAGAAGAAGGCAAAATAATTTGGCGATTTCTTAAAAAGATACTATCTTTGCATTCCCACTGGTGCTATGGCCGAGCGGTTAGGCACAGGTCTGCAAAACCTGCTACAGCGGTTCGATTCCGCTTGGCACCTCCCCTTGAGGTTAACTCTTCCGAGTTGACCTCCTTTTTTTACCATCTATTTCGCCGCTCTCCCCTGTGCTTTAAATATTTAAAGCGCACTTGGCTATTTGTGTGGACTATAACGTGCTTCACCTGATGGATAATCCCCCGCCTTAAGATCAAATCCCGCATTCTGGAAACAAAACTGTGCTTTAAAAACTTAAAGCACAGGAGCCGAATATATAGCACCGGAGCGAAACGACCAAGGGGATATAAAAAAAGAGTGTCGGCCTGTCTCAGGCGGACGCTCTTACTAACCACATAATTAATAACACTAAAACTAATAACCAATAGAATGATTCCACGAAGAGAACCTTGTTTCCTCATTCCGGATACAAAGGTACGGCTTTTTTTCTAATTTGCAAATTTTTTCAAAAGATTTTTTACAAAATTTTTTACTAATTATACTAATACGCTGATATTCAATACGCAACATATAAAGCAAAAATACCTACAACAGTTTGTAAATATTTTAAATAAGCATTATACGCCACCAGAAGCCGATATTCAATCAAGAGGTTTTTCAAATACCGCAGAAAGACTTTCATTTTGAAACCAAAAACAAAACCGGCGCTTACAAATCGTAAGCGCCGGCGTCATTTTTACTTTCCTAATTTTATCCGTAGGTTTTTGATCATGTCCACTGTCATGCTGTCCATGTTGTAGGATGGCTTCCAGTCCCATTCTTCCCGGGCGCAGGAATCGTCCATGCTGTCCGGCCAGGACATGGCAATGGCCTGACGCACAGGATCTACCTCATAGCGGACTTTGAGGGAAGGAATGTATTCCCGGATCTTGGCAAAGATTTGCTCCGGCTCAAAACTCATGGAAGCGATATTGAAGGAATTCCGATGCTTTAAGCGGGAAGGATCTGCCTCCATAAGATTTACGGCAGCCTGCAGAGCATCCGGCATATACATCATATCCATATAGGTACCCGGCGCGATGGGACAGGTGAACTCCTCCCCTTTCACGGCCGAATAATAAACCTCCACGGCATAGTCCGTGGTACCGCCGCCCGGCAGCGTGGTATAGGAAATGAGACCGGGGAAACGGACCGAGCGGGTGTCTACGCCATATTTATGGAAATAATAGTCACTTAGCAGTTCGGTGGCTACCTTGGTGACGCCATACATGGAACGGGGACGCTGGATGGTATCCTGCGGCGTACCCACGTGCGGGGTTTCCGGGCCGAAAGAGCCGATGGAAGAAGGCGTGAATACGGCACAACCCTTTTCACGGGCAATTTCCAGAATGTTGAGCAGACCGTTCATCTGAATGTCCCAGGCCAGCAACGGCTTGCGCTCCGCTACTGCCGACAGGAGGGCCGCCAGATTATAAATGGTGTCAATCTTGTATTCTTCCACGATGGCGGCCAGACCGGCGGCATCGCGAACATCGGCAATGGCACTGGGCCCGCTTTCCAACAATTCTCCCTTGGGCTCCGCCCCGGGAATGTAACCGGCTACTACGGTACCTCCGGGGATTTCCCGGCGCAATTTCATACTGAGTTCAGAACCAATCTGTCCCGTGGACCCGATAACAAGAATATTTTTCATATCGCAAATTTATGACAATTTGTGTACATTTTCAAGATAAAAACGCTAAATTTGAAAGTTAGAAAATCATTAAAACAACATAACCATGTACGGAAAATTCCAACAATATCTCCAAACGGAGCTGCAAGCCATTGATCAGGCAGGACTTTACAAACGGGAACGCAACATCACCAGCCCGCAAAGTGCGGAAATCACCCTCCAGGATGGCAGCCAGGCCTTGAACTTCTGTGCCAACAATTACCTGGGCCTGTCGGACAATCCCCGCTTGATTGAAGCCGCCAAAAAAGCCATGGAGCTTCGCGGCTACGGCATGTCTTCCGTGCGCTTTATCTGCGGCACCCAGGACTTGCATAAGGAGCTGGAAAAGGCTATCGCCGATTATTTCCATACGGAGGACACCATCCTCTATGCCGCCTGTTTCGACGCCAATGGCGGCGTGTTCGAGCCCCTTTTCACTGCCGAAGACGCCATCATCTCCGATTCCCTGAACCACGCTTCCATCATTGACGGCGTGCGTTTGTGCAAGGCCCAGCGTTTCCGCTACGCCAACGCCGACATGGCCGACCTGGAAGCCAAACTGCAAGAAGCGCAGGCATGCCGCTTCCGTATCATCGTCACCGACGGCGTTTTCTCCATGGACGGTAACGTGGCCCCTATGGACAAAATCTGTGACCTGGCCGAAAAATACGACGCCCTGGTGATGGTGGACGAAAGTCACAGCGCCGGCGTGGTGGGTCCCACCGGTCACGGCGTAGCCGAACAGTTTGACTGCTACGGCCGCATCGATATCTTCACCGGCACGCTGGGCAAGGCTTTTGGCGGCGCCGTAGGCGGTTTCACCACCGGTCGCAAGGAAATCATCGACATGCTGCGCCAGCGCAGCCGCCCGTACCTGTTCTCCAACTCCATCCCGCCCATGATTGCCGCCGCCGCGCTGGAAACCTTCCAGATCCTGAAAGAGAGCAATGCCCTGCACGACAAACTGGTGGAGAACGTGAACTACTTCCGCGACAAGATGATGGCCGCCGGCTTCGATATCAAGCCCACCCAGAGCGCCATCTGCGCCGTTATGCTGTACGATGCTCCCCTCTCCCAGAAATTCGCTGCCAAGATGGCCGAAGAAGGCATCTTCGTCACCGGTTTCTACTATCCGGTAGTACCCAAGGGGCAGGCCCGTATCCGCGTCCAGTTAAGCGCCGCACATGAAAAGCAACACTTGGACAAAGCCATCGGGGCCTTTATTAAAGTAGGGAAAGAGCTGGGCGTCATTTCTTCTTGCTGAAGATGACGAACTCGCTCATGATGAAGTTGAACACCCCCGAGAAGCACAAACCCAGCAAATTACAGAATACCGGTTCCAGGCTCCACTCCTGCATCCAATTCAAGGATACAAAGAGGAAGTGGAGCCCTTGCATGGCTATGAACTTGATCAGGTAGGCGCCGATAGAGGCAGCGTTATAGCCTGCAAAATGCCGCCAGAAAGACCGTACCGAGCGATGGCTGATGCGCTCTTTCCAGACGAAGAAGTAGGCAATGATGAAATTAACCAGGGCGGCCACTTCGAAGGAAATGGTGGGTGCAATCCAGAAACTGCCCCAGTAATTCCCTTTGAAAGCGAACTCAACAAGCACCCAGTGCAGCCCCAGATCCACAACGGTTCCGGCGCTACTGGTGAGCATGAACATAACGAACTTTGTGAGAAGTTCTTTACGGGTTCGGTTGGTCATACACGTTTACGACGTCGGCGCAAAGTTACTAATTTTTGTATTTCTCGCAAAATTGCCCTAAATTCGCATATACATCAGCGTATATGAAACCCGTTATCCCTCCTGTAGACAGGGAGCTCCTGAAGGCAGAGCTCACACAAGACACTTTTTTGCGGCAGACCAACCGTGCCGGAAACGAACTTTACGTTGTGGGGCCCAATGCCCAGAACGTATTGAGGGAAATCGGCCGCTTACGGGAAATTGCCTTCCGCGACGGCGGCGGCGGAACCGGTGAACCCATCGACCTGGACCAATTCGACACAGACCCGGCCTACGGTTATCGGCAACTGGTATTGTGGGATCCGGACGCTCAGGAGATTATCGGCGGTTATCGTTTCTGCCTGTGTGCAGATGCCGTTTTTGACAGAAACGGTCAGCCCATCCTCACCTCCTCGCATATGTTCCAGTTCTCCAAGCGCTTTATCAAGGATTATCTGCCTTATACGCTGGAACTGGGGCGGAGTTTCGTTTCGCTGGAGTATCAGAGTTCCAAGGCCGGAGCCAAGAGCCTCTATGCCCTGGACAACCTCTTCGACGGCATTGCGGCCATCGGTGTCCTGTATAAGAAACAAGTCCAATACTTTTTCGGAAAAGCCACCATCTACAGGGAATATCCCACGGAAGCCCGGGAAATCATTATGTGTTTCCTCAAGAAGTATTTTGGAAAGGGCAGCCGGCTCATCCATATCCGCAAAGAGGTAAAGGTAGAGAATCCCAGCCGCTATACCAAGTATTTCAAGGGCCTGGACTTCAAGGAAGCTTATAAGGTGCTGAAAAGCCAAATTCAGCAGTACGGCGTATCCATCCCCCCGCTGGTAAATACCTACATGAACCTGTCCCCCAGCATGATTTACTTCGGGACCGGCATCAACGACGAATTCGCAGACGTCTACGATTCAGGCCTCCTGATCACGTTCAATGATTTGTATCCGGAGAAACGCCAGCGCCACTTCGAGAGTTTCGTCAAGCTGGGATGGCGCCACCTGCGCAGTCTGGTAACCCGCCTGCAACGCAATCACAAGAAGAACACTACTTCCGCACAGTGATGTGGAAACAGTTCTGCTTGCGCTCGTACTTGATATAACAGGTGCCGGGCTGCTTGTGGATATCCCGGAGCACCTGGCTTAAGGTAGCACGCAGGTATTCCGGCGGCACATCCTCATATGGCCTGCCACGGAACTCGGGGATTTTCTCGTACCGCCAGTATGAAAGGTCGAAGGTGGTTCCGTAACGGTGCGTGGAGTTCTCCGATGCGTTGCCGTTGTGTCGGCGCAGTTTGCGGACATCGGCCTCTGTACGCAAAACGGAAGTGACAACCAGCTTGTAGGGATTCAATCCCTTGGCCGACAAAGAATCCTGGAAATTCTGCCCGATCTGGTCCAGTAGTTCCTTGGCCGATGGAATCAAGTATGGGATGGAGTGCGTGAGGGAGTCCACCACATAGGTGTCCGTATCTTCCAGTTTTACCAGTTTTGTTTTCAGATGTTCCGCAGCATTCCTGTCGGCTACCGGGGGAACACCCACGGACTGTGCCACCTGGAGCTGGACATCGTTCAAATCGTTGAACTCTTTGGAAAAAGGAACGTCGTAGATGCGGACGGGATGGTTCTGGATGGGCCCCAGATCCAGCCAGGCCCGCTCTTCTTCACGCAGCAGGCGCTCTTTCCGGGAGCGACTGGCACTTATGGATATGTATGTGCCCAGCACCAGCAGGGCCAACAAGGCAAAAATGCGCAGGAGACGTTCTTTCATATATGCAAAATTAAGGAAAAATTGGATATCTTCCCAAATAATGATTAATTTTGTATCCTTTGAAAATGAAGCTCCCACTATGAGTGAAAATAATAAACAAGCCGCGCGCATTCAGACCTCCTTCCTGAATGCGGCCGAGAAAAAAGTTTTGGTCTGGATGGCCCAGCGCATGCCTGCCTGGGTCACCTCTGATATGCTCACGTTCGTAGGTTTCCTGGGGTCCTGCATAATGGCCACGGGTTATGCACTCTCCAACCTGAATCTGCAATGGCTGTGGCTGGCCAGTTTCGGCCTTGTAGTGAACTGGTTCGGCGATTCCATGGACGGAAGCCTGGCCCGCGTACGAAACGCTCAGCGCAAAACGTACGGGTTCTTTATCGACCACAACGTAGATGTGATCAATGAAACCATTATGTTCATCGGCGTGGGCTGCAGCCCCCTGGTCAATATGAGCTTCGCTATGTTTGCCCTGGTGGGCTATTTTATGCTCAGCATCTACGTGTACATAGACTGCCACCTGAAAGGCGAGATGCGCCTCACATACGGCGGACTGGGACCTACCGAGTTCCGCCTGATCCTGTTTCTGGTGAATACGGCTTTCATCTTCATTCCCTGGCTCAGCGAATGGAAGCGCCCCATCACCTTGTTCCACAACCAGTTTATGGTGGGTCTGTTCGACTACATCGCCATAGCCGTCTCATTCCTCCTTATCATATTCTACCTGATCAGTTTCTTCCGGGATGCCAAGTATTTCGCCCGGATAGACCCTCCTAAAAAGGAAGAATAGATGGTCCTCACCCCGGAAAAAGCAGCAGACATCTCCCCCATCTTCAAAGGAAGAATGGGGAAACTGTTGTACAAGGTGGGCCTTCGCATCACGGGCATCCACCATGTAAACCGCTTGCACGAGGAGGTGGAAAAGATGGGCATTCCTCCCGGACCCGAGTTTGCCAAACGTCTCCTGGACCAGATGGAGCTGGATTTCCGCATTGGCAATCCTGAGCACCTGGCTTTCCCGGAAGGTCCCTTCATCGTGATATCCAACCACGTGTATGGCCATATCGACGGCATCTGCCTGGTGGATCTGGTGGGCCACGTCCGGGAGAAAGTCAAGGTAATGGTGAACGAGATGCTTATGTACATCTGGGGCCTGGCTCCCAATTTCATTTCCGTGAATCCCACCGTGAAACAGCGGCAGGTGACCGGCACCAGCATCAACGGCATCAAGGAAGCCTTGCGCCAGCTTCGCGATGGGGAGCCCCTCTGCCTTTTCCCTTCCGGCGCCGTGGCCGACATTAAGCCCCTGAAAGGCGGGATTCTCCAGGAGAGGGAATGGCAGGATGCCGCCATCAGGCTCATCCGCAAGGCGCGCGTCCCGGTGGTGCCCATCCGCTTCTTCGACCGCAATTCGTGGTTCTATTATTCCCTGGGGCTCATCGATTACCGGGTCCGGTTTGTGCGCCTTTTCCATGAGCTGGCCAACAAAAAGGGGCAGCAGCCACGGATCGGCATTGGCGAAACCATCAGCGTGGAGCAGCAGGATGCCATTCCGGAAGAGGATTTCAAGGCATTTCTCCGCAGCAGCGTATACGATATGCCGCTGCCGGAGCATTTTATCAAACGTTCTGAATTATGGAAGTAAAAGTAGTTCTGCTCACCGGCGGCAGCAGCGGCATCGGCGCCGCCACCGCCCATCTGCTGGCCGATGCAGGTATGAAAGTATATGCCGCCAGCCGGCGCGGCACCATTGACCGGCCCCAGGACGGCATTGTACCCGTGGCACTGGATGTGAACGACGCTGCCGGCACAGAAGCCCTCGTGGCCCGCATTGTCCAGGCCGAAGGAAGGCTGGACGCCGTGATCTGCAATGCCGGTAACGGCATCTTCGGCCCGGTGGAAGGAACGCTGGAATCGGAATCCCGTGCCCAGTTTGAAACCACCTATTTCGGCAGCCTGAAATCCATCCAGGCCTGCCTGCCCGTTTTCCGGAAGCAGGGCTTCGGCCGCATCATCACCATCACATCTGTCATGGCCGTGCTGCAGCTCCCCTTCCAGGGCTTTTATTCATCGGCCAAAGCAGCCTTGTTGTCTTTGTCCCAATCGCTGTCCATGGAACTCCAGGACAGCGGAATCCAGTGCTGCAGTATCCTGCCCGGCGACGTAGCCACCGGTTTTACCGCCGCCCGCAAGATCAATCAGGCCGGATCAGACCCCACCTCTCCCTACAAGGAGCGGATGGAACGAAATTTACGAAAAATCGAGCATGATGAGTTGGGCGGCATGTCGCCCGAGGTCATTGGCCGGGAAATCCTAAAACAGTTGCGTCGGAAACGCATGTCCGTGCGCGTTATTCCCCGTCTGGATTACAAACTGGTGGGCCTCCTGGTAAGGATACTCCCGTCCAGAACCGCTCTTTTCATGATATCCCGTTTGTACAATTAGGATTTTTTTACTACTTTCGTAGAATGTTTAAAAAGGTATGGCTCTCCCTGCTGCTGATGGGAGCGGTGATTTGCGCCGCTGCCCAAAGTACGCGTGTACGCGGGATCGTGCGGGACGCGGAATCGGGAGAAGCCCTTCCTTTTGTAAGCGTGTATTTTGACGGAACCTCCATCGGCATTTCCACCGACCTGGACGGCCGTTACAGCCTGGAAACGCGTGACAAGGACGCCAGAGTGCTCACCGCTTCCCTGATCGGCTACGAAAGCCAGTCCGTAAAAGTAACCCAGAACGTTTTCTCGGAAATCAACTTCTCCCTGAAACTGGATCCCCGGCAATTAACAGCCGCCCGCGTAAAACCGGACGACCGTTACATCAAGTCCATCCTGCGCAAGCTGGACCAGAGCCGCGAAGCCAACGACCCCGACAACGCCCCGGACTGGAACGCCAGGCTTTATACGAAGATTGAGTTCGACGTCCAGAATCTGGAAGACCTGCTGCGGATCAAGTCCCTGGACAAGAATCTCGGCTTTGTGCGGGAGTACTCCGACACCTCGGCCATTACCGGAAAAGCTTTTATTCCGGCCCTGTTATCGGAGAATATTTCGGACGTATACCATTCCCAGGACCCGGCCTTCCGGCGGGAGGTGATGCGGGCAAGCCGTATCTCCGGCCTGGAAGACGACAACGCCGTCCGGCAGTTCACCGGTTCCTATCTGCTTCAGACCAATTTTTACAAGAGTAGCATCAGTGTTTTCAATCTGGTCATTCCCAATCCGGCTGCAGCATCTTCCAATATCTACTACAACTATTTCCTGGTGGACAGCCTGCAGGTAAAAGGCCGAAAAACCTACGTCCTGCGCTTCCATCCCAAGAAACTGGTTACCTCCCCCACGCTGGACGGTGAGATGCAGATCGACGCGGAAGACTTTGGCATCCGTTCCGTCCACGCCGCCCTATCCGGCGAATCCAATGTGAACTGGATCCGTCACATCAACATCGATCTGTTGAACCGCCGGCTGCCCGATGGACGCTGGTTCTACGGCGAAGAGCACCTGTTCATCGACCTCGCCGTCACCGTAAGGGACGAGTCCCGCATCCTGTCCTTCTTGGCCAACCGGCAAATGATCTATGAATCCCCGGTCTTTGAGCCCGTAAAGGATCCGGATGCCCTCAGCTCCACTGAAAGCGTTGTGATGCGTAAGGTGATTCACGGAGACAGTGAATTCTGGGACAGAGTCAGGCCCTACAGGCTGTCGGAACGGGAGCAAGGCATCTACAATATGGTAGATGAAATCCAACAGCAGCGCTTCTACAAGTGGACCTACGCCATTTCACGCACGTTGGGCACCAATTACTATGAGGTGAAGCCCTGGAAAGTGGAATTCGGTCCCTGGCCGCAGACTTTCGCCTACAATCCCAGGGAGGGATTCCGTATGCAGCTGGGCGGCCGCACGCTCAAAGAATTCTCGAAGAGGGTACGTTTGGGCGGTTATATTGCCTTGGGATTCAAAGATTTGAAGCCCAAGGGGGAAGCCAAGGCCGAATTTATGTTCGGGCGGGAAATCACCCGGAAACTCACGCTGGACTACAAGAAAGACTATGTCCAGTTCGGCGGCGGCAGCGTCTTTGTGAACCAGAGCATCTTCTCCACCCTCTTCGCCCGTTCACAGGCCCAGAAACTAAGCCTTGTGCGCTCTTTCGACGCCCTGTATGAGCACGAATTCGCCCGCTGGCTTAATGCTTCCCTGGAGTGGAATACGCAACGCGTCTGGAGCAACGAAAACGTACCCTTTATCCGAACGTCCGATGGCCAGGTGCAGGAGAGTTTCTCCCTGAACCAGGCGCATTTAGCACTCCGTTTCTCGGCCCCGGACGAGCGTGTTAACCGCAATTTCTTCACCAAGACCTATCTGTATTCCAAATATCCTTCCCTCACGCTGGATTTCACCACCGGTATCAAGGGAATCACCAAAGACGACTTCAACTTTATCAAAGCGGCGGCCGTCCTGCATTGGAATATTCCCTCCTCGGCCATCGGTTTCGGCCACCTGCACGTGGAAGGCGGTGCCATCTGGGGCAGCGTCCCCTTCCCTATGCTCAAGCTGCACGAAGGCAACCAGACCTTCTTCCTGGACCGCTACTCCTTCTCCTGCATGGACTATTACGAGTTCGTCTCGGACCGCTGGCTCACCGGCTTTTATGAACACAACTTCAACGGCTTCTTCCTGGGGAAGATTCCCGGCGTAAAGAAGCTGGATCTGCGGGAGGTATTTACCGTCCGTATGGCCTGGGGCAGCCTGTCGGACGCCAACAGCGTGAATGCCCCCTTCCAACTGCTCAATGTCACCAACCGGGAAAGCATCGCCAAAGTACCCTATATAGAGGTGGGTGCGGGTATTTCCAACATCTTCCGTCTCATCCGGGTAGATGCTTTCTGGCGCTTGACCCACCGCGAAAACCACAAAGGAAATTTCCACGTCAATGTTGGCCTGGATATCGAATTCTAAACTTAAACTAATAACATGTCTAACAAATCTTCGGTTTTCCGCATCCATTCCATGGCCTCCATCATGCATCATGAGGCCTACCAGATGAGACCATTGTTTTTTCCCCAGTATTCTTTCTGTTTCCTTACCGGAGGAGAGGCGCTCTGTGATATAGATGGGAAACGGATTTTGTTAGGGCCCGGACAGTTACTTCTGGTACCGGAAAATAAGGAAATGTTCGTCCACCATTTCAAGGATTGCACCGGCGTATGCGGCATTTTCAGCCTGGATTTCCTGAAAGACGCCTCTTATCCCGTGCTACGCTCTTCCCTGCCCATTGTCCAGAGTTTCTGGTTTGACGATGCCGTTTTTATGGGCGCCCTGGTCAATCGTATGGTTACCGCCTATGATGACAAAGACAAGGCTTTCCTGCGAAGCGCCATGGACTTGATTCTGGGTCAATTGCGACCCGGAGGTCATATGGCCGTGGTGCCGGAGAGATTCCTTCAAATGGTATTTGATCCCAATCAGGCACCGCTTTCCGTTTCGGAATACGCCGATAAACTGAATGTTACGGCCAATTACCTGAACAAAACCGTCAAGGCTCACACCCACCGTACCGCCATTGATTGGATTGAGATTGCCCGCCTGAACCTGGCCAAGAAACTGCTGAAAGACCCCAGCATTCCCATTGTGGACGTAGCCATCCGTTCCGGCCTGGAAGACCAGTCCTACTTCTCCCGATTCTTCAAGAAAAAGACCGGCCTCACGCCTTCCCAGTTCCGCGCAGAGAAGTAAGCCCTGTCACAAACAGGACGCCGTCCTGCACCCGGAAATGTACGTCGGCCCCATCAAAGGGCATGACGTATTCCCTATTGGGGTTGTCATGGTAAGCAGGGCGGGGATCCAGGGCCAGCACCTGTTCCAGTGCCGTCCTCCGGTCTGCTGAAATGGGAAAATCCTCCGGAATCACTACGGCCAGTTTCTGCTCCGGCGCTTCGGCGGCGAACCCGCATTGCGCCTCCGGATGGCTGTCGGCATAGGACACATAGGGTTTGATGTCGTAGATGGGCGTCCCATCCATCAAATCGGCCCCGCGTACCAACAATTCGCCGTTTTCCACGCCTTCCAGCACCACGCAGGATAAACCCAGCGGGTTGGGACGGAAAGGAGAACGCGTGGCCCATACACCCAGGGCTGTGTTTCCGCCCAGCCTGGGGGGACGTACGGTGGGTTGCCAGGCCTGCCTGGTGGGCCGGTTGGCCGAAAAACCCCAAATGAGCCAGATGTGGCTGAATCCCTCCAATCCCCGCAGGGCCTCCTGCACCCGGAAAGGCTGGCAGAAGACAATGCGGCCCCGGATTCCCGGAGAAAGGGAGCTTTGGCGGGGTATGCCGAACTTGGAGCCGAACGGCCCCTTATAATACGCCACAGGCTGCAGCAGTAGTTCGTCCGTTGCCATCTCAGGAAAGGAATTTGCCGTGACAGCGGCAGTAACGAAGGCCGCTTCCGCAGGGGCAGGGGTCTTCTGGGGCCACATGAGGAATGGCAAAGCCCAGGGGAAACTCCTGCGCGGAAAGTTCCTTGGCATAGCCGTCGGAGATGGTGGGTTCGGGCATACTCCAGTGCGGATAATCTTCCTTCTCCTCTTCGTTTTGGGATTCCGGAAGCGTCTTCCAGGCCTCCCAATCGGCCTTGCACAGGCCGGTATCCCTGGCGTTGCGGCCACACAGGAACCACTTGGGCACGCTGTCCGCATAATCGGATACAATCTGGCAACAGGTGAGCCAGCTCTCGTCGTCCAGTTCGGGATACAGCGGACTGTCCACCAGCGGCTGGAAAAGCGCGTCGTTTTGCCCGGCCGTGTACTGTGCTTCCATCCAGGTGTCGTGTGCGGCCTTCACCAGTTCGTATCCCTCATAGCCCAGACGGCGGTACATCTGCTCCAGGCGCATACCCTCCGGCGTTTTCATGCCCACCGTAAAATAGGGTGCACCGGCCCCGGCTTCTCGGGCATCGGCCGAAGTAAAGGGTTTGAATCCGCGCTGATTCAGCTGTTCCCGCAAAGAAAAGATCTCGTCCACGTTGTCTACGCAGGGAGAACATACATAGTCTCCCCAACTGTCATTATAGCGGTACATCTTGACCAGCGGGCTCTGACGCAACATATTGGACAGGCGGTGGAAATCGGCCCCGTGTACCTGTTCGTACCAGTCCATCATCAGGTTCACGAACTGGTCGGTGGGCAGGATGCCGTACAGGTTCAGGTAACCCAGGCCGATGCGCTCTACCTCAAACTGTCCGCTCCTCTCTCCGCTGCCGATCACCTTTTCCACTTCCGGCGCCACAATCTCATACAGTTCGCGGCTGATCCATACTTTGTGGTAATGCTCGTCGGAGTCGTCATATTCCACCAAACCCGTTACCTCAAGGAGGGACGGATAGTCTGCGAAGTCCTGATACTGAACCTTCTCCGGTCCGGCGTGCACCAGTTCCCGGAGCAGGCGGACGTCCCTTTCCATCAGATGCGACATCCATCTGCGCGGTTCTGCACGCAGGTAAGTGTGGAGCTGGTCCACCAACTGGGACTTCCTGAGGCGGGGGCTCAAGTCGTTTCCCAGGATGTTTCCCAGGTCTTGAAGCTCCATTTTCTGGAAGCCGTCCAGGATGGTATGTAGATTCCTTTCTTTCATGCGAGATGCAAAGATAATAATAATTCTTGACGGACTTGAAAGAGTTTAGTATATATTCTTATGGATTTTCCAAATGGTTTGGAAAGAAGTTGGCTTATAGGGCATCACTTCGATTCAATGGTGTAGACTGTGGATATATATTGCGCTCATAAGGGCGTCCCGCCCCTGGCCGCGCGGCCACCCCTGGAGCGCGTCTAACATGCAGGCTTATATTCCTTTGTGTATTCGGTGTCTCGTTTTATAACGGAGAACATTCTGTGAACGAGCTTTGCTCGAAGCACATTCAGGATACACATAACGTGCTTACCTTCTTTGAGTTTGCGTTCGTAGTAGTCCTTATATTCCCCGGCTTTCATGCGCGTTGCCACGTTCACTGC
>JAEEGL015059183.1_pt1 | contig 14769 bp, 1 predicted proteins | sample 9134231 | NCBI WGS metagenome assembly JAEEGL01 (sample SAMN16246548, study PRJNA631951) | gut metagenome | biome: gut microbiome; feature: rumen; material: fiber-attached | host: Bos | place: Iran: Karaj | collected 2018-10 | reverse complement strand
TTCTCTCCAATAGTCGCATCAGAATGTGTTGCCTTATCACCCATAGCCACATTGATGTTCACCGTTGGATTGCCCACCACGGTAGCGGTCTCACCGTAGCCACCGCCAAACACCTTACCGATACTGGTAAACGACTTGACGTTCACCACGGGGTCTTTATAGTGTTTTGTTCCCGACTCTTTGATGGAACCGTCAGCGTTGTATCCATAGACTGAGTAGGCAGCCAGGTTACCACCACCATACAACTCACCTATGATGATAGGACGACAACCTGTCTCCTCGATATTCACCTCGATAGGGCCGTGGATAGTACCGCTGATATTGTTACCACCAAATATACGGTCGAACCTACCGTTGGTAATATTCAGCGTCACACCACCCTGGATGTCGGCTTCCTCAGCGCCACCATATGCAGCCCTCAGTCCTGGGATACAGCACATGTACATCTTGGTATCGGCATCCATCGGAGCACTCTTACCACCGCCATAGACATCGCCTACCTCAAAGGGACAACACGGCGTATCATCCGCTTCCTCTTCCATTTTCTCCTCCAGCAGGGTGATTGCTGTCTGGCGCACATTTCCCTTGGTGTTCGAACCACCGAACACATGGTTAATCAGTCCGCCAAAGATGTTCACGGCAGCCACACCTGTACCATAGACATACTTGCTTTCAAATGTTGTTCCACTCTCACCTTGCGTTCTCTTCTCCTTGGTGTCATAGAAATCCTCCTCAGCAGAATAGTCATAGAATCCCACATTGGCACCAGGGTTAGGCATCTCCACGTTCTTAATGGTTATACGATCCTTACCATTACCGCCACCAAACACTTCATTGATTTCAAACGTGCCGTTTACCGTAACATCTGTGGCAGGTGTCGAGGCAGCATTACCACCACCATACACCGTCTCCACACTGGTCCTCTTACAACCATCGATAATGACCGTTGCCTTACCCGTTGTCAAGTCTGTAGGTATATAGGCCGCCATGTTTCCACCACCATAGACCGCCTCTACGTCATAGCGGCCTTGTACTTTAGCATCCGTCACAGCAGCCACGGCAGGATTGTCTCCAGAAGCCGGAACTGCCTCAGTATTAACGATCTGTGTAGACGCAGCGTTCTGTGTAGCATACACACGCACCTCTACTGTACCCTTGGGCGAACCGTTCAAGTCGTTACATCCGAATATCTTGTGTACCACACCACCTTTCTCTTTGTCGAGCACATTTTCATTCAGTTTCAACGTAACGTTACCTTCCGTCGTACCAGCCCAGACAATATCCTTCTTATCATCTTCAGGAGTATTTTCAGGATATGTAATATCATCTCTACTACCTTTACCGCCGCCAAACACACTACCGAAGTAATAATACTTGGTTGCATCATTCTCATCTACCAATTTGGTACCCACAGTACCGCCCGTAATATTCACTTCAGTTTTCCCACCTACCGTGCCCATTTCCGAGCCACCATAGACGCTACTCTTCACCGTACCACCTGTGATGTTCAGCTCCGTCGTCTTACAACGGCCTAATTTCGTCCATAGGGGCAGCAGGGTCTTTCCATCCAGGTTATAGAGACGTCCCATACAGCCAGTGAACACATTTCCACCAACAGTATATAGCAAATGTTTATTGCTGTCAAACGTGGTATTAGGAATTGTTGTCGCCACATAGTCAGCATCCGGCTCATACTTGTATTCCAAGTCGTTGCCGATGGTTCCGCCACTGATATTGATGACGATATGTCCACGTGGGAAATCAGATATTGTAACACCTTTATCATCCGTATTATCTTCACGCAAGACGCCATAGCCTTCTTCTTCCACCAGATAGAGGCCATAGCCTACCGAGGCCAGTCGCCCGCCACCATAGATAGACCCCAGTATCTTGCCACCCTGGATGTTCACTGTGACACATCCACCGACGTTACCAGCCGTCAGCGCTTCACCGCTGAAACCACGACCTCCGCCGAAGACGTTACCGTCCACGTATGAAGTGCCCGTCGTACCAATCTTAGTGGGATTCTGTGGATCCGCCTCGCTAATGGTAAGCTTCACGTCCTTCATCACGTGACCATCCTCACCACCACCGAAAACGGAGCCATAAATGATGCCACCGGTAATCTCGACCTCCGCTTTATCCACGTTCGTATTCTTATTAAAGAAAATACGCTGGTCACCCTTTCCGGCACCGAACAGATAGCAGGTCAACGGGTGCTCATTAATCTGCTTCACCGTACGAGGCACACCGAGCGTACCGCCAGTCATCTTTACGGTAGCCGTACCGTGCACGTCGGTCATTTCATTACCGCCATAGATACTGGTCAGCACATGACCGCCACTGACTTCCACGCTCGTATTACCGCGTACCACACCAGCTGAAGTGTTCCACATACCAGGGAAAAAGGAATAATAGCCCGACCCTCCTCCGAACACATTACCATAGAACGTATGCCCGTCAGTACCTTTGTTACGGGCACCGTCTGCATCGTCATGCTTTTTATTAGTATCTAGTGTACCCTCAGGCCAATGATACTGTCCATTCTCGTCAGCAAAGATGTCATAGGGTGTATAAGGTGCCACATAATCCCAGTGTGAACACTCCAGATTGGTCGCATCTGTTGCAACGTATGTCGGAGAGAAAATTTCTTCACCATAACGTTCTGTCGTACTCATGCCACAGCCAATCTGTCCCCCCTGGATCTTCACGTCTGTTGCTAGTTCGGCATTATATCCAAGCACATGTCCATTCTCACTACCGCCATAGACAGAACCCTTGATGAAAGCAGAGCCAGAAATGGTAACGAAAGTCTTATTAACGTATGCTATCCTTGCCAGCTCAGCCAAATGACTGTTAATTTCTGTCTGCTCCATTTTAGCAATGGCATTAAGTTTCTCTTCATTTGTCATATCCGTATCATAGAAGAAGTCCACCGTTCCACGTCCTGCACCGAATACGTGGCCCACATCCGTAGGACCTCCTTCAGCCTTCATCGACATAGCAGCATCCGGGCCAATAATGGCATCTCCATAAATGCTCACCGTACATATACCCGTATTTTCTGCACAGGTAAAGGGCTCACCTTCTACGAACTTATACCAGTCGTAGGTGTACTTTTTCGATTCAGCATCATCCGTCACGTTTTGTGCCGTAGCCACAGTGAAAGTACCTACCGAGCCTATGTTTCCGCCACCATATACTGAGCCCTGCACCTTTCCGGTCTCTATGGTTACTTCGGCATTGCCTTTCACGTCTGCTGCATTACCGCCACCATACACATGACCTTTCACGTCCACAGCCATCGTCTGTCCCCATGAAAACCATGTGACTATCATCACCATTAAGCATCGTATCTTGTAAGTCATATCTTTCCTCATTGCCTTCATCGTCATTCCTTAATCTCCACCTTCGTACTTCCCTGTACCAAGCCTTTATTACCACCGCCGAATACGGAACCCAACACCGTTGTTTTGCCCTTCAGGGTCACCGTGACCTGTGCAGGATTTTCGCTGGAAGGATTATTCTTAACCGCACTCTCTTCGCCACCGCCATAGACGTAGCCAGTAGTGGCATCGCCTGATGTACCGATGGTAGTACCATTAGGACTGTCAGCAGTACCATTGATTTCCAGTGTCACATTACCCTCTACCGAACCAAGGTTATACTGTTCCTTACGGATGTCCTCATGAGTATAGAGAATATGCTTGTTGTTGGTATCCGAAATAGCCGTTGCCGTATTGGTTACTTCTGTAGCGCTATATTCCCAAGTATAGGTCACTGCATCAGGGAATTCAGGCTCCTGAAAGACACCGGATTGTGGATCGTATTTAGGTGCTTTCTTAAAACCACCCGTGTTCATTACATTTACATCTTCCAGTGTAGCTGAATAGCCGGCACCATACACATTGCCACCCACCTTACAGTTGGTCAGCTTCGAGACAACATCACCCTCCACCTTGCCAAGACGACCACCACCATAAAAGTTGTTTGTGATGGTACAGCCTGTCAATTCCGACGTAACCCCATGGGTCTTAGCTAATGAGAACTTTACACATTCTACCCAAAGACGAGCCACATTCTGATAGTTATTTGACATAGGAATATACTGATAGTCTATCTGAGTTTCGACACCACCATAATCAGAACGATAATTATGTTTGAAATTATTTTTCACAAATGTGTTCCAATTATTTTCTCCATAATCACCATTAATATTGTTTATATTTGATGGTGTAAAACGACTGTATGAATTACCTCCATAGCCTGCTCCGTAATAGAAACCAAAGTTGCAATCAGTAGCCGTGGTCTTAACAGTACGATCACTCTCCATGTTGCCGAATTTCGGTCCGCCATAGAAATTGCCTACATAACTGTTGCGAATGATGGTTCGGATATTTCCCTGAGCGGGGTTGGCGGCATTCATACCACCTCCATAGAAATCAGTGATGTCGGCATGGTCTATCTGCCAGAAGATATTACCATTGGTATGGTTGGTGGCATCACCGATTCCCTCCATACCCGTACCAGCCACCATGGTAAAACGGCCACCATTGATGTAGCATTCCGCATTATCGTTTCTGCTGCTAGTAACAGCACGATAAAGTCCTGTCAGCGTAAACTGACCGTAATCTCCACCTGTTACTGACACGGGCGGATGAGGGGTAGATTTGTTCTGATCCTGATGGATGCCTAAATGAAACTCCTTAAACCACACATTTCCTCCCACATGGAAATAGCTCACACGATCACCCGGATCTTCATGCGCACTCACCCATTGCTCTATGACACCTCCCTGAAGGATAATAGGACTCTTAGTACGTGAACCTGGACTATACTCAAACTGGGTCACACGGAACAAAGCCGTATTCGTCACTTCAAACCAATTCTTAGGCTGCATGATACCAAAGTTATAGGTACCCGTACCATCTTTTACCTTTTGCGCCATACCAAGACCGACAAGGTTCAGGAAGTCATAGCGCACAGGGTGGATTAATGTACGACCATCGAAGCGCAGCATGAACGAATAGTCTGGCTCACAATCGCCATCCTTGTCAATAGCAGTTACCGTGTAAGGCAAATTCCCTGAAAGATCTGTACCATTTTCCGGACTATAAAAATGATAGTTACCTACCAACACCACCGCATAGTCATAAACAGTATGCGAGGCATCACTTCCCAAGTTATTGACGGCTTCCGTAAGTGAGTGATAAACAGTCGTCTGTCCATTGACACTACTCGATTGCTCAGCTAACGTAACATTATAAGGATTAGTCATGACTGTTGTAGGAGCGTCCTGATCATAATTATACACCACGTCCGCATACTTATCAGCCAGGTAAACCGCTTTAGCCCAATAAGGCTGAATGGTAATTTCTGTTACACCTTCGGGCACATCCCAATAGGCTCCCTGATTGAAGATGCGATTGCTACCACCTTCACCATAAAGGTCCTTATTCTTACAATATCGGTCAGCAAAGTTATAAGGCATCGTCTGGGGATCACCATTTTCATCTAAGGTCACATCACTGCCCGTTGATGTAAACGTCCCTGCCGTACCATTGGTGATACTCGTTATCTTCCAACCTGTCACTACACGGTATTCCGTATAGTTGCCTGTACCTACTTCACTATAATAAGGTAGCTGTACCTTATAATAATTGAAATTGAAGTGGTCGGGGTCCTTATCGGTGATGTTCAGTTTGAGTTCATCAGTCGTAATGTTGGCCCCCTCAGGGGCGCCGAACCGCGCGCCGCCAGTTCCCATTTTAATATTCACCTTAAGTGTACCTAACCTTCCACCTTGGTTGCGGGGCTGGTCATCATTAACATGTTCCGCATCGATATTCACCACCGAAGGATAATAGCCCCATGGCCTCAGTATGGGGAATTCGTTAGCTGTGCCAATGCTACTCGGATCCAACACCCACTTGGCTATCTGGTCTGCATCACGGGTATATCCCGTTACATACCATGCAGCCAATTCGCGATGGCTGTTCAATAAATGGCGATAGAACTCAAAGCGCTGAAGGAAACGCTTCTCAGCACCTAATGCACAGTTATAGGTGTTTATTTCGCCGTTTTTAGCATAGTCGGCATCGGCATAGAAATAGTTGAAGTTGGAAAGACCTGTTTCGCCCTGATTACTAATGGTTTCTCCGTTGTAGATAGGGGCCTTGTTACCAGCAGTAATGTTGCCATAGAACATGCAGTTCATGACCATCGTCTTCAGATTCGAATTAGTAGAAGCAAAATTATTCCAACCCACAATACCACCAGTGTTAGTACCGCCTACGACATCAGCATAACTAAAACAATTGATGACACGACTACTACCGTCAAGCAGTCCTACGAGTCCGCCGACATTTTGTGAACCGCTGACACTGCCTGCGAGAATACCGCAATTATAGATACGGCTTGCTCCGTCAGCCTTCTGGCAGATGGCTCCTGTATGTCCTTCATTGTTACCTTCAGTGATGTTCACGTTCTCAAAGACCACATTCCTGATGATTGCACCGTTAGCATAGGCTACCAACGACTTTCCCAAGGTTCCACGAATGGGGAAAAGCTGTCCATCGATAGTACCAGTAAAGGGGTCCGAATCTGATCCTAACGAATTAAAACCAGCAGTAAAGGTAAAGTCACTGGCTAACTTGTAATAGCCATCCATGGTGTTGATCTCATCGGAGCTATGTATAATAACAGCCAAGGCAAATTTCCGGAATTGCACTCCAGGATTGGCAGTAGCATTATAGGAGGAAAAAACAATATTTGTGTTTTCATCCATCACATGCTGGTTGTCGAAGCGAGGCATCAATAACCAACTTCCACTGTTTTCTCCAACAAGCATAAAAGTTGCATTGGTGATATTCAGCTCACACTGGTCATAACTTACGACGTTCTCCTGACGGATGCTTTGAGGTTCCAGCGACAAGGCATTTGTTGTTCCCGTCCATGCGCCACCGCTAAGTGACGAGCCAGAGGTATTAGCAGTCAGATAATGCGATTGATAGGCCTTGTTGAGTATCTGCACATTATAGGGGTCAAATCCGTTGCGACCATTGGCATAGTTCTCTGCATCCATTTGTGCCTTCGTCATAGCACCGTCCTGTGCCCCCGCTTCACCTTGATATTTATAGCCCATTTCGCGGTCTATGTTAAAGTTGGGTTTCAGGAACCACTGTTCTTTGTCATTTTCTTCTGTTGATTCTGCAAAAGTGGATATCGTGTTGCCGTTTTCCGTCTTAAGGAATTTTGTTCCCACTTTCAACAGATAGGATGCGTTCGGCAAAACACTCTCAGAGGAAGCCCCAGGGAATGTATTGACATACTCGTCCTTTACATCGTAAGTGACATACCAGTCGCGCTCGTTATTCTTGGCATCCAAGGCTTGTGTTGCATAATCAGGCAGATTACCTTTACCATCTTTTAATACGCCCAATTCATCTGATGTGTACTCATCGCCATTGGTATCTGTAGCATAGCTGTCAAGATTCACGTTGTATTTATGATAGCCATCAACCTTGTCAGCAGTCTTATAATAGTGATATGCCTTTACCATGGGACTGTTATACTTATGAATTGCATCATAACGTACTTGGCGGTTAGGATCATTAGGTCCGCTTGGCAGCAAAATGCGTACGACTTCCCAGCCGTGCTTGTCAAGCAATATCAGCACAGGCGCAAGTTCCACCTCCTCAAAGTTGAATTCCCCCTCTCCCATCGATATGGTCTGGAACCAGTGATTACCATTTGCCAAAGTCTTGCCACTTGTGGATTGATCATTCCAAGGAGCGGAGTATGCCCAACACTGATAAGTATGCCAGCCCTTGTCAGTTAAAAGTGCTTTCTGAGCATCACTTAGAGAGTAAGTGACGGGTTGAGAGCCAACACCATTTCCAGCTTTATTTAAAATATTTCTTGCAGTAGGGTTATTTTTCCAATACATTTCAAAAGAATTGACTGTGCGGCGTTCTGTTGTTGTACCATCCGCTATCTCCTGAACAGTTACCAACTTCAGCTCATTAATTGTTTTTCCCAGAATCATGTATTCTGTCGGTTGGTCGGTGGGCACGGCGTTTGGATAAGCAGGATTTGTTGCCGTATTCTTATAGGCAGTACCCGTTACCACCTGGTCATAACCAGTTGGTTTATAGGTTCTTAGGTAAGTACTGCCTTCATATTTAACGTCGCCAAGCTTGATTTCCTGGTTTTGGCGTGACTTGATGATGACATGATAGGGGTCAACATGTTCATCGGTCAAATCTGTCCCGTCTTGGTTGCTGACAATATGCCACAGCCATCGGGTACGTTGGTTAGCTCCGTCAGCCAACTGCTGATGCCATCGCTCCTGACCATAGACATAGAGATTAAAGTCACCATTATTATAAGGATAGTACGCTTGCCGCTTGGTGTCCATCACGCCATCTGAACCATCTTCCTGATAGAATTCCTCACCATCATGGAATCTCAGCAAATACGTCTTACTGCCTGTAAGATCAATGGTATTGCCCACATCGTAGGTCACATAAATTGTACCTTCAGGACCTACATCGGTTACATTGACAATAGGATTAGACGTTGTATAGACATCACCAGTCTGTGTGGCAGTGCTCCAATAGTGATACTCCGAAACCAAAGGACACATCCATTGGTCAGGCACGGCTAACCTCGGCGTTTCATAATTATCTTCACTGACGATGATCTTGCCTGACTTATCGATAATACGCATATTCACCTTTGCCTTTTTTTCAAGTAGCTCTACCTGCAACGATGCGGTACCTGCAGCAGCCGTGCTGATGGTGAGATTGTTATCCGTAATGCCTATTCGATACTGATCAGTACCACCCGTGGCAGCCATTAGTTCAACCTGTCCGTCATTTTCAGGATCATTACCCGCCATCAGGATAAAGCGACTGTTGCCCGTCCCATCCCCCAACGATAGTGTTGAAGGTGTTGCAAACTGGAAAAAATGGGTGATATTTCCTACATTTCGTATCTTAACAGCGTATGGGTCCCGACCCATGACATTCCACAAGTGGGATGTGTTGCCTCTATTGGCATCAGTAGTCTCGTGAGCCAACGTTCCACTATTGTCATAGACATATTCACCATTTAACTTAAAATTCAAGATACGACTCCCAGTCAAGTGCAGGAACTTCTCATCCAGGTGATTATTGGTATAACGTACATAAATGTTGGCATTCTCTGCTAATGGAATTGTCGAAATCTTATTATCATCAATTATCTGTGTGGATGAATAATCACCACTGAAGGTATAAAACGTTATCGTCTCATCCTTCAGATAGGGACTACGAATGGCTTCCGGAATATCGGTATAGCTACTCAGTTTCTTACCTACATACTGGGCTACTGGAGAAGATTTGATAGCTACATTCCCCTCATTGTCCACGATGTTAAAGGTATAGTTATACGTCACTGGAATGATGTCAAGGTCGATATTGACATATTCTTTTATCTTGTCATTGTTTGTGTCTTTATAATATTTTGAATAGCGTGACTTGGTGTTCTCTGGTTGACCGAGATAACCATGCCCATTGCCATCTGTGTTATTAGCTGTTTCAGAATATCCATCGGCTACTACTAATCGGTATTTATTTTCCGAACCATTAAGCAACGCAAAAGCCCATACATTAAAGTTCTTGGCTTCGGACAGACTATTTTTAAGACGTACATCATTAAAGGAATCGCTCTTGCTCAAAAACCAATTCAACACCGATATATTACTACCGACCTTTGTAGTGCTCTTGCTCTGAATGGTTATCTGATAGGGGTCAGCGATATTGAATTGCCAATAGTATTGATTCGAAGTAGGAACTGTTGCTGACGAGGCAAACGATGTATTAGGATCATTTTTCCAATGGCCCGGTATCAAATAATTACTGCCCTGCTTAATAAGACAGATACCTCCATCGTACAGATTCAAGGTACTGAAGGCATTTTCGTCTATCTCATAGGTCACATAAATATCGCTATTCGAAGACAAATCCTGACCTTCTACCAGCGTTGGCTCAGAGACTATGAATGTGTACCCCTTGGTCGTCGTATTAAAATTTACCTGATTGGCACTATAGTATTTCCAGTTCTTCGCCAAAGGGCTCTTGTATTGATCAGGTACTTGCAATGTCGAAGTCGTACTGGTGAATTTCAATGCTTCCGTGCGAGTGTCAGTCAGACGTCCACCATCGTCCAGTCGTCCGAGGTTAATGATATGGTAGGTGGTGGTAACCCCCCACATCTCCACTACTCCTGCTACCATCATCAGCAGCACGAATAACATTTTAAACTGTAGTTCTATCGCTTTCTTCATTAATATCATTTCCTTATTCATTTTTATTGAATCGTCAGTTTCTTCGTATATCGGCCGTTGGCAGCCTTGATGATATAGACACCCGATACCGGTATATTCGCCTCTATGGTCTCACCTGGCTCAATAGTGAATGCAGCGACAGCCACACCACTGACATTGAACACGCGGACTTCGGCACACTGACGGAGCGACGAGGTGACAATCAGCTTGCGTGGCTTTGTCGAGAAGGTCAGTTCGCCAGCCAACTTATTAGCCGGATCATCGTCATCGAGGTTGCCGATACCGGAGTCGTCGCCACTGAAGACGATATACCTCGGACGTTCAGGTGCATTTACTTTCGTCGAAGAGGTGAAATATGGACGGAAAGGTATCATCTCCCCACCACCAGCATCTGTCTCTGTGTAGCTGCTGCCATCCGCATTGAGCACATAGCCGATGACCTTTTCATCCTTATACTCCGTGCTGGCATAGTTGGGTTTGAAGGTATAGGTACCCTTCGTGACACCTTGCAGTTCATCTTCGCTCACAAGGATATTGGATCCCGTTGCCGAGGCGAAAGTAATCAACTGAGCATTAAGCTTCAAAGGTCTGGTAATCAACGCCGTCTGGGCATAGAAATTACCGCTGAGGTCGAACTCATAGTAGCGTTCACCTGGGAATCCGATGATATAGGGTGTCGCATTCTTCAAGAACGGATAGCTCGTGTAGGTATGTCCCTCACTATAATACTTATACGTTGCATCAGGATACTTGTCTGTGTTCAAGTCATTCCGATCCAGGTTGCTATAATAGTAATCCCACAGGAAGGTGTTGGTATAACTCTTCGTACCTGTGCCTTCTTCTGGTTTGTAGAAATTGGCTATGAGTGTCTTGTCTGTAAGATCTCCTACACTATTGAACTCACGCAGCCAGTATTCATGACCCTTCCAGTTATCACCAGAGTTATAGAAGTGAGTAATCTCACCCTTCACATCGGTGGTTACCAGCTCAGCAGTGAACGGCAGGCTGACACCTTCCCATCCTGTACTCCTATCATTATAGGAGTTGTCTGTCTTCTTCATGCCTACATAATTGTCAGGCAAACGCTGATACCACATACGCTTACCATCGGCAAACTTATATGCAATAGGTGCATTGAAGTCCTGCTTGTCCACCAGGAAGTGGTCATACATAGCCTCATAGGTGTTAGCTGCCTTCTCATATACCCAGTGTCCTCGGATGTCCTCCGTGGGTGCTGCCACCGTGTGGTAAGTAGTATTGTTGGTTTCATAATCATTAAAGGCAGCATCGTGCAACTTGACACTAACCACATTCGCCGTCCGCTGGGATGCCGTGGGTGTCTGATTCTCGCCTGTACCACCCGTTAATGCCGTGTAAACCAGCAAATTCCGCGTCAGGTCCACATTGTTGAAGCTGTTCAATCCGTTATCGTCAAGCAATGGAGCATAGAACTTGCCATTATCAGTGCCTATCTTGTACCCTCCGCTTACATCACCGTTACCGCCAGAGAAGTCGATAGCCGTCAAGCCCTTATATGCCAGTACCGACGTATCGTCCTTCTTCGTCTGTGCAAATACCGCATCAGCGTTGAAGTGCGCCACACCCATCGTCTTGTTACCATAGTAAGCCGGAGCGCGGTAAACGTGGTTGTTCACATTAAATGTCAATGGCAGGTCATCATGCTGCACATTCTCCACATGACCATAGTTCAGCGTCTGTCCGAAGAACAGGTAGTCTTCCGGCCACTTGGGATAGTAGGCGATAATATTACCTTTTTCATCTTTTTGGGCACGTTCGTCCACGCTACCAGGAATAGTTCCTGCGGCATAGATGAAATCACCATCAGCATAGCGGTTCTCAACATATTTTGCACCATTATAGCCGGATGAGCAAAGTTCGGTATGCTGATCGTCGTAATAGCCTTTCTGCGGTGTTGTCTCATTAGGAGCCCAATACTGATATTCCATTTTTGTGCCACTAAGTCCAGGCTGACCGACCTGGTCACAATAACGCTTATACAGGTAGAATCCGTTCAGGTTATAAGCTACCTCACCATTATAGAATGCCTTAGCATCCTTCTGGGTTGCCATGTTCTTATTATCTTCAAACGGCGTGTATTCACCCATATAATAGCAATTTACTACCTGACTATAGAGGGTAGCTGTAGGATTACCGAACAACGGATGAATATTCTCAGCAGGCGTTCCCGTAGTCTTCACCCAGCAGTTCTCCATATAACCATCGCCAGTATCGGCAATACCTGCCGTGGAGAACGAACCACTGACACCGAGATTATAGACACTACCGCAGAGTTTATTGAACAGCGAACCCTTCAGATTGCTGATGTAGTGACCATCGCCATGCAGTGTACCACTGAAACATTCATTTTCACCATTAGCAATAGGTGTCCAATCTGCATTGTTATAGTCAATATCGGTACGCATGAAGAACTCCAGATGATGACCACCGGGAATCTGTATCCGATTATCCAATTCGCCATAAACCGTTACAGCAGCCGTCTTACCGTAGGTCAGGTCAATAAGACCACTCAGCAGGTCGAGTCCGTTTTGGTTGCTCTCGCTATAGTCGTTGATATAGATCTTCGGTTTAGGAATGCCTGAATGATCAATGTAATAGTGATGTTCCTTGTCGTCCATCACCTTCTTCAAGTCATGGTAGTTAGCCACTCTCAACGGTACTGGTTTCGAGTAGGTCTTACCGAGAACAGTCTGTGCATAATAGGCAATCCAATAGTTGTTCTGATACAGGTACAGCGGTGTCTCATTGTTGTAGAAACGCTTACCGTTATAGTGAGTATCAGCATCCGTAGAGTTCTCGAAAACTTCCCATCCAGCATCCGTCACACGATAGGCTCCCTCCGTTACCGATGGGATATTCATGCTGATAGACGTACCTGGCAGTACAAGGTCAGGTTTCTGTATTTCACCGATTTCCGGCACACCACTCTTGAAATTGATGTGGATGTTCAGAATGTGACGCTCACTGACTGGGGTTACATTCAATCCAGACTCGTCGCTCTCCTCGTATTCATAGAGATAAATGACGGAGATAATCTTCTCTTTTGACAGATTATGAATGTCCGACTCGTTTGACACGTAAAGTGTGCTCACCTCCGTAGGTGATGTACCATGGATGACAAAACCCTTCTGGAAGTTACACAGGCTATTATAAGTACCCTCATCTTGAGCAGTTTCACCAGCTGCGATTATGACACCCTGCGGAACTTGAACTTCCCCATCATAAACCGCGGCACTAACGGAAATACCATTCCTCGTAACCGCGATGGTATTGACTTTCTTACCCTCACCTTTCTCATCGATTATATAACTATTGTAACAATAGTAATAAGTCTTAGGATCGTAAACGTCCTCATTCTTATCGTTCTTTGTCGGAGTATTTGCCTGTTGAGCGGTGAAGGTAAACACATCAATAGTGCTCTTATCGCTCAGGCTACTATAAGTCTCCGTATCTATCTGTTGTCCTGTGGTATATGGAACTTCACCATCCATAAAGGGCTCTTTCACCATATAATAATCACCAGGAGCCGTAATAATAATGGGCGAGTAGTGTCGCTTCTCATTGGGGATTGCCTCGTATGCTTCACGAGACAGCCAGGGGGTGTTCTCATCAATAGTAACAGCACTCCCCCCTTTAGGTGTATATGTGATTGACATTACTGGATTACTTTCTTCATCTTTATAGCCGACGAACTGAGCCTGATAGTCGATAGGCTGAATGTTTGAGTATGTCTTTGTCGAGTTAGAACCATCATAAAGTGTAGTCAGACCGCTATAACTAGGATCTATCAGCAGATCTAATGCATCGTAGTTGAACTCGAAGTTTTCACGTTCATCCTCTGACATACTACACCAGGTATCCAGCGTACGGTAAGCTTTGTTGTGCTCAAAATAGATACCACCATATTTTCCTGCCTTGGTACAATACCAGGCATCATCAATATAGTAATCCAAGAAATCTTTAGCCTGCTCTCTAGCTGTTTTACCTTCTGGGATATCCTTATAATCATTCTTGGTGATTACCTTATCTATCATTTCGTCAATATCATCCTTGGAAAGTATCTTACCCGACCATACATAGTCGGAGGTTGAGAATTGAAGCAGACTGGTGCAGACCTGAGCTTTTTCCGCAGCACTATTCTCAGTGATGATATAATTCCAGCGTGACGCATCCTCACCATTAACGTATTGCGACCTGTAGATAGGTACACCAGGAATCAGTTCATGCTCTATGCCATCTTTGTCTTTGGCAGTAATAGCTTTCGTAACCACGTAGGCTTCTTCCAACTCAGCCTGGGCATCCATCGTTTCCTGATCGGTAATATTATCTTTGACATTTTGATTATATTTAGTCACATCTTTTCCGAATACAATGCTTCCTAAGCTATATTTCAGCTGACC
>JAEEGL014493947.1_pt1 | contig 14769 bp, 12 predicted proteins | sample 9134231 | NCBI WGS metagenome assembly JAEEGL01 (sample SAMN16246548, study PRJNA631951) | gut metagenome | biome: gut microbiome; feature: rumen; material: fiber-attached | host: Bos | place: Iran: Karaj | collected 2018-10 | reverse complement strand
GGTATGCGAGATTCGGGTCTCTCTGGTGCGTATGGTCCAGCGAAAAACGGAACTCCTCGGCAGCAAATTCCGGGGATGTTGCATATGATGAAATGAGTATGGAACCGTCCGTCTTGTCCCTGTCGCAGATATAATCTACTGCCTTCTGTACGGTTGCCTTGATAGCATGGATTTTTGTAATCGACATACCTCTTCAAACTCCTTTCTGAGCTCATCTATATCGCTCTGATAGATGCTTCTGGTTTCGTTGATCCTGTGGGCTATCTGGTTGATATTTGTGCCGATCTTCGAGAGCTGGTAATCATATTCCCGGAGGTATTCGTAATCGACATAATAGACGAATCCTTCGACTATAAACTGTCTCAGGAAATCGGAAATATTACCGTGCTTTGAGCCTTCTACTTTGGCTTTAATAATTCTGTATTCATCGTCGCTCAGACGTAAAAATACGACATTGTTTCTTTCTCTTTTTCCCATATATCTCTCCTAAAAATGTATCTGAAAAACGCCTTTTCAGGAACAAAAACAAGGGGCCAGGGGATACTCCCCTGATCTCAAAACTCATCAGAAATATGACCTTAAAAATGATGAGTTTTATCGTCTGTGGCTAGCCACAGGCAATGCTTGCTATTCCCCGCACAGACGCTTTCGCGTCGTGCGAAAGGTAGAGAAGAAATAAAAAAACTGCCCTTGATCCTTTGCAGGAAAAAGCAGCAGTTTCTGTGTTTTTTTAGGGGATTGAGTTTTATCTGTGAGTTGATTGTATCAGAAACCGGAAGAAGTGACAAGACAGACAGACGGACAAGATTATGGGAAATATTCTGGACATGTTTTTTCATACCATTGAATGGGGGAGGCTAACTGTCTATGGTCATTTGTGGCCGGAAACAGGAGGTCCTATGCCAGGGGTACACATACGATCCCCATCTGAATAATCTTCTTGAGCGCAGGCTAAAAACAAAGGCCGGCGCTTTATTAGTCTGAGTATTACCCATATGGGTAATAGTTCCTTATCACAAAAATAATATTTTTTTCATTATTTTTTGTCCAGATCATGTAGGGTTAGTTCCTTTTATTTCTATTGACAGGGAAAAACAAAGACTTGTCTGGGAAAGGACAGACAAAATGGAAGAAGAAAATGAAGACTTCCTTTGGACGATAAAAAACGGATCAGGTTTTGATTCAAAAACTGTTGAACAGGAATTTGATGCGTATATAAAAAAGTCGCTGACACATATCGTAAGGGACCTGATAAGGAGGGACCTGAAAGGTACAAAGCTATTTCCTGTTCCTACACATGATGAACCTCGTCAGGAAGGGTATACCGAGATAGAGTCCGACATAGAAAAGATTGAGGTAAAACTCAACACCGTGGCACTGTTTCTGGAAAATGAAGAGCTTGCTCATGGCCTGGAGCAGCTCAACCCCAGGGAAAAGATGTTTATAGAACTTGATTTTGTGTATGAATACTCCGATGCGGATATTGCTGAATACATGGGGTTATTGATCGAATCAGTTTATAAATTCAGATACAGAGTGTTACGGAAATTGGAGGGCCTTATCAAGGGAGAAGATGAGTGGTGATTATAAAGATTATAAGTACGTAGATGCTAAGACCATTTATGATGCGGTAAACGGTGATAATGAAGCGTTTATGAATATCTTTTACAGATACCAAGGCTATCTGATGACACTTCTTATTAACGGTTATGCAAAAGTCGGGATAAAACCAAATAGAATCCCGTTCGAAGACATGGTAAATGCATCATGGATGGAAATGAAAAAATGCGTAATGAAGTTCAGACCTCGTTAAGTTGATTTACAGACAGTTTTGTTCTTTTCCTGTCGTAGATTATAGAAACAGATTTTGTTCGCCATATAAAGCGTAAAAGTGTCATGAGTTTCGCAGCAGTTACTTTTTACATTTTTGCGTTTTAGGGGCGGGTAAATTCCCGTGAGTCTTATCTGTAAAACCGGAGACTATTCCGGGCCTTGTTCCTTGAAAAGTTCATAGTTGCTTTGCATAACATAATGAGTGCCGAGCTGCGGTCTTGATACGCGAAGATTGGGCATGTTTACATATGGAGAAAAACGGATCCATTTTACATGCCTAGGAGCGCCGGATATCAGGTCAAAATATGGTCGGGGGATCATATGGCTTTGACAGCACTCTTTATAATGATACTTCCCGATTTGGAGATGGGGCTACAGGGCTGGTGAAACACCAATGCGGCATACACCTGATGCCGGTGCAAAGAATATTATTTATTATTTATATTATTTTGTGGGGTGATAAATAAAAAATTGAAACTGTTTATCTATACCGCGATGGTTGCGGTACAGGTCGTTCTTTCACTTACAAGCTATATTCCGCAGATAATTAAACTCATAAAGAGGAAAGCTAGTGATGATTTAAGTCTGACCTCATGGATAGTCAGTCTCCTTGATTTTTCTACTTATCAGATTTTGCTCATAACTGGCGATGGTGGAGTGGTTCTGAATCTTATCAATGCACTGCAGATCATGCAGATCGTGGCGGTAATCATTCTGATCAGGATCTATCGCGCAAAGCAACAATGAATGAGAAAAGTGAATATCTGCCGATCAATGCCGGTATGTGCAGATATGCAGGTATTGATGGGCAGATTTTTTTGCCGGTAAACGATAGAAAGAGAAAGGAGACATACAAAATGGCAGGGGTGCGATCGGAATATGATTATTTTAGTGACAGGAAGGACCGGGTAACAAAAAAGGAACCAAAGAAATGGCTCAGGTATAAGGAAGCTCTTATGATATATCCGGTCAGCAGGGGAACGTTAACTAGATGGGCTGAGAATTGTAATGCCGTTATGGACATGAATGGATCGAAGCTTCTTGATGCCGAGCGTTTGGAAAAATATGTCGAGAGCAAAAGGGTTGACGGGGGAGTCTGGTGATCGATTGTTGGCTGACAAAAATCCTTGCTTTTCAGTCTGACGGAAATTATAATATAAGAGTCGGAAACGGAGGTTAAGCAAATGGGCAAGGTAGGAAGACCACCTGCAGAGGATCCAAAATCATATAGGGTGACTGTTCGTATGCCAAAGTCTGAATATGAACGCCTGAGTGCTTATGCCAAAGAAAACGACCAGACGATCACAGAGACCATGCTCAAGGGTGTTGATCTTCTTATGAAGAAAAAAGCAAAGAAGGCATGATCGGCTCTCTCCCGACATCAGAAATGATGAAAGGAGAAGAGATGGCATCAAAAAAAGACAAAAATGGCAGAGTACTGCAAAAAGGTGAAGCCTACCGCAAGGATGGAAGATACCAGTACAGGTACACGAACGTCGCCGGCAGAAGATGTTATATATATGCCGACACCCTTCCGGAACTTCGGAAGAAAGAAAGTGATCTACAGATAGCGGCCTGGCAGGGAGTGACCCAGTATAATTCTTCAGCGACATTGAACTTTATGTTTGACAGAGCGATAGCGCAGAAGATCGGTATTAAGGAAACAACGCTGTCAAGATACCTGCAATCATATAACAATCATGTTCGTGACGGATTGGGGAATCAGCTTGTAAAGAATATTACTCATTCGGATGTAATGGCGTTTTACAGTTATCTGTTGAGAAACAGGAAACTGTGCATCAAGACGATCCAGCATATTCACACCCAGGTATATTCCGCGTTTAAACTTGCAGTCCAGGACGGGATAATATATAAGAATCCCGCTGAGGAGGCATTCGAGAAGCTCAGCCGTGCCGCAGGTAAGTATGAAAGAAAGATGCGTGCACTTACTCTTGAAGAGCAGAAAGCATTTTTGAGCTACATTGATAATCATCCCACCTGGAACAGATATCACAGTATATTTACAGTGATGCTTGGTACCGGACTTCGTGTCGGGGAATTATGCGGACTGAGATGGCAGGACATTGATATTGAAAGAAGGATCCTCGATGTAAATCACAATCTGGTGAGGGTCAAAGCCATAAAGACAGGCCCTCAGATCATAAAGGAACACCTTGCAATAACGCTGCCGAAATCGAAAGCCGGGATAAGACAGGTTCCCATGATGTTCCCGGTGATCGAAGCGTTCATGGATGAGTATGAATGGGCAAAACTTAAGGGTTTTAAGAGTGAGACCATTGACGGTTATACGGATTTCATTTTTACAAAGCGTAATGGAAACGTATATACAGCTGAAAGACTTGACCTTGCATTAAGAGAGATCGTTCGCGATTATAACAAGCAGGAAGAGGCAGTCGTGAAAGTAGAAGATCGGGAACCTGAATATCTGCCTCATATTTCAAATCACGTATTGAGACACACCTTCTGCACGAGACTATGCGAAAGAGATGTGAATCCCAAAGTGATACAGACAATTATGGGTCATGCCAGCATAAGGATTACAATGGACATATACGCCGAAGTTTCTCAGGCAAAGCAGTTCCATGAGATCGACAAGCTGGCGGATGAATTGGATGTCTTCTGAGATGTTTTGGAAGACGGTTCATCGGAAATCTGACACCAATTTGACTCCAATTTATTGAAAAGATTAGCAGTATTGAAATGACCGGGCCTTGAAAAAGGCGCACAGATAGCGGAATTAGCAGTATTACAAACGTTGAAAAGTTTTCCGCATAGTCTGTACGACTGGTTGATAGGATAAGCTACTGGGGACGGTTCCTGGTGGGATAAGAGAATACGATTATGAAAGAGCTTGATTGCGAGAGTGATCGGGCTCTTTTTTGTTGGGGTACTAGCCAGTCATACAGTTTGTTGGTGGGGATGGGATGAAAGTAATTTATTAGCTAGTGGATATGATAAGGATACTGTAATTTTTTTCTAGATATTTGCTATAAAAATAGTGATTTTTTCCAACTACCTATGCGGCATATGGTTATGTATAATCAAAATTGAGGGGAATTTGATATTGGGGAAGTACTATGGTCTTATTTGTTATACATCTGTGTGTTAAATTCTCATCTTTTATTTCTATATTCAACTTTCTAACTTATTCATATTTTGATTCAGCGTGAGTGTATATGCATGTAATCCTTGTTAATGACATGGTTGATTGAGTGAAAATGCTCATTTAAGGAAGAGGTGCTTTATATGTCTCATGTACAATTGTCTGATATTTTCAGGGTAGATTATTTAGCAACAGTAACTGCGCACATAAAAAGAGTTCAAGCCATATTAGATGAATATGATGTCGCTATCTTTATGGCAAGAAAAGCAATATGTTTTTATGATGCTTTAATCAGTAACAATGAAATTGTTAATAAAGGATGTCGAGTTGTATCGAGCCGAATAATATACTACAACACTCTAGACTCCTATAGAGGCAAAAAAATAGCTGTTGTTGATGATGTTGTTGTACGTGGAAATTCCCTAAATCGTGTCGCTACAAAACTATATGAAGCTGGTATCAATGCTGATTATTATGTGGCAGTATGTGAGGAGAAATTTAGTGAGGAATTTGAATGTAAATACAGTTTATCTATTCAGTCACATATAAATTATCCCAGAAAGGATATATATCACTTTTCTAGTCTTATTACTCAGTACATAGAAGCTTCTATGCGTACTTTTAACGTAGATTCTCCTATATATACAATTACAAATTCAATTGAATATATTGATGATATTCTCGAAAAAAGTTGTGCGGTGCATTTATCTAGCGGATTACAAAACAAGTATGGAATAAAGAGTAGGAGTATATATTTTAAATATACAAGTAATCCAGATACTAATCCCATAATTGATAAGGCACTTAGTGAAAGTATTATCAAAATTCGATTTTATTATGATGATAGGCGTGCAGTTGCTGTACCGTTTGTTTTGTTATCTGCGTGTGAATCGAATAAATTAGACGAATTGTACAATTTGCTAATATCATCTAATACTTTAGATGAATTAATAAAAAACGATAATGAGCGGGTTGTAGAAGAAAACAAGCATAAGCTTATATCGTATTTTCTTTCGGATGCACTGTTTTACAATTTTAAAGAAAAATATAAACTGGATTGTAATCGAGATGTACTGAATGACATTTTGCAATTTGATAAAAATATGGATGACATAACTCCAGATAATGCAATTGAATTGGTGAGAGTTATGAATAATGCTAGAATCTATGCGGCTCCATTAAGTTCATTTATTATGACAGAGTATATAAGGGATGCGTATGATTTTGTAGCTAAAAGAAATCCAGAATTACAGGAGTATGAAGATTCAACAGGAGAGCTGTTTGGGTTAAATAATTCCCATGATGAAGGTAAATTATCACAAATCGCATTTTCATTTTCAGATATATATAGATGGATTGAAAATTTGCATCAGAATGAATCGTATAACCTTGCTTATACATCATCGGTTATTGATGTTTTTGTGGATATGGGTTTTATAGTTCCTGCTATTCTCCATACAAGCAATAACATAACGTTAAGAGCATACAAAATGGGTGAATACTCGAAATTGACTCGTGACCAGATAAATTCATTTATTTTTATGTTAAAAACATATCAAGATGAAATAGATCAGTATTTCGATAAGATAGAATTTGAAAAACTATGTGTATTATTCTATAAAAGTAATTTAAAACAAGGGGTATTTGCTGAACAATCTGCATTCGAAGAAGGGTGCTATAGTATAGCATACTCTTTTTATGGACCAAGACTATCGACAGCTAAAACGTTATATTCTACTTCTAAAAATTCAGTGTTCGTTACCGATTTGATTGATGAAGAAATCTTAAGAACAACGCAGGATAAGTATAACCGTTGGAAGTATTATTTGGCTTATAATAAGAATGTGAATGATGATTTCTTAGAAATGAGTAGTATTGCTTTTGCAAGGGATTATTCAACTCTAAAGAAAGTATTTGTAGATCATCCGTATGTCTCTCGAAAAAAAAGTAATGATTCTTCTGTAGAACATTGGAATCAGTATGTACATACATACAATCAGTTTTTAACATTGTTAGCTGTAGGTAATAATATCAAGGATCAGATTCTCTCTCTTTGTGCGGAAATAGTTATGGTGACAAAATTAGATGAAAAGATGTTCTTTGATGATATAGATAAGCTGGATATGGGGTATTATTGCTTATATCTTTCCGGTATTAATAGTGGAATATGGAAATATTGGTGCTATACGGGCGATGCTTTGAAAAAAACACTTCTTATAATTTCGAAGTATTATAATTCTTTTGCTTCTGTTGCATACAATGCCTTAGGCCCCTCTGACTGCAGCGCGGAAGTTAAAGCATTCCTTAAAGAATGCGGTGATTTTTTGTACAAAGCGGTATATATAATTAATGAATTATTACTACTCACAGGTAGAGTTCAATATTTCAATTTAGACAGATTAGATGGAGATTCATATAATAGTTCATCTAATGAGACTTATAGTAATGATAACCCGACAATTTTTGATATGGGCTGTTATTATAACGATAAAATGGGAGATTTGCGAAAGTCACTTTGCAATAAATTAGATAATTACTATTCAACACATGATCAGCGAAAAACAATAAGCGGATACATGTCACTGCTACAAAACAGTGGAAAAATGATTTTAGATAAGTGTGATTTATATTTGGATACTACGAATGCAAATTCTGTTTTTGTAGAGGAGTTCCTAATCGTACATGCCCAAGACTCGAACTTACCTAATAGTTTCGGGAACAACAAGCCATGTATTCTTTATGATATATCAGATGTTTCTTCAACAGCTGTATTTTCAATACAAAATATTAATGAGATGCAGGATGTTGTCTCAGAAGTAATAGAGGCAACTAAAGATATAGTAAATTGCCATTATTTGCTTATTCATCAAAAAAACAATAAATTTGGATACACGCAAGTACTAAATAGAGCTAAAGGGTCGACAATCATTGATGAAATAAAAAAAATGATTGATTGTACTGTCAAAACTCAATATACCGGAAAATATTTGTTTGTATATCAAAAGGGAAATGATAATCCACTTTCTTTTTCGAGGATTGAAAATGTACGCATAGAGTTGCAGGATAACAAACAATATAACAATAGAATGTATTTATATACATATTCTATACATAATAAGAAACGGGTTGATAATATGGAAACAAACAATTTAAGAGATATAAAAATAGGAGATAACGCTGTGGTGATTGGATCTAATTTTGGACAATCCGGTGATGGAAATCAATCCACGGTTATGGTTAATAGCCAAATTGAAATCAAAACTATAAATGAAAAGATTGAAATTGTAAGAAAGGAATTAGATAAAGATAGCGAACTGTCCGATGAGGATAAGGATTTGGCGTCGATTAATATAGATGCTATAGAAAAAGAAGTTAATAAAGAAATACCTAAAAAATCTAAAATACAAGCAGCTATAAAAGCACTTTCTGCAATAAAGGGATCAGTTGAGTTTGCGGCTGCTGTAGCTACGTTATATCAGCTAATAATGTACTTGGGACTATTGCCATAATCTCCATGTGGCTGATTGAGTGTACGAGTTTTTTTCGAATATAGTGGGAACTGATATGGATGATTATACAGATTTATTTTTCTTATCGAAAGATAATCCTTGCTATTTGAAATCAGGCCCTATTATCTAAAATATAACTGTGATAGTGCTAGTTGGTAAATATAGATTCGGGATATGAGCGTTTTCAATGAAATAAGGTGGTTAAGAATAGAATGAATATATATTTGGATAAACCTATAACTACAATTGATGATGATCTGTTGGGAAGAAAAGCCTTTGCAAAGAATTTGGCTCAGGCTATTTTCGATAATAAAAATTTAGATAGTTATGTTGTAGGGCTATATGGAAGTTGGGGGATGGGTAAAACGTCTGTTGCAAATATGGCATTGAATATAATTGAAGAAATGTCTAAAAGTGATGGAAATAACACAGTTATAGTTAAATTCTCTCCATGGAATTATGATGATAAAAACCATTTGATTTCATTACTGTTTTCTGCATTAAGAAATGAAATTTCAGAGAGACATTTTGAAAAGATTAATGTTAAGGAATTAAGCAAGTCACTTCGGGAATATGCATCTATTTGTGATTTTGGTTATATTTGTCCAGAACCAAAGTGGGGTATTGTTTTCACTGCGATCAAACATTCTTTGTATTTAATGAGTAAAGTATTGGATTCTACAAGTACGTTAAGCGCTGTGAAGAAAAAACTTGAAAAACAATTACAAGAGTCACGATTGAAAATAATAGTATTTATTGATGATATTGAAAGGCTGACAAATTCACAAATATTGGATGTGTTTCAATTGGTTAAACAAGTTGGTGATTTGCCGTCTATTACTTATCTGCTTTCTATGGATAAGGATATAGTAATTAACGCACTCACTGAAGTGCATGGAATAAATGGAAACGAATATTTGGAAAAAATAGTTCAAGTACCATTTTCTCTCCCAAATATACATGCCTCAAAATTGAAAAATTTATTTAGAAGTAATTTAGAATCTGTACTGGATGGTTTGAACAAAGATATCAGCTATCAAGAAGACTATTTAAACAGGGTGATATACATGTGCGTGTATCCCTATATATGCGATTTGAGAGATATCAATAGGGTTTTAAATGTCTTTGAATTTAAGTGTTCGGTAATGTATAAGGATGTGTCCCTAGAAGACTTGCTGGCAATTTGTACAATTGAAGTAATGAACCCGGTTTTTTATCGATGGATTTCGGAAAACAAAGATGCTGTGTGTTATGGAGTGAGCAAAAGCAGAATTTCATTCTCTGGCGATGATGAGTTGATTAAGAATATAGATTCAGAATTTAATGACTTGGGTATTGATAAGGTTAAAGCACATGATTTTTTAGCATGTATTTTTCCGGAGATTGCTAAGAAATTACCTGGCTATTATATTCACCCCAATGATTCTGCATTAAGGATGAAAATGAGCATTGCACTCCCTGAAAGATATGATTATGTATTTTCTTTCGATCTTGATTCGCTTGTTATACCTAGAGGCATGATTAATGAATGCATCAATAAATATGATTCAATAAAAATTAAGGAATATCTTTTATCACTTGACGATGACAAATGTAAGTATTTTCTTAATGAACTATGCTCTTTGCTAGAAAATATACCGGATGATAGGAAAGAATTGTTCTTGAGTTGTTTGTATGATCTTGAATTTACTTTTGATAACAATTCAAGGCAAATACGTGATTCGATTGTGCGGTTAGTTGATGAGGCAATTAACATATTTATACAAAACTTACGTACCAAAAATGAGAGGATAGATGAATATATAAAAATATGTAAAAAGGATAATGTTGAAGCATTAAGGTTTATAGCTCGAAATTTATATAATAATAGTGTCTCTGAGATTTTTAGGAATGTTAATAAGGAAAAAGAAAATGACTTCCGAATAGCATTTGTGGAGAACGTAATAAAACTCGGCGAATCCATAAATTTTTTAAATGATGATAAAAATTTGTATATTATGCTTTTGTGGGAATCGATTGATAATAAATCATATGATTCATATGTAAAAGCAAGATTTGAAGAAAGCGATATCAATAAATTGAAATACTTATGCAGTTGCGCTAGCGAATGGATAGGTGGGGCTAGAATAAAATGGCAGTTTGATAGAAATCATTACCGTCGATTCTTTAGTGATGATGAGGCATATTCCATCATCAATTTATTGAACGTGGAAGAAATGAAACAGTTCAGTGAACAAGAAAGATATAAACTAGCTACATTCGCTGCACTGTATGAGAGTGACGATAAAGAAAACGTTGATGATAATGAAATCTATGCTATTCTTCATGAGTGGGGAGACGGTTAATTAAGCCGTGTCATAATAATATGATATTAGATGGATGTAAGAATGATTGTTATTATAGATCTTGGACGAATTTGGTATATTTTGTTTATGATAATCATATTAACAGGATATACGAAAACAAGATATTCATTACAAAATACTAGAACATCTTAAATGTTACGGAATTATTTTCTTTGGAGATTTTATTTTTTTTTGAAGAGTTCTAGGAACATATAATATCATAAGTGATCAATGATTAACTGACTATTTGAGATTGTTTAGAGAGCATCAGATAGTAACTGTGTGCAATAGGTTTTATAGCGGAGTTTCTATGAAATACACAGAAATATTTAACGATGTAGTCAGCATAATGAGGAACGACTCATCAACTTGTAACGATCTGGGAGCAGGCGATTATCAGACATATAAAAACCAAATCAAAGATGATATGCCGGTTGCAGATTTTACCAAGGTTGTAAAGAAGTATATCGCCTCATTTGGACAGGAAGGGCATCTTTCTTTTAGTGATACGGAGATGGGTTGCCTTGATTTTAGAGTAATGCGTTTTGAAAATGCATTGTATGTGACAGAGGCAGCTGAGACCTCGACACTGAAAGTAAAGGATAAGATTGTCAAAATAGATGGTAATACTATAGAAACATGCGCATCTCTTAATCAAGAGTTTCTTATGGGTGAAGTAAATGAAAGGCAAGGGTTCCTTTGGGGACAGATTCTCTTGTTTGCCGATAAAGTAACAGTAGAAAGAGCCGGCGATTATCATGATATATCAATAAAGCTGGCTGCAGACTATGAACCAAGTGATAAATATGGGTTTAAAGACTTGGGCAATAAGACGCTACTTATTAAGCTTCTGGATTTTGACGATGAGAATGCAATAAGGAAAGTGTATCAGGATTGTGAAAATCAGCTTGAAAACTGTGAAAATCTGATCATTGATGTCAGAGGCAATGGAGGCGGATCTGATACTGCTTTTGTTCCGTTATTCAAGTATTGTTATCCTGCAGACAGAAAAGTAGAGGACTATATTCCAAAGCAGCAGCCCGTGGCTGTCAATTATTCAAAGCGCAATTGCGACAGCAGACTCAAGATGATTTCTGAGTATTTCAAAGATGGAATACCTGAAGATATTCGTCCGATGGTAGAACAGATGAAATCGGATATAGCTCAGAATAGTGGAAAGGGCATGATTGTAGAAGAGAGCAGTGATGAGGATGAAGTATTAAACTTCGTTGGAAAAGAAAACCCTAAGAAGGTATGGATAATAACAGATCAGAACTGTGCTTCTTCCGGAGATGCTTTTGTACAGGATATGTCTTATTCTCCAAAGGTAACGGTTGTAGGAAGACCAACTCTTGGAATATTGGATTACTCAAATTGCGCAGTTAAAATGTTTGACAGATTCCGAATGGTATATCCTACATCAAGAAGCGGTGAGATCGATGCGGGCAATGCGATGGGGCACAAAGGAGTACCGGTTGACCACTATATTCCATGGACTCCAATGCATCTGGAGAACGATGTGGATCTGGAATATGTTCTTGAGCAGATAAATAAATATTGACTATACCAATAAATAGATATATGTTGGTTATACAAGGCGTAGACCGGTGGCCATCAGAGCACCGGTGCTGCGCCACTTTTTATATCGTATAATAAAAGTATTCCGCGGACGTAGCTTAATTACAGCCTCGCTCATTTCTGAGGTTGCTGTATCCGGGAGAGCGTGTGATGGTAGAATTCACAGGGTGCGGGTTCAAATCCTGTCGTCCGCATTGTTTTAAATGGAGATAATCCTATGAAAAAAACATCATTCCTAATCTCATCACTCCTTATCCTCACTCTTTCAGCTTGCATAGACACTCCGCCTGCAGACTCTTCTCTTAACGTGAGCGAAACTCCTTCTGAAGAACAAACCGCAGTTCCCACCTTCAATCCCCTCCCTTCAGACGAAACCGAAATATCAGACATCTCTGACCTTGTGCCCACCACGCCAATTGAAGGTTACAGTGTCTACATCCCCGCTTCGGAAGACGAAAATATTTCCCTGATCATGGAATTATCTAACGTTACTTCCACCGGGCTTACTGTAAAGCTTCGCCAATATGAAAACAGAGACGACTGCGATTTGATGTATGGCGAAGCCTATTCTCTTGAAAGATTCACCGGCAGCAATTGGGAGAAAGTCTCACCCATCATAGCCAACGGCGCATTCACTGATATTGGTTACACTATCCCTAACGGTGGTGAAACTGTAACAGGAGTACATTGGGATTGGCTCTACGGCACACTGACTCCCGGAACATATCGAATCTCCAAGATTATTACGGATAACAATAATCGAACAGCTCCGAACGGCGCTGCAGCGGCTTATACATTAACTGCGCAATTTATTCTTCCGGGTGAACAGACTACTCACGAAATGATTCCATTCGACACCTATAACACCGGTGTGTACGGAGGATATTTCTTTATCCCTATAAATGACCAAATATACCGCTATTACTCCGCTCCCGAGACGGAACACTATGTAACTGTATCCGACCTGGTGTTTGAATGTACTGAAGACTGCATCACCGAAAAATACGAGCATTACATATATGAACTTTTGGAATATCCTGACCTGAGTGTGTTGTTTGACGTTTGCAAAGATGAGGACGGTAATACTCTCAGCGAAACGTTTATCGCCTGCAAACCTGCCGAAGCTGCTTCTCAGGAAGAAATCGATAGAGCCATGAACAGCGGATACGTGATCATGGAAAATGGCAGCGTCATCGGTGGCAAGGACGTATGGCTGGATTTTTGTGAAAAGACAACAGTCGGCGAAAGCGCAAGTGTAAGGCTGGCATATATTTACACCCTTGATGCAGAAAACTGTTCTTACGAGTTATTTGAAGCTATAAAGGATGACTATCCTGCATTATTCCTGAAGGAACTCACTTTTGACGGAGACACCTACACGATCGGACCTTTGCATTATGACGGAGAAGATTATTCCCCCATCTGTGTTCCCGGATATGACATCCCTCAGGCTTCATGGAAATATCTGGTTCACTTTACCGGAGAACCTTCCGTTCTCGGTGCCCTGTACACCGAATATGACCGTTATGTCCTTGTGAACGATGAATCAGTAGAATGGCGCGACCTTGAACGGGGCACGTTTAGCAGTCAGATGGATGATTTTATTCCTTTCGATGAAGTGTTCTGCGAGTATACTTGGAAATGAGTGGTTTATGTTTTAAAGTTCGGAGGTTCTATCAATGCTTGAATTAATTACCCCTACTCTTGAAGATCTTTGGTTCAGAGAAAGCCTTATGGCTGATGAAGAAACCATGTCATACAATCACGCATGGGGCGGCACCATCCCTTTCCCCAAAGAGGACTGGTCCGACTGGTATGACTACTGGATCGTTAACCATGAGAACATGAGATACTACAGATATCTGAAAGACGAGACCGGTTTTGTGGGCGAGATCGCTTATCACTTCGATCGCGAGTACGACGGTTATGTTGCGGATGTCATTGTTTTCTCCAAGCACAGAGGAAAGGGATACGGCGCCAAGGGTCTTGAACTTCTCTGCTCCGCAGCAAAAGAAAACGGAATCTCAGTCTTATTCGATGATATCGCCATCGATAATCCTGCAATCTCATTATTCCTTAAGCAGGGCTTTTATGAGGATTACAGAACCGACGAAAAGATAGTATTAAAAAAGAATCTATAGAAACGATATTTAACTGAAATTCGACAAAATACCAGGCTGCCGAATTTCGATTAAATATGTACGCATAATAGCGGAAGAGCATTGAGTAGTTAGTTTTAGCAGATCTATTGGTATATGGATATGAAAAGAATCACGCACAGAATCATAGTCAGCTTATTGATTTCATTACTTTGTGTTATTGCAATCGGAAACAAAGTTCACGCTGATATCGGAGAAAAGCCTTCGATTGTGGTCACTGT
>JAEEGL013907386.1_pt1 | contig 14769 bp, 9 predicted proteins | sample 9134231 | NCBI WGS metagenome assembly JAEEGL01 (sample SAMN16246548, study PRJNA631951) | gut metagenome | biome: gut microbiome; feature: rumen; material: fiber-attached | host: Bos | place: Iran: Karaj | collected 2018-10 | reverse complement strand
GTGAACAACTCTTCGTTCTTTTCTTGCGCTTTCTTTCTTTTCATACTTTTCATATGCGTTTACGATCTTCTGTACAAGGGGATGTCTCACAACATCCTTGGATGTAAGATAACAAAAGCCTATATCCTCAACGCCTTTAAGGACACGAATCGCAACATCAAGCCCTGACACTGCGTCTCCGGGCAGATCCTTCTGAGTCTGGTCTCCGGTTATAACTACCTTCGAACCGTAACCGATCCTTGTTAAAAACATTTTCATCTGTGCCGGTGTGGTATTCTGTGCCTCATCCAGTATTATATATGCGTTATCAAGAGTCCGTCCACGCATATACGCAAGAGGAGCTACCTCTATAAGCCCCTTCTCCATATTCTTAAGAAAGCTGTCAGCACCCATAATCTGGTACAGAGCATCATACAGAGGCCTTAAATACGGATCCACCTTGCTCTGAAGATCTCCGGGAAGGAAACCAAGCTTTTCTCCCGCCTCTATCGCTGGTCTTGTAAGTATTATCCTCGATACCTCTTCATTCTTAAATGCCGTAATTGCCATGGCCATGGCCAGATAGGTCTTTCCTGTTCCTGCAGGACCCAGTCCGAACACTATCATCTTATCCCGTATGGAATCAATATACTCCTTCTGACCGAGAGTCTTTGGCTTAACCGGTTTCCCGTTTATCGTATGGCAGATAAGCTCATCATCCATAGCAGTAACCGCACCGTTCATATTCTCATAAGCCAGTGCAATGCAGTAATTAACATTCTGCTCATTTATCTCGCTGCCTTTTCTTGACAACCCGGCAAGCTCCTCAAGTACTGAGATTGCATTCTCAACCGCCTGCCTCTCGCCCATAACCTTTATTCTTCCGTCTCGTTCAACTATCGTAACGTGAAATGATCTCTCAATTTTCTTAACATGACAGTCAAGCTCGCCGAAAACATTGGTCGCATGCTCAGCTTCCATTGATATTGACTGTTCATATAATCCGTCCTGCAATAATCTCTCCTCCGTATTACTTCTTTTATATTTATATAATTATATCTCTTTCTGATTTACTTTTTTATATCTTTATTTATGATATGGTTCGTTATTGTTTATCCTGAAGCTCCTGTATATCTGTTCAAGCAGGATAACTCTCATAAGCTGATGCGGGAAGGTCATCTTCGAAAAGCTCAGATGCATATCCGCTCTTCTTATAACATCCTGTGAGAGCCCGAGTGAACCGCCTATCACAAACTGTATTCTTCCAAAGCCCCTCACACCTATTTCTTCAAGCCTTTGGGCAAGCTTTTCCGATGTGAGCTGTTCCCCTTCGATTTCAAGAGCAATAACATAAGCATCCGGCTTAATACTCTTAAGAAGTCTTTCGCCCTCAATATCCCTGACCTTTATATCAAGTGCTTCCGACTGTCCGTCAACCGTCTTTTCATCAGCAGCCTCTACTATATTTAGCCTGCAATATCTTGACAGACGCTTACCGTATTCATCTGTTGCAGCCTTAAGGTACTGCTCCTTCAGCTTACCTACACACAGGATATCTATATTCATCTCTTTACTTATTTCTTATCTTTCCGGACACTGCCATTCTCTGATTATAATATTATAATAACCTTTTTGTTTATGCCGTTCTTTCCTGTTTAATCCTTTATATACCGATAGAGGCACCTTGACAGTGCCTCTACCATTTTACACATATTACCGGATATTATAACTATCTTTACATCAGATACTCTTAAGATACTCATCTATTCCTTTTGCAGCTGCCTTGCCGGCTCCCATAGCAAGAATAACCGTAGCGGCTCCGGTAACTGCATCTCCGCCTGCATATACGCCTTCCTTGCTTGTCTTACCGAACTCTTCCTCGGCAACGATACACTTTCTCCTGTTCACCTCAAGTCCCTTGGTTGTGGAAGAAATAAGAGGATTGGGCGATGTACCGAGCGACATTATGACCGTATCCAGTTCCATCTCGAATTCCGAGCCTTCAATAACTACGGGAGATCTTCTTCCCGATTCATCCGGCTCTCCAAGCTCCATCTTAACACAGGTCATACCCTTAACCCATCCGTTCTCATCCACAAGGATTTCCGTAGGATTGGTAAGCATGTTGAACTTAATTCCTTCTTCCTTGGCATGATGAACTTCCTCTACCCTGGCAGGAAGCTCTTCCTCGGAACGTCTGTAAACTATGGTAACGTCAGCTCCGAGCCTTAATGCCGTTCGTGCCGCATCCATTGCAACATTACCGCCGCCGACAACCGCAACCTTCTTGCCGGGTCTTATGGGCGTATCATAGTTATCATCAAAGGCCTTCATAAGATTGCTTCTTGTAAGGTATTCATTAGCCGAGAATACTCCGTTGGCTGACTCACCCGGAATTCCCATAAACCTCGGAAGACCTGCACCGGATCCGATAAATACCGCATCGAAGCCTTCCTCTTCCATCAGCTCATCTATGGTAGTTGATTTACCGATTATTACATTGGTCTCTATCTTAACACCGAGTGCCTTAACATTCTCTATCTCTGCGGCAACAACCTTCTGCTTGGGAAGACGGAATTCGGGGATACCGTAAACAAGCACACCGCCCGGCTCATGCAGGGCTTCAAATATGGTTACATCATATCCCATCTTGGCAAGCTCTCCTGCACAGGTAAGGCCTGCCGGGCCCGATCCGATAACAGCGACCTTCTTATCCTTCTTCTCTGACGGTGCCTCGGGCTTGATACCGTTCTCCCTTGCCCAGTCTGCTACGAATCTTTCGAGCTTTCCTATCGAAACAGGATCACCTTTGATACCTCTGATACACTGTCCTTCACACTGGCTTTCCTGCGGGCAGACACGTCCGCAAACAGCCGGAAGCGATGATGCATCGCTTATCACGCGGCTTGCCTGTGCAAAATTGCCTTCCTTTACCTCCTGAATAAAAGCAGGAATATTTATGGCTACCGGACAACCCTGAATACATCTTGCATTCTTACAGTTAAGACACCTTGTTGCCTCTCCCTGCGCTTCCTCAGCCGAATATCCGAGACATACCTCTTCGAAATTGGTGGCTCTTTCCTTCGGATCCTGCTCCTTAATAGGCACTCTCTTTAAAACATCTATTTCCATTGTATGTTTCTCCTTTCATCACACGCGTCCTGAATCATCGTCTCAATTCACGATCTCAGCAGTTCCCGCAACCACCGTTATGTGTGTCACCTTCCTGCTCCTTAAGATAAGCGCGGCCTTCCTCCGTCTTATACAACTGCTGGCGCTTCATAGCCTGATCGAAGTCAACCTTATGGCCATCGAACTCAGGACCGTCAACACAGGCGAACTTCACCTGACCGTCAACAGTTACACGACATGCTCCGCACATTCCGGTTCCGTCAACCATTATCGGATTAAGACTTACCACAGTGGGAAGATTCAGCTCCTTGGTCAGAAGACATACGAACTTCATCATGATCATGGGACCTATTGCTATGCATACATCATATTTTATTCCCTGATTCTGTACGAGATCCTTTATAACCTCGGTAACCATTCCCTTACGCTTATATGAACCGTCATCTGTAGTAACATAGAGATTACCGGCAACAGCCTCCATCTCCTTCTCAAGTATAAGCAGGTTCTGAGTCTTGGCACCGACTATGACATCGGCTGCCACTCCCTGCTCGTTAAGCCATTTAACCTGCGGATATACAGGTGCTGTTCCGACACCGCCCGCAACAAACAGGATCTTTTTCTTCTTGAGATCCTCAAGCGGTTCCTTGCACAGCTCCGAAGGCTGTCCGAGAGGACCCACGAAATCTCTGAAGGAATCGCCCGCCTTCAGCCCTGCCATACGCTTGGTAGATGCTCCGACTATCTGGAATACGATAGTAACGGTACCTGCTTCCCTGTCGTAATCACAGATAGTAAGAGGGATACGTTCACCCTTCTCATCCATCTTAACGATCACGAATTGTCCCGGAAGACATGATTTTGCCACTCTTTTGGCTTCAACATCCATAAGATAAATGTTTTCCGCCAGCATTTCAGCCTTTAAGATTTTATACATCAGACAATTCCTCCTAATATTTTAGTCCATTAATACATAATATATATTTTAAAGCATAAAATTGCAACTGCTTTTACAGAACTATGCCAAAATCATAATCACCTTTTTTCTCATTCCTTGTTATGGTGAATATCTCTCCTGTCTCCGAGTCCACCGCATAGAGTGTATTCTGCCTTATCTTTTTCCCATCTGTCGGAGCATATTCTTCGATTATATAATAGCTTCTGCCATTTGCATAATAACCGTATTTTGCCAGAAACTCATGATCCATTACCATATGTCCGAGTGCCAGGAGTCTCAGCTGTACGGCTGCCTGGGCTGTATCCCTGTCAACATTTCCCCTGATCGTCAGATTATATTTTACCGTTACTATTTCGCTGCTGACTCCGGAATCATTTATGATGGCAAATCTGTATTCGCTTTTACCAAGAGGCATGGGCAGCGGGGGCACATACTCCCTTGCATTGCTTAAGGTAGGATCCGTTCCGTCATTTGTATAATAAATGGTGCCTGCTTTCGGTTCGGCTGCTTTAATCAGACTGGGTTCCTTATAATCTCCACCCTGGGTTATTATGCGCGGAACCTCCTGCGGGATGATCGTAATAGTATATGTTTTGCTTACTATATCACTCGCTACACCCTTGTCATTTATGTGCACGGCCGATATTGTAGTCTCTCCTTCATCTATCCTGATCGGTGTTGTATATACTTCTGAATTCTCATTCGGTTTCTTACCGTTCAGTGTATAGTAAATCTTACCGGTCCCGTTGCACATAAGTCGTACAGCCTGTGGTTCGAAATAACTACCTGAATCAATGCTGAATTCAGGTTCGTCACAGACATACTCTGAAAAGAGCTTTGATACTGCCGTGCTGTGACTTTCCTGCGACAGATTTATAATGGAATCTATGTCACCCTGCATTTCATAATTATGCAGAAGCCGCTCATATATTCCCGTATCCTGTGGGAAATCCTTAAGCAGCTCGTTTAAAACAGCAATGGATTCATCATATTTCTTTAATGCAAAATAGGAATCTGCCAGAAGAAGCTTAGCCTTCTCATCATCCGGCTTAATGGAGATCACATGACGAGCGGTCTTTACTACGGCTTCATAATCCTGCCTCAGGAATTCCTCCTCAGCCTCTGCATACTGTTCGTCATATGAATAATAAGACTTGATCGTATTTACTATCTTAAACGTCCCAAATACTATAAGAAGTATGAAGCACAAAGCAGCAGCAACGAATAATATGGGACCCAGACTCCTCATTTCAAACCAGGCGTTAACCCGGTTAAATAACCTTCTTAACGTACTCTCATCATTCTTTGGAGCGGAATTATCCCTTGCATCTTCCGATCCGTCAGATACACCATACCCACCATCATACATGGTATCTGCGACTCCATGTATATCATAAGGCATGGTGTTGCCCATGATATCAGGTACACTTGGGTTATCCGTCTCTAACCGGGATCCTTCACCTTCCCCTACCGAATCGGCTATTATACCGGCCACCTCGGAGATAGTCTCCTCGATACCGGCTTCGAGCTCCACCTCATAGTCGGGTACCATCATTATCTCTTCACCGCATTTCTGGCAATAGAGATATCCTTCTTTAATTTCGGTTCCGCATTTAGGACATATCATATAATGGTGCTCTGCCTCAATCCTCTTTCATCGCACTGACGCAATTGTACATAAGCATTGCTATTGTCATGGGACCTACACCGCCCGGAACCGGTGTGATCGCACTGCATTTATCTGCTACCTTGTCATAATCAACATCGCCGCACAGCTTTCCATCTTCCATTCTGTGTATTCCAACATCAATTACAACAGCACCATCCTTAACATATTCCTCTGTTATCATCTTCGGCTTACCTACGGCAACCACAAGAATATCCGCTCTTTTACATACCTCTTTTAAATTCTTTGTTCTTGAGTGGCATACCGTAACCGTTCCGTTCGCCCTGAGCAGCAGGAGTGACATCGGCTTGCCGACTATATTACTTCTGCCGACAACCACACACTCTTTGCCTTCAACAGCTATATCAGAATACTCAAGAAGCTTCATAACACCCGCAGGCGTACAGCTGACGAAGCCTTTTTCTCCGATGCAGAGTGCCCCTACCGACATCGGATGGAAGCCGTCCACATCCTTTGCCGGCGATATCCTTCTAATTATCGTATCTTCATTTATATGCTTCGGCACGGGAAGCTGACATAATATTCCGGTTATCTTCGGATCGTCATTAAGCTTATCGATAAGCGAAAGCAGCTCATCCTGTGTGGTTTCTTCGGGCAGTTCATAGCTTTGCGAACCGATACCTATATAAGCACATGCCTTCTTTTTGTTATTTACATATACCGACGAAGCCGGATCGTTGCCTACCTGTATTACAGCAAGAGTCGCTTCCTTACCCTGCTCCTTCAGTCTTGCCACTTCATCCTTAAGCTCATCCTTAATCCTTGCGGATATTGCCTTACCATCAATAATCTTAGCCATCATTGGGTTCCTTTCATATTATCTGAATTTCTTTTCGGTCTAAGCAAGAACTTCTTAAATTACTCTTATTCTTATCGTTCAGAACAAACCTGTTATTTTACCATCATCATCCACATCGATATTATATGCCGCGGGATTTTTGGAAAGTCCGGGCATAGTCATAATATTACCTGTCACAACTACAATAAAGCCTGCTCCGGCTGATACATACGCCTCTCTTACACTTATCCTGAATCCCCTGGGGCGTCCGAGAAGAGTCTGATCATCCGACAATGAATACTGTGTCTTCGCTATACATACCGGCAGTCTGCCATAGCCGAGCTTCTTTAACTCATCAAGCTGTTTTTTTGCCTTTGAGGAATAATCTACTCCGTCTGCTCCGTATATCTTACCTGCGATAGTCTCTATCTTATCCTCGGGAGACATATCCAGATCGTACAGAGGTTTGAACTCGCTTGTTTTATGCCAGATCGTATTAAGGACTTGGCCAGCCAGCTCTTCGCCGCCTTCTCCGCCCTTTTCCCATACTCTCGAAAGAGCAAAGGCGCAGTCTCTCTCTTCGCAGAAGCTCTTAACGAATCCTGTCTCAGCCTCAGTATCCGAATCGAAAGCATTAAGCGTAACTACTACAGGAACTCCGTACATTTTAAGATTCTCAATATGCTTTTCCAGATTAACGATTCCTCTTTTAAGAGCCGCCATATTCTCCTTCGAAAGCTCTTCCTTCTTAACTCCGCCATTATACTTAAGGGCTCTTACAGTTGCCACAAGCACAACAGCATCGGGACTCAATCCCGCATAACGGCATTTAATATCAAAGAATTTCTCGGCTCCCAGATCCGCGCCAAAGCCTGCCTCTGTTATAACATAATCAGCCATCTTAAGTGCTGTTTTCGTAGCTATCACGCTGTTGCAGCCATGAGCAATGTTGGCGAACGGACCGCCGTGTACAAGCGCAGGGGTATGTTCCAGAGTCTGGATAAGATTAGGCTTTATGGCATCCTTAAGGAGCGCAGCCATTGATCCTACAGCCTTAATATCCTTAGCGGTAACCGGCTTCCCATCAAGATCATATGCCACTACGATCCTTGCCAGACGTTCCTTAAGATCCTTAAGGTCTGATGCAAGACAAAGGATTGCCATGATCTCTGATGCTACCGTAATTACGAAATGATCTTCACGTACGAATCCATCCGTCTTATCTCCGAGGCCAACCACCACATTACGCAGCGCCCTGTCATTAAGGTCGAGACAGCGTTTCCATACTATGGATCTCGTATCTATCCTAAGCTCATTTCCCTGATGGATATGATTGTCTATCATTGCTGCGAGCAGATTATTCGCTGAAGTAACAGCATGAAAATCACCGGTAAAATGAAGATTCAGCTCCTCCATCGGAACCACCTGTGAATAACCGCCTCCTGCAGCCCCGCCTTTTATGCCAAAGCACGGACCCAGTGAAGGTTCACGAAGGGCAAGGACGGCTTTTTTATCAAGTCTTGCGAAAGCCTGAGCAAGCCCTATACTTGTCGTCGTTTTTCCTTCGCCCGCAGGTGTCGGATTGATAGCTGTAACAAGGATCAGCTTACCATCCTTGTTATCCTGAATGCTTTTTATATAATCATCCGAAAGCTTTGCCTTATACTTTCCGTACAGTTCAAGGTCATCCTCACCTATCTGAAGCCTGGACGCTACCTCTTTGATCGGTAGAAGCTCCGCTTCCTGTGCGATTTCAATGTCTGTTTTCATCTTTTCTCCTTTTTAGACTGAATAAATATGCCTCTTTCACGCAAGCGTGAGAGTCATATTTTAATATATCTGCATATTTATAAAACATGCCTCTTTCACGCAAGCGTGAGAGTCATATTTTAAAATATATGTGCTGCTATAAATATTCTTCTGCATATTCCTCAAGTTGCTCCTGGGTCATAAGGACCTTTCTTGGCTTGGTTCCTTCCTCTTCACCTACAACACCGGCATCCGCAAGCTGATCCATTATCCTTGCAGCCCTGTTAAATCCAATCTTGAACAGCCTCTGCAGCATTCCTATCGATGCCTTGTTCTTATCTATTATTGCCTTGGCGGCTTCGTAAAACAGCTCATCGTTTCCGTTAGCTGCTGTATTGCCGCCCGAAGAACCGCCTGCTTCGGCAGCTCCTCCCTGGGTAACCGATGCCGACTTGATCTTCTGAGCTATTTCTTCATCATATCCGTCCCCGCCGGTGTGCTCCTTAAGGAAATCCACAACATCGCTGACTTCCTGATCGGAAACAAACGGTCCCTGTACTCTCGCCGGTTTAGTATATCCCTGCGGATAGAACAGCATATCGCCTTTTCCGAGGAGCTTCTCTGCACCAACCATATCAAGTATCGTTCGTGAATCCACACTGCTCGATACGCTGAACGCAATACGGCTGGGCATATTCGCTTTGATTAGTCCGGTTACAACATCAACGGACGGTCTCTGTGTCGCAATGACAAGGTGGATACCTGCCGCTCTTGCCTTCTGGGCTATACGGCATATGGATTCCTCGACCTCTTTGGATGCAACCATCATAAGATCGGCAAGCTCGTCTACTATAATGACTATCCTTGGCAGTACCTTGTATCTGTCCTGCTCGGGAACATTAGTCATCGATCTGACTTTCTTATTATATCCGTTTAAGTCACGTACTCCGAACTCAGCGAACTTATTATACCGGTCATCCATCTCGACAACACCCCATTTAAGGGCTTCGGCTGCCTGCTTCGGATCTGTAACGACAGGGATCATAAGATGCGGAATACCATTGTATACACTCAGCTCAACCACCTTGGGATCGACCATTATAAGCTTAACCTCATCAGGTCTTGCCTTATAAAGTATACTCATTATAAGAGTGTTTATACAAACAGATTTACCCGATCCTGTTGCACCCGCTATTAAAAGATGCGGCATCTTTCCTATATCAGCCACAACAGTTTCGCCGCTTAATCCCTTACCTACGGCAAAGCTTAATTTACTCTCTGATTCCCTGAACTCCCTGCTCTCAATAAGATCTCTGAACATAACCGCAGAAATCTCTTCGTTGGGAAGCTCTATACCTATAAGTGCCTTCCCGGGGATAGGTGCTTCGATTCGCACATTCTTGGCTGCCATGCTGAGCATTATATCATCGCTTAAGTTAAGCACCTTGCTGACCTTGACGCCTACATCCGGCTTCATTTCAAAACGTGTGATCGCCGGACCCTGTGTATATCCGGTCATAGTAACACCAACGCCGAACTCCTTAAGTGTCTCCTGAAGCCTGATTGCTTTATTATCAAGAATGATCTTGGAATCTCCGGAGTTATCCTTCTTTCCTTCCTTGAGCATATTGATCGGCGGGAAACGGAACTCTCTTACAGGCTTCTTCTTTTCAACACCACCGGGAACGATATTGCCTCCGGAATGAGCGCGTGGCGGCTGTCCTTCCTTGTATGAAGATTCGTCCACAGTTACCGCGGGCATTTTATATGCATCCACGGTAGTGTCACTGAATCCGATTCCACCTTCCTCATCGTCAAAGCCGTCTTTCCCTGATATATGCTCTTCTACGTCGTGTACATTATTGCTGCCATTGATATAATTTCTGCTATCGCCGGCATTGTAACCGCTGTATTGTTCTCTGTATTTTTCTTTAGTCTGCTCTCTGTTCAGATCTCTGTTCTGTTCTCTGTTCTGTTCTCTGCTTAGGTCTCTGTCTTGTCTGCTTCCCTGTGCGCTGTCTTTAAAGCTATCTGACTCAGCATATCTCCCAACGTCAGGTATCTTATCATAGGCTGATATACTTTCAACAGCCATGAAGCCATCATCAGAGTATCTTCCACGCGACAACGTATTTACGTAATCCCTCTCAGCCGAAAGATGTGCCGTTTCGTTTATGATAGCACTCTCCAGCTCAGCTGTACTGTATGCAACCGCTATTGAATGATTGTTCTTTACATTGTTATATTCCGGTCTGTTGACACTTACGGGATCATTGTAATGAAGCTCCCGCATACCATTATTGTCCGTATTATGACCGTTATTTACATCCTGTTTCTGATCCGGAGCCTCCATACTTCCTCCGGATATACCGTTACCTTTGCGCTCCTTACCGGAAGCATCAGAAAAGCCGGGAGAGATTTCATGCATGTCATCCTTATAATGAATGCCCTGGTCTCTCAATTTATCTTCCGCAGTATCCCTGTGATCATCTGCCTTAATACTGTCTTGTGCATTTTCGTTTGCCGACAGTCCCGCATCCAGTATCACTCCTGATACTTTCTTATCTATCCTGAGCTGTCCCTCTTCCTTCTGCCTTAAGTTCTCCCGTCTCTGCTTCTCTGCATCAATCCTCTTCTGAAGCCTTTCCTCATCACGCTGTCTTAGACGCTCATCCCTCTCAGCTACCTTCTGCCTTCTGAGTTCTTCTTCCTCGAGCCGTCTGGCTTCCCTTTCTTCCTGTCTTAGACGCTTCTGTTCCTCTCTTAACGGCCTTTCGTTTTCTCTCCGTTCCCTCATACGCTCAAGATCATTTCTTGCATTGTCAAATAAGGTTCGTCCGCCGTTTGCCATCCCCCGGAAGATCGATCTCTCGGTTATGAGTATTACCGCAATGACCAGTAAAACAATAAGAACAATGTAGGCCCCTACTGTTCCGATACCTTTTGTCAGCAGGCTGCTTAACGTTCCGCCAACAATACCGCCGCCTCTTTTCAGTCCCGAACAGAAGGTATAGTAATCTGTCAGTTTATTAAAATCAGTATTCTTCGGCGGAAACAGAAGCTGCGCCAATGCGCAGAAAACCATCAGGAGCACCACGCCCGCCCAGATCTTAACAGTGGTTATTGAATTCCCTTTATTTGAAATATAAAAAAAGGACGCAGCCACAAGCATTACCGGAACAAGATATGATACGATCCCAAACAGTCCATACAGAATCCCGCTTATAAAATCACCAAGGCTTCCGACTATCCCCAGATTACTTAAAAGCAGCAATGCCGAGAAGGCAATTATGACTATCAGAGTGATCTCATTTATCATACCTTCATTTGCATTGTTTCTGTTTGATGTTCTGCTCCCGGATCTGCTTCTTGCCGATGAACTCCTGCTTTTGCTGCCTCTTGCCGATGAACTCTTTCTTGTACCGGATGAACTTCTTCCGGCTGTACTCCTTTTAGAAGATGAATTTCTTTTTTTTGTTGTTGACCCCGTAGCCATTATTTGTTACTTACTCCTCATAATCTGATATGTATGACTTTCTGAAATCACACACTCTTTCCGGACGGCAATCCCCTCCGATCCCGTCACGGATATGTATTTCTTAAACCAAAAGAATATATCAAACCTTGAGCTTTACAAGGAACACAATTATAGATATCGCTCCCAGTGCAAAGCAGTATATCCAGAACGGCTTGAAATTACGCTTGATCGCAAGCCCGCTTACCAGCTTAAGCGCAAAGAAACCTATAACTGCGGCAAGTATCATTGCAATTATGCAGGCTCCTGCCGATACACCCGTACCGCCCGATCCGGGAAGCTTAAACAGTTCGAGAATGAGGGCTCCGAGTATTGCAGGAACCGACATAATGAATGAATACTTTACGGCCAGCTTTCTGTCAAAACCGCAGAGCAGACATCCTGTTATCGTGGTACCTGATCTTGATATACCGGGAAGAACCGCAAATCCCTGTGCTATACCGACAAGCATCGAATCTCCCAGATTGGCATCCTTAAGCTTCTTTCCGCCATTATCAATAAGATCCGAAATAAACAGGATACCTCCCGTACCCAGTAAACAGAGTCCCACAACCAGCAGATTCCCGGAAACATGCTCCACAACATCATCAAGCAGAACTCCCATGATACCCGTCGGTATGGTAGAGATTATAAGCATTACCACAAATTTCCTGTGCGGATTCGAGCAGATGGGAATATATTCCTGTTTCTCTATTGATTTCAGATTTCTGAAATAAATACCTATATTTATACAGGTATCTCCGCATATTGAGAAGAAATCCATTATAACCCTCAGTATGTCCTTATAGTATACGGCACATACCGCTACCAGCGTCGCCACATGCAGCAGTACATCAAAGAGTATCCCTCCGTCCGTCTCCACACCGAAGATATTCTTGATAAGAGCAAGATGACCGGAGCTGCTTACCGGAAGGAACTCCGTCAACCCCTGAACTATTCCCATAAGTATCGCCTGAAAAGTAGACATTTTAACCCTCCCACAATCATCACCCGCCAATTCAGGTAGTGTCATTAAAATATAACTATTTTTGAAATATATGTGCAGTTCTGAATAGTTACCAGCATAAATCTATCACAAAACAACTCTCTTAGCAAACGTTTCAGCCATTATTACCTGTAAGATGCACATCCATCTGGTTAAACGGTATTTCAATATTGTTTTCATCAAATGTTTTCTTTATATCCTCAAGTATCTGCCATTTGGATGTCCAGTATTCGGACTTTTTAACGAAGAAGCGCATTCCCATATCCACACTGCTTGAATTGAGCTCACTTACAAAGATCTGTTTCTCCTTTTCGTGAACAACAAAGCTTTCGCTGTCAAGCAGATCCGAAAGGACACGCTTAACCCTGTCGAGATCACTGTTATATGAAACTCCGACTATCACCTCAAGCTTCCTGACATCATAGAAGGTCACATTGGTAACAGTGGTATTGGACAGGACTCCGTTCGGGACAACAATGGAGCGGTTGTCTACCGTCATAAGCCTTGTGTAGAACATTCCGATGTCATCCACCGTTCCCTCGGCACCGATACCCGAAACGACCACATAATCGCCAACTATGAAAGGCTTGGTAAGCAGTATGAGCATCCCACCGGCGAAGTTCGAAAGTGACCCCTGGAAAGCAAGACCAATCGTCAGGCCGGCAGAACCGAGGATTGCCACGATCGAAGCGGTTTCCACTCCGAAGTATCCCGCCAGCAGTCCTATCAGCAGGACATAAAGCAATACCTTTACCGTTGCATCTATAAAGTTAATGTTTCCGTTGGCAATGGATGACCTCTCCAGCGACTTGCGGACCAGCTTCCTTATAAGCTTGATTATATATCTGCCGATAAAGAACAGAATGATGACTATTATTATCTTTGTACCTTTATTCAGCACATTATCAAGCAGACCGCTCGTATATCTCTGGAACCTTGTTATTTCCTTTGTTACATCCTGTGCCACATCCTGCGCCACATCCGTTGCAGCTGTTACCGGTGTCAATCAGTCAACCCTCTCTCTTCCTTGTTATACTTTTCCTCAAGTTCATGCCTCAGATCCTTCTTAACAGTCTTCGCAGCATCTTTCCTGCCTTTCACTGTCTTCTTTGCAGGAGCTTTCCTGGGCTCGGCGGGTCCGTCATATCTGAAGACGGATACTGAAAGAGGCGCAACCTTTATTCTCATCGAATCATCCCTTCCGTCGCACTCATCCGCCTTGGATACCTTGACCCTCGGATTGGTATATCCCGTTCCACCGTATTTCACCTCATCCGAATTGAATATTTCCTTGTATTTTCCCGGGAAAGGAACTCCTATCTTATACTGATCCCTGTTGATATTTGCGAAATTGCACACAACAAGCAGCGTCTGCGATTCGCATTTTCTTAAAAATACAATGATACATTCGTTGGCAGAAATATTATTGATCCACTCAAAGCCGTCTATCTCGTTGTCCAGTTCATACAGTGCCGGATTGCTCTTATAGAAGTCAAGCATATCCTTAACGAACAGATTAAGCTGCTTATGCTCGTCATACTGAAGAAGATCCCATTCAACGCTCCTGCTCTCGCTCCACTCGTCCCATTCACCGATATCCTGACCCATGAATGTAAGGAGCTTGCCGGGATGCGTCATCATATAACCATACGCAGCCCTTAAGTTCGCGAACTTGTCCCAGCGGGTTCCCGGCATCTTACTCAGCATCGAAGCCTTGCCATGAACGACTTCATCATGTGAGAATACCAGTATGAACTTCTCCGAATAAGCATAGATCATGCTGAAGGTAAGCTCGGTATAATGACCTGACCTGAACAGAGGATCATAACGCATGAACTCCGTAAAATCATTCATCCAGCCCATGTTCCACTTATAATCAAAACCAAGACCGTCATCATCAAGGCTGCCCGAAACCCTCGGCCATGCCGTTGATTCCTCGGCTATGACTATAGAACCGTCATCAAGCTTG
>JAEEGL011110145.1_pt1 | contig 14769 bp, 11 predicted proteins | sample 9134231 | NCBI WGS metagenome assembly JAEEGL01 (sample SAMN16246548, study PRJNA631951) | gut metagenome | biome: gut microbiome; feature: rumen; material: fiber-attached | host: Bos | place: Iran: Karaj | collected 2018-10 | reverse complement strand
TATTATTATTTTCTAAAATATTATTATTTTTTGTATATTGACTAAAGTATTCGAAGTATTTTTCATAATAATCATACTCAACAAAAAGAGAAAAATTAAGTAAAACATAGAATTCATATTCTAACTTATTTACAACATCAACACTCTCTCCACTAATTTTAGCATATAAGTCATTATATAAAGAACAATCTTCATTAAATTTAATACTTAATAAACAAGAAGATAAAATTAATCTATGAATATTATTAAAACACAAAACATATCTATTATTTTCGCACATTTTATCAATATAAATTATAGCAAGAATTAATGATGATATATTCATTTGAGTATATTTCATTAATCTTTTTATATAATCTTCAATTGAAATTTGTGGAATGTGATATAAAAAAAATATATCATTTTTTACATAAAGTTGATGAATATTATGTAAGTTTTCTATTATTAAATCTTCAAGATTTGATGATATTGAAGTTATTATTTGGTTTTTTAAATCTAATGATATTGATGAATTATCAAGTTCATTACAGTGATTAACATTGTCTTTTGATGGCATTGTGTTTTTTGTTGATTTACTACTTGAAGATTCATCCATTTTTTTTATTCCAGTTTTACTTTTTTTTCTAAAATTATTTTTTTTTGAAATATTTTAATATTATTTTTTTTAAAAAATTATTTTTTATATTTATATCTAGAGTATATTTTTAGGTTTTTAATAAATACTTTACTCTTTAAATCAAAATTTTTACTATTATTACATTTTTTTTCAACTAATAAATAAACAACTTATATTAATTTATCAAATGTTTCTTTCTAATATTCAAATCTAATTTAAAACTTTATTATATATTATTCACATCCAAATTTTCTTCTATATTTTTCTTTTCTTCTTCTTTCTTTTCTTCTTCTATCTTTATTTCTTCTTCTTTTATTTCATTTATTGCCTCTTCTTTCTTTATTTCTTCTTTCTTTATTTCTTCTTTCTTTTCTTTTTCTTTTTTTTTCTCCTTATTTATAAACCTAACAATAATAGCAGAACAATTATCAGTTCCAATATTATAATCATTTTCAATATCATCTTTTACAAGTAAATCAATATATTCTCCAATAATCTGACTACCATTTTTATCATTATTAAATCCATCAACAACAAAATGAGCAATTTTAAAATTAGTGTCATCTTGATTATTAGGATCAAAGAATCCATCACATCCAATAATAAAATAAAAAACATTATCAATATCAATAACATTAATATCAGGATTAGGAGTAATAGCCTGATCTTCTAATTTAAGCCATTTACATTGTTTATATTCTAAATCTCCAAAACCTCTTGAAACATCTAAAGCTCCTTTAATTCTATTTCCTTCTAAAAAACCATCAGCTTGTTCAATTCTCTTTAATTCATTTTTTTCTGTACATTTATGATCTGTTGTTTTAAAAATTATTTCTGCTTTTTTATTCAAAATTATACAACGAGAATCACCTGCATTTGCTATATATAATTTATCTTCTGTTATTAAAACTGTACAACATGTTGAACCACAAAATAATGAAATATTTATATTTAGTAAATTATGAGGATCAAATAAATTTTTAAAAATTTTCATTTTTTCTATATTATCATTTGATATTTTTTCATTATTTTTTATTATATTTTCTAATTTTTTATCATCTTCAATTCTATCATTTTTTGATATTTCTAAAAGTTCTTTTTTTGCTTCTTCTGTTAATAAAGATTTATCTAATAATAAAAATGTTTCTCTAAGTGCATTTTCATAATTTTTATTTTGAAAATTTTCATTTTTTAATAAATATTCAATAAAATGATTTGAAATATAAGTTGAAACTTCTTTTCCTCCATGACCATCACATATTCCAAAAATACTTATTTTTGTATCTGGGATTAAATTTGTTGAATAAAAATATGCATCTTCCATTGTTGGACGATAACCTTGCATTGAACAAATTCCAAATTCTAATTCTGATGTTGAACCATCTATTTTTTCTTTTTCTCTAATTGGTTTTGATAATCTCTCTCCCATTTATTTAAAATTTTTTTAAGTTTGAAAAAATTAATTATTGTTTTAATAATTAATTTTATTGTTGATTTTTTATTTTTATTTTCTTTTTTTTTAATATTAATTTTATGGATTTTATTTATTAATATTTTATTAATAATTATCAATATAATCCAAAAAAAACAAAAAAGTATTTTTTTTTGAAATATAATATAAAAAATATTATTATTTATTTTTCCCATTTCCATTATTATTCCCATCACTTTCTTTATCAACAAATTGTTTAATTTGTGTATTTTTTTTCAAATATTCTTTTTCTAATTGAGTTTTATTTTTTCTTTCTTTTTTTAACCTTTCAAATTCATTTTTTGAAATTAACCCAGCTTCAATAAAAGTTCTTCCAACTTGTAAATCAATTTTTTTATCTTTAATAATTAAAGGTTTCTTTAATAAAACAAGAGTTCCAAATTTACTTTTTAAATTTCTAATTAATAATCTTCCAGTTACAGTATCATATTTTAATAAAGCATGAACTCTAGAAACACTAATATCATTAATTCTAACATCACTTTCATGTCCTCTTCCAATTTTAATAATATCACCATTTAATTGAATAACATGAATTGATTTAATATTACAATTTTCTTTAAGTTGATTTAAAGATTCAAACATTATATAATCACAATTTGGTTTTTCTATTTCAATTAAATTGAAAATATTATCACTTCCTTCTATTTTAAATCGATCTATTTTATTAAATTATAATATATTATATAAATTTTTTATTCTTACATGGATATGGTGTTTTACATATTTCACAATTAAATGATTTAATATTATAACTTTTAACAGTTTTTTTTTCGTTTTCTTTAATTATTAATTTAGTTTCCATCCATTTTTTAATACAAAAATAATGTGCAAATCTAATTCCACCTGAACAAGAACATAAATGAACTAAAGGATTATCATTTTCATTACTATTACCATAACAAATTTTGCATATATTTTCTTCATCATTATTTTTAATTTCATTTTTAACGGTATAAATAAAATTAAAAACTGGTAAAGAATTTCTATTAATTGATTCAATATTATAACTTAAAGGATCATTTGGAGTTTCAATATCAATAATATCCCCTTTATCAGGAATATGAATATGATTTAAAGCGTATTTTACTCTTCCTAATTTAATAATATCATTTTTACATAAATTATAATCTTCATTTATATTTGTTATTGTTTGTAAATTTGTTGAACTTTGTGAATCTTCTGATTTTAAAACATACCATATTTTATTTGATAAATTTATTATATTTTCTTCTGAAGGTTGCATATTAAAAGTTACTGGATTTTCAATTGAATAAATATCATTATTTTCATATTTAACTTTTAATATTAATTCTTGATCACTTTCTAATTCTTTATTTATTGCTATTGTTTGTATTTCATGTTTTTTTCTTGCAATTAATACTGATTCTGCTAAGATTACATTTATATTTTTTGTTTGTATTGATTCATAGTCATATAATCCGTGACTATCACGTACCCATGTTCGAGTAAATAAACTTAATACTTTTTGTTTTTCTAAGTTGTTATTATTTGACATTTTTATATTTTTATATTTTTATATATAATTTTTTTTCAATATAATATTTTTAGTTTATTTATATATAAATAGAAAAAAGATAATAAAAAAAGTTATTTTTTTTTTGAAAATAAAAAAAATGAATCTATCATTTTTTCTGCTGATTGGTATATATGATTATTTTTTTGATTACTATTTTCTTTTGTTTCATTATTATAAGTATTATTAAATGTATTTGGAAAAGTATTTTTTATTTTTGATGAATTATAATCTGTTATTATTTTTTCTTCAGTAAGAATTCTTTTTCTATTATTATTGGGATTATATATTTCAAAAGGAGTTAAATTTCTTTTATGTTTTGGTTTATTAAAAAATGGTTTAGAAAATTTTAATATTTGACTTTTTGAATATTTAATTTGTTTTTTTAATCTTTGTGAAATTGCCTGATTATATAATCTTTTTGATATTTTTTCTATTGTTTTTCTTGATGCTTTTTTATTTCTTTTTCTCATTTCAAAAACTAAATCATTTTCTTTTTTTTCTTCTTCTTCTTTTTTTTTCTTTCTTAATATCTCTAAATCTTCTTCTTTTTTTTTTAATTTATCAATATTTTCTTTATATTTTTGTATAAATTCCTTTTCGTTAAATTTAATTTTTGGTTTTTTTTCATTATTTTTATCATATAATTCTTTCATAATATTATTATTTTTATTTACTATTTCTATTCTATTTTTTGCTTCAGTTCTTCTGTTTGAATCTTTAATTAAATTATTAAAAATTTTTACTTTTTCACTTTCTTTTATTTTTGGAATTGTTTTTTCAACTATAATTTTAAGAAATTCATCTTCTGATTGTTTTTTCATTGAATAAAATTTCATTCTATCTAAAAAATTCTTATCTTTAGATTTAAATTGATTATAATTTTTTATAGCTTCATATTTTATATTTTCAGTATTATATCTTTCATATTTATTTTTTGACATTGAATTATTTTTTCCTTTTTTTATTATGAAGTTATAATTTTTATTTTCATTTTCATTTAAATTTAATTTATTATTTAAAAATTCACTAATATGTCCTTCTAATTGATTATAATTTCTTGATGAATAACATTTTTCTCTTTGAATATATGATATTTTGTTTGAGTCAATATGCAGGTTTTTATTTAATTTTCCCTTTTTGATTGCTTTATTAAAATTTTTTAATTTAGTCAATAATTCATTACTTTTTGAATCTAATTTTATATTATTATATTTATTCATAAATGAAATATTGTTTTCTCTTTCTCTTGAAGTATAATTTTTTATTTCTATCTCCTTACTTGGTTCGATATTTATTTTAATTCCATTTTCTTTTTTTTTTTTTTGAAAAATTTGTTTTATTGTTTCATCATAATTGATAGACATTTTTATTGTGAAAAAAATACAATAAAAATATATTAAAATTAATAATTTTTCCAATAAAATATAAATATTAATATAATGGGATGTATTCAAAAAAATCAACAAATTATTATTCAAAAACCTGTATTATATCAAAAAAATACTTTTTATTCTAACTATAAAAATACATTATCATTGATAGATAGATTCTCAACATTAGATAATTCAGAAAAAAATTTACAATTATTTTATAAAAATAAATCACACAAATTAACTAAGAAATTATGGATGAGAGTTTTATCCTTTTTAAATTTTAATGAATTAAAAGAAATTGGGAAAGTAAATCGTATGTTTAATTTTACAGTCAAACAAAAAGATATTTTAATAAAATTTTTTAAAAGAGAATATATTTTATCAATAGAAAAAAAGATATAAATACATTTAATATTTTAATTTCTTTTTCTTATTTACAAAACATAAATATTCTTTTAATGACAACTCATTTTAATAAATATTTAAAATAATAAAATGTAACATAATGAGTTTTTAGTTATAAAAATAATTTTCTATTTTATATATGAAAAATAGAAAAATCAAATGAAATTTAATAAAAATAAATCTTTTATCATTCAATTATAAAAAAATAAACATGTAAATATAATTATTGAACAATTTATTTATTATTATTCAATATTATTATTATTATTGTATAAAAAATTCTAAAAAAAATAAATTAAAAATCAATCATTAATTTAAATAAAAAATTATATATATATATTAATGAATAATACATTAATACCTCAACAAATACCAATCCAAGATTTTATTCCACAAGAACAATTAATTCAACCTCAATTAAATCAAAGTATCCCAATATCATCAAATCAAATGGATAAAAGTAAAAAAAAATAAATAAAATTAACTATTTTTAGGAAGACATAGAAGATCAAAACATGAAAAAGAAGGAAGAATTTATAATTGTGAACATTGTGGAAAATCTTATTTAAGTAAACCTGCTTTAAATAATCATATGAATACAAAACATGTTGATATTTTAAAACAATTGAACATTGAAAAAAGAAAAAGAGGAAGACCTAGAAAATATGTAAATATATATATTTTAATATTTTTATTTGTTTTTTTTAGCTTATTGATTCTTCTGAAAATAATAATTATGAAAAGTTAAAATATATTCCTTATTTTCAAGAAGGAAAAAGAATAAAAAATCCTGAAATAAATGAAATTAATTGTGAAGAAGTTGTTAATTTAGTTTTTGAAGATTTATATAAAAAATATGGCGGGGTTTTTTATAAAAATATAAAAGAACCAAAAGAAAACCCAATATTAAATTATTTATTAAATAAAAATGAAATTAGTGATAAAAATTGTGATGAAATTATTTGTAAATATTTAAATGAAATTATATTATTAACTAATGAAAAATATTTTACATTTGTTACTAAATTTATTATACTTTTTAGAGAATGTATTAATGGAATTCAGGCTGAAAAAAATAATGATAAATATGGTGAAAAAGAATATACTTCAATTGAAAATGCTGAAATTTTTCCTGAACAATGTAATGAGTTTTTCTCTAATTTTTTGGAAAAAAATAACTTTTTTGACTTTTCTGAAGAAGATAAAATTGAGTTAATTGAAATTATTCAACATTTTTGTTATTGGTTATTTGTTAATAATTATACTAAATCTAAATTGAGTTTGGCTTCTTAAATAATTTTAGTTTTATATAATTTTTTTTAATCAAATTTTTTTAATTTATTTTACTGTGTTTTTATATTTTTTTATTTTCATATTTTTACTTAATTCGGAATATTTTTATTATTTAGAACTTAAAATAAAAATGAATTAAAATATTTAATTAATTTATTTTCTTTTTCAAAATTAATTAAAAAAAATTCAAATTATTTAAAATGAATTATAAAATGGTTCAAAACATAAAAAAAGAAAAAAAAAAATTAGAATTAGAAAAAGAAAAAGAAAAAGAAAATAAATGGAATAATAGATTTCATATTGATGAAGAAAAATTACTTAATCAATATAAAGTAGATTTAAATCCAACTCACTTACGTCAACAAATAACAAATAAAAAAATAAACATAAATAAAAATAAAATTCGTCCAAAATCAGCAAATAAGATATCTTTAATAGTATCAAATAAAAAAAATACATCTAATAATACAAATTCAACAAATTCAAAATTAACTTCTCTACAAATAACTAGACATAATTCTCTTTTATTAAATAATGAAATATTTTCTCAAATATTAAAATTATGGGAAAAATTAGGAGTCACTCAACATTATCAAAATATTTTTGAAAATGTTTCAAGTCAATTAAGTTCATCAAATTATTTAGAAGGATATTTAAAAAAAGAATTATCTCATTTAAATAATATTAATAATTTAGTTTTAAAAATAATTCAAAATGTTTCTTCAAGAGAAAAACATATTCAATTACTTCAAAATTATGATATTAAAGTAAGGGAAGAAAATATACAAAAAAAAAGTAATATTGATGAAAATTTAATTAATGATATTAATTATAGTTTAAAAGAATTAAGAATGAATTCAATTTCTATTGTGAAAAATTATATTGAACTAAGAAAAATTTGTGGTTATGAATCTTTAATGAATAAATTAGATATTGATAAAATTCCTGGATTAAAAAAAAATTATTTAATTATTATGAAAAATGATACTGATTTTTTATCTAATTCAAGTTTAATAAAATATTTTTCTTTTGCTCCAAATGATCCTTTTTTAACTTCAATTGCAAATGAAAAAGAAAATTCAAAACAAAAAATTCCAATTCCAGAAGAAATTAAAGAAGAAATAAAAGAATATCAATATTTCTTTATTGATGAATTAATATTTAATGAAATAAACAAATTTAACATATATAATAGTTTAAATAAAAACGATTATACTTTATCATCATCTCATTCTTTAGCATCAATTACATCATCAAAAAGAAAACAAAATTCAGAAATTATTTCAAAAATAAAAGAATATGATAATTTAAATCATATAAATAAATCAAATAAAAAAGAATTAAAACCAATAAGACCAAATACAGCTTTTCAAAAGAAAAAAAAAGTTGCTGGATTTAAAAAAAAAGTTAATCCTATTAATTTATTAACTAGTCAAAGTTCTTTTGCTGATGAGCTTGAAAGAAATAAAAGTCCATTAATTAAAAAAAAAGTAAATAAAAATGATAGGTCAAGAGAGAAAAAAAAAGATAAATTTGAAATTACTTTTGATGATTTAAAATCAGAAAATAAAAAAGATAAAGGTTTAGGAAAAAGAGAATTACAACAAATTGATCAAATTTTAAATAGAGGAATTATTGATAATAATTTAAATAAATATTATAAAAAAAATTATAATACTTCATCTTATTCAAATATTAATAATAATGATAATTCTTCTTTTAATATTACGAATGTTAATGATATAACTGATAATACTTCTGAAATTTTGACTTTGAATGAAAAACAAAATAATAATAATAATAATAAAAAAAATAATATTGATTTAGTTAATTTTGAAAATAGAAAAAAAAAAGATAAAGATGATGAGTTAGAAAATTTTAAATATAATAATGAAATTATTAAAAATAAAGAAATAAAAAAGGCAATTTCAAAAGGATTACAAAATGAAAAAAAAGAAGAAAAAAGAGAAGTAAATAAAAATAATGAAGAGAATATTAAAAATATAAAAGAAGATATGAATAATATAAAAGAAATTGAAAATATAAATGAAGAAAAAAAAGAAATAATAGAAGAAAAAAATGAATTAAATGAAATAGATGAAATTATTGAAGAACAAATTATAAAAGAAGAAAACAAAGATAATATAGAAAAAAAAAATAACGAAGAAAAAAAAGATAATAATATAAAAGACTTATTAAATAAAATGGATTTAATGTTAAATGAGAGTGAAACAAGTAAAGATAATATAAAAAAAAATGATATTATTGAAGATAAAGATGAACAAAATGAAGAAAATAATATTGTAATTGATAAACAAATAACAGAACATAATGAAAAAGAAAATGAAATAAAAAATACAATAATACCAAAAGAAAATAATAATGAAGACAATAACTCAGAATTTGATAGAAGTGATGAAAAATATTCAAATGAAGAAAATGAAAATGACGAAACTAAAGAAATAAAAAAAGAAAAAAAAATAAATAATAACTCAGAAATAATAGAATCAATAAATTTAGATAATTTAGAAATTAAAGAAGGATATAATTTTTATATTCAACCTTATTCAGGAAATATAATAGAATTAAATAAAATATTTACAACTTTCTTATTAAAAATACCAGAAGATCAAAAAATAGCATTTAATATAGAAGATAATATAACAAAGTATATATCTGGAATTTATCCTAAATTAATTATATTCAAAAATAAACAAGGAATAATTCAAGGATTAAGTATCATATCATTTGATCCTTTAGCTCAAATTTCAAAAAGTATAAATTTACTTTTAGTATGTTCTTTATCAAATGATATTTTATCTAATATATTAAAGGATATATTAAAATATTTAACTGAAAATTTAGATTATGATGAAATTAGAATTGAATTTTATTATGGTATTAAAAATGATCAATTTTACTTAATTAAAGATATTGAAAAGTCTTTAAAAGAAGATGCAAAATTTAAATGGGTAAATATGGAAAATGATGGTATTCATAGAAAAATAAAATATAAATATCAAAATCCAAATAAAACTATTGATTTTTCTTTAATTCCATCTCCAAAATATATTTTAGAATTAAAATCTGCTTCAATTATTTCTTTAAATTCAAATAATAATAATATGAATAATAATAAAATAATAAATAATAATAATGAATTAAATGATTTTGGTATAATTTCTATTATTTCTGAAATGTCTTCTATGGAAGATTATGAAATTAATTATGAAAAAGATAATTCATTTTCTGATTTATTACAAAAAATTCAATTTAATAAATTGATGAAAATTACTAATGAATTTATTCAAAATCAATTAGGAACTTTTGAAGAAATTAAACAATTTATAAATGAAAATTTAAGTAATTTAACTCCATTAATAAGTGATAATTTTATTAAATCAAATTTAATTGGAACTTCATTAATGAAAGTTGAAGTTTCTTTTGAAACTGTAATTCGAACTTCAATTGATGGTTTTGTATATAACATAATATCTAATAATGATATTGAAGTTTTTAGTTATCAAAATATAGAAAATGATTATTCAGATAATTTGTTTTATTTATTACATTCATCAAATGAAAATTTATCTTTTATTATTTATGAATTTAAAAATAATATGAAATTTGAAGATTTAATTGATTCAGAAGAGAATAATATTTGTGAAATTTTTCAAAATATTTATACAAAATTAAATCAACAACCAAAAAAAATAATGAAAAGAATATATTTACCAACTTTTAAAATTTGTAAATCTAATGTTTATGATAAACCTTTATTTTTAAATGGTATTCAATTATCAAATGATAAAGGGAATTATTATATACAAAATTTAAATCAAATTGAAGATTTTGTTTTTGGAATAGAAAATAATAAAAATAATTTAATAAATGCTAATTTAAGTTTACAATCAATTGATAAAAATAAAGATATTGTAATTAAAGATGAATTTTTAATTGCTTTAATTAATGCTGATTTATTATGTGATATGCATATTCCTACAATTTCAGCTTTTATTGTTAAAAAAGAATTTTGGGAAAAAGAATAAAGCAATATTTTAAAATATATAAATATTTTATAAAAATCTTAATTATTTATTGGAATTAATATATAACATTAAATTAATAAAATAAATTTTAAAAATAAAAAAATTTTACCTTAAATACAAATATTATACTTTATTATAAACAAATATCCAAACAATTAATTATAAATTTCATTTTTTACTTTTTTAATAATATAAATCAGTTTTTGAAAAATAACTTTTACTATTACTATGATTATTTCTCCTATGAATTATTTTTATATTATTTTGAGAACAATATGAATTTATAACCTTAGGAAATGTTTCAATTAATTTATGATTTGAACTATTACTATTAATTTTTCCTCTTGATAATTTTAAATTACTTTTATTAATACTTTTAAAACTTTTTGGATAATTTATTTTTTTTTGAAATTTTTTTTGATTGAATGTTCTATTTAATCTAATCATATTTTTATCACAACTCTTATTTTCAAAATGGATAGAACTATCAGAAAATAATGTTTTATTATGAGTTGTTATATGATTATCATTTTCAATAATTGAAACTTTATTCAAATCTTTTTTATATTGTAAAAAATTAGATATATGATTAAAAACTTTAGATTGAATATTTTTTTCTTTACTTTTTTTTTTTTCTCTATTTTTTTTTTCTAAATATTTTGAAGATGGCTTTTTAAAAATTTTTAATTTATAATTATCATAATTCTCCTCTTTTTTCTGGAATAAATATGCATTAATATATTCTCCTTTTTTAATATGAATAATTCGAACATTTGATAAATTATCATAAACATCAAAATTATCAATAAATAAATTAATAACTTTTTCTTTTTTTTCATCATCCTCTTCTTCTAATTGATTAATAAGTTTAGTTTTTCTTTTATAATATTTCCCATATTTTTCCCTTTTAATTCTTTCATTTTCAATTTCTTTTAATATCTCTAATTCTTTTTGACATAATGTAATATAAAGTTCTATAATATAATCAATTTTCTTTTTATATTGAATTGCAATAATATAACATTTTTGTCTTATTATTTTGGCTTTTCTTTTTAAATAAGAAATTTCTAAATTTGAAAGTGTATAATTTAAACATGTAGCATTTATAAATATTGATTTTTTTAATTTAATAAAATAATTTTGTATTTTATCTTCAAATGGAATTTCTTTTTTTTTCTCTTTAAAAAATCTATTAAAAATAGTTTCTATTTTTTTATTTTCCTCATTTTTTATTATTTCTTTTACTTTTCTTAATATATCAAAAAAAGTATTCATATATTTTTCTTTTACAAAAAGATCCATATTTTTTTTAATATCATCTTTTATTTTTTTCATTTTCATTTTTAATTTGAACGATTATAATATAGAACATTTAATAAAATAAATAATATATATATTTTATTTTAGATTTATTATTTTATTAAATAAAATTATTGATTTTTCTTTTTTTTCTTTTTATTAGATTCAGGTTTAGTAGTCAACTTTTTCAAATAAAAAAGAGTTCCAAAAATAAAAACCCCAAAAACAAAAACAAAAATAATTCCTTTGACATAAAAAGGAATTTTATTAATATCATAAGTACCCAGACTAATACGTTGACTATTTTCTAATCTTTCTTTAGAAGTTTTTTGTTCATATAATTCTTTAACTTTCTCAAATTTATAAGAAAGAATTTGTTGATCAATAGTTAATTCAAAATCACTTTTTTCATTATAACTATCATATTTAGGTAATAATAATTTATCATATTCATCTAAATAATATGAATCTGGAACATATGTAAAATTATTAAAAAATTTTAATATTGTTTTATTATCAATTTTATTTACACAATTTTCATACATTTCTGTTAACATTTTCCCTTCTACTTTTTCGGTTAATGATTTATTAAATTTATTTAATACTTTTAATATTATATCATTATCTTTTTGAGTTTTTAAACTTAATATTGTTGAACATGCCATTAATTTATCCATTTCATGTATTGTTAAGTTAAATGGAAGTCCTGATAATAAATCACTTTCATTATTTTTTTTTTCTTGACATAAAATATATGAAATTAATAAAATAAAAAGAAGGTATTTATTCATTAAAAAGAAAAATAAAAATAAATTGTAAATTTTATTTTTATAATTTTGAAAAATATAAAAAATTATTTTCTGTTATATAAAACATTAATTAATTATTTATTTATAGTAAATATAAAACACTAAAACAAATGATAAAACATTTTTTTTTCATTTTACTAAATTAGCAACAATTAAATTTTTTTTTTTTTTCTTCTTCTTTAATTTTTTGAATAAGCTTTTTTTTTTCTTTTAAATAATCAGAAATATTCATAACAGATTGTCTATCAGGAATTCCTTTATCTTCTTTTTCTTCTTCTTTAATACGACTAAGTATTTTTTCAGTAATTTTATGAAAAATTAATATAATATTAGTTCCATTTTTTGCACTAGCCTCAATATAAATATAATTGTATTTATTAGCAAAATCAATTCCTTCTTTTTTTGAAACAACTCTTTTTTCAATATCAATTTTATTTCCAACAATAATAACTTTAATTTCTTTATTAGAATTATTTTTAATATCATCAATCCAATTTTCTAAATTATTAAAAGTTTCTCTTTGACTAACATCAAATACTAAAATTATTCCATGAGAATCATGATAATATTGTTTTGTCATTGATTTAAATTTTTCTGCTCCTGCAGTATCCCAAATATGTAAATCAACTTCTGTGTTATTATCTGGATTTATTGATTGAAGTTTAAATTCTGCTCCAATTGTACATTTGTAATCATCTATAAATTCATTGTTAATAAATCTATTAAATATTGATGATTTTCCTACTGATGAATCACCTAATAAAATTATTTTAAAACTGTATTTATTTAAAATATTTTTATTTGAATTTGATTTTGATGAATATTTAGATTCATTTAAATTACTATCATTTTCATATGATCTATTCATATTATTATAATTATTAATATTTAATAATTCATTTTCATATTCATTTTCCATTTTTAAAAAATAAAATAAAAAAAAATACATAAAAAAACAAAAAAAAAAATTCCCTATTAAAAAAAAATGTCATCAAATCCTCTTCCTTTAAAAGAACCAGAACAAATAGAATCAAATTCTCATATGCCTCAATTTTTAGTAAAAGCACCATGGTATATAAATCAAAATTCAGAAAGTTCAAATTTAACTCATCAAAAAAAAGTAGGAATAAATGATAAAAAAGTTCCAATATCAAACTCAACAAAAAGATATTTATCAAAAGAACCAGTATATAAATATAGAAAAGGTGCATGTGAAAATTGTGGTGCAATAACACATAAAACAAAAGAATGTTGTGAAAGACCAAGAAGAAGAGGAGCAAAATTTACAAATAGTAATTTTAAACCTGATGAATTTATTGAAGAAATTTCATATGATTTTGAAGGAAAAAGAGATAGATGGAATGGTTATGAACCTAAAATGGAAAAAAGAAGATTTTATGAGTTTGAAAAATATCAAGAATTAAGAAAAAAAAAACGTTTAGAAAAGATTCTTAATAATTTAAATGAAAGTGAAAAAAAAAAATTGTTAAAAGATGAAGATTTAGAAGTTGATTTATCTTCTGATGAAGAAAATAATATTCCTGATTCTTTTAAAGAATTTATTATGAAAATTGCTAATGAAGATAATAATGAATTTGAAGATGATGTTAAAAAATATTTTGAAGAATATAAAAATAAAAATTTAGAGGATTTACCTTCTAAATTTTCTGATATACCAAAAGATATTTTAATTAAAATTAGTAAAAGTAAATCATTAAGAATTGGAGAAGATATTTCAAAATATTTATTAACTTTAGCTGAAAATAGTGAATATTATAATAAGAAAAATACTTATTCTCTTCATAAAGATAATTTTTATAATTTACAAAATATAAAAAATAATATTAATAATTCAATTAATAATACTGGTGATGCAGGAAAATTAATTGAATT
>JAEEGL017336447.1_pt1 | contig 14770 bp, 8 predicted proteins | sample 9134231 | NCBI WGS metagenome assembly JAEEGL01 (sample SAMN16246548, study PRJNA631951) | gut metagenome | biome: gut microbiome; feature: rumen; material: fiber-attached | host: Bos | place: Iran: Karaj | collected 2018-10 | reverse complement strand
TATGTCTATGTCATGAATCGGTATGTCATAGGGCGGTTTCTGGTGATGTTCCACGTTCGATGGCCGCTGCTTTACCAAATCCTGATACAAGGTTCCTCCCAAGTAAACATTTAAAAACTGAATTCCCCTGCAAATGCCAAGTATGGGCATATTTCTTTCTAGTCCCTGCTTAAGAAGTTCGGTCTCCATCTCGTCTCTTTCTTTGCATGATGCACCACACTCCGGGATTCTCTCCTCACTATATAAACTTGGATCAACGTCGTGTCCCCCGGTAAGAAGAATTCCTTGAATGGTACCGAGCAACTGTGTTATCAAGTCCGCATCACTAGTTAATGGCAATATGACGGGAATCCCTCCCGCTTCCATGATTCCCTCCATATAGCCCGGAAGCATCCATAAACTTTCTTTTTCTTGATCCACTAAGGGAACTAAACCAATTACCGGTTTCATAAAAATTCCTCCCAAATAAAATCAGGCAAAGAGTTCTTCTTCGACCTCTTTGCCTGTGAAATGATTTTATCATGAAATGAATAAAATGTATATAGTAAAAACCGAAATGCACGCTCCAAAATTTTAAATCGATTTATGAATTCGCAAGAAATTTATCTACTGATTTCGCAGACTCAGCGATTTTTAATCGCGTAGCCCGACTGCACAAGCAGGCGTTCTCGGGGATTGGGGGAATGCTCCCAACAAGCTTCGCAGGCAGTTGTACGTACGTGCGCACTGCTTGCGAAAGAGTGTCGAGGGCCCTCGATACATTGCTTGCGGGTTTGCAAATCATCATTTTGAAAATCCTGTGCTGTGTGAATTTTCTTTTTTCGCAAGCAGTGTTCCGATATATATCGTCGCAAACTTGCAAGCAATGCGTCGATTATCATCGGTCCCTTTCGCTTGTTGGATGGCACTGCCCCCAATCCCCCCAAAACCTCACTTTTCGTTCGGAGCCACGCACCGCCAGGCGGCGCTAAATGACATGTCCGTCTTCCATCATTTCCCTTAAGGCTGCAAGGGCCTCGGCCTCGATTTTTTTCACGCTTGCCTTCGCAAGGTGAAAGTACTTCGCCGTCTCCAAAACGGTCTCAGCATCCAGGGCTCCCAGTCCGTACCTGCGCCAGAGGACCCTTTGCTGTTTCCTCGAAAGTTTGTCAAAACGCCTTTTCATTTTCGTCAGCGTGACGTGCATAAGCGCGTCGCGCCCAGTCCTGTCGTGAAACGAAACGTTCACGCTTCCCTCGCTTGAAACCTCCCTGCTTTTCCCGTCATTCATCCAAAGTCTTGACAGTCCCTCCCGCTCATTTTCCCTCTCAAAGGTCTCTTCGTTTTTATCGCACAATTTGCTCATCGCGTTTCGGACGGCGGAATACGCATAAGTGGAAAACCTGATTCCCCTCAACGCGTCATATTTTCTTTTTGCCGACAACAGCGCAATCCTTCCAACCTGCTTCAGGTCGTCCGCGTCAATTGGGTCCCACGGCTTAACGCACCGTCTTTTTATCGTTTCGTACGCAAGCCAGGCGACCATGCGCTCGTATTTCAAAATCAGTTCGTCCCCGTCAGCAGGCTCACCGTTCGATGATTCCGTCGGAGACGCTTCACCCTCCGCGATCATTTCCGTCATTTCACTTTTCGTTTCAATCCTTAATGCTTCCAACTTAACCCTGCTCCTTGTTTGCCGTCTCGTAAAGTTGCCTTAAAAGGACGGCAGCTCCCTCTATCGCCTCGTCCATTTTTTCCATCTTCTTCCCGGTAACCGACTTGTCCATCCTTATGCCCTTTCGCATCGTTTCCTTTACGAGGGCAAGCTTTTCCTCCTCCGAAAGGTCCTGGGGCCTGGGGACCTTTTTTGCCTCCGCCCACGCGGCCTCCATGATCTCGTAATTGAGAAGCTCCCTGGCCTTGATTGCCTCCTCGCATTCACTGACCATCTTGGCCCTGATCTCCTCAAGTGCTGCCATGAGCTTCGTGTGAATGACCTGGACGGGATCCTTCGCGGCAATCATTTCCTCGAATTCCATTTCTGTTTTTTGCCTAATCAGTTCCCCGTCGACTTGCAGCGCTCCCTCGTCAGCAAGCTCTTCGATCTCTGCCAGGTTGAAGGCCAGAAGCTCGGACTTTGCCTGAACGTAGTTCGTCACGCTCAGGGTAAAGTAGCTTGCCATCATCCTCGTCGCGGTCAGGAATTTTTTGTTGAGGAGCAGCTCGTTCATGACGCGCCCGTCAGCCTTTCCGGACAATAAGTTTTTTGCGGCGTTCACGGAAAGCCCGAGCCTCTCAACGTCGTAATACATCCTCTCAGGCACGTTCGACAGCCCCAGCAGGTAGTCCGTCGTGGTGCCGTAAAGATCCGCGAGCCTGATCAGGCAGTCACTGTTTATCGTCCGTATCTCCCCGCTTTCAATCCTTCCGTAAGTTGCCTTGTCTATCCCCAGAAAGTCGGCCACCTTCTTTTGCGAAAACCTTTTGGCCTTCCTCGTTTCCTTCAGCCGCTCCTTTGGCGTTCCCGGTAGCCATTCTCCCATTTATGTTTCCTCCTTTATTCTTTTCGAACGCGCGTTCGATTTTACTATATCACGTCCGTTGCGGAAATGCATCAAAAATCTGAAATTTTTTTCGGAAGGCTTCAAAAATTGCACATGCGTCACAAATCGGCGTTTTCCAGATTTTGGACCGTATAATCTATTAGAAGCGTAAAGAACAAAAATCCAAAACGCTTCACGAAGGGGCTTGCGCCGACGCGCGGGCCCTTTTTGTTTTCCAAAACCAAAACAAAAGGAGGAAAAAAAGATGGAATTTGGAAAAACTGGGAAAGGCAAAAACAAACGGAAGGGAGGTGAAAGGTAAATGGCAAGACGGAGAATGATCGCAACGGAAGTCGTCAGCTCGGACGAGTTCCTTGGCATGTCACCGCGTGCAAGGGAATTATACATGCACCTTAACCTGGCCGGGGACGACGACGGATTCGTTTCAAACGTGGACACGACGGTTCGCATGGTGGGCGCTTCAAAAAAACACCTGCAGGAGCTTTTGGACAAGGGATACCTGATCCGGTTTGACAGCGGGATCTGCCTCGTGACGCACTGGCGCGTTGCCAACACCATCCGAAAGGATCTCTACCACCCCTCCATTCACCGCGAGGAAGCATCCCTCGTTAAGGAGATTGGCGGCGTATACCGTCTTCTGACGGAAGAAGAACTTGCCCAAAGGGCAGCCAGTGAAGCGGAAGGAGTTCCGGAGGACGACAGCGGCGTAACGGAAGCGGCTCGGGAAAGTAACGAAGGCGTAACGGAAACGGCTCGGGAGCGTGACGAAGACGTAACGGAAGCGTTACGGGAAAGTGACGAGACCGTTACACAATTAGAAGAGAACAAAATAAAATTAGACAAGGATAATCAAAAAAGAGAGGGTAAAGACCAGCCCCCTCTCATCATTCCTTCCAAAAAGGAATTAATGGAATACGCCAAAACGATCGGCTATCAGGACTTCAATCCCGAAAAGTTCCTTACCTACTACGGGTCCCGAAACTGGAAGCTCTTCGGAGGAATGCCGGTAACGGACTGGAGAATGCAGGTGGACAGCTGGAAGGCGAGGGAAGGCGATTACAAGCCTGCGCCCTCTTGTTCCAAGCAAATCGCATCGAAACCTGCAAACCAGCACGATTATGACTTTGAAGAGCTCGAGAGAAGGCTCATTGCAAACTGAACATGAATAACCCGTCACTCGTCCTTTGCCGCGGTCGGCAGGGGATTTTTTTATGTCAAGGGGCAGTCCTGCGCATTGCAGGCTGCTCCTTTTTTTATTCACAGCGGAGGAACATTTAATGAATTCAGAAATATCCATGTTACAGAGAATTCGCATGACGGACACGGCAATCCGGGACTTGCATAACGGAAGCAGTGATGTTATGCTTAGAATTGCCGATGCTGCATTAGAAACAAAAATGCAGAAAAGAAAAATAAAAGAATTTGAACTAAAGGAGGACGCAGTAAAAAAGGTTCACGTAACCGGTACGGGAATGCCGCGAAGCATCAGCGAAAAGCAGGATGAAAGCGGAAAAACCTACTACTTGACCAAAGTAAAGGGCAAAAAGCAGATTTGCTCCTATTCTTACGAGAGTTTGATTGAAAAGCTTTATGAATACTATAAAGCCGAGATCCTGCCTCCAGAAGAATGCGGATGCACCCTGGCAGCTGTTTTCCCCAGGGCACTTAATGCCTACAAGGTATCCAAAAACCCGTCATACAACACGCTCTACAAGTACGAAAAGGATTTTAAGAGATTTCTGGCTGGATCAAGCCTGGCCCAAAAAGACGTTTGCGACGTTACGGCTTTTGACATTCAGGTCTTCACGCAGGAAATGGTTCGCAGGCAAAGTCCAAAAATTAAGGCATTCCGCGGGTATGTCAGCCTGCTCAACCTGATCTTTAAGCACGCCCGCGATCCCGAAAAGCTCATCACAAACAATCCCGTGGATCTGATTGACTTCAGTCCATACTTAAAGTCCTGTGATCAGTCAAGGCCAAAATCAAAGGATAAAATCCTTTCGCCTGAGGAGATTGACCAAATTCGGAATGTCTGTTTTAAGCGTATTACCAGCAAGCCTTACTACGTGCGTGGCTACATGATGCTTCTGGCCATTGAGTCGGGCATGCGCGCCGGAGAGCTCTGCTCACTGAAGTGGAATGACGTAAAGTGGGAAAACCGTCCTACGGATCCGTTTGACGGGCCGTGTCTTCACATCCATTCCCAGCAGCTGAGCAACTACGGGACAGACGGGCGGCTGTACTACACCTATGTCGGATGGACTAAGGATGAAAAGGGCATCAGCAAGGGCGGCCGATATTTTCCGCTAACGCAAAAAATCCATTCCATTCTTACCGCCCTGCGAAAAAAACAGGAAGAGCTTGGAATTTATGATCCTAACGGGTACATATTTCTTGAGGACGGGAAATGGGTAACGACGGTCTCGTACGAAAAATGCCTTAAACGGGTTTGTGATTCCCTGGGTTTCGAAATCAGCAACAACCACGCATTTCGAATGAGCCTTAACTCAAACGTGTTTATTCCCCTTGGAATACCGGTAACCACTAGGGCTCTCTGGCTTGGACATTCCGTGGAAGTAAACCTGAAACATTACAGTTACGCGGAAAAAAAGACAATGGGAGAATACGGACAGAGATTGGATGCGGCCGAAATAAGCCAAAAAGACAGGTTTGCCGAAAGGCTTTACGCTTAGGTTTTTGCCCAAAAACATCGAGGTCAACCCCTGGGTCAACCCCAGGTCAACCCCAAAAAGCCGTCTAAAAAATGAACAAAAAAAGCGAGAACCCTTTATTTACAAGGGTTCTCGAAGTAAAAAAATAGAGCGGGTGATGGGAATCGAAGGTGGAAGTCAATCGTCCAAAGTCCCGAAACCCTTGTAAAATCAATACTTTGAAAGGAGAGGGCAGCACTCTATTCTTTAAGTCACGCAAAAAGTCACGCATCTTAATTGTAATTGGGTCATATATCTATTAAAGACCATATTTTAGGAAAAACTATCCAATTGTAGTCTCGGAATACTCATAATCCATTTTTGCCGTTATATCATATTCCCTACTTATTTTCTTTAATACATAGGCCGTATGAGGATATTCTCCTTGCAGTTCCTTGGACTTTTTCAAATACTTATTCTTTTTTATCCTTTGATCATTACCATCGTTAATTGCTCTTCCACGATGCAAATCATCAAACCAATATGCAACCTCATCATCTATTTCTCGCGAATCAAATTCTTCTAGCATAATTCGAGTAAACTCATGCGGGAAGCATTCATCTATTCCGACACCAGTTTTTCCCAGTATTCTGCCAATATATGACATTTCCCTCCCTGCTTCATCCAATATGTCCCTTATAGTTATAAAAAAGTAACGAAATGCCGCGTAATTCTCATAAGCAATTTGCGGCAAATAGAATTTATTCTTAACATATATCGCCTCTTCATCATCCTCAATCATGAATAATTCTTTGGGATTAATAAAATAATATCTCTGTACACAATCTGGAAGCTTTTCGCTATTCATTTTACTACATAATTTCATACATAGATTTGCCCAATCATCAGAATAATACGCCGAATCTATACAAGTTATTATTCTCTCAATATAATCAAATGAACGTCCTGTTTTGTCTGGCCCTTTTTTAAGTATAATAGCACCAAATACCTCTTTTGCTTTTTCGATATACTGTGCAGCATTCTTCTTACTTCCCGCATACAAGAACAAAAGTAATCCCTCTGGATTATATTTAAGATAATCCGCGTAATCAACAGTCTTATCACTTGTCATTATTTTTTTCGACCAGAACAGCGTCTTTTCTTCTTCGTTAAAGTCATCAAGGAAGCACTTATTATACAATAATGGAATAAGTTTTTCACGATCTTCTCCATATACTTTTGATAAGAATTCTTTTGTCCTTTGATTATTATAGTTATCTAAAACTGCAGATAAAATTAAATATTTCCTTTCATTCAACAAGCAATCGCATATTTTTACAAAGCTCTTCTGCGAAATAATTTCAGACAACATTTTTCCCCAATATGATTCATCATTCATATACTGAATAAGTTTAATCTCTGCTTCGTCTCCAAAATGTTTTACAAGGGATCTGTATGCCATTTTTCTATAATCATAAATCTTTCTTTCAAAACCCTCGTAATCATCTTCTTCACACGGAATATCAATTATTGGACATTCATACGCCTTGTAAAAAATCCATCTTGCTGCTTTAATCTCATCAGAAAATTCCGTTTTTTTAATCCATCTCTCAAAAGCCTCCCCGTAAGTCTTACGCTCTTCCCATTGATATCTTTTGCACCTAAAATATGTTTCTCTTAACCAATAATTTAACTCTTGCACTGCACGTTCATCATATTCCTCAATGGAAAAAACACCGGCATATCTTATGAGGTCTGCAGGTTCGACATCCCAATAATTCGCTAATAAAGATTTTAATATCTCGGCATTTTTTAGTTTCATTGCTATCATAAATAAATCATCTAATAATCTCTTAGTGGTAGCCTTTAAAACCTCTATAGTTACAGCCTCCCCCTGTATTCTTTTCTCTCCTACCCTTTGCCCAGTATAAAAACTATTTTTTCCAATTAGTTTTGATGCAATCAGCAACAGTTTTTCATTTTTTGTTTTGATCATATGCTTAATGAATGCTTCTTTTTGTTTAATGCTTATATCTCCATCTCGCCTCCATAAGCATAAAGCAGTCAGCAATGATTCTTCAGGCATATTGCTTATATGATACGTCTTCTCAATTAATGATAATTGAGATAACATCGAACATGCATCCCAAAAAGTACTACTGTATAATGTAAGTATGTCAAGTGCTCGTAAAACTTCACAATAAGTCCTATCATATTCCTGTCTGGAAAAAACAGAATGAATGAAACCGTTTTTATTTTCAAAATCCTTATTTAGGAAATCCATCACTATGTCATGGTCAGAATCGGCCAATATATCCAAATTCGATATAACATAATTAGCGACTCTTGGATCTGATGTCCATCTTAAAATGGAATCAATGGCACGCTCCAGCTTCGTATTATCCTTATTATCATATGAATAATATATATAATTCCATAATAAATTATGTATTACACTTTTAAAATCATAATAAGGCCTTCCATCAAAGATTCCATTTTGAGAAATCATGGAAAACACTTGATTTATGCCATCAGTAAGCTTTTCAAAATATATATTATCTATTGATAATCCTATTGTATCCCATGCTTCTTCATAGTTCACAATAACATAGTAATCATTTACAATTTTGACAGGAGCATCCTCCAATTTAGAATATTTATAATACTCCTCTTCCAACCGGTCAAAACTGTATCCAGATAGTATTTCTGCTAGTTTTTTGTCCTTCGTACGATTTATGCTTCGCAAAAATATTAATGGTATCAGCGTATTTAATGGTTCAATCTTTGCCCAATCGGGTTGATATTCGATACGATTTCCAGGAATTCTTCTCGCCAATGCACGAAGATTACAATGAGTAAATGTAAATAACTCGACAATGTCACCGTCACTAATTCCCATTTTTCTAAGTGCTTTTTCATACGCATTTTTGGTTAGTGCTGGTAACTCTATCGCATCTTTAATGCTTATTGCTTCCATATTGGTGCATATAACAATACGGTTTTCTCCACAATCCACAATTCCTGAAGGATTATAGGTTAACAAAAATATTTTGTTATGAACCATTTCAGACAGTATCCGAAATGCATTACCATTCTCAACCGCGATAACTGTATTGGCATATTCTTTCTTTGACAGAAGCTGTGATAACACGAAGCCCTGCGCATCTATGGTCGTTGCAGCTTTAACAAAGACTTTGTTGTTCTTACCGCCAATCCTTTCCCAAAAATCAGATATCTCATCATCCCTACAAGAGCAGAACATTTCTTGCACGAATGCCGGCTTTGTGATATTGGCTAATTTGTTCCATGCCATTTCCACCGTTGTAAATCCACAGTAATCCATCTGATTAAACTGTTCTAATAACCACGCACAGACAGAAGGATTACTATTGATCCAATCGCACAAAATTGGTGCATCATATACTTTAACAACCATCCAATCATGATGAGCATTCTCCCACGCATCTATTGCAGTGCCAGAACCATTGAAAGCCCATATCTTGGGTAAAACCAAAATAAAGATTGTGTGATTCTTATCAACACCTAGTGAATCCCTAGTTCTTTTCTCATAGTCTTCATTGATTTTTTTTAACGAATGATCCTTTGTACCTAATTCCCACACGCTTTTTCCTTGAGGCACAAATCTGTTTCCTTCAACACATTCTACATTTCCATCGAAACCAGGTGCCCAAACATCGTCATCACCCGGGAAACGTAACGACGAAATAGACGAAACAGATGACAGAATAAGCCTTTTGATCAGCGTTGGGAAAATCTGTTCAAATTTCTTCTTATGCTCAATACATAACTGTTTTAATCTGTTTGTATTGATTATTTCCATTCTTTTCTCCTTACCTGGTACTTTTCGCTGAACATGTATCATTAAATATGTCATGTCGATAAAGCTTTTTGTTTATCAAAGAGTCTTTTCAATTATCTCTCTGTATCTTTTATACAATTCTACAAGGCATTCTTGTTCTGTTATGTTCGAATCTAAACCATACGCTCTCAATACTGCCTTGTCCAACTTTTTATGTGCATCATAGAGCTCATCTGGCATCAGCGCCGGTTTATATAAATCCGCATAACTGCTCTGAGGATACTTCTCTCTTATATCCAAAATTGACTTTGCAAGTACTTCTATTTTATTTTTAATGGCTTTCGTAGGCGTAGGCCACGGGAATGTATTATATACAACTTCCTTGGTATATCTATATCTCTCCTCGAGTCTACCTCCGATTGACTTAACCCAAACCATATGAACCCATGATGTTAACACGCCAAAATGATATAAAGAATGGCTTTCCATTATTTTCATAAGATTACTGGTCACTTGATCTGATTCCAAAAAACCCATGGGTATATAGTTTCTATTCTCAGATGTCACTTCTGGAATTACCATGTATCTTTGCTGCGGGAAAACTTCAATATGAAATCTACGAGGCTTGCTTCCAAAATCTCGCGTTCCTTGATCCGAACTCTTTTCCCTAAATTCCTTTACCGCTTGAACTCTTTTTGTCACAAGTGGCATTTCACTTAATTCTTTTGGAGTACAATCTTGTAATGTTAGAATATATCTAGGTTTCTTATACAAAAACTCCTTTGAACCATAATATTCGTGTATGTATTTCTTCGCTTTAGGTTCAGCAATTAAAAAAGCATTCTTTTCTGATTCGTTTTTGAATATATAGTTCCCGTTATCTATAGGTTTGTTTCCTGTCTTAATTTCAGGAATTCCCACGCAAATTGGATGTTTCACTCTTCGTACAAGGGTAATTTCATCGAGTCCGTCCAAGTATGGATTTATAACATTTACAATATCTATTGAATCATCCTCATTAAAAATTCTCTTCGGAGTTTCATTATCGTATGTTGCAGAAATTCCCATTATAACGCAATGCACGATAGACATATCTCGGGCTTCATTTGTCCACTTAAATGAACGATATGCAAAATCAATGTGAATGCCTATCTGAAAAAGCGGATTCCACAACTCATAAACCTGCTCACCTTGTGATATTGAATTTGTCGAAATAAAGGCGGCCTTAATTTGTGTGTTCTGAATATATCTAGCGGTCAGCATATACCACCCAGCCACATAATCCAGAATTCCTGCCTTGCTATCTGTATTTTCAAAAATATTCTTAATTTCTAGGCGTTGGACGGCAGTCATTTTTTTGGAGCCATAGTATGGAGGATTCCCCAGAATGAAATTAATCTTGTCAGGCGAAATAATTTTCCCCCAATCAGTTGTAAGCGCATTAACATGATAAATGTTAGGATTGTCCCTTAGCGGAATTCTCATGAACGGCTTTCCAAATTCCTGAGCTGCTTCGATGTTCATTTTATGATCTATTAACCACATTGCAGCTTGCGCTATATAGCATGGGAATTCCTCTATTTCCATGCCATAGAACTGATTTACATTTACACATATTAGCTTGTCCAAATCAAAATCTACAGGAAGGTTTGCATTTTGAGGATACTGAAATCTTATAACTGATAATTCCAGCTTTCTTAACAATAGATATGTAACAACAAGAAAATTACCACATCCGCATGCCGGATCTAAAAATGTCAGTTGGGAAAGCTTTTCCTTAAAGTTTACCATCGCAATAGCATTACCCTTACTTCTCTCAAATTCAGCATATAAATCATCAAGAAATAACGGTTTTACAGCTTTTTTAATTATATACTGAGGTGTATACTGTTCTCCTAACTCAATGCGTTTTTCAGGATCCATAACGCTTTGAAACATTGCGCCAAAAATTGACGGTGAAATATCAGACCAATCAAAAGAACAGCAATCGAGCAAAACTTCTCTCATTTCACGATTAAACGATGCTGCTTTGATTGTTTCTCTAAACATTCCGCCATTTACATACGGAAATGCCCTTAACTCGTCAGAAATATTTACCATCCGCATATTTGTCGGAGTATCTAATACTTCAAACAATGTAGTAAGTCTCCCCGCCAAATCGGATCCATCACTCCTACTATTTTTTATATAGTTAAAAAAATCCTTCTTTGCGAAAATCCCAGTATGATCTGCAAATAGACAAAACAAAATTCGAACCAAGAAAACTTCTAAAGAATGTCCTTCATAGTTATATAGTTTTAATAGATCATGCAGTTTTGCCATCTTATAAGCCGCGGCTACATTTAGAGCTTTATCAATGACCAAATCATATTTTGTCGCTTGATCAGTCAAAATAGAAAGACATTTTACATTTTTAGATAAATCTTTGGTTTCAAATTCATATATCTCGTCGGTTGTCAAATTATACAGACGTATTCTTGCGAAATCACAAACCATGATAAATTCTGGCAAATCTTCATCATTAGAAATCGAAAAAGCATATTTGCGTGCCTGATCATGTGCCTTGTCCAACGATTTTCCTCTTGATTTCATTTCAATAAGGATGCGCCCAGGCCAAAGCATATCAATATAGCCATTTTTATCAGAAGCAGGGTGAACCTTTTTCTCAAAAGTGGCTACTCTCCTAGGATCAACCCCATATACATCACGCAATAATTCGTATAAAAAAGTTTGTGCCTCTGCTCGCTCGTCAGATGCATCCTTCCATCTATCTTGAAAACTAATAGCATTATTTTGTATTTCAATCCACGAAAAACTCATTTTTTAACCTCTTCTTCATATTCTGCGATACAATTCGCCACATATTTCGCCAGATTAACAGGTACTGCATTTCCTATCGCCAACTCAACGCTGCACTTAGAACCATTAAAGCGAAACCATTGCGGGAAAGTTTGAATATAACTTCTCTCTTTTGTTGTTAAGCAACGTACACCCTCTAAAATACCGGCCTTGTCAGCAGGATGGCGCTTATAATTATTTGGAATAGGACGATTTATACCCCTTATAGTTGCGCTTGGCTCATGAATACTAAACACAGCACGTCTCGCATAATTCCGAGGATGCATATAATAGTATTCTGTGTTTAATGAATCACCAAGATAGTCAAACACCGTCATTTGTTTTTCTGAGAAGTGACTGTCTATTATTTCATCCAAGAATCCATCTCGATCTCCCAAGTGTCCAATCAAGAAAAACCTTCTTCTTGACTGCGGGACACCACAATAACTGGCATTTAAAACTCTTTTTGTAATCCCATAACCTGCGTCTTTAAACCGTCTTATGGCATCTGGCAATACCGGACTTTTTTCTATGTTGTATACATTCTCCATAACAAACCATTGCGGTTTTATTTCAGATACAATTTTAGAAAAACAAGTAGTCAAATTTGCTCGTTTACCCTCAAAATCTCTTTTGCCAGAAATGGAAAAATCTTGACACGGAGGCCCACCTATTATAATGTCCGGATTATGTTTTCGCATCTCATCTGCAGATTTGGGATTCGTCAAATCATACTTTATTATGGGGTGTGTGAAATTCTCTTTGTAGATGTTTATGGCAGGCTCCCAATTATCATATGCAGCGACCACATTGAAACCCGCTTCTTTAAACCCAAGAGACATTCCTCCACAACCGCAAAACAAATCAACTGTTCTTAATGATTTCATATATCTTTCCTTATGTATTCCATCAGTACTTCCGCAACATATTTTGCCAAGTTAACTGGAACAGCATTTCCAATCATAGTATTCAAATCGGTTTTTGTCCCCTCGAATCTAAATGTTTTAGGAAATGTCTGAATATAACTACGCTCTAACACAGTTAGCGCCCTAACTTTTGATCCTATGTCAACTGGATCATCCTTGTGCTTCTTATACCCTTTGGGAATTGGTCGATCAATGCCTCTTATTGTCTGAGACGGTTCATAAATACTATATATTCCTCTTCGGCTATAATTTGTCGGAACTCTGAAATAATATTCAACACCTAGTGTATCTCCTAAGTAATCATAAATTGACATTGGCTTCTCTGACAGATTTGCCTCTAATGGCCTTTGAAGGAAATCATCTTGTCCATCAAGTTCGCCAATAATAAAGAATCGCTTTCTTGTTTGCGGAACCCCACAATAACTTGCATCAAGAAGAATCTGTGTCAATCCATATCCGGCTTTTCTATAATTCTCGACAGCCACACTATACGCCTTACTTTTTTTGGCGTTCGCAACATTTTCCATTACAAAATATTTAGGTTTTGCTGAAACAATGATATTGCTAAAAACTATCGATAATTCGGCTCGGCCAAGATTTTCGTTCATATGTCCAGCAGTCGAAAAATCTTGGCACGGAGGCCCACCTATTATTATACTCGGATGCAAATCAACGATTTCGTCTTGAACGCTTTTAAGAGACAAATCTGCAAAATGGACCGGATGTTTAAAATTTCTTGAATATACCCGAATAGCAGGTTCCCATTTATCATATGCAGAAATAATATTAAACCCTGCCATCTGAAAACCAAGAGACATTCCTCCACATCCGCAAAACAAGTCAACCATTCTTAAATTTTCTTTTTCAACTTCTGAATGCTTAATATATTCTCCTGTTCGGATCCTCGCATCAGATGGCTTTAGTAAATCAGACGGAATAGCCCACTGACGCCCGAATTTTATTGCACCTGGCAATCTTCCATTTGCACATAAGACTTGTATTCTTCGTGCTGTTATATCCCATTTAGTTGACGCTTCCTGAATTGTCATAAAAGCCATTTTAGTTTCTCCTTTAATTAGCAAAGTCACCAATGTAATTATATGCCATTTGGCGAATAAAATCAATTGGCATATACTCGATAACCCATTAATTTTCGTGTAACTTTAATGTGAATCAGATTATCCAACAATCTTCATAGATATTTTAAGAGAGAATCTTTCAATTTCTTTTAAGCCTCATAAGTTCCTTGTTTACATTATTATAGTACCATATTGCGTAGCCAATAAAATGTACTCAAAACCTTTTGATAAAACCTTTAATCTTTATTTGACTAGGTTAAAACAATATAGCTAAAATAATCTCGGTCAAATTCTCATTTCGGTAACTTCTCTGCTATTAAATATTTATCATTCAACAGTAGTTCTATTACATATTCAGTTATGGCGATTTTTAATCGCGCAGCCCGACTGCAAAAGCAGGCGTTCTCGGGGATTGGGGGAATGCTCCCAACAAGCTTCGCAGGTAGTTGTACGTACGTGCGCACTGCTTGCGAAAAATGTGTCGCGGCCCCACGATACACTGCTTGCAAAACAGTGTGGGGGCCCTCGATACATTGCTTGCAGGTTTGCATAACTTCATTTTGGCGGATCCTGCTCCGGGAGGCTTTTCTGTCTCGCAAGCAGTGTCCCGATGATAATCGTCGCATTTCTGCAAGCAGTGTTCCGATATATATCGTCGCAAACTTGCATGCAGCGCGTCGATTATCATCGGCCCCTTTCGCTTGTTGGATGGCACTGCCCCCAATCCCCCGGAACCTCACTTTTGTTCGGAGCCACGCACCGCAGGGCGGCGCTAAATGATCTTTCCGTCGTCCATCATTTTTCTTAATTCCGCAAGCGCCTGGGCCTCGATTTTTTTCGCGCTTGCTTTCGCAAGGTGAAAATACTTTGCAGTCTCCGAGACGGTCTCAGCGTCCAGGTCTCCAAGCCCGTA